>OGXX01000187.1_pt1 | contig 66805 bp, 58 predicted proteins | sample 1576301 | NCBI WGS metagenome assembly OGXX01 (sample SAMEA3541469, study PRJEB24748) | human gut metagenome | biome: human gut; feature: human-associated habitat; material: faeces | place: China | collected 2012
GCAAGACAATTTGTGTTGCAGTTGGAAGGCATACAGAGTACAAAGGTTTTACATATCTAATACAGGCAAGCAAGTTATTGGATGATAAATTTAAAATCTTTATATCAGGTACCGGTGAGTTGACAGAGAGCTTAAAGAAAGAAGCTGCGAACGATTCAAAGATAACTTTTACAGGAAGAATAGAGGATGAAGATCTTAAGGCGTATATATTGGCATGTGATATATTCTGTTTTACATCCATAACAAAAAACGAAGCGTTTGGAGTAGCTTTGGCAGAGGCTATGTATTATGGTAAGCCAGCGGTGACATTTCATATTTCAGGATCTGGAGTAAATTATGTTTGTTTAGATAAAGTTAGTGGGTTAGAGGTGGAAAATAGAAATGTAAGTAAGTATGCAGAGGCATTATTATATTTAGCTGAGAATAAATCAGTTAGACAAGAATATGGAAAAAATGGAAAACAGCGTGTTCTTGACAATTTCCTTGATAAACAGTTTAAGAATAATATTAGAAAAGTGAATTTATGAAAGTTATTGTAAATGGAAGATTTTTATTACACAAGACAACCGGAGTTGAAAGATATGCAAGAGAGATATTGGCAGAATTAGATAAGATAGTAGAATCAGGAAGAATTGTTGTGGCAATTCCAAGTGAAGTTTCTGATGTTCCTAAATATAATAATATTCAGATTATTAAAGTAGGTAGGCTACATAATATATTATGGGAGCACATTTCATTTCCATGTTACGTGAAAAATCAGAGGGGACTGTCTTTGAATCTGTGTAATGTAGCACCATTGATTAATCCAGATATTGTTTGTATGCATGATGTGAAAATTAAGGCACATCCAGAGTATTTTAGTAAAAAATTTTTGCTATGGTATAGATTGTTGTTTTGGAATCAGGCTAAGAGAGCAAAGTTGATTATAACAGTATCTGAATTTTCAAAAAATGAGATAATTAAATACTATAAAGTATCTAAGGATAAGATTGTTGTGGTTCCAAATGCGTGGCAGCATTATGAAAGAATAAAATATGATGAAAATACCTTAAAAAAATACAGTTTGAGTAAAGAAAAATTTTACTTTGCAATGGGGAGTATGGAACCTAATAAGAATTTTAAATGGATTGCTGAAGTTGCTGTTAAAATGCCAGATGATGTATTTGCGGTTGCTGGTTCAATAAACGAGAAGGTGTTCTCGGAAGGAATAGGATTTAAATGTCCACAAAACATGAAATTATTAGGCTTTGTTAGTGATGAGGAGGCAAAGACCTTGATGAGGGATTGTAAAGGTTTTTTGTTTCCAAGTATTTACGAAGGTTTTGGAATACCTCCGTTAGAAGCAATGAGTGCTGGTTGCAAAAGAATATATGTTTCAAATACAGATGTAATGCATGAAATATTTGATTCAGCAGTTAAGTATATTAATTCTTATGATTGTTTAGATGAAAATATAAAGGCAGATAATTTAAAATATAGTGATGTTTTAAGCAAATATTCATGGAAAAAATCAGCAGAAGCTATTAAATACTTCTTGTCAAAAAAATTATAGGAGACCTGCTTAATATGGAACTGAAAATTTTTGTAATATTAATAAATTATAAAAATGCAAAACTTACTATTGATTGCATAGATAGTATTTATAAAGCTAACAATGAAGTGAGAATAGTTGTAGTGGATAATAATTCAGAAGATGATAGCGTAATTAGGATTAGAGATAAATTTGATGATATTATAATTATAGAATCAAAGACGAATTTGGGCTTTTCTGGAGGAAATAATTTAGGAATAAAATATGCATTAAATAATAGTGCAGATATTATAATGCTTTTAAATAATGATACTATAGTTGATAAAAATATCTTTAATAATTTTATTTTGCATAATGATGGCAATAGTGTTTTGGTGCCTAAGATATATTTTTTCGGAACAGATATACTTTGGTATGCTGGAGGTACAGTAAGTAAAATTACAGGAAATGCAGTACATTATGGCTATAATAAAAAAGACGATATAAAATATTGTGAAAATAAGTTTGTGAATTTTGCGACAGGGTGTTGCGTGTGGATTCCAAGAGGTGCTTTTGAAAAAATAGGATACATGGATGAAGAATATTTCTTATATTTTGAAGATGTTGATTACTCGTTGAAAATGAATTTAAATAGTATAAGTATAAAATATATTTCGCCAGCAGTTGTATGGCATAAAGTTAGTTCTTCTTCTGGCGGTAATACATCTAAATTGTCTAATTATTATAACACTAGAAATAGATTAATGTGTATAGATATTTATAGTAGTTATTTTTACACAACTGCTTTTTGGTATTCTGTTATAACGAGATATATTAGAATTTTTCAAAAACAATTAAAAGGTGATATTAGTTGGAAATCAATAAGAAAAGGAATACACGATTATAAAAAGGGAATTTCGGGAAAAGTTGATGTATATGAATAATTTATAATAAATGGTGATTTGTAAATGAGATTATTGGGATTTCTGGAACTTAGTATATTAATATTATATATTGCTGAAAATTATAATAAACATGGGTATTTATATTTTGTAGATATTTCAAAAGTTGCGTTTATAATGTGGTTATTTGCGTATGGCTTATATAATATTCATATAAGCACACTTCTGAAACCAAGTATAGAAATTAATATTATAGGACTTGTGATTATATTTAATTTTTGGATTATGAGCAATTATAAACTAAAAATTAGGGATTCAATTCAGCTGGTGGCTAATGAATTAGAAAATGAGAATTATAATAAGAAATATACGACAGGCTTTGGCTTTTTGTTTATACTAGGTGTAATTGCTTTTTGTGTGACTTATTTAAAATTTGGATTTACTATATTTCAAAATAATAAAATAAATAGAACAGAATTAGCATTTGGATATTTTTATAATGCATTAGTAGTATGTGCTGTATATTATCTTTATATGATAGCAAAAAAAAATAAAAATAACGAAAAAGTAAAATACGGTATTTTAGAGATTATAACATTGCTTATGTTAGTTTGTCTATTGAATAGAGGAAACTTTATAATGATTTTTATGGGGGCATTAGTTATTTTTATTTTTATGTTTTATTCTAAGACAAAGAAAAAATATTTGGCAAAGAAAACGCTTATTTTTATAGGTACTGGTATTATATTAATAACAATGGCATTTGGAATTATTGGAAATGTTAGATTTGAAACTGTTTCAAGAGAGGTATATCACATTAGTTATGTTGAGTTATATGGATTTGATAAGAATTTTCCTTCTGGATTAGGACAGATATATATTTACATAACGAGTCCACTGGAAAATATGTCAGATGTTATAAAAAATCAAAATATTAATGAATATACATGGTTTGCAAATTTGTTCTATCCAGTAATAAAGGTAGTTGCTGACTTAATAGGGAAAGGTGAGATGTTTGTAAATTGGATTAACGCAAGTTATGATATTTTTCCAGTTTTAAAATCTTCTACAGGTCTAAATGTTATGTCATTTATGGCTGATGCATATCAAGATGGTGGATATATTGGTATTATTATATACTTGATACTATATGATACAATAATTATTTTTTCTAGCAAAGTGCTGAGATCGAAATTATATGGACTATCTAAAGTTTTAATATATGGTCTGCTCCTTCAGCTTATAATATGGAGCGTGTTTTCTGATTCTGTATTAAAAATGGCATCGGTATGGGTGAATATAGTTCTTATATATATTATTGATTTTGTAGCTCATAGAATACGAATAAAAAACTAACTACGGTTGATATTGAGAAATTTTAGAAGTGCTATATAAATATGTTGGTAATGAATTCAGTATATATTTTAGTGGAATTTTATATAAAGATAGGTGGTGACTAAATTGAAGAGTAAGGTTGTTTCAGCTGGAATTTGGTATACAGTTGGGAATATGTTAATAAAAGGGATTAATTTTTTATCACTGCCTCTTTTTAGTAGATTATTGAATACGGAAGAATTTGGTATTTATAATGTTTTTGTTTCTTATGAAGCGATTTTGTACGTTATTATTGGTATGGCAATTCATTCTAGTATTAGAAGTGCAAATATTAAATTTAAAGGCAATATAAATGAGTATACATCTTCTGTTAGCATTATTTATTTAGTGAATGCTATGATAATGTTATTTATAGCATTGATATTTAACAAACAATTGTCCAAATTACTTGCTTTTGATAAGCTAATAATTGTGTTACTTATATTTTATAGTTTAGGAAGTGCATTATTAAGCTTATATAATAATTATATTAGCTTAGAGTATTCTTATAAGAAATATTTATTGGTGTCTTTTTTAAATTCGGTAGGAAATGTATGTATTTCTCTTGTTTTAATTCTAACAATATTTAAGAAAAAAAGAGATATTGGAAGGATTGTTGGTGCAACATCTACAATATGTATTCTGGCTTTTTTTATTTTATGCATCATGTATAAAAAAGCAAAACCTAAAATAAATAAATCTTATTGGAAATTTGCCGTCAAATATAGTATCCCAATTGTACCGCATGGAATTTCTCAGGTTCTGTTAGCCCAATTCGATAGAATTATGATTAGATCAATTGTAGGAAATGCAGCAGCAGGAATATATAGTTTAGCAGGTAATATTATGCTTATTTTGACTATTATAACAGATTCGATTTCTACAGCATGGAGTACATGGTTTTATGATCAAATAAGTGAGAACAGGATTGAATCAATAAATAAAAGAGCTAAACAACTGAGTTTTTTCTTTGTGGTATTAACTGTTGGTCTTTTAACAATTTCGCCTGAATTAATTATAATATTGGGAGGAAAGGAGTATTCTGCAGGACAGTATGTAGCTATTCCGATGATTGTGGATGCGTTTATTCTTTTTATATATAATATAATAGTATCATCAGAATATTACAAAAATAAAACAACATATATTATGTTAGGAACAATGGTAGCAATGGTAATCAATTTAATTACAAATTATGTATTTATTAGTAAGTATGGTTTTATTGCAGCTGCATATACAACATTATTCTCATATATGTGTTATTTAATTCTACATATAGTTATATCGCATAAGGTTGTTGGATTTTTTGTATTAGAATTAAAGTTTTTTTTAATGGAGTTAGTGATTATTATATTAACAGCAATATTTGATTTATTGTTTATAAGAACCTTCTGGCTTAGAGTTGTAGTTGGTATTTCGATTACCATTCCTATCATAGCATACTTGCTTAAAGAAACAAAAATTTATAAAAAAATATTATAATTAATTATATTATAGCGGAGAGAAAAAGATAATGAAATTAGAAGAAATGTGTATTCATGATGTGCAAAAAGCTGAGTTGTATATCTTAAAAGAAATTGATGAGATATGTAGTAGAAATAATATATGCTATTGGGGAATGTATGGGACTTTAATTGGTGCTATAAGACATAAAGGGTTTATTCCATGGGATGATGATTTGGATATTGCAATGAAGAGAGAGGATTATGAAAAATTTATTGAGTATTTTTCGTGTGAATATAAAGGAAATTTAGAGATACATTTACCAGATAATAAACAAGAATATCCATTCTATATTGCCAGAGTATGTGATAAAAATCATATTCTAAAGTTTAAGGATTATGATTATATTTCAGGAGTATTTATAGACATATATCCATTTGATGGATTAGGAAGCGAAAAAGACAAACGGTTTTGGCATGAAAAACAGCGATATATAAAAATAATAAAAAAATGTTTAGAAGCAACAATGTACAACGGAATCATAGGCAATACATTTTTAAAAAAAATAATTAATTTGCCATTAGAATTATATAGCAGATATAAAGGAAAAAGTTATTTTGTGAATTTAATTGATGAACTATCTAAGACATATACTTGGGAAAATAGTGTATATGTAGGATTACCAGTGTGGGCAAATAATTTATATTTCCATGATAAACATGACTTTGATGATTTCATATATGTTGACTTTGAGGATATAAAAATACAGATTCCATTAAACTATGATAAAATTTTAAAAGAAATTTATGGGAATTATATGTGTTTACCTCCAAAGGAAAAACAATTACCTCAACATGGATATAAGGCATATAAAAAATATAATTAATAATGTGATCAGTATTTTTCTATGTTTATAATAATTAGAGTATTGACTGGTTTTATATAATACAAGAAAAAGGATGTATTTCAATTATATCAGTTTTTTGCATGATTTAATGAGAAAAAGGAATTGACACAAAAGAGTACTGCAAGTAAATTTGGATTTTTACTGATCAGGTAGTTGGTAAAATATAAAAAACAATAAAAGTAGCCGACATCGGGAGTTGAGGCAAATAAAAATTGTCAATGCAATTAAAATCAAATGATTTAGGCTTGACAGAATAGGAAGACTAACTATTAAAAGTCAAGCCTTAAAATGATATTTTTGAATAAAGAGGCTGTGGTTTGAGCCTTCCTAAAACCATCAGGTGGTAGGAAAAATAAACCAATCCACAGCATCTTATATATCATAGTCGAACCTACAGAAGAGGTAAAGAATGGACTATGACTTAATAGTTGTAAAGACCTTGGAGAGGGTCCATAAAAACTACTACTATATAATACGAGGATTATTTAATGAAAGTTATTGATTTCAATAATGTAAAAAAAATATGTAGTCAATTAAATTCTAATAATTATTTAGAATGGATTGAATATGCATTGCGACATAAAAATGATTTTGTTATGCCACCAAAAACAAGAATTAGTCAGGAAAATGGTGATTATTATGCTATTATGCCATGTATGTATGAAGAAGAAAATATTGCGATGACTAAAATGATAGGAAGGCATTTGTTGAAAGACAAAGAAGTTCGTTCAACAATGATGAGCGATATGATGCTTTATGAAGCTGATACTGGAGTATTGAAAGCTTTAATTGATGGTGAATATATAACTACATTGAGAACTGGCGCAGCTGCAGCGCACGCAGCACTTATGTATGGTAAGGATGGGTTTACAACTATTGGTTTAATAGGTTTGGGAAATATTATGACGGTATGTATATCGTTATTAGTTAGTAGATTACAGGAACGGAAATTAGTTTTGAAACTTTATAAGCATAATGGTCAAGAAAATAGGCTAATAGATAGATTAAAGAGTTTTGAGAACATTCAATTTGTTTTATGTGATACGTATGAAGAAACAATAAAAGGTTCAGAGGTTGTAATATCTGCTGTGACTAGAACTGTTGATAATTTTTGCTCTGATGAATGCTTTGATGAAGGGTGTACAGTCATTCCCATTATGACTTTGGGATTCCAAAATTGTGATCTCTTTTTTGACAAAGTATTCACAGATGAGATAGAACAAATTAAAGGGTTTAAGTATTTTGATGAATTTAAATCAATTGAGAATACTACGGATGTATTGCTTGGAAACAAGAATGGAAGAGAAAATGATAAAGAGAGGATATTAGTTTATTATTATGGATTAGCAATTCATGATTTGTATTTTGCAACTAAAATTCTTAATAACTCAATGACTATTGCAGATACACCATATAATTATTGTAAAGAAAAATTTTTTGTATAAGGAGGAGAAAAAATGCTTAATTTTACAGTTGGACCAGTACAAGCATCTACCGAAATTTGTTTAATGGGAAGTCAGCAAGTGCCATATTTTAGAACATCTGAATTTTCGGAAATGATGTTAGAAAGTGAAGGACTGATTAAAAAGTTTGCAAAAGCACCCAATGATTCTAAGGTTATATTTATTACAGGCTCTGGAACAGCTTCAATGGAAGCAACAATAATGAATACGCTTTCTAAATCTGACAGAGCATTAGTGGTTAATGGAGGTAGTTTTGGAAAACGGTTTGTAGAATTGTGTAGTATACATGAAATTCCATATTCTGAAATAAAACTTGAATTGGGAGAAACATTAACGGCGGAGAAGCTTATACCTTATGATGGTAAAAATTACACAACTTTTATTGTTAATTTACATGAGACATCTATTGGAATGTTATATGATATAAAGCTAATTAGTGAGTTTTGTAAGAAGAATGACCTCTTTTTGATTGTAGATTCTATTAGTTCATTTTTAGCTGACCCTTTTGATATGGAAAAATTGGGAGTTGATGTTATGCTGACAGGTTCACAGAAAGCATTGGCCTGTCCACCAGGGGTTTCTATTATTGTTTTATCTTCAAAAGCTATAAAAAGAGTAAATGATAACAATGTAAGAAGTATGTATTTTAATTTAAAAGATGCTTTAAAAAATGCTGAGAGAGGACAAACTCCATTTACACCAGCTGTAGGAATATTGAGACAGATAAATTTGCGTTTAAACCAGATAGACAGAGATGGCGGTGTTGAAAAGGAAAATGAGAAAATAGCGGAGCAAGCGTTGGATTTCAGAAATAAAATTAAAGATTTACCATTTGAAATTGTATCTAAAAGATTGTCTAATGCTGTTACACCATTAAAACCAATTACAGCATCTGCTTATGATATATTTCTTTGTCTTAAGGATGAATATAATATTTGGATTTGTCCAAATGGAGGAGTGTACAAGGATAGTATATTTAGAGTAGGTCATATAGGTAACTTGACTAAGGAGGATAATACTACATTAATAAATGCGTTTAAAGATATGGAAAAGCGTGGAATAATATAAGAAAAGGAAAATTCGGATATGGTAAAAGTTATTACATATGGAACATTCGATTTCTTGCATTTTGGACATATCAGATTATTAGAAAGAGCTAAACAATTAGGTGATTATTTAGTTGTGGGTATTACAGCGGATGATTTCGATAAGAACCGTGGAAAAATAAATGTTCATCAATCTTTAAGTGAGAGAATAGAGGCAGTTAGAAAATTGGGAATTGCTGATGAAATAATAGTAGAAGAATATGAAGGACAAAAGATAGATGATATTCGAAGATTGAATATAGATGTTTTCACTGTAGGATCGGATTGGAGAGGATATTTCGATTACCTTGAAGATTATTGTAAGGTTGTATATCTTGATCGAACTAAAGGAATATCTTCTACGGAGATACGTCAAGAAAAAAGATCCATTTCGTTAGGGTTAGTAGGAAATTCAAAATACCTTAATAAAGTAATAAATGAAGCTGCATTTGTTAATGGTTTAAAGATTACGGCAATTTGTACCGATCTAAAAGACAAATTAGATCTCCGCGAAAATAATGATTATTATATTACAGATAACTATAATGATGTACTGGAGAAGGTTGATGCAGTTTACATTCACTCTCATCCGGATATACATTATGAACAGGTAAAACAAGCATTAAAAAAAGGTGTTCATGTATTATGTGAATCACCAATTGCGTTAAATAAAAATCAATGTAAAGAATTGCTTACGATTGCTAATGATAATAATCTTATTTTAACTGAAGGGTTAAGAACTGCATATTCGACAGCTTATGAACGGCTGCTTTTATTAGTAAAAACCGGAAAGATAGGAAAAGTCGTTTCAATAGATGCTACATGTACAAGTTTAAAGAATTTTAATCCGAATGATAATAATGATTTAAAATACATATGGAATAGTATGACAGCATGGGCACCTACAGCATTGTTGCCAGTTTTTCAAATATTAGGGACAAAATATAGGGATTATAAAATTGTGTCACATATTTTAAATGATAAATTTAAATTTGACGATTTCTCACAAATTTCATTTGTGTACCCTGAGGCTGTAGCAAATGTAAAAGTTGGGATTGGTGTAAAATCTGAAGGTGAATTATTAATTTCTGGGACTAGAGGATATGTGTATGTTCCCTCGCCTTGGTGGAAGACTGATTATTTTGAACTTAGATATGAAAATCCTTTGAATAATAAAAGATATTTTTATCAATTGGATGGAGAAGGAATTAGATATGAACTGGTTACATTTTTAAGAGCAATTGAAGAAAATAAAAACTCGTTGGAAATTGAGAATAATGTTACTATGGAAATATCAGATATTATGAACTCATTTTATAATAAAATTAACTTGATTACTATTTAAAGATTTTTGTGATGTAATGCTCCGTGTCCTAACTAAAGGAAGCAGTTTATACGATTTTACTTGCGTAATGCTTTGTATTACTGTTGAGCTGATATGGTAATATTGATTACAAGCGAATATTTGTAATTGGTATCTATTTAGTTGCAATATTTCGAAATTTATCATACTATTGTATTATAATTTGAATAATAATTATGAGCAGTTTACGTATTAAAATACTATGGAGAAATGCAATTATGAAAAAATTATTGAAGAAAATTGTTACTTTTACATTATTTTTTGCTATAGTTTTGGGCTATAATTCTAGTAATCTAGTTTTTGCAAAAAATATAGTAATAACCTTCCAGCCAAAGGATTTTATAGGAAAAGTAGGAGAACAGTTCAGTGCCAGCGTAACGGCAGAGGGAACAGGATTAAGCTACCAGTGGCAGTACAGTAAGGATGGAGGAAAAAGCTGGAAGAATTCCGGCGTGGCATCAGCGAAGACAGCAACATACAGTTTCAAGATAGCAAGCGGGGATTTGGGAATAAATTACAGATGTGTGATAAAGGATTCATTTAATAATACAATTATAACTAATATAGGAACCTTAAATGAGATAAAAAATGAAGATTGGGAACTACCTATTATGTAGAATTTAATTTAATCGACTTATACTGGCATCTTCTTATCGGAGTCTCACTAAACTCGTTTAAGTACAACTAAAACCACAGGAATATGGTATTTGAAGCTTGCAAATCATTGGAATTTAACAATATTTCTAAAAAGGATGAAATAGATAATTTGGGTTCTAACAATAATGTTGTAAAAATCGAGATCTATACAACCTGTTGTGATATTGAACATCGGCAAAATATACGGATTTATTCATGGCAAATGCTATCGAAACTTTCATTACTATTTTACGATTAGACATGGTTGAGAAAGTGAGGGTATTATGAAAGAAAGTTTTAGAATTAAATCAAAAGAATCATGTAATATGAAGAATATATTGATTTTTGCTAAAAGTGATTATATATTTATTAGTTTATTTCTTGTTTTGGAAATTCTATCAGCAATATTAGCTATTGTAAGTGGTGTTTATAGAATGTTTATTGGGCCTAATCCGATATTCTCATGCGCACTATTGGGCATAATAATTTTTGGGCTTATGGAAATTTGTGCAGGAAATAAAAGCAACAAATTAAGAAATAAATATATAAAACAATCTAATGATAAGTTATTAATAGAATGTATTGATATAATATTAAATTCAAAAAGCTTACGTGATTTTCAGCGTATTGAATTAAAATATATTTTTATTCGAGCATTATTTAATTGGGTGGAAAAAAATGAGAAAGTGCATTGTACTTCGGAAGAAATAAAAGTTAAGCTGAATAATAAAGAAATTACGAAAAAACAATATCTATTAGTAAGTATTTATAATTGTATTTCAATTCGCGGATATGATATTAATAGGACTATATATTTATCATATTTAGAACAAATATTAGAAAAGTATCAATCTGTTATAAAAAACTTTAATAATAGTGCTGATTATATATTTGCATGTGAGAAAATTGAAGAAGAATATAGAGAATTAAAAGTAGATGCAGAGAAAAATCAGGTTTATTCGTATGTAAAACAGCAGAATATTTTGGATATATGGGAAGAATATTGTAGAAATTCAAAATGGATTAGGATATCTAAAATAATAATGCTTTATGTAGCTATTGTAATAATGTTTCTTCAAAAAATTATTCCAGAAAATTATATTTCAAATTATTTTAATATTCTATCAATTGCTCTATTGGCAATTGAATTGGGAAAAAAAGAAAAATAGATGGGAAATTTTTTCTGTAAATTCAGATTTTCTAAAAGTCACAGTGGGGTCAGGCACCAATGTGGTCAAAATAGCGTCAACTTACGCAATAATTGAGGTCAGGCACCATTAAATCAAGGCTATTATTAGATATTTTAACATAAAATGAATAATGGAATCATTTTTTAATCAATCTGATATATATTAATATATAGAAAATTAAATGAAAATAATTAATTGTAAGGGACATATGATAAAAATGTTAAGAAGGCATATTGATAGTTTTTACGATTATTTAGAAAAATTAAAATCGAAAGATGGTCTGTCAACTAATGTTGCAAAAATCATTTTTATAATTGGAAAACAGGGATGGGTGCATTCCATAATTGCTCTTATTATGGGTGTGATTATTCCGATGTTTCTTGATAAAGGTAAAGTTATATTTGCAATAATATTTATTGTTTTAGCAGTATTGGATATCTTATGGGCTGCAGTTTGTACTGATTATCATAAACAAATGTATGTGGAAAGACGGTTTTCAACACAGCTTCTTACTGAGCAAAGTTCATTAATTAAATCATTGGTTATAGATATACAGAGTAGTGACAGAGCAAATTGGCGAAAGCATATTTTTCGAACATGCTCAGAACTTGCTTGTTCAAAGATATATAGGATTTTCAAAGATGTTTTTAAATGTGAAACAAGAGTAAGTGTTGAATTTATATTGGAAAAACCGGACAAGAATGGAAAAACACAAAGATTTGTTCAGATGGCAGGAAGGAAGAGTGTTTCGAGAGATAAGGGACGTAGGCCTATACCTATAGACAAGAAACAAAAATTCTATTCAAGCAAAATTTTTATGAATAATAATAATGGATTAAATATTCTCAGACCAAATGAAATTGATGATGCTAATATGTGGGTTCAGCATAATAATCATGATGTAAAGTTTTACTGGGGTATTGCAGTTTGCGCAATTGAGGAACCACATGTCGATTTTATATTACAAATTGATTTCTTGGAGGAAGAACTTGATTTTGTAGACAAAACTAACGATGAGGAAATAAGAAAGTTTATTGAACGTAATTTGACAGCATATGTCAACTTGATTCATTTATCATATTTACTGAGTCTAAATGGTAAAAATCAGATTGAGGAGGTCTAATATGAGTAAAAAAGGACATGATACTAAAAAAGTTTCAATTTCAGAAAGTGATAATAAGACAAAAAAATACACTATTGATGAGTTGTTGGAATTGGGAGAAAAAGAGAATCGTATTAAGTTGGCAGAGACTATTGAGAAAAATAAAGACAATAAATCTGAATAATCTGCCGTTTATGGTTTAATAAACAAATTTTAGTTGATATAAAAGAAAGAGAGAAAATACTTATGAATTACAATGAAGAGTACAGTCGCTGGCTCACATCAGCAACAGCCGATACAGACGTTGCAGCAGAGCTTAAGGCGATAGAGAATGATCCTGCAAGGATTGAGGATGCATTTTACAGAAATCTGGCATTCGGAACAGGCGGTCTCCGCGGTACAATCGGAGCCGGAACCAACCGCATGAATGTATACACAGTGGCAAAAGCTTCACAGGGCCTTGCAAATTATCTTGTAGCAAACTTTGAGGCACCATCAGTAGCAATCGGCTATGACAGCCGTATCAAGTCTGATGTGTTCGCAAAGGTTGCAGCATCGGTATTTGCCGCAAACGGAGTGCAGGTCAATATCTGGCCAGAGCTTCTTCCGGTGCCAACCGTGTCATTTGCCACAAGATATCTTGGGACATCGGCTGGTGTTATGATTACAGCCAGCCACAATCCAAGCAAATACAACGGCTACAAGGTTTACGGTGCTGACGGCTGCCAGATTACCACAGAGGCAGCAGCAGAGATTCTTGCCGAGATAGAGAAGCTTGATATCTTTGCAGATGTAAAGCAGTCAGACTTTGAGTCTGGCGTTGCAGATGGTCAGATTAAATATATTTCCGAGGACGTGCTCACAGCTTTTGTTGAGGAGGTTAAAAAGCAGTCTCTTCTTGATGACAGCGTAAAGGTGGACAAGAACGTGGCTATCGTTTATTCACCGCTTAATGGAACCGGTCTTAAGCCGGTGCTTCGCACATTAAAGGAGACAGGCTATACTAATATCACAGTAGTAAAGGAGCAGGAAAATCCTGATGGCAATTTCCCTACATGTCCATATCCAAATCCTGAGATTAAGGAAGCTATGTCACTCGGTATGGAGTATGCAAAGAAATGCAATGCAGACCTTCTTCTTGCAACGGATCCTGACTGTGACCGTGTAGGTATCGCAGTAAAGAACGATGCAGGAGAGTATGTACTTCTTTCAGGAAATGAGACAGGTATGCTCTTATTAAACTATGTCTGCGAGCGAAGAATTGCTATGGGCACAATGCCAAAGGACCCTGTGCTCTGCAAGACCATCGTTACAATCGATATGGCAGACAGAATCGCAGCAGATTATGGTGTGAGCACAGTAAATCTTCTTACAGGATTCAAGTTCATCGGTGAGCATATCGGACGCCTAGAGAAAGAGGGCAAAGCTGATTCATATATCTTTGGATTTGAGGAGAGCTACGGATACTTAAGCGGCACATATGTGCGTGACAAGGATGCCGTTAATGGGGCATATCTCATCTGTGAGATGTTTGCTTACTATAAGACACAAGGCATCAGCCTCATTGACAAGCTCAATTCTCTCTATGAGAAATACGGCTACTGCCTCAATACTCTTCACTCATATGAGTTTGACGGCTCTGCAGGCTTTGCAAAGATGCAGGATATCATGGCTGAGTTCCACAAGGGTCTTGATACAATCGGTGGCAAGAAGGTTATCGAGTGCCAGGATTACAGCAAGGGACTCAACGGACTTCCTAAGTCTGATGTGCTCAAGTTTATGCTTGAGGGCAACTGCTCGGTAGTTGTGAGACCTTCAGGAACTGAGCCGAAGCTTAAGACTTATATCTCTGTCAGCGCAGTGGATAGAGAAACTGCAGAGAAAGAAGAACAGATTATATGTGATGAGCTTGCTGGGAAATTCATGTAGAGTCCATAACTTCCCAAATGATTTTGATTTCTGGTCCAAGAGCTTTTGGACTGGAAATTGAGAAAAGTAGAATATAAATAAATTACTACAAGTGATAAATATACTGAAAGTAGATGAAGACATATGAAACAAATTATATTTTTAAATCCTGTTTTTAAGCAGATGATATGGGGTGGCAACCGCCTCTCCACTGATTTTGGGTATGATATTCCGGGCGATAATACCGGTGAATGCTGGGGCATTTCAGCGCATCCCAACGGAGATGACAGTATAGCCAATGATTGCTATGCCGGTATGACACTTTCACAGCTTTGGGATGAGCATCCGGAGCTGTTCGGCAATATTGAAGGCGATAGATTTCCACTGCTCATCAAGATAATTGATGCTAAGGATAATCTGAGCATACAGGTGCATCCATATGATGAGTATGCTGCAAAGAATGAGAATGGTTCTCTTGGCAAGACTGAGTGCTGGTACATTATAGATTGTCCTGATGACGCAAAGCTTGTGGTGGGGCATAATGCAAAGACTCACGAGGAGCTTTCAGATATGATTCATGAGGGCAGATGGGATGAGTTCATCCGCTATGTCCCTATCAAAAAGGGCGATTTCATCCAGATTGACCCGGGCACAGTGCACGCTATCACAAGCGGCTGCATGATTCTTGAAACCCAGCAGAATAGTGATATTACATACCGTGTATACGATTATGACAGACTCACAAACGGTAAGCCGAGAGAGCTTCATGTGGATAAGAGCATTGATGTCATCACCGTTCCGGCAAAGTCCACAGAGGACAGTGTCATGGACACCAATAATCTCCCACAGAATAAGTGGAACAAGCTTATTGAGTGTGAGTATTATAAGGTTTATAAGCTTGTGCTTGAGGGTGAGCTGGAGTTTGAACAGAGCCATCCATTCCTTAATATGAGTGTGCTTGACGGAGAGGGCACTGTGAATGGACAAAGAATCAAGAAAGGCGACCATTTCATAATTCCGGCCGGGTTTGGGAACGTGAAGCTGGAGGGAGCGATGGAAGTTATTGCTTCGGGGGTGTAATTTTATTTGTGACTGTTAAGTACTTCTTTCGGTTATATTTTGGTTTGATGGTGAAAACTCTAATGTATTTAACAGTTTTTATATGATGGTAACGAGTCGCATTAATTATAATTATACAGTAAATTATTAAGGAGATATGGAAATGTGGTTTATAATGTTGTTTATTGCACTTATATATGATACGATTTTGTATTTTTTACGTAACCAAATATATTATATATTTTTACAGTATAATAAATCAACTAGAAAAAGTTGGGTAGTACGTATGAATGCTATGTTTTATTGGATTTATTGTACTGCAAATAAGTTTCCGTATCTGTTAATAAGACCGAATTCTATTTGTAATTTACATGATACGAAAAATGATGCATATAATGCAATATTTACACGAGAAAAAATCATAATATGGTTGGAGTATATTGTAGGAACTATTAGAAAGCTATTGGGTATAAGGATAGTGTATATTTGTATTAGTGCTTATTATATATATATTAATCATAAACAATTTTTTAAAATACTATCTAATAAGATATATATAATAGTTACATCTATTGATTATTTGAAATATATTCAGAATATTTGGAGCTGTTTTGAACAAAATGGAAGTGCAATTTTAATAATTATTATTGTATTTTTGCTGTTTTATATCCAAAGACTAAAATCTCAATCTATTAAATATGAACTAGAAGCTATATTAATTTTAGAAAATGAAAAAAAGGTAAAGGTTGTAGCTAATGTTCAAACCAAAATTAAGCTGTTAATGATACAATTACATGATACTTTATGCGAAAATGCAAATACAATTAAGAAAATAATTGATGATATGGATAGATGGAATAAGTATAGTGATAAGCAAATATGGTTTGATGTTAATAAATATAATATACAGGAATATAAAGAATATATAGATAAGCTAAAAGAATGCATTAAAAAAATTGAGAACATAGGGGCATTAGATATTTTTTGGAAATCAAATAGAAATGCTTTTTTACAATTGAAATACATAGGATTAATAGAATCTGATAATAGGTTGTATTATGGTGAGTATATTAGTCAAGCGGATAAGCCAATTATTGATAATATATTGTCAGAACCAATAAGTGAAAAGAACTATAATGGTGTGCGAAGAAATATGATTGTTAGATTTAATTTCGCTATTTCATTAATTAAGTGTATAGAATGCTATTTAGTGTTTTTAAATAGAAGGATGAATAGATATAAGCGCATAAAGAAAAAAATTATGAATACGAAAAAAGTTAAGCAAATATTAGAAGATATAAAGTAATACAGACTAAATGATAAATAAAAGTCTGTAAATGTGATTTACCTGCAATTCAATGATAGTATAAAATTATTTGATGATGAGCGTATCAGAATGCTTGACAGTATATGAATGAACTGGAAATGATTAGACAAACTATTACGAAAACTGATATAGAGAAGTTCAAATTAGATATGCTAAAGACTGATAAAAGTGAAAATACGCGAAAGAAGTATCTTCGAGATATTACAGAGCTTCAGGCATATCTCTCGGATGAGAGTCTGAAATTGTCAAATGCAGCAGTGGGAGCATATGTGAAGCATTTACTGGATGCAGGCTACAGTATATCAAGTGTGAATTCTGTAATCTCTGCTATAAACACTTTCTGCTCATTTATTGACCGGACAGATATACATTGTGCGTATTTGAAGAATTTTGTGCCGGTCAGTGAGAGCAGGACATATCTGTCCACGGCAGAGTATCAAAGGCTGATTGCTTAGGCTGTTGACAATGAAGAGTATTGGCTGGCGAATTTTATACAGACCATTGGCAATATGGATATCCGTCTTAATGAGCTGGATAAACTTACAGTGGAGTCTTTGTCAGAGGGCAGCATTTCAGTAGTCAGAGCTCATAAGAGCTGTAAGCTTCAGATACCGAAGGATATTGTCAGTGCGCTGCAGGAGTATGTAAAGTTTGCAGAGATAAGTGAGGGGATTATTTTTTAGAAGCTCCTCTTGTAATGCTATGGACAGATCAAATATCTGCAAGGCATTGAAGAAGCTTGCTAAAGAAGCTGGCCTGGACTCTGAAAAGGTCAGTCCACGGACGTTAAAGCACCAGCTTTCCAAAGATTTTTATACAATCGATTACAGAAGGTAATGTGCAGCGACTATTCGGCTTCAGATTTGATATCATGTATGAGCTGCTTTGTATAGAGGGCAGTCTGCATGATGTGTTTTTTCTCGTTGTCCGTGCAGTCAAGCATTATATTTACAAATTCTTTATAATAGGGTTCTTTATCGTAAGTTATTTCTCCAAATAAAATTGCATCAGTTGAGACAGAAAGAGCATTGGATATCGCTATGAGCGAGTCAATGCTCATTTTTGAATGTCCATTTTCTATATTTGATATATGTGCAAGAGTCAGGTCGGACAGTTCTGCCAACTTTTCCTGTGTTATGTTTCTTGCATTACGGATGCTTTTGATTGTTTGCCGATTGCTATGATTTCTGTACTTGATATCATATAATTTATATTCCTTGGAAGCAGTTGGATTTGTCTGGAATCATGATGATTATCTGTGGATGTAGCACTACAATGACCTTGTAGAATATATGAATGAGCACGACTGCTCCATTACAGATATAAGAGCCAATAATCAAAATCTCATCATAAATCGTGAAGCCACATGGCTCAGAGAACAGAGACGACAGTATTATCTGCCGGAGCATGGCAGACTCACCGAAAAACAGATAGCGCTGCTTGAAGAAATAGGATACACCTGGACCAATGAAGCGAGGCGTAGCTGGTTTACAGGATATGAGGAGCTTTTACGCTATAAGCAAGAGTATGGGAATGCGGCTGTGCCGGTTAAATACAAGACTGAGGATGGATTCAATCTTGGAAAGTGGGTTTCTCATGCTAAGTATGATTATAAAAGTGGGAGGATGAGTGAGGAGAGGAGGAAGCTTATAGAAAATATTATTAGAATGTGAAGGGGAATTGTGTTACACTATTAATAGAATTATATGTGTTGGAGGTTATACTATGGGAAAAAATAAGAAAAAGTCTTCGAAGCTTAATGAAGTAAGAAAAAGTTATTTATTAGCTGCAATTTCGGATGTTTCTGGTAATATTCAATTGATGGATACAAAAGTCTCAATTATAATGGCAGCACAGGGGGTTATTATAGCGGGTTTATTAAGTATATATGATAATCTTGCTAAGGTAGCTAAATACTATGACAGTGTTTTAGAAAAGTCGGTATGCGTTATAACAGTATTAGGCTTTTTTATATTTATGACACTGGTTTATGTCTTTGGACTTAGAACAATTGAAGCTCGTTCAACAAAGCTAAATAAGGCAACTTCTTGGTTTGTGACTTCAGAAAGGATTTGATGATTATTTATTGGATTTTAAAAGCAAATCAGATGATAATCTATTGGATGAAATTGCTTCAGAACTATTTAAGTTGAATGATATTAATTCAAGAAAAATGGAAGAAGCTAATTGGACGGTTAAAATGTTCAGTATTTCTTTGATATTTTTAGGCTGTTTTTTTGTTCAATTTATTCTTGTTCAGATATAGGGAGGTTGGAAAATATATGAAACAGGATGATATTAATCGTATTTATAGTATTGCTAAGACATCATATAATAAAGCAAAAGAAGCTTTAGAACTGGCCCATGGAATGTTTTATTTCAGAGAGGATAGTGCAATTTCTGATGTTATACCAGGATATAAGGCCAATCAATTGAAATTTGGAAGTTATACTAAGGATAATTTTGCGGTCTTGTTTGTGGATATGAGAGGTTCAACAAGGAGAGCCATTAGTGTAGGAGAAGAACAGACATTTTTGACAATGCATATCTATATCCCGGCATTGCTAGAGGTGATTAAATTGTATCACGGAAATGTGATTGATATTATGGGTGATGGCCTTATGGTATTTTTTGGTGGAAGTAAACAAGATGATAATATTATGACTAAAGATGTAGCAATTAAAAATGCAGCATATTGTTCTTTAGGGATGATGACGATAAAAGAAAAGGTAATCAATAGGATTTTAAATGAAGAGAAGATGAAATGGCCTGATATTAGTATAGGCATAGGTGTTACTTATGGTGATGTTATTGTTACAAAGATAGGAATTAATGATGTTTATGATGTAAAAGCATTTGGAGATTGTGTAAATAAAGCGTCAAAATACTCTGGTGGGGATAATAAGATTCATGTGTCTAATACGATTCGTGATAAATGGCCAAAAGGTAAAGATGGAACATTAAAGTTTATAAAATCTAGATCGGATGATGGATATTATGTCAATTATGAAGGAGCCGTATGATATCAAAAAATGAAATAGAGAAACTGAATAATGCATTTACAAAAATATTAGGTAACACAATTGAAGAGAAAGACTTTGAAAAAAAATTGCCTTTGGATGAAAAACTGGCTGATTCTAACAAGGTTTATTCGGGAAAACTTTCGGTAATGTTTATTGATATTAGAGATTCGACAAAGTTACCGGATAAATATAGTTCCTCACAGATTGTTAAATTATATAGGGCGTATACAAGAGCTGTTGTGCAAGGCGTTAGGTATAATGGTGGCTTTGTGCGTGATTATATGGGAGATGGAGTATTAGCATTTTTCTTGAATGATGAAGAAAATAGGTCATGTGATAATGCAGTACAGGCTGCAAGGTATATTTCAACAGTTATTAACTTGATATTAAATCCATTGCTTAAAAAGTATATAAAAGGAATGAAGATATCATTTGGTATTGGCATCTGTACAGGAAAAATTATGATGACAAAAGTAGGTATGAAGGGGAAAGAGGCTGACCCAGACAGTGAGGATGAACATGGAATAGCATGGATTGGTAATGCAACTAATAAGGCTTCAAAATATAGTGGGCTCATTGGAGGAGGCAACATATTTATTGATTATTCAACTTATAAAGCATTATCAAATAAGTCGGATAAGTGGAAAGAAAAACACTATGTAAAGAATGGAAATGAATTGAATGGATATGTAGCTTCAGCTTACTATTTAGATATAGATTCAAATGTTGATTTAAACATAAATGATATTAAAGAGGAAGAAGTTGACAATGTCTCTGATGCGGATATTCTGAGTAGAAGTGTTGAAAAACAACTGCAGCAGATGATGGAAGAGGCAAAAAAACTTGGCACTGAAAGGGAAAGGTTAAGGATAGTAAAAGCTCAACTTGAGGATAGAGAAAAAGAGCTTAGAAGAAATGCAAACAACTTGGAGGATGAAAGACAATGTTTGCTAAAGCAACAATTAGAAGTTTATATTGATACAATAAATAGTGCATATTGTAAAGATGAATATATTAAAAAAATGGGCCTAGATTTTTGGCTTAAAATTTGTGGTTTAATAGAATATCTTGCCAATAAATTACAAATTGATGTTAACAGATTAAAAGGCGAAAGACTATATGGATTGATTGACATATACTATACATTTGAATTGTATGAAAATGCATACGATTATCTTGTTTTAGAAGCTGAATATGGTCTTTCTTTTGTGGGACGCCATATGAAAGAAATTATAAAAAAGACAGGTTATCATTCTACTTTGAAAAATACTATTATTTCTAGAATTGATAGAAATGATATGAATGACAGTTTGACTAAGGTTTTTGAAACTGCACTTTATACAATTAAAGATTTGGGATATTAAGAGGAATTTTATAATTATGGCTAATAATAAAAAATATTCTATATATGCATGGAACAGACCATATGATAATCCTAATATACAAACGGTTTATACAGGGTTAAAGGGTATTTTTAAAACATCTCCGATTTTTGGGGATTGTGTTGCTGATATAAGAATTGAATTAACTGGATATAGAAAACAAGATTATAAAAAAGCTGAAAAAGCAGCGGGTATAAAACATATACCTAAAGTAACAGTTTGGCATCATGCATGGGATGAAATTGATGGTCAGTATAGAATGCAATTGGTTGATTTTGATGAGCATAAGCAAACTTGTCCACATGCTGGTGGGTGTAAATTATGGAGTATTAAAAATAAAAGACCATATAGAAATGCAATTACATATGTAAAAGCTGGTAATTACACAGATATTTCATGCATATATCCAATTAATGAAATTGAGAAAAATTACTTTCAACAAGGGTATGTCAGCAAAAGAACACTTGCTATAATTAGGAGAAAACGAGCTAGTTTGATAGGAATGGATGTCTATGGGAATTTAATTTATAAAAAAGGGAAAATGCGTTATTTTTGGGACCATGAGCAGGATTTACTTTTTCCTATAGAAAATGGAACGAAAATAAATATCTGATTTTTTAGATGGAGAGAGGGCAGGAGATTCTATAGAAAAAGAGCTGGTCGTAACCCCCAGCTCTTTACCGTCTTCAACTATATTGAGCCTGTGCTCAATCAACGATATGGAACACATCTTCCACCAGCATATCAAAAACTATGCTCTGTCATCTTTCAAAATATCTTCCATTTTATCGGAGTCATATGCAGGAAGAACATCTGGAAGTGTTCCGTCAAACATTGCCGCATATATCTTTTTGTCCGCGCGCAATTGGTAGCGCTCAAGTGGATTTAGTGTTGAAGCTCCATCTTTATTTTTTACAATAAAACATATCTCATCGTTTCTAAGTATTTCAGTAGCCAAGAGCCGGGATTCATGGCTGGTTATAATAAGTTGAGTGTTTCGTTCTTCAGCGATTTTCAAAAACAATTCTATAATCCTGGTTGTAATTACGGGATGGAGACACCTGTCTATTTCATCAATAATCAAAGTCTTATTATCAGATATCTTCAGTAATATTTCAATTAAGTCCAGAATTCTGGCTGTTCCGTCAGATTCTTCATTCAAAGAAAAGTATATAGATTCTTTTTCGTGACTGAATTCAATTGTTTTAATTATTAATTCATTATTTTCATTTAATTCAAAGGTATAAAATTCCTTATATGAACGAAGCATGCATGTAATTGGCTTGTTTGGAAGCTTTGTTTTTTTTCGTTCGAGATCAGATAGAACCTTATCGTACACATCTTCTGGAACACGGCTTTTTATAACATCCTGAGGAACAGTTACTATTCTGAGGTCGCTGATTCCAGTGCCGAGTGCATTCAGTAGTTTTGCTATTTCATTGAGATTCGAATTTGAAAAATAAGGGTATCCGGTAATAATACTGTTTGGGTAGCTTATATTCAGGCTTCTACTGAACCAACGATAAATATCTTGAAGTATTTTTAGCTCTGGATTATCTTTGTACATCTTCGATTTACCATGATTTATTATAGAAAGAAATAGTATTTCCGCATCAGAGGAGCTGTCTTCACCATATGTGAGAAGCTTTTCCTTGGAACTGCTTTTCCTAAAATAATCACCTACCGTGAAAATTGAATCAGCGGTGTTTCTGTTATAGAGGTTTTTGTTTGTGCAATCTGAAGTTTTTTCATAGAGATATTCTTCTAATATTATTCCGGTTTTAAGTAAAACAGAAAAACCATAAACAATCCGTTTTCTTGACAATAATAACTCAACTTCAAATGTTGATGGAAGCTCCTGATTGTTCGGCTTGAGTCGGAAATATTTTGTCGTAAAACCAATTGGCATTTTATCTAGAATGATATCCTGTACAAATTCAAATGCCTTAGTTAAATTTGATTTACCGGAAGCGTTAGCTCCAAAGACAGCTTTACATTTGGTGAGTTTTACATGAGAGTCCTTATATAATCGTTTTGAGTGCTTTCGTGCTTTTCCTCCTTCCATTGAAAATGTTTGCTTTTCATCAAAAGAAAGAAAATTTGAAACAGTAAAATTAATTAACATATTAATCTCCTTCGCTTATTTATAATAAGCGAAAAAAACGCTTTTGTCAATTTAAAATGATGAAAATATAAGCTTACAAATAAAAAAAGTTGGATAAAAACGAAAAAATCGTTTTAGCATGTTGACTTGTATAGAAAAAGGTGCTATTGTTTTATTAGCAAAGGACACGGATGAGTGCTAATAAATCGAAAAATTTCATGAACAAGGAGGAACAGAATATGAAATTACAAGCTTTAAGTCATTACGATGATGATATGGACACAAGATACGGGGACTGTATTATGTTATTAGATGATACAAGCCTGATAGTGTATGATTGTGGACATCAGAGACATGCTGATGAGGTAGAAGCATATTTGGAAAAGCATTTAGCAATAAAGGATGTACATATCGTAATCTCGCATAATGATTCAGATCATATCAATGGTATATCAGCATTAATGGAGTATCTATATGAGAATAACTATACTGTTACGTTGTATACTTCATTATATCTTAAGGCAACTAAGGAGATTTTGGATATATTAGATGATGACAGGAGAACTGAAAAGGCAACTCGTGAGCATATATTGGAATTGTTCAATAATATTAAGGATATTGTGGAGAAGGCAGAGGAATATGAATTTACTGTAAAGAATGCAGAGGTAGATACAAAAGTGTCAACCGGTAAAATAGTAGGACCAACAGTAGATGAGTTTGCAGCAGTAGTTGCTGAGGCAATTGAAAAGCAAAGCTCAGGTGCGAAAATAGATGACGAAACGGTTATGAATGCAGCTAGTGTCCAACTAAATATTAAGATTGATGATGCATCGGAAGTTTTATTATGTGGCGATGCTTCCCCGGTATATCTTCATGATCTTGATAAATATGACCTGATTCAATTACCTCATCATGGAAAGCTGGAAAGTGCTCAGAAGATATTTGATGCTTTGGAAGATTCATATATAAAGGAATTTTTAGTATCTGATAATACAGGAAGCGGAGCAACAAGTGGTGGATCAGATAAGCTTATAGAGTATATGAAAACGGAAAAAATGAATGCTGCTTACAATACTAAAAATGGAGTTATAAAGCTCCCAAAGGAAACGGGCTATGATGGATATGGAAAAGGTAGTTCATCAGAAAGGAAGGTTAAATTAGGTGGAATGGATTGTAACAAATGGGAATGGTATTGTATGTAGTAAAGATGAATTGGCTGCCAGAAGGGAGTTTATTGGTATGATAACCGGTGTGTCACCATCAAGGTGGCACATCATTGTTAAGGATATTAATAATAGATTTTATTATAAATGTAATACAATTGATGACATCAACGGTCTGTTTATTACTGGACATGTTGGTGAGGTGTGGGAGATATGTAAGTCTCCCGGTATTGGGAAATTTGATTTTGTTGTTGCAAATACATGCATATGGGAAGAGGGGTATGAAAAGCAAATTCTGTCAGAGCTGATGTATGCAAGACAAGACATTATATTGTGGTATGCGAAGCAAGTGGTATCATTGGAAAGCGGACTTGCTCTGCGAAAGACAAATGAACTGGAAAATAAAGGGATGTTTGGTTTTCCTACGTCGAAATCAGAACGAATACTTTTTAAAAATAGGAAAAAAGGGTTTATGAATTCATTGAAGGTGGCTTTTGATAAAGTATCAGCAATTTATATTGCTTAAAGATGAAAGGAATTATAATGGATATCAAGGATTATAGAAGTAAGGAATTAACAGCATACGTTTTGGGAATATCATTGATAATCATGTATATAGAAGGAATATGGTCGTTCAATAATTTGAATTTGGAAATGCTACAATTGTTTTCTACAATTATCAATTCGCTTCTATCTACTTCAATCATGATTATTTTTGTGATAATAGCTGATAGTGTGATAGATAACAAAGTAAAAGAGAGAATTGTGTTTTGGCAGAAAAGTATGCCAGGAACCACAGTCTTTTCGGATATCAAAAATGAAAAAATAAAAGATGATAGATTTACCAGAGAGGCAGTGTTATATCAATATTCGGAGATTTATGACAAATTAAGTGGAATATCATCAGAGAAAGAGCGTAAGAAGCTAGAGAATGCTGTGTGGTACGGAATATATAAAAAGCACAAAACAGAGAAGATGATTGAAGTATCAAATCGCGATTATTTATTATGCAGAGATCTTACCTCAGTTAACATTATAATATTGATAATGTATTTAGGATTGTCAGTTGTGTTGCAGATGTTTGCATTAAAATGGAAAGCAATAGTTTTCTTGGCGTTTATATATATAATTTTGATGATAGCGGCGAGGATAAAGGCTCAGAGATTTGTATTGAATGTTATTGCAGCGGATGTATGTTAATTCAGGGTGATATTATTTTATGTGGAAAATTTCATCACACATCGTGGCAACGAAAGGTGTATACATAATGAATACTAGGAGGTAAGACAATGGAGACCGATACATTAATTAGAAAAAATTTTTTTAAGAAAATTTTTGGATCTGATGAGAATATTTCTTTCAAAATTTCATCAGCCTTTTTAATTTCAGCAATAATATTTGGAATTTTTACGTGGATATATAAAGATGACAAGAATTTAACTACGGCTTTTACCTATGCATCTTCAATAGGATTTGCGTGCTGGATGTTAATAGCTAAAGGAATTGAGAGATTAGAATATGTTGGATATGAGTCGCTTAGGTTTTTAATATTTTTCTGTATATTGATACCTTCAATGAATTATTTATTAAATATGCCATCGTTAAATATTTTTTGGTTTATTATGGCATGTTTAGGTGTATTTGTCAGTTGTATTTATGTAATAACAAAATTAAATGATTTATATAGTTTTATGAATGCTCTTTTTGTTAAATTGAAAATGAAGCTATTTAATACAGATAACATTTCATCAACAGGAATAAAAGCGATGATTGAAAATATTACAGTTTTCTTAGTTACCATTGGCAGTTTCTTTATTGCAGTAAAAACTATTATGAAAACCCTTCTTCAAATACGAGAAATGTTTTAGCTGAGTACGATGAAATTATAATTCCATCCATTTTTTGAAAGGCAAAGCTATATATTTCCTGGATTCTCGAAAACCTCGTCATGTTTCCGAGAATCCAGGAAATAAGCTATAAATAAGAGTTTTAGTCGCAAAATTTCTGGAGGGTAACATTATATTGACAAAGTATCAATTGAGAGATATACTATCAATTGATAGTGGATGTATTGGGGGTGATGTAAATTTTTCTTAGTTACCAATCTAAAAAAAGAGAAGTAGTGGATTTTTTAGACGAGTTGCATAAATTACTTGAGAGTAAAGAGTTTGATATAAATACTGATTTGAATCTTGTTTGTAAGAAAAAGAATGGTGATGATCAGATGTTTTCGACACCATTTACATTATTAAATCTCGATTATGATGTAGAGGATGTTGTTGAGAGATTAAAGGAATTGAAAGTTGAAGAATATTCAGAAACTAAAATTGATAAGGATGATGTAAATCCACCAATATTGTTTGTGTTTGGAAAGAGAATAAATGGCAAACTGATATATGTGAAGTTAAAAATTAGAGATCAGCAGAAACAAGTGGTATGTGTGTCATTTCATTATGCAAATGATAAAATGGAATTTCCATATGCATAATGAAATGTGAAGGAGGTAAGACAATGGAAGCCGATACATTAATTAGAAAAATTCATATGTCCTGTCCATTATGTGGCAAAACACATGAAGTTGAAGAGAGAAAAAAAATCGCAACCATTAATTTAAAAGGCGAGGATGTAACATACGAAGAAAGGTTTTATTTTTGTGCAAATGCTGCTGATGATGAGAATGAATTTGAGACTGGAGCAATGACAAATGAAAATCTCCTTAATGCAAGAAATGCATATAGGGTAAAGATGGGACTACTTACATCTGATGAGATTGTTGCAATTAGAGAAAGCTATGGTCTGTCTCAGGTTGACCTCGCAAAACTTTTAGGATGGGGAGAGGCGACTATTTCACGATATGAAAGCAAAGCAATTCAAGACGAAGCATATGATATAATGCTTCGTCTGATTAAGGATAACCCTTTACAAGCATTAGAATTCTTAAAGAAAAATGCCGATAAATTTCAGGCTATGAAGCGATTCGAGATTAGGACAAAAATTGTCGAGAAATTAGATTCCTATGGAAAGGAGTTTCTCACAAGACAAATATTTGAAGGAGAATATGCAAGCTTCGATGAGCCATCTGATTCAAATGGCTTTACATTACTCAATATTGACAAAATTGAAGCAATGATTTCATATATTGCTGAGAGAGTTAATAATCTATTTAAGGTAAAGTTGATGAAAATGCTTTGGTACTCGGATGTATTATCTTTTGTTGAAAATGGATGTTCAATGACTGGTATGGTATATCGACACGAGCCTATGGGTGCTCTTCCTGTTGGGCATTATAGCTTAATGAATCTGGAGAACTTGAATGTTCAAGAGGAAATGAGTTACAATTATGATACCATGCTTCATGTATATCCAACAGCCAATATGGATTATTCTGTATTATCGGGTGGAGAAAAAGCTATATTGGATAAAGTGATTGCAAAGTTTAAAGACTACAAGGCAAAAGATATTGTGGATTATATGCATGATGAAAGAGCATACAAGGAGACAAAATCAGGAGAAATAATTCCTTTTAGTCTGGCAAAAGAAATAAGAGCATTTTAATATGGTAAATTATAGATTAATTGTTGGAAATGGACGAGCAACATATTATGAATTGATTTAATAAACGCACGCGTGCGTTTGTTGTGCATCATGTTCGATAAGTAGATGCTTTTCACAGTGGGGTCAGGCACTATTAAATTTAGGCATAGAGTTTGTACGGCATGAATTTCGTTTTACCCCTGCAAAAGGTGAAGTTGTAAACATTTACCGTGAAACATACAAATGTCCGGCATGCTCTACAGCAGATGCAATGGAAGAAAATATAAAGTTTGTAAAGGCTGCTGTCCCGGAGGCACTTATTCAAAACAGCTATGCTTCGGGATCAGCTGTTGCCTGGGTAATGTATCAGAAGTTCGTAAATGCAATGCCACTGTACCGTCAGGAACAGGGCTGGCATCAGCTTGGGGTGGATTTTACCAGGGCAACACTTGCCAACTGGATCATAATATTGTGCGGATAATTATTTCAAGCCGATGTATGATTATCTTCACAGGCAGCTGCTTCTCAGGAAATATCTGATGGCAGATGAGGCACGAATACAGGTACTGAAGGAACCTGAAAGAAATCCCGAAACTGATTCTTTCATGTGGCTGTTCCGCTCTGGTGAAGATGGACTGCCACCTATCGTCCTTTACCATTACACTGAAACAAGGGCAAGATACAATGCAGTTGATTTCCTTGATGGTTTATCGGACGGATACCTGGAAACGGATGGTTATCAGGGTTATAATAATCTCCCTGGTATCAGGCGCTGCTCCTGCTGGGCGCATACAAGAAGATACTTCATTGATGCGGTTCCAAAAGGAAAGCAGTATGATTACAGCAATCCGGCAGTACAGGGAGTCCAGTTCTGTTCAAAGCTTTTTGAGTATGAGCGCAGATCACAGAACAAGAAGCACACATTTGAGCAGAGAAAAGCCTATCGTCTTGAAAAAGAAAAACCGATACTCGACGCGTTCTGGAGCTGGCTTGACGAGCAGAAGCCACGTAAGGGAAGCCGTTTCGAGACAGCGGTGAAGTATGCCCAAAACCGGAAAGAAACGCTTATGACATATCTTGAGGATGGACACTGCAGTTTTTCCAATAATCTAAGTGAAAATGCCATACGTCCATTTACAGTTGGAAGGAAAAACTGGCTGTTCAGCGCAACTCCAAAAGGTGCCACTGCCAGTGCATATCTTTTGGAGCATCATCCAAGTGAAGATATGTCAGATGAACAGCTTGAGGTTTTGACTCCGTGGAGTGAAAAAGTTCAAAATGTTTGCAAAAACTAAAATGTTGTAAAACGCTTGTATCTAGCAAAGATGATGCAAGCGTTAATTAAAATCTAGCGTTGGAATATTGAGCGCTTACTCTTCAAAAGCGGCAGGAACTGATATAGCCAATGATTGAAGAATTATATCGCCTGATTATGGAATGACATAAAAGTTTCTTGAGATTTTTTTGTATAAGTTATGATGAATGTATTTAATTTAATATACAAAAGTGGTATTATTAATTTGGTACTAAAGTTTTATTGAACATAAGAAGGGGAAGTATATGAATATTAAAGATGATGAATATATTAATAGCTTTGATATTAAAAATGTAGAGGATATTGATCAAGTTATAGATTTCATGCAAGGCAAGAAGTCTCTAGCAACATGGCAAAATGCAATAAAGAAAATAAGTGGGATAGATTCATATATCGATACTATAGCAAAAAATCGTAGGCCAGCTATACCTAAAGAACTTGTTTGGATAACAATTTTAGAACAGTATTTGTCAAAAATTGAAAAGTGCTATGAACTCATTCAAAAAAACTGTAATTATGCAGGTAATAGAACAGGGTTAATCGGGCTATCTAATACTATTGCACAAAGTAAATATTGGGCTTATTGTATATATGAAGAAAAGAAAAAACTTAACATTAAACTTAAGAATAAAATAAAAAATGTAAATAAAAAGGAAAATAATATTAATTTATATATTGCTTTAGCTGAATTTTGGAGCGCATACAACAGTGATTTTGATGATTACAGGAGGGCTATAGATATGCTTTGTAAAAACTATCCTGGAAATTATCAAGATATGGAAGATAAAGATAAAATAGAGAAAGCTTTTTTTGATAATGTAATATATTGTGGCGATAAAGGGGACTATGGGTATTGTTATCAGGGAATTAACGCTATGCGAACCAATATGAGGTGTCTTGATGATAAATTGCTTGAGAATATAATTTTACGTTATAAAGGTGATGATATTGCGCGTTTTAGTCAATATCGGCATCAGATATTGACGATGATAGATTGCATTGATGAAGAGACACTCAAGAAAAAATTGATAGATAATATTTTGTATAGTGCTGTGGTATTAAACATTATATTAACTATACTTACTGCTGAGGGATGTGATTTATATTATAATTCATGGACTCTTGATCGCATTGGCAGCTATAATAGTAGTAAAACTGGACATGAGATTCTTATACAACATGAAAATGATTGGGAGATACGTACAAAAACAGGGCGGGTCTATAAAATAAAGATTGATAGTAGCAATAAGAAATTATTAATAGGTGTATCAAATGGTGAAATTGAGGAAGAAAAGCAAATTCCGTTTGAAGTACAGGAATTTGAATGGAGACTGAATGACTTTATAGATAATAAGAAATTTAGAAATGAAATCAAGGAAGCTCTGTTGGATAAAAAGTTTGATAATAGAGAAAATCTACTGTTCTCATATTTATATCTTAATGGATATAGGGGAATAGGATCGTGCCGTTTTTCATTTGATCATAAATTCATTTATGATCCTGATAAGAGGGAGATTTGTGAGGACAATAATAAGTATTTTGATACAGAAGGATTTTATGACAGAAAGATAAAGAGTGTATCGTGTATTGTTGGAAAAAATGGAGCTGGTAAGACAAGTATTATAGAGTTTTTAGGTAATACATTTTCTAAAATTGTATCATTATACGACAATAATAAAGGAATGAACTATGCACAAATTGTCGAGAAATTAAAGTTGGATAAAGGTATAGAGTTTTTAGTTATTTTCAAATATGGTGATAAGTATTATAGGATATCTAATATAGAAAAAATATATGATTCTTCTAATAAAACTAAAGAATATAAAAGAAGCCTTTTATTACAAAATGGACAAAAAAATAAAGTATACTTTTGGTCCAATAAATTAGAATTAAAGGAAATATTTCCTGTTATGCATAATTTGCCAGATGAGAATAATGAGGATAATAAAGACAGAAGTAATCATAGAGATACAAAAGAGGATGATGTCATAGCGCAAATAGAGTATACAAGAATTAATGATGTGCGTGAAGCACAGTATTTACATTCGGTAAGTAAAACAGATGAAAATCAATCATTAAATATGTTATTGATATACCAGTTTATGTATATAAAGTTTTTATTCGAAAATAGTAAAGGGATAACAGAGTTAAAACAGTTAGAGTGGGAACATGTGAATTTGTATGAAGCCTTGACTGATAAGAATAAATATGAAGAAATAGAATCTGCTATAAGCAAAAATTTTAATAGCCCTCAGGATTATACACTATTTTATGACATAAATGTTTCATGGTTTAAGATGTCATCTGGGCAGGAAGCTAAATTTACATTTGAGGCGAAGCTTTATTGGGCTTTGATAGGAGGAAAGAAATTTAGGGAATATTATAGCGATATTTTGGAAAAGAATAGTGAACAAATAGATTTGAGTAGATGTATAAGAGAAGATGATTCGGCTATTATCTATATAGATGAGGGAGATTTATATTATCATCCGGAGTGGCAAAGACAATTTATGAAATCTATCCTTGATATAGTAAAGTTGAGGAAAGAAGAATGTTCACTCCAGCTGATAATCACTTCAAATTCTCCATATATATTATCTGATTTTTTTCATCAGGATGTTTTATATATTATGCCAAATGATGAGGAATTTAATATAGTTGAAACATTTGGACAAAATATACATACTCTACTAAAAAGTCCGTTTTTTATGAAATCAACTATTGGATGTGTCGCTTATAGTAAGATAAGTGGTGTTATGAAAGCTTTAAGCTATGAAGGGGATAGCACTTTAGAAAATAAAGAGTTGCCGGAAAGCATCATGGAAGTTTTGTATAATAAAAGAGATGATAATCTAAGTAAAACAGAATAGTATAACATTTTAAAATCATTTGTTAATAATATTGGTGAAGAAATTTATAAAATAGAATTAGAGCATCTGCTGGAAGAATCTCTTCCTCAACAAAATGAATTTGATATTTTGATGAAACAAAAGGCAGAAATTGAGGAGCGCTTAAGATTTTTACAAGAGAGTAAGTGATTATATGATTTATATTGGAAAGCATAGCAAGAAATTTGAGAATGAATTCTGTAATATTGCATTGGAAGAATTGGACGAACATGTGAATGTCAATGAATTTGTTAATGAGTGTAAAAAAATTATCCCTATAACGATTATAGATACTGATGACACAGAGGACTTTTTGAAACAATTGATTTTGTTGCCATATTGTAGGATAGAGGAAATATATAATTACATATCGAATGGCACAAATGTGGACTATAATAATATTGTATTCGAAAATAACAATTTAAGAGATGTATTTGCAGATTATCATGATTGTTATGAAAATGTCAGAGATCACAAGTACAATAATAAGAAGATAAGCGTTGCTTTAACGGAGGATTTAAACCTGACGGTTTGCCCATATTGTAATAGAGATTATATAAATGGTAGGTCAGATGATAATTCCGGATGCCAATTGGATCATTTCTTTTGTCGAAGTAAATATCCATTCCTTTCAGTATCACTTTATAATTTGGTGCCATCATGTAGTGTATGCAATAATATAAAGCGAGAACATGTAGGATTAGTATCACCATTTGATGACAGATTTGAGTTCGATAATGAAATTAAGTTTAGTTATATTAAATCAAAAGATTATATTGAGTTAAAAAGAAATAATCAATCTAAAATAAAAAAGAATATTGATACGTTAAAATTAGAAGACGCGTATCAAATACATATTTCGGAAGTTAAAAAAATTTTAGAGAAAAAAGAGACATATGTTGCGTCTAATTTGGATGAAATTGCAGAGTGTATTAATAAATGGACAGATAAAAGACGGAAAGGTGGAGAGATAGATAGACATTATTTGCAGAATTTAATTTATGGAAAAGAAATTGTGGCTAAGGATTACAAGACCTACGCATTGGGGAAATTTAAACATGATATACTCGAAGATTATAATATTTATGAATAAGTACACCACTTTCCAACTTTATAGATGATTCATATTTTGCGAAAATGCCTGCGAGACTATGAAGAAAAGTCTGTAAATAATAATCTTCTATGATAAGGATTGAGTTGGAAAGGACAGTATAATGGTCTATGGCTGGACAGTAAAGTGGTCAGGTAATGGACATGATAAGGAATCATAAACAAAATTAGACATATCACAAAGGAGAATTCTATGAATATTTATTATATAGGTAATGGATTTGATCTTTCGCATGATTTAAATACAAGTTATTTGGACTTTAAAGAATATTTTAAAAAGAATAATGAAAAGTATTATAATAAATTTGCAGATTTATATGGTCTTAGGAGAATTGTAGGCTATGACTATGACGGTGATGCAGAGTATGAAGATGATGATGAGGCGATTAGACAACTATGGAGTGATTTTGAGAATACATTGGGAAAAATTGATTATGGTTTTATTGAAGCTAAATTTGTAGAACGAAGTATGGCATTGGATAAAACAGATTCAGAATTTGAAGGAATTTTTGATCCTGTTCTAGAATGGAAAAAGGATATTTATATTGAAAATATGGATTTATATGAACTATATAAACCGTTACAAGAGACATTTATTTCATGGGTCAATTCTATAGAAAAAACTAAGTGCCCAAGTGCTCCAAAGCATTCACCCCATCCGTTATATCCAATACACAATAAAAATTCACTTTTTATAGTTTTTAATTATACACATACTTTACAAAAAATGTATAATATTGATGATGATAATATTATTTATCCACATGGTGAAAGTAATACAACACCTATTTTTGGACATGGAGATAAAGAAGTTGCAAGAAAAATTTTAAAATATGAGATTGGGGATGCGGATGATAGATATATTCTTAATTGGATATCTGAGTATTTGGAAAACACTTTAAAACATGTTGATAGTTATCTAAAAGATGTGGAATTTTTTTTCAATTTTAATAATATAAGTGATGAAAATATCATTATAAAAGTAATAGGATGTTCGTTTGGAAAAATTGATTTGCAGTACTTTGAACAAGCTAATAATTTATTTCCACTAGCAAAATGGGAAATAGGATATTTTTCGGAAGCGGATTTTTCTAGAATAATTGAATTTTTAAGATTAAATAATATGATGAGGCAAAAGAATAAGGTGAAATTGATATGCACAAATGATGATTTATATATAAGATCGGAACTAGAAATTAAAGCAAAGGAGTATGGCTTTTAAGATTAAATAAATGTTTATGAATAATTCTTGAAATATAAAATATGAGTATAAAATTATTTAAACACAACCAAACTGCATACACCACTGCCAACGACATGCTTGATAAAGGAGGCAAAGCCGCAGTAATTCATCCAACCGGCACCGGCAAATCCATGATTGCATTTAAGCTTGTGGAGACACATCCTGATGCACAGTTCCTGTGGCTTGCACCAAGCACCTACATATATCACACACAGCTTGAAAACCTGCAGCGTATGATAGGTGATAGTGATACAGAGAGTCTACTGGAGCATGTTACGTTTATGACATACAGCAAGCTCATGCATGACGAGGATATCATTGACAGCATACAGCCGGATTACATTATCCTGGATGAGTTTCACAGATATTTGCAAAACACATGCCAAAGAAAGATGGAAAGTATATAGTATTCTGTTCAGGCATGGAGCATTTGAATGAAATGGTTGATATGTATTCCAAGTGGTTTATGATGGTGGACAAGAAACCAAACATATACAGGGTATATTATAATGATCCGGAGAACTCTAAAGCATTTAAAGGTAAGCGCAAAATATTCGACGGATTGCAACAAATTAATTATCAACGCATAATAAGTATCAGAAAATGCTAGTGTTTTACTATACTTATGTTTGCTAGATGCTGGCATTTTACTCTAATTATTATGACGTAAAAGCTATGAGAGCACCAAGAGTACCAGTCGAAGAACAATACCGCCTGACCATGGAATGCCGCAAAAGCGGACTGTCTGATCATCAGTGGTGTTTAAACAATGACATTAATCCAGGCACCTTTTACAACTGGGTTAAGCGTCTCCGCAAGAATGGCTGCGGAGATATTCCTGAGAAAAATCAGCTGTCAACTTATGAACAGTCTCATCAGGAAGTTGTAAAAATTGAGATGAATTCCATTTCTGTTCCCACTGACATGAATAAAAATACTGATACAGCTGCAATGGAGTTAATGATTGGGAACATGAATCTGCGTATTTCAAACGAAACTGATCCACTGCTTCTTGATAAAACAATCCAGATACTTGCGGAGCTTTCATGCTAGGCGATATGGTTTACTATATAGAAAAGTATAATTTGGGTTTTGTAGAAAATGAGCTTAATTGATTATATTTAATGGAGATAATAATGAATAATAACAAAGAAAAAATAGCAAAAAATATTATGTGGATTTTTATTGTAAGTATTGTGTTAATAGGAATATACTTGTTTTCCAAAGGTCAGTGGATTAATGGAATTATATGTTCCATCCTCGCCTTCTGTTATTCACCGTTTTTTTTAGATAAAATAGCGGAAAAAATAGGCTTTGTAAATGATTATTGTTATATTGTTCGTTTTATAGTAACCATATTATTTGTATTTTTGATTCTATTTATATTGATAGTATTTATAAATATTATGACTAATTATGGTGTGTCTGGTGAAGTTATTTCATCAAGAAGCATGGCTATTTGTAAGTGCCTTGCATATTTAGGATATTTTGCTATTATTTTTTTATATAAAGATACAAATAAAACGCGAAAATATTTTGTTTTCGGCATTACATATATTTTATGTACATTGATCTCATATATTCCTAATACGGATTATAATTTTATTATTAAAATACTTAATTATTTGCCAAGTGTAAAAAAATTGGATCAAGAATCATATTTATTAATTATAGATGGTATATTAATGCCGATAAAGGAGGCTTTCTTAACATATATTATTTTCGATACTGTTATTAGTGAAAAAGATGCAAAAAGAGAAAATGCTGGTGAATCTAAAGAAAATAGTGAAATAGTTAAAAATAAAAGCATATTTAAGAAAAAATCAAGAAGACTAGATGAGAAATACTATAATTTTTATACATATGAGGAAAAACTTATATATAGGTATTTATGCGGTAAGCGCATAGGGCGAAAAGAATTATCTAAAATTCCTGTGTTACATAAATTTTATAAATATCATGAATGGTATGACTATATAGAGGAAAAATATGGAAATTGTAGTCTTGAAGGTTTGATTGAATTTTGGCATTTTCTAAATCAGAAATCGAGAAATGTTAAACCTAAGTATGAATATTGGACATTATTTATTCCTGTAGGATTAACTCTCATTGTAAATGAAATATTCGATTTAACACCAAAATTTTCAGATATAAAAATAAATTGTCTTTCGGACAAAATTATTGCTTTTGTAGTTTATATGATTGTTGTTGCTGTTTTTGCAAAAATTGTAATGATGATTATGCAACCATTATTTGATCAAAATGTTGATAGTTGTTTTTATGAAGATTACAAAGCGATTATAGACGATCTGATTGAGAAGAAAAAGAAATCTTCTGAATAATGTGTTAATTTGGGAAAAGGATGCCACAGTGGGGGCAGTCACCAATGTGGTCAAAATAGCGTTAACTTAAGGAAAAAGTCTTAAGTTGATGCAAGATAAAGTTATCAAATAGAGGTTAAAAAACAAAGCAATTCAGAAAATGACGCACTTTAACAAGGACTCTGTAAAACAGTAATATAGCATATCAGAAAATGCCCGGTAATTGTTTCGTTTTTCTGCAGATAAACAGGCCTTTTACTGTGTTTTTTCGACCTGTAGCTGGATCTGTTATGACATAATGGAAATCATCCACGCACTCTTTTATGCGGTATTTCACCTTGCCATTTTTATCCAGTACATCTTTGTAGTCATTTTGAAGCAGCACCCAGGTCTTTTCGTAAACGCCTGCCGGAATTTTCTGCTCTTTTATGAGACTTTTCCTTAAATAAGTGGTAAAATGACAGTGTACCTGATTATGTGAATAAGCAAAGGAGAAGATACATTGTCAATTATCAGATGGCTACATATTTCAGATTTGCATTTAAATACAAATGAGACAGAATCTATTAGGATGCGCAGAAAACTTCCTCAATATATATTGGACAATAACATCGAGTATGATTATGTATTTTGTACAGGGGATATCAGAGATTCGAGTGCAGAGCATTGGAGAGAACCATTTCCGAGTGCAGATTTTTTGAAAAATCTTTGTGAGATTCGTAATATTTCTTTGGATAATTTATTTATTGTTCCGGGAAATCATGATGTCAATCGAACTGCATCAGATCGTGAGAATGTTGTAGAGAATATGTTATGGCATGATAATAAAAGCTGGAGTAGGAATTACAAAACCGAGCTTGGAAATATTGGTGATTCTACACTGCAGGCTTTGCATGATGGTGAGAAAGAGTTTAGGAGCTTCCTCGGGAAAATATATGATAGAGATAGATTACAATTATATGATGATTATTTAAAACCACATTTTGTTGTTGAGACAGAGCATTTCAATATTTTGCATATAGACAGTACTTTGGCATATTCCGAGAAACAGAATAGAGATTTGATAATTGGTTCAAGGCAGCTTCAACTGGCATTGGATGATTTAAATGATAGCAAACCAACAATTGTTTTATCTCATTATGCAATCACATCCTTGGATCCTGAAGAACGCAGAATGGTTTCTAATATGCTGGATGACTATCATATATATTTATGGCTGGCAGGGCACGAGCATTATCATGATCTTAAACCATGTGGATATATTCATTCTATTCAGTGTGGGGAACTTAAAATTGAAGATAGATGTAAGTCTACATTTCTGGTAGGAGAATATGACACAGAAACAGGGCAGGTAGATATTCGTGCTTATAATTGGTTTTCACCGGAGGGATGGGCAGAATACCCGATTTTGTGGCGAAATAGCAAGACATATACTTTACGGCTCTCTACAAAATGCAATGATGGCAGATCATTTGAATGTGTAAAAGCAGAGAAAAATAATGAATCTTATAAAGCAAAAATGCCAACAAAAATCATTTCTGGATTGTTTGCAAACATTGAATCTGATAATGAAATTTACTCTAATGATAATCCATTGGTTGAGCTTGTTAATACAGGAAAGAATTTTGTTTTATTGGGCGATGGCGGAATGGGAAAAAGTACTATGATGCTTGATGCCTGTTTTCGTCTTTCGAAGTCGGGAAAGACCGTCTTATTTTTTTCGCTGGAACAGCTTGAGGCATTCGGACAGTCGATAGGAGCTTGTATAAAAGATTATAATCTTAATGAACTTATTCTTTTTCTTGATGGCATGAATGAGGTTTTGGCTGAACAAAAATTTTCCAAAGAAATAAATATGCTTGCAATGGAAAAACGGGTACAGATTATTGTTTCATCAAGAGGAAGTTTTCTATACAAATATGGTGTGGAAGGGTTCGAGGATGCGGTATTATTGTTATTACGTGATGAACAGTTGAAACAGGTGTTTACTGAGAGTCAATGGAACGAGATAGAAAAAAATTATACATTAAAACAGCTCTTAAGAAATCCGATGATGGCTTCTATGTACCAAAAGACTTATCCTGTAATGGAAAAGTACAGAGATATTTCTTTTTTGAAATGGAATTATGCAGTAGATAATGCATCGGATTTACTGGAAAATTATTATACCTCACAGATTGCTATTTTATTGAACAGAAAAGATGTGCGTGGCGAGAAAATAATGATGGCATACGTGGCAATACAACAGATCTTATCAGTAATTGCTTTCTCTTGTGAGAATGTTAATGCTTTTCGCATGGACACGCAATCGTTTCATGATTTAACTGATTCTATTATAAATGTTGTAGCTTTTGATTCTGTAATGAATGATATCAGAACAAAATACCGACTTAGACAAAAACCTATAATTGATTGTTTTGAGGTAGAGGATTATTTATTGAATGAATCAAATCTGTTGAAGCAGTCTGGAAATTATGTGTATTTTCCCCATCAGATTTATCGTGATTTTTTGTCGGCTAAGTACATTGTGAAATATACTGCTGCGGATAATGTAGATGGTATATGGAATTCAAGAATGTTTCCGCAGGCTATTATCAGACATATATCGGAACTGGATGGTCAAATGTGGAGTAATACAGCTAAGCTTGTTTCAGATGACGCAAAGGGAAAAGCTAATGATATAAAATATAACCAGATTTTTAATTTGATTTCTTCGTATCAATGTGAAGATGCGGATTATACTTGCCTGGATTTGACAAATGTGAGATTACCTAAACTTCCTAATGGAGATATCAGTCTTAGAAATTCAGACATTTCAGATTATAGTATTGGATGTGAGAAAGATAGAATCCCATATTATAATATATTGATTTTCTCAGATGATAATGATTGGCTTGTAGGATTTCAGAACTCTATTATGACTATATGGAATGTTGAAACAGGAAATCGTGTGGGAGAATGGAGATTATCTGCTCAGCCATATAGCGTTTCATTTGAGAACAATTTCCTTTACTTGAAGATAAAATCAAGACAGCATGATGAGATTATCGCTTTCGAATTAAGTGATAATGTGTGGATCGTGAATACAGAAAATAAACCGGATAAGTCAAGTATTAGGTTTAATAGAGTAGATAAGTCGGGTAAAGCTGTTTCAAGAGATAAGGAGTTAATGGCTGGTTCAGCTCCGGATGGATTAACAAGGATTTGTTATAAGGGTGGACAAATAAAGCATATATTATCGAGCAGACGTACTGTATTGCAATCAGCTTCGATTTCGTCTAATGGAAGTCATGCGGTAACACTTGACTACGAAATTGAAAATGACCAGAGAAAAATCCAAATGTGGGATATCACAAACAAGAAGAAACGGATGGAAAGGTTTTGCCCAGGTAATACGCAAAATGTATATATGCTTGCAACAGGTGATTGGATTCTTGGAAAAACAGATGATAGATTCTGGTGCTGGAACTGGGATGATGAAGATAATTTTTATTATTTGGAAGCTGAACCGTTATCAAATTCCAATATGAAGTATTCATCTTATGAGAATAAAATACTATATTACGATGGAAATGGCTTAGTATTGTTTGATTTGGACTCTAAAGTAAAAAATGTATTGACCAGCAATTATTCTTATATTCCTGAAAATTTGAGTCAGGCAGCGTTTCTTCCTAATGGGAAGCTGGCGATGGTGGATGAGCATGAGCGGAAGGTGATATTTAATAGTATCAGAAATGATAGATTGATGAAGGTTAATAGCGAGAAATTATGTAAGATCCGAGGTATATATGCGTTTGATAAAGAACCTTTTATTGCTGTAGCTACTTCTAATGGTTTGGTAAGTATGTATCACACTGGAACGGGACAGAGAACACGTAAGCTTGAAACACATTCGAATCCGAGAATAATCGCGTGGAATGATCAGAAGATGGCGGTTGCGTGTGTAAGTTCTTATAGTAAAGTAATAGTATTTAGATATTTTTCCTGGGATAATGGCAGAAAAGGAAACTGGTATGAAGCTGGACCAAGGATTAGCATTGAGGGAGAAATACTTGATGTCTCGTTTAATTATGAGAATGAAGAATTAATTATTATTACTTCCTTAGGTCGTATATATTATTTGAGTGATTTATTCTGCGATTATCATGCACAGACACAAATTATTAATAGCTTTAATGTTGGTGCATATGATTTTTCTGGTGTTATATGTGATGAACATATTAAGGAGGAGCTTTTGATGAATGGTTGCAAGGGGAATTTAGCGTAAGTACAAAATAAGCTGATTGTATTCTTATTGGTTATGATTCCTTAAAAACAGACATGGATATTGAGCGCTTACAAACAAGCCATCAAAAACTTTGAATACCATTTTTTGTTGATTTTAGCTGTACTTAAGAAATTACTTATGGTACTATAGTTATATGGGACTATCGGAGCACACAAGAAAGGATGAATAAATGAAGGGAAAGAGATTAATTGCCTTGTTAACATTTCAAAAATATACTGGTGCGAAATCTCAAAGACGGAGCTATTAAAACAAAGCATAATATTATATCATATATTTTTAGAAATTCTTTTTACGGTTTTGGGTTTATATTGTTGGTGGAGCCTGACAATATAATCCTCTAGATTGTTTGGCGTTTTTAAAATAAATTGATAAAATTATATCGGAAAAAGTGGTAAAATATAAATTGTTTTTTAAATACAAATCCGCTATACTATAAGCATGGTATAGCGGTTTTTTGCTGCAATCTGAAGAGCTATTGTGAGGTATGGATATGAAGCTTAATTCGATAACATTACAAAATTTTAAGGGAATAGACAATCTGGAAATAAAGCTTGATAATAAGACAACGGTTATTTTTGGTGTGAATGGCGTTGGCAAGTCAACAATCCTCCAAGCTATAGATTTATTATATGCGGATATCATTGCAAAGCTGATGGGAACGGTGCGAAGTAAGACAGCCAGATTCAATGAAGATTTTATTAGCTATGGAAAGTCTGCGGCCGGCATAAAGGCTGATTTCGATTTTGAGGATGGCGAAAGCATATATTATGAACGCACAATTGACAGGGCTAAAGGTGAAAAAAGAAATACAAGTGCTCTTAAAAAACTTACAGATAAGTTTCAATCGTTATATATACAAATGGGTTATGATGATGGCAATGGCAATTGGATAGAGGAATCGGATAATAAGAGTATGCCCATTTTTGTTAATTATGGAGTAAATAGAATTGTGCTTGATGTGCCGGTCAGGGCACCTAAAGAGCAGTTTGTAAAATTGGATGCATTCGACAAAGCTATAGAAAGTACGATAGATTTTAGAAATTTATTTAAATGGTTTAGAAATCAGGAAGATATAGAGAATCAGATAAAGGTTAGAGATGATTCGAAATATGAAGATAAAAGCCTTGCAGCTGTTAAAAAAGCAATGTTAGCTATGCTTGATGGATTTGAGGACATTCGGATAGAGAGAAGACCTTTGGCAATGAAGGTCAATAAAAACGGCAAGTCTTTAAAGATAGATCAGTTATCGGATGGAGAAAAATGCACGATAGCTCTATTTGGAGATTTGGCAAGAAGAATGGCATTGGCAAATCCGGGTAAAGATGTGAATCCTTTGGAAGGCTCAGGTGTTGTGCTCATTGATGAATTGGATTTGCATATGCATACATCGTGGCAACGAAAGGTATTGAATGTTTTAAGAGACACATTCCCCAATATCCAGTTTATTATTACTACACATTCTCCGCAGATTTTGGGTGAGATGGATGATTCTGTCAATTTATTGTATCTGTATAATGAAGATAATGAGATTCTATTTAAGACCTATGAATCCTTTGTGGGATGGGATGCAAATGTTATTTTAGAGGAAGTAATGAATACGTCTTCAGTTAATCAGGACATCAAGAGAATGATTGATGAGATGTATAAGTGTATTGAAGATAAGAAGTATGATGAAGCAGAGAAAATAGTGGATATATTGGATAAGAAAACAAATGGTTATGCTGATGGTATTTCTAAGGCAAGGATACTGATATCAAGGGGTAAAAGACGTGAAGCAAATTAATAAAAGCAGTGCGCCGCAATGGTTTGAACAAGCAGGCTATTCAGGCATCAGAGGTGTTTGATGATGAGGACTATACGGATGATGAGATTCGTAGTTTTATAGAATATTATTCAAATAAGAATAATGGTGAATATGAGCCTTATTGCAAAGCAATTGTTGATTGTTTGGAGGAGATGCTTTGATAGTTTTAAAGTGGTAGTGATAAAAACCAATATTGTGCTAATTTATGCAAATATTGTCGATTCCATTTTTAGATATGTCTGTTTAAAATATTATCGTATTTTAAACAGACGTATTTTTTATTTATTTTAAGAAAGTACGAATGAATTTACGAGTGTTTCTTATTTGGAATTTACAAGGGCTGGAGATATGTATTATATAGATACCACTTTAAACATAAAGTCAATCTTTGAGAGACCTGATATCCAGATTTCAGATGGCGCTGATTGTGAGTTTTTTGTATAGTCCAATGAAGTATGTGGCCAAGGCATATACAAAAGGCAATGTTGATGCAGAGATTTTACTGAATTCATTGTACTGGGGCGAATATCAGAAACAACAAATGGCATAGTTTTGCTTGTAAATTTCATATAGAAAGAGTACTATAGTTTTAGAAGACTATGCTATTTCAGCATTGATAGTAAAAATATATCTGATTATAAGTTTACAGTAGGAAATCAAATTTTAAAACCGGTTAAGAAAGATGGTAAATATTATGTTGATTTAACAGGAATATTACTAGCCGATTATTCTAAATCATTTACTATAAATGTAAATGGAAAAGCGTTTGTTACATGTAGCGTAAATGATTATTGTAATAAAGTGCTAAATTCAAAAAATAGTAGTAATAAATTGTCCGATTTAGTGACTGCGATTTATGAATTAGGTACTGCAACAAAGTAATTAACTGGAAATTAAGGAATAAGGTTACATGAAATTTAATAAGACAAAACCAATTGCGTTAGGAATAGCATTCACTCTCGCCCTAACACCGATTCACACAATCACATATGCAGACACCAATTCAGACAGTGCATCAATAAATGTTCAGTCTGCACAGACAGAATATAAATCAGGATTTGTATTCACTAAGAGCAGCTACGTTTATAGAAAAGGCGCTGATTTGACAGTATGTGTATCTAAGAGCAATCTTTCTGTGGCTTGTGATTCATATAAGCTGTTTTATATATCGGACGGAAGTGAGCAAGCAATTGACCGGAACTCATATACAATCAGAGTTCTTGGGGATGCGGTATATTTTACTTTATCCACGAATTGGCTGAGCCAGTACAGCCCTCAGGATATTGATATTACTGCGATTGCTTACAATGGAACTGCTGAGGTATCTAAGACAAATGCTAAGCTTGTTTCTGAGGATGGCTTTGATATAGACTTTGCAGCCGGAACAGTGTGTGTCAATCAGACAGAAAATATCAGAACTAACGGACAAGGCGAACTGACACAGGATGCGCGGTCGCAGGCTGGCGGGAAAAAATACATATATGTAGTTGACTCAGTAATTTCTCAGGATGAAAGCATCATAAAAATATCCAATGCCGGTAATGAGTGGAAATATACCGGAATGAAGCCTGGAAAGACAAAACTCACAGTACGCTATCACTACTATTATGGCAAGGAAAAATGTACCGGTGAGAAAACTGCTGAGTATGAAGTGGTTCCTGCCACATATACACTCGATGAAGAACGTGACAGCTCTGGTATGCTTATAAACCGCGGTGCCTCATATACATGCAATCTTAGAACAAAGCAGATAACCTATGATAAGAGTGGCAAGGCTGTAAGTAAATATGTAGATAATGTTGCATACGAATGGTATATAAGTGAAAAAGAAGAAAATGTTGCGGTAAACATAGAACAAACTGCACAGAATAAGCTTAAAATAACACCGGCAAATGCCTCGGAATCAGGAGCTTTTTGTATAGGAATAAGAGCACTTGATGCTTCCGGTAATGTTTATTTTGAAGAAGAATCAATATGGTATCTGGTAACAGATGGACAGGCAGACGGAGATCATGGAGATTCATCAGAAACTGCAAATCCGGGAAATACCTCATCCGGAAGTCAAAATACAAACACAGGAAGCGAAAAGGTAAGTGTATCGAAGAGACAGAGTATATCCTTATTGGAGAATCATAATATCGGTCTAAATATCTACTGGAAAATGACCGGCTCTACGTATGACATAGGAGACTGCATGGTCAAGTACACCTATGAAGGTGACAGCGGAACACCACACTATGTGGCATTGAACCGGAGTCCGGTTGGGGATGGCGAATCATATTGCTCAAGAATTGATATAAGCGCAGTTGAGATGACCGAAAAAGTAAATTTACAGTTACTCTCTAATAGTGGAAAAGTGCTGGATACATTTTCAACATCAGTAGAGGATTATGCTAAGAGCTTATTGGCAAGCAGTACAAAAGAATATGCAGCATATAAGCCGGTGGTAAAAGCGATGTTGAATTATGGCGCTGCATCACAGCAGTATTTTGGATTTATGACATATGCATTAGCCAACAGAAGCCTTACGAATGCCGATAAGACGATACAACAAATTCCACAGGCAACGTTGAAGCAGTATGCTGTCAATTCAAGTATCCGCCAATTTTCAATGAGTGGAATACACTATTACGGATCGAGCCTTGTGGTGGGAGATGATGTAAAGCTCAGACACTATTTTAAGCTTGATTCCGGCAGAGATATATCAAATTATTCGTTTGCAACGTATGTGGGCGGAGATATGATAGGCTATGCTACACCATGTCGTTCGAAAGATAAAGACATGTATTATATAGAAGTAACTTGTACAAACAGAAATTTCTTTTCTGGCATGAGGACGATAGTATCGAATGGAAATACAGAAACTATATTGGACTATCAGCCGATGAACTACATTGCAAAAGCATATGGCAATTCAAAGCTAACCTCTGAATTGAAGACGTTGCTTGATGCAATGTATTGGTTTGAATATCAAAAAATTAAATAAATTGTTGCATAAAATATAGTACTAGAGTATAATTCCTGACTTTGAGAGTTGAAGTTAGAGGAAATTCAGCTTGCTAAGAAGCATGCATATATAAAAGAAAATTATGAAAAGTGGAATTTTTTAGAGGCTTTTTCAGCGTCTGACGATTATAAGACAGAACCTATAGATTTCTATTTCGAATTTAAAAAGTCATCTACTTTCAGCTTGGCTGAATTGGTAAAAAATGAACATAGATATATATGCAATGATGGGTATATTAAAGAGCATTCAATTGATGATTTAAGCGAGTGCATTGTAGTGCACAACCGTAAGCAGGCTTTGAAAATATTTGCAAATATCAATAGAATATTTGATGATTATTTGAGCAAGGCTGGGCTTGAAGGAATTGAGTATTATCGGCAGTATTTTGAAATTAGTGTAAGAAGAGATGGAATGCCACAAGTATTTTTGCCATATAGTTGGACAAGTAAAGAGTATCTGATGAAGGAAGAATCCCTTCTTTAGTTATCTGATTTACAGAAACTTATTAACCAAGTAGTCTTGATTGACTACACCATTATTATACTAGGATATAGAAAATGAAATTTAAGTTTAACAAAAAAATGGTTAGCACAATAGTGATATTGATTTTTGGCGTAGCAATTACAGTTGCAGCACTGTCTGCAAAGAATATAGCGCTTGAAAATAAAACAAGCTCAGAAATAGCCACAGAGGCAGTATCAGCTACAGAGATGATATTGGATACAGAAAATACAGAGACTAGTAATGTGGATAAGAATTCATCAGATTCCTCAAAAGACAAAGCAACAGTAGTCGATGATAAGGACAAATCTGGTGATACAAAGAATTCTGACGAAAGTTCAACAACTACAAAAGAAACGGGCAAAAGCTTGAAAGATACAAAGAGCTCATCAGAAAACACTTCAGACGATGAAAATAAAACAGGTGATAAGATTGATAAAAAATCTGAAATAAACAATTCAGAAATGAATAATAATAATGAACCGAAATCTGATAACGGAGTGATAGAGCTTCCAATTATACCGATTGACTAATGTGACGTCAGTTGTGGTTTTACCTACATTTGAAGAAGAAACGTAAGAGGAGTTAATACAATGGAGGAAGTCGAATGAAGACAAAAAAGTTTTTATCATTGGTGTTAAGTGCGGCTATGATATTAGGTGCGGCTGTTCCGGTCGCAGCAGAACCGGTGTCAGCAGGGCAAGGCGTTGAAGCAGAACAACAGCCAATTGTAGAAAATAGCATTACAAGTGGATATATTCTGAGTGATTTGGATTATAATACACCGGTGTATGAACCGGATGAGGCGGTGCCGTATTCTGATGGTTGGGGCTATTCTGCAGATGAAACTATAGAGAGCAAGTATCCGGCAAATGGAGTCAGCGATATCAAGGCGAAATATCCGTCTGTTCGTAATCAAAATCCTCTTGGCACATGCTGGACATTTTCGTCAATAGGTCTTGCAGAGTTTGATCTGATTAATGATGGTGCGTTTGATAAAAATATAGATCTTAGTGAACTGCATCTGGCATATTATGCATATAATTCGCTGTTAGATCCGCTTGGTGGAACAGTGGGGGACTATGCAAAGTACTATATGAATAATACAAGTGTTCAGTATGGTTATCTCAATCGTGGTGGAAACTATTTGATGGCGGCACGCAGAATGGGACAGTGGTGTGGTCCGGTAAGCGAGAGTGATGTGCCATATAGTAAGGTGGCAAGCAACGGATATACAACAAGCACTATTGATACTTTTCTTAATACAGGGTTATCGGATGAATATGCTTATTCAAAGGATAAGGCACATCTGGAAAATACATACATGATTAATATCAAGGAAAATGCATCAGATGTGAAAAAAGCCATAAAAAAATATGGTGCAGTGGGAATTATGTATAGTCATAATGATACCGGATATCATTATATAAATAACAGTTATAATGATAAAACAGATAACAGAGCAGGTCATGCGGTAATGGCTGTTGGATGGGATGATAACTATTCTAAAGATAATTTCAGAGATGGTGTTAAACCTGAAAAAGATGGTGCATGGCTTATTCGTAATAGTTGGGGAGACGGAACCGGTTCATATTATGATCAGAGTTATTTCTGGATGTCATATGAAACGTTTTCTTTATCCGATACGGCTTGGGTGTTTGATTTTTCTGCTAATGATGGATATGATAATAACTATCAGGTTGATGGAGGATTAAATGTAGCCCATCAAAGCAGCTACAGGAAATTGGCCAATGTTTTTACTACTCAGACAAAACAGGGAGTATCTTCTGAGGACTTAAAAGCAGTTTCCCTGTCTATTACATCTAAAACAAATGTTAATTATACAATAGAGATTTATACAGATTTAAAGGATAAGACAAAGCCAACCAGCGGAACAAAGCAGGAGACTGCTACCACTACAGGGCAGACAACCTATGCCGGAGTATATACCATTCCACTTAAAGCAGCGGTTAATCTGAAGCCTGGGACAAGCTATTCTGTTGTAGTGACTACTGATACACCTGCCGTTGACCTTGAGGCAGCGATGGTCGGTGATGTAAATTATAATAATGAAATGGTGTGGGAGAATCATGCGTCAAGTGATAATACGGCAAGCTATTATTTCTATGGTACAGGGTTGGCATATTCCCACAGTTGGAATTATAAGAATGTGTATGGTAATTTCTGTATTAAAGCATTTACCGCCAATAATGTAGAAAAAGATTCTGAGAAGCTTGTTGGCAGAAGCCTTACTTTAAAAGATAATATTGATATGAACTACTATATGGAGCTTCCTGAAAGTATCAAATCAAACAGCAACGCATATATGGAGTTTACGGTGAATAATAGCCAGCCATATAAGGTCAGCGTAAACGATGCAATCCCTGTTGAGAAAAACGGAAAGGTTATATATAAGTTTGCATGTCCGCTAAATGCTGCACAGATGTCAGATACGGTTAAAGCTAAAATGGTGGTGGATGGTAATAGTGGAAATGAATACACTTACAGTGTAAAAGAATATGTCACTGAGCTTCTGTCAAAATCAAACGAGTATCCGGAAGAAACAATTAAGCTGGTGAAGGCACTCTTAAACTATGGAACCGCAGCGCAGAACTTCTTTAAATATAACACTGATAAGCCGGCAAATGCTGGTTTGAGCGATACAGATAAAGCTGTAGCAAATGCTGATTTTGCTGCATATAAGGCTGTTATTAAAACAGATAGTGCAAATAGTCAGAGTAATGGACTGACATATTACGGAAGCTCTCTGATATGTAAGTCTGAGATGACAGTAAGACATTATTTTATGTTGAACGAAGGCTGTGATATAAACAATTACAAGTTCAGCTATGTTAATGCATATGGCAATGAAGTCAGTCTGACACCTAAAAAGGCTTCAGATGGGGTGTATTGTGTAGATATAAACGGAATAATGGCACGCAACCTGAATAGTATTTTTGCATGCAAAGTCACCGAAAAGAATAAGGGCTGTATTTTAGAGCTGAACTATGGTCCGTTCAGCTATTCACAGAAGGTTATTAATAGCGAAAATTCATCTACTGAATTAAAAAATCTGGTGAACGCGCTATATTGGTATTGGTATTATGGATATAGAAATTAAAAAGACTGCATAATTAAAACCACCGCAGAATTTAACGCTTTAATTAAGCTAAATTCCTGCGGTGGTTTCTTTTGTGCTTATCTGCTTACAATGCTAATCACGGAAGACAAGACCGCCTTTCTGACATATGGGACAAAGTAATTCACTGCTCTCTGATAAAAATATGCTGTCATTTTCTCTTAATAATGACAGTATGATGGTCTGTGGCTGGACACTCAAGATTATAAATAATTGTATGTTACAGGGTAATCCGCTATACTAGATATAAGTGTAACGGATTATTTTAGTTATGCAGAAAGAGATGCAGGGTGGTAGGTGAAAAATTATAGGTTCGGGTGAGACGGATTTTTATGCAATTTTACCACTTTACTGTACTAAAATTTAATATTTTTTTTACAAAATATGCAAAATATGACAAAAAGTACTGGACAAAATGTCCTATATAAGGTAAAATGCATATATGCAATCAAGCAGCACATTTGAAGGTTGTGCAGATAGTATTAGGTATATTTTACGAATTGGGGGGATTTTTCATGAGAATATATCATGCTAAGGATTATGCAGATATGAGCAGAAAGGCTGCAAATATCGTATCGGCACAGGTGATTATGAAGCCTAACTGTGTATTGGGACTGGCTACAGGCTCTACACCTATCGGTTTATATAAGCAGCTCGTTGAGTGGTTCAAGAAGGGGGATTTGGACTTCTCAGAGGTTATGACGGTGAACCTTGATGAGTACAAGGGACTAAGCCGTGAGAATGACCAGAGCTACTATTATTTTATGCATCAGAATTTGTTTGATCATGTGAATATTCCGGTTGAGAATACTCACCTGCCAAACGGCATGGAGCCAGATTCACAGAAGGAGTGCAAGCGCTATACAGAGCTGATTCAGTCTCTTGGCGGTGTTGATTTACAGCTTCTTGGTATCGGGCACAATGGTCATATCGGCTTTAATGAGCCGGGCGAGTCTTTTGACAAGCAGGTACACTGTGTGAATCTGACAGAGTCTACTATTGAGGCCAATAAGCGCTTCTTTGCATCGGCTGATGATGTTCCAAAGCAGGCTTATACAATGGGCATCAAGACCATCATGCAGGCTAAGAAGATTCTTATTGTTGCAAGTGGTGAGGATAAGGCAGAGATTGTGCACAAGGCTTTCTTTGGACCGATTACACCACAGGTGCCGGCTTCTGTATTGCAGCTGCACAATGATGTTACGCTTGTAGCGGATGAGGCTGCACTGAGCAGCCTGTAAATGTTTTTTAGTTGAGAAGGTGCATGTATATGATAATAAAAAATGCAAGGGTATTTACAGAGGATGGCAGCTTTATGCAAGGCGATGTTGTCGTTAAGGATGGCCGTTTTGACAGTGTTTTGGAGAGAACAGCTGACACGGACGCGGCTAATGACAGCGCATCGCAGGAGATTATAGATGCATCAGGTCTTATCATGATACCGGGTCTTGTGGATATTCATTTTCATGGATGCAAGGGAGCTGATATGTGTGACGGCACCAAAGAGGCACTTGATGTGATTACAGCATACGAGGCTTCTGTCGGAGTGACGAGCGTGTGTCCGGCTACTATGACCATTCAAAGGGATGAGCTTTTGAGTGTCATGAAGAATGCCGGTGATTATAATTATCATGGTGGTGCACATCTTGTAGGTATCAATATGGAGGGACCTTTTATCAGTCCTTCTAAAAAGGGCGCACAGGCGGCAGAGAATATCATGCGATGTGATTATGATTATTTCTGCGAGCTTCAGGATGCGGCCCATGGCTTGATAAAGCTTGTAGATATCGCTCCGGAGGAGCCGGGTGCGATTGAGTTTATAGACAGGGTAAGAGGAAGTGTTGTGGTTTCAATAGCACACACAGCGGCTGATTATGACACAGCGGTAGAGGCTATTGAGCATGGTGCAAGCCATGCCACACATTTGTATAATGCGATGCCACCGCTTCATCACAGGAATCCGGGAGTTATCGGGGCTGTGAGAGATTCAGAAAAGTGTCATGCGGAGCTCATTTGTGACGGAGTGCATATTCACCCGTCGGTTATCAGGGCTACATTTGCCATGTTTGGTGCGAAGCGCATGATTTTAATAAGTGACAGCATGAGAGCCACAGGGCTTGAGGATGGTGAGTATACACTCGGTGGACAGGCAGTGACGGTCAGAGGTCCGCTTGCCACACTCCATGATGGGACAATTGCCGGTTCGGCAACCAATCTGATGGATTGTATGCGGTTTGCAGTAAGGCAGGCAGGCATTCCGCTTGAGGAGGCAATTATGTGTGCTACAGCCAATCCGGCTAAGGAGATTGGCATCTATGATGAAGCAGGCAGCATTTCTGCAGGAAAGAGAGCAGATTTTGTGCTTCTCAATGAAGATTTGGATATTGTGAGTGTGTATATCGACGGAAAGGAGATATCATGTTAGGTTTTTTTAAGAATAAGTCAAAGGGAAAGGTGATCTGTTCTCCGTGCAATGGCAGAGTGGTTCCTATTACAGAGGTTCCGGATCCTACTTTTTCTGAGAAGATATTGGGAGACGGCGTGGCCGTGATTCCTTCTGAGGGCAGGTTTTACGCTCCGGCGGATGGTGAGGTGACAGCTGTATTTGATACGCTTCATGCTTTTACCATGACGACCACTCAGGGAGTCGAGTTGCTTTTGCACATTGGTCTGGATACAGTGATACTAAAGGGTGCTCCTTTTACATCACATATTTCTGTTGGTGATCAGGTGAAGAAGGGTGACCTTTTGATGGAGGCTGACCTGGAGCAGATTAAGGCAGCAGATCTTAATGTCATTACTCCGGTTTTAATTGGCAACACTGCTGATTATAGTGAGATAAAGATGCTCAAAGAGGGGGATGTATCCGCCGGTGATGAGGTTTTAAGTCTCGCGTAGATTTGTATAATAATAACGAACTATATTGGAGTATCTCCAGTTTAGTATATATAATGTAAAGGAGGGGAAATTTATGAAATTTCTTCAAAAACTGGGTAAAGCGTTAATGCTTCCCGTAGCAGTACTTCCTATATGTGGTATCCTCATGGGTATTGGATATTATTTATGTCCTGCAACCATGCAGGGTGGTGACATCGAGGGTGTGCGAAATTTAATAGGCCTGTTTTTAGTTAAAGCAGGGGGCGCCTTGATTGATAACATGGCCATCCTTTTTGTAATCGGCGTTGGTGTCGGTATGTCAGAAAAGAACGACGGTACCGGCGGTATTGCAGCTTTAGCTTCATGGCTGATGATGACAACACTCCTGTCTACAGACTTTGTTACCAAAATCATGCCATCTATCGCTGACAGCGCTACAAAGACACTTGCATTCGACAAGATTGCAAACCCATTTATCGGTATCTTAGCCGGTATCATCGGTTCTTTGTGTTACAACAGATTTAAGGATACAAAGCTTCCTGACTGGCTGTCATTCTTTAGTGGCAAGCGTTGCGTAGCAATTATTGCAGGTGTTGTTTCAATCCTTGTATCTGTAGTATTACTGTTTGTATGGCCATTACTTTTCGGTGCTCTTGTAGCTATCGGTAAAGCAATCGTTGGTCTTGACGTAGTCGGCGCAGGTATCTATGCATTCCTGAACCGTCTGTTAATCCCTACAGGATTACACCACGCATTAAACAACGTATTCTGGTTCGATACTATCGGACTTGGAGACCTCTCTCATTTCTGGGCAGGCGAGACATCAAAGGATGTTTCATGGAGCCTCGGAATGTACATGTCAGGTTTCTTCCCATGTATGATGTTTGGTATTCCTGGTGCTGCACTTGCCATGGTTAAGTGTGCAAAGACTGCTAAGAAAAAGGCTGCCATCGGTATCCTTGCTTCTGCAGCTATCTGTGCATTCATCTGTGGTGTTACAGAGCCTTTCGAGTTTGCATTTATGTTCCTTGCTCCTGTTCTCTATGTGATTTATGCTTTACTTTATGGTATTTTCACAATGATTACAGTAGCTCTTGGATTTAGAGCAGGCTTCTCATTCTCAGCCGGTGCGATGGATTTATTATTCTCATCTTCACTTCCGGCTGCAGCAAAGACATGGCTCATCATTCCTCTTGGAATCGCAGCTTTTATCGTATTCTACATTGTATTCTATTTCGCTATCAAGAAATGGGATCTTAAGACACCAGGTAGAGAGGACGATGATGTTGAAGAAGAGAAGAAGGCAGTGCTTTCTAACAATGACTACACAGCAGTAGCCAAGACTATTCTTGAGGGCTGCGGTGGCAAAGACAATATTGCAAGCATTGACAACTGTATCACAAGACTCAGACTTGAGGTTAAGGATATCACTCAGGTTGATGATAAGAAGATTAAATCTGCAGGTGTTGCAGGCGTTATGAAGCCTGGCAAGAATTCTGTTCAGGTTATTATCGGAACCAAGGTTCAGTTTGTTGCGGATGAGTTTTCTAAGCTTTGCGAATAGATTTGTTCTGCAATATATCAGTGTTGATTCACCTTAGGTGATTCACAAAATTTAATAATACATGATTAAAAGCCACACCGGGTGTTATGCCTGGGTGGCTTTTTTAGTTGGTTCGGGCCGTAAGCTCCGCCCGATCGTGGTGGGAATCCGCCTAGAAGAGAGTTACTGGTCACACTGTTAGGGGGGGAACAGTAACAATGAGATGGATAGATGGAGAGAAAGAGAGTATTTGCTGTTGACATTTGATGGAAATTACCATTAAAATTATTGTTGAGAAGGTTATAGTAAAAGGAGTATGGTGTCAATGAAAAAGAAACCTAAAAGTATTAATGCGCTGATGGCATATATGCGAGATGAAAAAGGATTGAGTATTTCTGGAAGTTGTGATAAGAAAAAACTTAGATATATGGGTTATTTCCATGGATATAAAGGATATCGTTTTCATAATAATCCAGCGAATACATATGCATTCAATTCCTTTGATGAGGTGCAGGCAATCTATGACTTTGATATGGCAATTAAGACAATGTTTTATCCGGAGATAATGTTTTTGGAAACTGCATTTAAAAACTATGTTTTGGAAGTTATTTTGGAAGATGCTGAAAGTAAAAGATTTGCGAATATATATGCGAAATTGTTAACGGATTACAAAGCCTATCCGATAGGTAGTAATGATTATAAAAAAGCAATCAATAAAAGAATGAATCTTAGAAATAAAGTATATAGTCTTATTTCCCGAGATTATGGTAAGAGGTTTATAGTGAATCATTATTATGACAAGGATCAGCCGCTTCCTATATGGGCAATTTTTGAATTAATTAGTCTTGGTGAATTTGGTACATTTGTAGGTTGTCTTGACCAAAATACCAGGAAAAAAATTTCTAAGAGCGTAGGCATAAAGGTTGCTTATGACCGAGATGGTAAATTGTTGCCATTGATCGTATATGCCTTAAAGGATTTAAGAAATGCTGTAGCACACAATAATACGATTTTTGATGCTAGATTTAAAACGGGTAAGGTAAGCTTGAGAATTGCTAAGTGTATAAGTGCAGAGACAGGAATTAATAATATTACATTTGAGTCTATTGTTGATTATGTGATTCTTATAAGCTTTATGATGAAACTATTAGAGTGTCAAAAGAAGAAAATTATGGCATTTATTCGTTTGTTTGAAAAGGACTGTGAAGAACTTAGGGGAAAAGTTTCTACGTCCATTTTCAACACAGTTGTGTATACAGATACCAGAACGAAGTTGAATTTATTGAAAAAGTATTTGTAGAGAATTCAAAAATATTTGTGGAAAATTCAAAAGTCCTATTGCATAAAAGTTTTCATTATGGCATAATATATTACAGAATTGCGGCGGACGTCTGCGGACTATGCCTAAGGGAGTTGGATGCGTCCGGCTTCCTTTTTATTTTATTGAAAATATACATATAGGTTTTGATTGTGTGTATATTTACTAAAAAAGAAGTTCAAGAGTTGTTAGTATCATCGAGCAATCTTAAATGATAGTTTAATAAGCTGGTATTTATAAGGATTAGAGCATTTGCTCGAATCCTTTTTTAGTTTACGCGACATAGGTGCGTACTACCGGGGGAAGTCACTAACATACCCAAATAGTGGGGAATGTATAGCTTTACAGCAAGGGTTGAAAAACAAACAAATGTTTGCAATAATAAATGAAGCGAGGAAATAAAAGTATATTAGGTTTAGTAATTTAAGTATTCATTTAATTTATTGTAATTAGGGAAAATCCAATATCAATCGATTGATAGAAAGAGTGATTTTATATGATCATATGGCTAAAGTTAAGGAAAACAGCTGCAATTACACTATGTGAATTACTTGCAATTGCTACAATTTTTACAGGCTGTGCCTCCACTGATTTATCAGGCACTGAAGGTGCCGGGCATGCCGTAGGAGCTGTTGTAGCAGATGAGGATTCTTCCGGTGCTTTAGGCAGCAAGGATAAAGTGGATGGGCCGCAGGAGGATCTTGTAAACGACAATTCCTACGTTTCCCTTGATGCTATTCCGGCATATGATGGCAAGGCATATGTGGCTGTCAACAATAATGAGCCTTTTTTTACGGACAGCGATATGACTACCACTGCTTTTGAAAATTACAGTGACTTGGATTCACTTGGCAGATGTGGTGTGGCTTATGCCAATATATGCAAGGATATCATGCCGACTGAGGAGCGTGGCAAGATAGGCATGATAAAGCCATCAGGCTGGCATACGGTGAAGTATGATGTGATAAAGGACAGGTATTTATATAATCGCTGTCATCTTATTGGCTATCAGCTTGCCGGGGAGAATGCCAATCCGAAGAATCTTATTACCGGCACGAGATACCTGAATGTAGAGGGAATGCTGCCGTTTGAGAATCTGGTAGCGGATTATGTAAACAATACAGGAAATCATGTACTCTACAGAGTGACTCCGATGTTCTCGGGCAGCAATCTAGTTGCAAATGGCGTTCTCATAGAGGCAAAGTCGGTTGAGGATAACGGTGGCGGCATACTTTTTAATGTCTATTGCTATAATGTGCAGCCCGGAGTTGGAATAAACTATGAGAATGGTGACAGCTGGCTGGATGGCACCACTCCGCAGAAGCAGAGCGCTCAGACGGATACACCGAAGAATGAAGGCTCGCAGAGCAGCGCTGGAAGCGGGGCAGGAGAATCCGGCTCTTCAGGCAGTACAACAGGAAGTGCATCATCAGGCTCAGACAGCTCAGCAGCAGAAAATAGCGCTGCAGATTCCTCAAACAGCGAGACTATGGTTCATATCACAGCAACCGGCAAGAAATATCACCGTGCGGGATGTCGCACCTTGAAAAAGAGTGACACAGAGGTAACGCTTGATGAAGCAAAATCCATGGGCTTGTCTCCGTGCGGCATCTGCAATCCGCCACAGTAGGATGAATTACCATAAACCCTTGACGATTGCAAAACCGAAAAGTATAATAGAATAGCTAATGAATTCAATATTTTAATATAGATGGAGGAAACCAAATGGCACTGAGCAAAAAGCCGGTCAACGGCATGAAGGATATATTACCTGCAGAGATGGAAATCCGTGATTATGTGACAAGTGTGATCAAGGATACATACAGAAGCTTCGGATTTACACCGATAGAGACACCATGCATGGAGAATATAGCAAATCTCACAAGCAAGCAGGGCGGAGAAAATGAGAAGCTGATCTTCAAGGTAATGAAGAGAGGCGAGAAGCTGAATCTGGAGACAGCAAAGGAAGAGTCGGATGTAGTAGACTTTGGAATGCGCTATGACCTTACAGTGCCACTTTCAAGATATTATTCAAACAATGCCAACAACCTGCCATCGCCGTTTAAGGCACTTCAGATGGGCAGTGTGTGGAGAGCAGACAGACCTCAGAGAGGCCGCTACAGACAGTTTACACAGTGTGATATAGATATACTCGGAGAGCCAAGCAATCTGGCAGAGATAGAGCTGATTACAGCAACCACTACCACAATCGGCAGACTCGGCTTCGAGAACTTTGAGATAAGAATCAACGAGAGAAGAATCCTAAAGGCAATGGCTGCTTACAGTGGTTTCGCTGAGGAGGACTACGACAGCGTATTTATCACACTCGATAAGATGGACAAGATAGGAGTGGAAGGCGTTGCAAGTGAGCTTGCACAGGATGGCTACCCACAGGAAAATATTGACAAATATCTTGATTTGTTCAAGCTTTTGGAGCAGACAAGGGATGTCACTGAGGGTGTAAAAATACTTTCAGAAAAGCTCGGTGAATATTTAGACGAAGAAGTGGTTACAAATATGACAGAGATAGCTACGGCTGTCAATGCTACAAAGGGAGCAAAGTTTGAGCTCGTATTTGACCCTACACTTGTTCGTGGAATGAGCTACTACACAGGAACTATTTTTGAGATATCAATGCCTGAGCTTGGTGCAGCCTGTGGCGGTGGCGGACGATATGACAAGATGATTGGAAAGTTTACCGGAAATGATGTACCGGCCTGTGGTTTTTCAATCGGTTTTGAGAGAATTATCCTGCTTCTCATGGAGAGCGGCTTCAAGATTCCTGAGAGTCCAAAGAAGGTGGCTTATCTGGTTGAGAAGAAATATCCGGCAGACAAGCTTGTTGATGTCATGAATCAGGCAAAAGACGCAAGAGCAAACGGACAGCAGGTGCTTGTTGTGCGCATGAACAAGAACAAGAAATTCCAGAAGGAGCAGCTTATGAAAGAGGGCTACGAGGAGTTTGTTGAGTTCTTTAACAGATAGGAATCTGATAAGCAGCAGTTTAGCTGTGTAGCAGCGGTACCAAACAGTTATTAGAATAAGTATATAGTAGAAATATAAGGAGTATAAAATGGCAGAATCAATGCAGGGCTTACATAGAAGCCATAGATGTACAGAGGTATCAAATGCCAATATCGGTGAGAAGGTCACCGTGATGGGCTGGGTACAGAAGAGAAGAAATTTAGGAAGTCTCATTTTCGTAGATTTAAGAGACAGAAGCGGAATACTTCAGATAGTATTCGGCGAGGAAAATGTAGGTGCAGAGGGCTTTGAAAAGGCAGGCACCTTAAGAAGTGAGTTCGTCATCGCAGTTGAGGGAACTGTCCAGAAGAGAACAGCTGCTGTCAATGAGAACTTAAAGACAGGTGATATCGAGGTTATCGCTACATCAATCAGAGTGCTTTCAGAGGCACAGACACCTCCGTTCCAGATTGAGGAGAATTCAAAGACCAGCGAGGACATCAGACTTAAATACCGTTATCTGGATCTTCGCCGTCCTGATATCCAGAGAAATCTCATGCTCAGAAGCAATGTGCTTCGCGTGATGCGTGACTTTATGGCAAACGAGGGCTTTTTGGAGATAGAGACACCAATCCTTTGCAAGTCTACACCGGAGGGCGCCAGAGACTATCTCGTGCCAAGCCGTATACACCACGGACATTTTTATGCGCTTCCACAGTCACCACAGCTCTTTAAGCAGCTTCTGATGGCTTCAGGCTATGACAGATATTTCCAGATTGCACGATGCTTCCGTGACGAGGATCTGCGTGCAGACAGACAGCCTGAGTTTACACAGGCAGATATGGAGCTTTCATTCGTAGATATCGATGATGTAATCGAGGTAAATGAGAGACTCTTAAAGCACCTTTTCAAAGAGGTTATCAATGTGGATGTTGAGATTCCGTTTAAGCGTATGCCTTGGCAGGAGGCTATGGACAGATTTGGCTCTGACAAGCCTGATACACGTTTTGGTATGGAGCTTTGCGATGTTTCGGATGTGGTAAAGGGCTGTGGCTTTGGAGTATTCACCGGAGCTCTTGAAAACGGTGGCTCTGTCCGCGGTATCAATGTAGAGGGACAGGCAAAGATGCCTCGTAAGAAGATTGACAAGCTTGTAGAGCATGCAAAGGGCTGTGGAGCAAAGGGACTTGCTTATCTGTGCATCAATGAGGATGGCACATACAAGTCATCATTTGCAAAGTTTATGACAGAAGCTGAGCTTGATGCACTTGTTGCAAAGATGAACGGAAAGCCGGGAGATTTACTCCTTTTCGCAGCCGACAAGAATAAAATTGTATGGAATGTACTTGGAGCGCTTCGTCTCATGCTTGGAGCTGAGCTTGGACTGATTGATGAGAACAAGTACAATTTCCTCTGGGTAACAGAGTTCCCACTCCTTGAGTGGTCTGATGAGGAAAACAGATTTATGGCAATGCATCATCCTTTCACCATGCCCATGGAGGAGGATTATCCCCGTATCGACAGCGATCCCGGATCGGTCCGCGCGAGAGCTTACGATATCGTGCTCAACGGAACCGAGCTCGGCGGAGGCTCTATCAGAATCCATACCACCGAGATGCAGAAGCATATGTTCAAGGTTCTCGGCATAGGCGAAGAGGAGGCTGCCGAAAAGTTCGGCTTCCTTCTCGAAGCGTTCCGCTACGGCGTTCCTCCGCACGGCGGACTTGCGTTCGGTCTTGACAGACTTGTCGCGCTTCTCCTCGGACTTGAGGACATACGCGATGTCATCGCTTTCCCGAAGGTGCAGAACGCAGGCGAGCCGATGTCCGGCGCACCGGATATTGTTGACCCGCAGCAGCTGAAGGACCTGTCCATTGCATTGACGTTGACAGAGTAAATATTAAAGTTGAAAGCCCCGCCGGGCGGCCATTGATGTGGCTGTTTGGTGGGGCTTTTGGTGTTGGCGGGGAAAAAAGAGGGCAGTTAAGGTATAGGCACGAGAACGTTTTAAAGAAAACATCCCGTTATAAAATGTTCCGGATACTTGCCATATTTGGGGTCTGTGGGATATTGTATATAGGTTTCGGAACGGTCAAGACCGTTCCCTACGGAGCAGAATAAAAAGAACGGTAAACAATAAAAAGACAGCTGCTCATAAAACTCTTGGGCAGCTGTCTAAATATTGTATTAAAGTTTCTTCGGTTCCCTTCTTTTCAAAGAAGGAACAAAATCCCCCGTATAAATCTTACTCTTTTGTCACAAACACCAGGCCTGCGCAGCCGGGGCCGGCGTGAGAAGCAATGACGGGGCCAAGGCGGGCAACGCGCCCGCCGGTCATGTGCAGGTTTTCGTGCATGTAATGGTGGAGGGGGGCCAGTACACCTTTTTCGTCCGAATACAGCAGAGCGTACCCGTACCGAGGGTCCACCCCGCCCATCTTTTCAATGTTCTTAAACATTGCCACAAACGCGCCGGGGCGGCCGCGGGCCGTATCCGCCAGCTTGATCTGCCCATCCACGACCGAAAGCACCGGCTTGACACCCAGGGCACCGCCCACCAGCGCCACCGCGGCGGGCAAACGCCCGCCCTTGTGCAGGTGCTTCAGGCTGTCCACTACGGCCAGAACGCGGATGCGCTGCTTGAGCTGTTCCAGCTCAGCGACAATCGCGTGCGCGGGCAGGTGCTCCTCGTCGCGCAGGCGCAGCGCTTCGCGAACCAGGATGGCCTCGCCCTGGGATGCCGTGCGGGAATCCACAAAAAAGACATCCTCAAAATCGCAGCTTTCCGCTGCCAGGCGCGCGCACTGATAGGTGCCGGACAGGTTAGAACTGATCAAAATGGCAATTACCTGATCGCCGTTCTCCTTGGCATCCTCAAAAATTGTCATAAAGGATTGGGGGCTGGGCTGGCTGGTGCGGGGGGGAACCTTGTCCACTTTCAGATGTGCATAAAATTCATCAGCCGTCAGCTCCACACCGTCCAGCCCGCCGGTGCCATCGGCAAAGGTAACGGACAGGGGCACAGTGTACACGCCGGGACGGGCACTGTCGGTCGCGGTCAGATCGGAAGCGGAATCAGTCAGAATACGAATCATGCGGAAAAACCTCTTTCTGTGCGGCAGCGCCCGGCGGCAAAAAAAACAGCGCTGGGATGCAACATGATTGGGTGATAAGCAATTGTGAATACACATAATTTTAACACAATAAAAAAAAATGTCAAATATTTGAGCAAATATTTACAAAAAGGTAAAAAAACAGCCGCACATCAGCGTGCGGCTTGGGGAATATGAGCAATAAAATTTTAAAATCAGACAGCTGTACAAAATATTTTGTACAGACGTATAAAAGTTCGGATGTTGTTGGTGGATGGTTCAGACGTTGTGTGAGCGGCAAATTTCGCAATGCAGGGGGGATTGCATTAGGTTAGCGGGCGGCCAATGAAAGTATGTGGCTAGAAAGCCAAACGCACGACAGGGGAAGGGTTTATTCCGCTGAATTTAAGTTGGCGGCGGAGAACCACCCCTCAGTCACCTGTGGTGACAAGCTCCCCGCGGGGGGAATGTCGCAGAGAGACAGAAGGGGCCGGGGCGCTGTTTGCGCTGGACGCGAGGCGGCCTGAAGGTTCCTTACCACAAACCTTAGAAATCAATCTGTAGGGGTCAATGCTTGCATCGTCCCGTAGACTGGCCCTGCCGGACATCTCACCTCGAAAATAGGGCAAACGCCTTACCGCACGCCATCGCGCAGGCGCTGTACGCAGGCAGTGATCACAGCGGCAGCGGTGTCGATTTCTTCCGCCGTGTTGGCGGTATCCAGCGTCAGCCGCAGGGTGCTTTTGGCCTGGGCGGGGGTCAGGCCAAGGGCCAGCAGTACATGGCTGGGTTCCACCGCACCGGCGGAACAGGCAGAGCCCGCGGAAGCGCAGATCCCGGCTTCGTCCAAAAGCAGCAGCAGGGTTTCGGCCTCCACGCCGTCAAAGGTAATGTTCACATTGCCGGGCAGGCGCTGGGCCGCATCGCCGTTCAGATGGGTGCCGGGAATGGCCAGCAGCCGCTCCGTCAGGCGCTGGCGCAAATCCAGACAGCGGGATGTGTTGGCGAGCAGGTTGGCATCCGCCTGGGCCAGTGCCGCAGCAAGGCCCGCGATGGCGGGTACGTTCTCAGTGCCCGCGCGGTGGCCGCGCTCCTGGCCGCCGCCGTACAGCACGTTCTGCAAGGCAATACCGCGCCGGGTATACAGCGCACCGGCTCCCTTTGGCCCGTGGAACTTGTGGCCGGAAAGGCTGAGCAGGTCAATGTTCGTGGTCTGCACATCAATGGCCAGGTGCCCGGCAGCCTGTACAGCGTCAGTGTGGAACAGCGCGCCGTGCTCCCGGCAGAGGGCACCAAGTTCTGCAATGGGCTGCACGGTGCCGATTTCGTTGTTGGCAAACATGATGCTGACCAGGCAGGTGTCCGGCTGCAAGGCGTCCGCCAGCTGCTGCGGGGTGATAAGCCCGGCGGCGCTCGGCGGCAGCAAGGTTACAGTGAAACCCTGCGTTTGCAGCGCCTGTAAAGTATGCAGCACGGCGTGGTGCTCGATCTGGGTGGAGATGATGTGCCGTTTGCCTGCGGCAGCGCCCAGGGCGGCACCGGTGTATAAAGCCTGTACGTCGGATTCGGTGCCGCCGCTGGTAAAGGTGATTTCCGCCGGGCGCGCGGCGTGCAGTACGCGGGCCACCGTACGGCGGGCGTCCTCCACCAGCTTGCGGGCCTGCTGGCCGGGGCGGTACAACGCGGACGGATTGCCCCAGGCATCCTCCAGCGCGGTGCGCATGGCATCCAGCGCAGCGGGGCAGGGGCGCGTGGTGGCAGCGTTATCCAGATATATCATGGAAAAATCCTCCCGGTAACATGGTGGTGCAGGATCTTGGGGTGTTTGCTGCTAGCGCAAACGGGAACTTGTCGGAGTGAAACTCCGCCATTTTGCTTGCGCAAAAACGTTCTGTCACTCAAACACCCCGCAGGGGTGTTTGTTGCTAGCGCAAACGCGAACTTGTCGGGGCGCAGCCCCTCCATTTTGCTTGCGCAAAAACGTTCTATCGCTTGCACACCCCGCTGGGGTGTGCATTGTTGAATATCATTCAACAAACGCGAAATTGTCAAATTCTTTGTAATAGGGTAATCCTAATCTATAAATTACCATTTAGTCATTGCATTTTTTATAAAGAAAAACAGCTACGATCCATGCAAAAATAATAGTAAATATACCTGTTTCACTCACAAAAAACATTTTGTTATTAGCAACGGTTACTGTTCCAAAAATCAACTGGTCAAAAGTATTATGAGCTGCATGCAAAAAGATAGCAGGCCAAATACTTTTTGTTTTTATCGTTATTATTCCGTAAATCATTCCAACAGGTATAATCATAAAAAGAAAAGCCGGAACAGAATACCATGCGGGAGTTCCCGGCATATACAGACCTGATATAAGAATAGGCAAGTGCCATACACCCCAAAATATAGAAGTATATATTAGTGCCTTTTTTATTCCTACTCTTTCTAAGGTAGCTGGAACTAAATAACCTCTCCACCCAATTTCCTCACCGATAGCTGTAATCAAGCCTATGAAAATCCCAACAACAGACATAAGAACCAACTGAATGACGGATGCTTTACTCATATCTAAACTATTGGGAAAAGCAATCCAAAAAAGCACATATGGTATTCCTATGTAAACTGCCGGAATTAAACAAGATAATAGTATCCATTTAATTGATGTCTTCTGAAATCCAATACTCTGAAGTAATTTTTTGAATGATATTTTTCCGTTACTTTCTTTCTGCGATATACATCCTGCAATTATTGCCGCTATTGTGGGAACCCACATTAAAAAAACAGCTAACCCCATAGCTCTTAGTGCAATAACTATCGTTTCGAATATTGCACTAACTGAAATGACTATTACTAAAAAAAGTGTAACTGATTTATTCGTAAACATTTTTTTCTGTTCATCCATTACTTTTTCCTTCTTTCATAATCCCGATTTGCCAGACTGCCCACGCAAGTTCGTCACCTTCTGGCCGGGATTTTTTTGCGGATGGTTTCCAGGCGGTTCAGGGCGGCACATAGGGTTTCGTCCCGCTTGGCAAAGTGGAAGCGGATCAGATGGTTGACCGGCTCCCGGAAAAAGCTGGACCCCGGAACAGCGCCCACGCCGACATCGCGGGCCAGCACTTCGCAGAATTCCAGGTCGCTGTCAAAGCCAAACTCGGAAATATCCATCAGGATGTAATAAGCGCCCTGGGGAACCGTGTGCTGCAGGCCGATGGCATCCAGACCTTCCACAAACAGATCCCGCTTGCGGGTATAAGTGGCAAGCAGGTCGTTATAGTATTCCTGGCCGAAGCGCAGGCCGGGAATAACGGCCTCCTGCAAGGGCGCAGCGGCGCCGACCGTCAAAAAGTCATGCACTTTTTTAATGCGGTCAGTGATTTCCGGCGGGGCAATGGTGTAGCCCAGCCGCCAGCCAGTGATGGAGTAGGTTTTGGACAACGAGCTGCAGGAGATGGTGCGCTGCCACATGCCGGGCAGGGTGGCAAAATAGGTGTGCTGGTAGGGCGCATAGACGATGTGCTCGTACACTTCATCGGTGATAACGTAGGTATCGTACTTTTCGGCCATGTCGGCAATCAGTTCCAGCTCTGCGCGGGTGAACACCTTGCCGCAGGGGTTGGAGGGGTTGCAGAGAATCAGCGCCTTGGGGTGCTGGCGGAACGCGGATTCCAGCTCGTCCACATTAAAGTTGAACAGCGGGGGATGCAGCGGAACATAGATCGGCTCGGCACCGGAAAGGATGGTGTCGGCACCGTAATTTTCATAAAAAGGCGAAAAGACAATGACTTTATCGCCGGGGTTGGCAACGGTCATCATGGCGGCCATCATGGCCTCGGTACTGCCGCAGGTGGTCACAATCTCGGTGTTGGGGTCGATCTGCCGCCCCATCAGGCGGGACTGCTTTTCGGCCAGTGCTTCGCGGAAGTTCTGCGCGCCCCAGGTGATGGAATACTGGTGGAAGTTTTCGTGCGATACTTCGGCCAGGCGGTCCAGAATCGCAGACGGCGGGTTGAAATCCGGGTAACCCTGGGAAAGATTGATGGCACCGTACTTAGCGCTGACGCGGGTCATGCGGCGGATAACGGAATCGGTAAAATGTTCCGTGCGGGTGGATAACGGCTGCATATACATTCCCTCTCTCGATAAAACTAAGGCAACACCGCACAATTCCCGCCTTGCGGCTTAAGCACCGCTCCGGCAGCTGCGGCACGGCATCTGCGTTGCCAAAATGCTCGATAAGACATCCAGTATTATCTGCGCTTTTGGCTTGGCATCTGCCGCACCTCGCTCGCCGTATCGGCACTTAGAATTATGCGGTATTGCCTAAAAACGGCGGGGAGATTTACCCCCAACGGTGCGCCCTGCGGCCGATGCAGGAACGATATGATCAAACCGTGAGTTCGATCTGGTTCCCCTCGATCGCAGCAATGCAGCTTTCGTAATAGCCGTCGCCGGTCGTTCTGGGGCCGCTGATGACCTTATAGCCGTCGGCTTTCAGTTCTGCGGTCAAGGCATCTACTTTTTCACGGCTGCCCACGCGGAACGCGATATGGGCATATCCGGTACGGGAAAGCTCTTTTGGCTGATCCGGCATTTCCGGTTTGTGCATCAGCTCAAGCCGTGCGCCATCATCAAACGTGAGGAAATACGAGCGGAAGTCTGTTTTGGGGTTATGGTATCCATCGTTTGACGCTGCGCCCAGATATTTCATAAAGAATGTTCTGGCGGCTTCCAGATCATTTACATAAAGTGCGATATGTTCGATCATCATAACGTTATAAACTCCTTTGTAAGCGGCCGGGCGGTTTTATGCCTGCACAGGGAGCTTAAGGCAGCACCGCACAATTCCCGCCTGACGGCTTTAGCACCGCTCCGGCGGCTGCGGCACGGCATCTGCGTTGCCAAAATGCTCGATAAT
>OGXX01000188.1_pt1 | contig 66531 bp, 89 predicted proteins | sample 1576301 | NCBI WGS metagenome assembly OGXX01 (sample SAMEA3541469, study PRJEB24748) | human gut metagenome | biome: human gut; feature: human-associated habitat; material: faeces | place: China | collected 2012
TTCTGCGTGACAGGCAGACGTGATAACCACTACACCACGGAACCATGGTTGCGGGGACAGGATTTGAACCTATGACCTTCGGGTTATGAGCCCGACGAGCTACCAAGCTGCTCCACCCCGCGATAAAATATATATAATGGCGGAGGAAAAGGGATTCGAACCCCTGCGCCGTCTCCGACCTCCCGGTTTTCAAGACCGGTCCCTTCAACCAGACTTGGGTATTCCTCCATAAAAGATGGTGCCTAAGGCCGGACTTGAACCGGCACGTGGGATTAACCACGCAGGATTTTAAGTCCTGTGCGTCTACCTATTCCGCCACTCAGGCAAAAAAAATGGTGTCCCGCTGGAGATTCGAACTCCAGACCCTTTGATTAAAAGTCAAATGCTCTACCAACTGAGCTAGCGGAACGTAATACTAAAAAGTGGTTGCCTCGGCTAGATTCGAACTAGCGCGTGCGAGAGTCAAAGTCTCGTGCCTTACCGCTTGGCTACGAGGCAATATAAGTGGTGGAGGAACATGGATTTGAACCATGGAACCGTTAGGAACAGATTTACAGTCTGCCGCGTTTGACCACTTCGCTATTCCTCCAAAAATATGGTGCCGACTAAAGGAATTGAACCCTCAACCTACTGATTACAAGTCAGTTGCTCTACCTATTGAGCTAAGTCGGCACTAATGGTGGGCGATATAGGACTCGAACCTATGACCCCCTGCTTGTAAGGCAGGTGCTCTAACCAACTGAGCTAATCGCCCGATTTGTCCGCTTCGGTGCTGACATCAACTAATATATCATTTATGTGTGTTGCTTGTCAAGACTAAAACGGAAATTTTTTTATTTTTTTTACATTTTATCAGTTACTTCTTTAATTTTTTCACTTATCCATACGTCTAAGTGTTCTTTTAATGGTTCAAAACCACTTTTTGTTTCGGCCATTCTTATTAATCTTTTTCCATCATTTTTATAATCAATATCTTTAATGCTTAATTGTAATTGATTATTATTTTCATCAACTTTGATTACTTCGGTATAAATCTTATCTCCTATTTTTACGTAATCGTTGATATTTTTGACATATCCATAAGAAATTTCCGAAATGTGAATTAGTCCCTGATATTCATCATCAACTTCGACAAAGGCACCATAATTTTGTAAACCGATTACTTTGGCCTTGATGATTTCTTCTTTTTTATATTTTGCCATGTGTACCACCAACTCAAATTATAACAGTTTTTTAGTTGTTTTTCAACCTATTTGCTATTTCTTTTATTTTTCTTAGCCTGTGGTTTAAGCCTGATTTGGTAATTTTGTTACCTGTTTTTATGGTGATTATGTCACTTAGTTCTTGAAGTGAACTTTCAGGATACTGTAATCGATAATTGATTACTTCTTTTAATTTTTCATCTAATATGTCCAATAAACCATTGGTTTCTAGTAGTTGTATGTCTTTAATTTGACTGTTGGATGTCATAAATACTTTATCCATATTAGCTTGTTCACAGTTATTCAAGCGATTGGTCATGTTTTTGTGATCACGGTAAATTCTTATGTCTTCAAAGTACATGACGGCGTTAAATGATTTAATTATTCTTAAGAAGTCTGCGATTTTTTCGGCTTCTTTGATATATATCATATAATTTTTTTCACGTTTTATGACTTTGCTGTTGAGGTTATATTTGTTTAATATTTGGCTAATAAATTTGGCGTACTTGAGGTTATCCACTAATAACTCTAAGTGATATCTTGATGTTTTGGGGTCGTTGATGCTTCCTACACACATGAATAATCCTCTAAGGTAAGCTCTTACTTCTTCTTCGTCTTCTATGATATAGTCTTTAGGGATGTTTAGATAATTTCCTTGTTCGTCAAGAATCGAGAGGTCTTTTAGTATCTGCTCATTTTTTTCTTTTATATCTAATATGTAACTTAGGCCTTTGTTAAAGCTATATCTTTTTCGTACGGTAATAACGGGAGTGATGTCATAGATGTCTTTAATTAATTTAAATATTCTTCTTGCAATTGCACTATTTTCAATGGTGATGATAATTGATTTATCTATTTTGGCTGAATTTCTAATAATTGCCGATAGTTCTGTGATGTTTTCTGTTCTGACACTGTCTAATCGTGCTACTTCACTTTTTATTTCATAGGAAAAACTCATATTCTTCCTCGCATTATGTATGAAAATATGGCAAAGGCTGTTTTCATGTAATCGTGTCTCACTTGTTTGTTATTGATAACTGCTAAATTTTCTTTTATTACTTCTATTTTCATCTTATCTAAATTTTCATCATCAATTAATATTGGTGTGCTCTGTTCTTCTTTCTCATATATTTGCTTAACATCTAAATCTATTGGTGTGGTGTTGGCGATGATAGCATCTAAAAAATTTTCTTTGGTGTATTGGTTTATTACTTTTATAAAGTTTGATACATTGAAGTTGTCTGTTTCGCCATGTTCAGTCATGATGTTGCAAATATATACTTTTTTGGCGTTGGACTTTATTAGGGCTTCTTTCATTTCTTTATTAATGACATTTGGCAGAATACTTGTGTATAGGCTACCCATGCTAAATACGATAAGATCCGCTTTTTTGACGGCTTCAAGTGCTTGGTCAGTTACTTTGACTTCATGTTCATATTCGATATAGTCTATTTTTTTGCCCGCTTTGGTTATTTTTGATTCCCCTATTATTGTTTCATTATCTTTGGTGTGGGCAACAAGAATGGCTTTATCTTCAGTGAAAGGAAGAATTTTACCTTTGATATTTAATATTTTACTTAGTGATTCAAGTGATTTGGTTAAGCTTCCTGTAATGTTATATAAGGCTGTGAGTAAGAGATTACCCATGGCATGGTTGTTTAAATCACTGCTAGTATGGAAGCGATATTGTAATAATTGCTCTACTAATGGTTCTACTTCACTTAATGATACTAATACGTTTCTTAAGTCTCCTACTGCGGGGATGTTGAATTCTTGTCTTAGTTTTCCTGTTGAGGAACCATCGTCGGCTACTGATACTATTGCTGTAATGTCTAAAGGAAATAGTTTTAATCCTCGAAGTAGAACTGATAAACCAGTTCCTCCGCCTAATACGACAACTTTTTTCATGTAATCACCTCTTAATGATATTATATAATAAATATATTAAAAAAGAAATGTTTTTTTACATTTCTTAGTTTGGCATTTTTTCTAGAAATAGTGGTAATAATTTAGTTAGTAAAGCTTGTTCTACTACTTCAATGACATAATTTATACCATTTTTTTCTTCTAATTTTATTATTTTATATTCATCTTTTATATCAGTTTCATTATCATTTACAAGTGCTACATAATAATAATTAGTATTTTCAACATTTATTTTTTCCAAAACAGCATATTTTTCTTTATTGTTTAGAGTAATCATACTATTTACGTCTATTCTCATTATAAACTTCTCCTTTTAGGCTTTGCGTTTTCATAACTAATTCCTAATTGTTCAAGAACTGTTTTTAAAACACCTTTGCCTCTTTCCCTAGGATTGTTATTTTTTATTTCATCAGGTAGGCTATCTACTGATACAACGCTTGCAAATGTATTATCTTTTGTTTCTTCTTCTGCATTATTTAATGAATCATCAATTAAATTGTCTAGGTTGTATTCTTCTTCTGATTTCTCTTCATTATTTGATGGAGAAACTCTTTCTATTAATGAATCTAATCCATCTTCATTATTTAACTCTTGATCATCTTGATTTTCGTTGCCATTTTCGATTGAATCTTCTACTAAATTATCTAAATTGTACTCTTCTTCTTGTTCTTCTTCATTATTATGTTGTGCATCATCTGGTATAAATTGATCTAGATTATATTCATCATTAAATTTGTTTTCATTCTCATCATTATATCTGTTTGTGTCTTCTACTGAATCATCTAGATTATATTCAGTCTCTTCTTTTACAATATTCTCTGTTAAAGGGACAAAGTCTTTTTCATTTTCTATAACTGAATTTGATTTATTATTACCAAGTGTTTGGTTAAAATTAATGACAGGAATTCCAGGTTGATATGTTTTTGGTGTCTCGTTTTCAGCTTGAACAATTGGTTCTCCTTTAACTAGTTTAGTATTTTCTAAAAAATCATATTTAATATTAGGAGTATCATTCATTTCTGTTAGTGTTTTATCATTTTCTTCTATATGATTGGTATCATTATTGAATTGTGATAAAGCTTTTTTTATAGTATTAATTTGATCTTCAGTTAATTTAACTTCATCATTATTTTTTGATTCCTTTTCATTTTCAATAATATAGTTTTGTTTGAAGTTTTTATCAGTTTCAAAATTATCTTCTTGTTGAGGTAAATTAGAATATGAACTTGCAAACTCCATAGATATATCTTGATATTCTGGTTCATTATTAGCAAGTTCTAATTTTGCTATATCTTGATTATTTTTACTAATACTTTCTCTAAGTTGTCTTACTATTTTATTGTTTTTGTCTTGACTTTTTATTTCTTTTAATTGCTTTTCAACTAAAACTCCAAGATCGTAATAAGACGTTGAATCTTCTTGTAGACGATACTTTTTAATTTGATTTTCTCTTTCTTCAAGAATATTTAAAATGGTTTCTCTTTTTTCTTTTACAGCATCATAATCATAGCATTCGGTTTCAATAAGTGATGATAAGGCTATCATTCTAATCTTATTACCAACTAAGTAATGATTGGTTTTTAATGCTTTTACACTTTCTCGTTCATTTTTGAGTTTTTCTTTTATTTCTTTATTTTTAGTATTTGCACGATTTTCAGCATTTAATTTTCTTAAAATTCTTTCTTCTTTTATTTTAATGTTTTCAGCATATATTTTTTCAATTTCTTGTAATTCTTCTAAATCACTAATATCTAGTTGTGCAGAAGAATAAAATCTTTCAGCAAAAAATGACTGTAAATCATTTTCTAGAATATTATTGGCTGTATCATTAGTATTTTTTAAAGCTAATGCATCTTTTAATGCTATTTCTGCACTGTTGTTCTTTTCTTTTAACGCTATTATATCTTCATTTCTTTTAATAAATACTCTAATCTTTTTTAATCGTTCTATATATTCTTCTAAATTTTGGGCATCTTTTATTTCTATATCATTTTCTAATTCTTTGAAAAACCAGTCTTTCCCTTTATCAAATGGTTTTAATACTTTATCATATTCTTTTTTTGTATTATTTCTTTGTTTAATTCTTTCTTCAATTATTTTTATTAAGGTATCAAGCCGATCTCTTTCTTCTACAGCCGTATATATTTCGTTTTCGTTTCTATAATTTTCAGCGAGAAGCGATAAGTTTTTCTCATATTCTTCTTCCCTTAATTCTTCTAGTTTCTTAGTGTGTTTCCTATAATTTTCTATTGATTTTTCAATATTTGTGCCATCTTTTATATTACTGGCATCTAATTTGATAAAGTATTCATATTTTTTTAATTCATCACCCATAAATTCACCTCATATCTTCTTTTTTTTGTTAACTTTTATAGTTTATTTTATAATATTTTTATCTCTTTTTGTAATTGCTTTTTTCTTCTTCATTATTATTGATGTTCATTATTTTTTTGGCCACTTTGTTTTTGGTAGCATCAATAACTACTTGTCCATATTCTTTATTAGTAAGTGGATTTCTAATAATACCTACTTTTGGGGGATTAGTATTTGATCTATTTATGTTGTTTTGACCTTTGGAGTTAACAAACTCTCCTACAATATGCATAACATCTTCGCCTGAATTTAATGTTTCTAATTCTCTCAATTTTCTTGTTTTTTGATTCCTTAAGTTTTCTAAAACAAGTTTGTCTTGATTTGTTTTTTTATACTTATTTAGTATTTCTAATTGAGCTTGGACTACTTCCTTCAATGATTTTTCTATTTCTTGTCCTCTTAAAGCCGTAAGAAAACTAATTATGGCTCTTAATTTTTCTGTATAATCATTATATTGACCCATAGTATTTGATATTCTATTTAAATTAACTAAAGCATTTAAACTAGCATATTTTTTATATAATGGTTGGACTTCTACCGCTAATTTTTGCAATTCTTTATCATTTTTCTTAATTATCATTCCATTATATAGCTCTTTGTATTCTTGATAATTAGTTATTATATTTTTTTCATCAGTTATATCTTCGCCTGTTTCACTTATTAATTCTTTAATTTTGTGGTTAATACCCATTTCTAGAGCACGAATGCTTTCATCCTCTTTGCTAATTTCTGCTTTTTTTGTATTTAGATTTATTTCTATTTCATTTAATTTACTAATAAGTCCTTCTATTGCTATGTTATTTTCTTGATAAACTTCAATGATATGAACTGTTTCGTTTAAATGTTTTAGTTTATCATCATCTAAAACAGCTTTTAATCTTTCCAATGTATCTTTACTTAATTTTTTTTCATTGTTACTTAAATATCCTAAAACCATTTGTTTCTTATCCGATTCAAGTGTTCTTAATCTTTTGAATTGTTCTAGTTTTTCTTCTATATTGTTTGGAACAATTTGTAATATTTCATTATATTTATTGGCATATTGTTTTTCTTTCTCTGTAATCAATCTTATTAACAAATCATTTAGTCTTTCTGTTTCTTTTGGTTGTTTCTTTTTGTCTTGTTCATTTTCGTATGTTAATTTTAAATAATCTTGATATAATTGTTCCATAGCACTAATAAGTTGGTTTTCATTTTTTATCATTTCCATATAAGCCACCTCTATATTATAATTATACTTGATTGACAAGTTTTGTCAACTGTTTTTTTGATTTTTTTTTAGAATTATAACAGCGTAGCAAAAGCATAAAAAAAGTACTTCGTTATTTTGTACTTTTCTTGGGTTCATTGTATAAATAATTATTTTTAGTTTTAATTAATCCAATAATACCTACTATAATTAAGATAATTGATACTATTTGGCTAACACGGAAGGATCCAATATATAGGCTGTCTAATCGCATTCCTTCAATGAAATATCTTCCTGTTCCGTAGAGAATAAAGTAAGTAAATGTGATATTTCCTACTTTGTTTTTTTTCGATAAATATCTAATTAGCATTAATATTATGAATATCATTAAACATATTAAAGATTCATATAAAAATGTAGGTTCATGGTATGCTCCTTCAATATACATATTGTTGATAATAAAATTTGGAATATGCATTTTTTCAAGGAATATTCTTGTGGTTACTCCACCATATGCTTCTTGATTAAAGAAGTTGCCCCATCTGCCTATTCCTTGAGCTAAGACTAAGGAAGGTGCAAAAATATCTAGTATTTTCATTGTATCTTGTTTTTTCTTTTTGGTATAAAAATAGATAAATAGGATTCCTACTAAAACTCCTCCGTAGATAGCAATTCCACCTTCCCAGATTCTAAATATGGATAGTAAATCGTCTTTGAATAAGGAAAAGTTAAATATAACATAATATAATCTTGCTCCAATAATGGAAACTGGAATAACATAGAAGCATAAATCACTTATTAGACCTTTGTCAATATTTTGTCGTTTGGCTTCATTTAATATGAGATATATGCCAATTAGAACTCCTACTAGAATGAGGACGGAATACCAATATATTTTAAATTGTCCAAGGTTTAGGAATACTCTATTCATTGTATTTTCCTTTGTTATTTATAATTGGTTTAATTACTAGGCCTTCCATTAGGATATTCATAAATGATATTAAGATAGCAATAAAGAATGGAATAATTATGCCTTTTACTTGAAATTTATCTCCTAATATAAAACTTGTAATGTAAAGGTTAGCTACGTTGATAAGAGGATAAAATAATCCTAGGGATATGGCTGTTAAGGGAAGAGTTAGATAAAATAGTATTGGTTTTATAGTTTGATTTAATACATATATAATTATAGATGCGATTAAGGCATATAAGCCATAGTATTCACTTGATATTGTTAATGATTTGAACATGATGGACATTAATATTAAGATAATGGCATAGCCTATCATGTAGAGAAGCCACTCGAAGAAGCGGTTTTCGATAAAGCGTTTGCGATTCTTTTTTTCGTTTTCATCAATTATTATTACTTTTTTCATAGTATCATCCTATCTTTCACAATTTAATTTTACCACATTTTTTAAATAATTGCCAATTATTTTTGTTATTGCTTAATATTATATTTAATAGTATAATTATGATGGGTGAAATATGAAATTAAGATATAATAATCAGGAGATTGATTTAGTTATTTACAATAGTTTTTTTAAGAGGTTTATGGGAATTATGTTTAAGAAAAAAAAATTAGATTATGCTTTGTGTTTTCCAAGATGCAATTCAATACATACTTTTTTTTGTAAGCAAAATATTGATATTATTATGACAAATAAGGAGAATAAAATTCTTTATTTTAGAAGAAATGTAAAACCCAATAAGATGGTTATTTATAGAGAGAGTTCTATTGTTTATGAGATGCCATGTAATTATTTTGATAATTTAGAAATTAATACATTTTTAGAAAGAAGAGAAGATTTATGAAGGTTGCAATTTTAGGTACTGGAGCCTATGGTTTGGCTTTGGCTCTTATGGTTCATGAAAATAAATGTGATATTATGATGTGGACAAAATTTGAGGATGAAAAGGAAATGTTAGAATGCTATCGTGAGAATAAGAGGGTTCTTCCTGGTGTAAAAACACCTGATAATATTAAGTTTACGACGAATATGAAAGATGCTATAAGTGAAGCTGATTTGATTATCGTAGCAGTTCCAGCAGGATTTGTTGATGATGTTAGTATGGAACTTAAGAAATATTATAGGAAGGAACAGCATTTTTGTATTGCCTCAAAGGGGATTGAACAGGATACTTGTTTATTTGTTACGGATGTTTTTAATAAGCATGTGAAGACTAATAAATTAGCGGTGATATCTGGTGGGTCTTTTGCAGTTGATATTGTTAAGAAGGTACCTATTGGTTTATCTTTGGCTACGAGAAACAGGGAAACCGAGATGGTTGTAAAGAATGCTTTACAAAATAAATATATGAAGTTAAGGAGTACTAAGGATATTTTGGGTATTGAGATATGTGGTTCTATAAAAAATGTTATTGCTATTGCTTCTGGTATGCTTAATGGAATGGGATATCCTGAATCAACACAGTGTATGTTTATTACCGAGTCGCTTCATGATATTAAGAGTTTGATTAAGTCTTTGGGTGGTAATAAGAAGACAATTCTATCTTTTGCTGGTTTTGGTGATTTGCTTTTGACTTGTACTTGTTATAAGAGTAGAAATTTTAGTTTTGGGAAGATGATTGGTGAAGGAAAAAGTAAAAAGGAAATTAGTGATTATATGGAAAACACCACTATTGAGGGGATTTATACTTTAAAATCAATTTATAAGTTAATAAAAAATAAGCATGTAGATATGCCTATTATTGATTTGATATATGATATTATTTATAAGGATGTTAACCCACAAGAATTGGCTAATTTTTTAAGAAATAAAGATTAATTTATTTCTTTTTTTTATCTTTGATGATACTGCTTGTAATTAAAAACCAAATAGTTAGTATAAGAAGTGTGCTATATAGGATAATTCCTAGTACTTGTCCTTTGAAGACATATACTAAAGAGGAGACTGCGAATAAGATGTCAACAAAATAGATGATAAGAAGTGTTTTGGTTGTGGATGATGTCATGTTCATTAATTGGTGATGCAAATGCTTTTTGTCTGGTTTACCTATTGATTCCCCTTTTAATAGTCTTCTTATGATAGCACATGTTGTATCAAAGATGGGAATAAATAATAAAAGTATTGGGATAATAAATGAGGATAATGTAACATTTTTAAATCCTAATAAGGCTATTATTGAAATGATATAGCCTAAAAACATGCTTCCTGTATCTCCCGCAAAGATTTTTGCGGGTGGAAAGTTGTGAACAAGGAAACCAAGTGTGCTTCCTAGCATGATGAATGTTAATAGGACGTCTAGACCATTAGCATTTTGTAAGGTTAAAGCAATAATACCAATGGTTAGAAAGTATATGGAGGATATGCCTCCAGCTAAGCCATCAAGGCCATCTATTAGATTTATGCAATTGATGATAGCCATGATAAATAGGATGGTTAATGGAATGGATAGCATTCCAAACTCTATACTAATGCCAAATGCACCAATTTCTGTCAATACGATGTTCCCATACAATGGGATTAGTAATGCAGAAATAAACTGTCCAATTAGTTTATATTTTACGCTAAGAGGGTTAATATCGTCAATTAATCCAGTTAAAATGATAATGAAACTACCTATTAAAATAGAATTCATTTGTACTGACTGTTTTCCAAAGAGGACGTAGCCTAGTAAAAAACTTAGAAATATTCCTAAACCACCTAATTTAGGGACAGTGTCAGTGTGTAATCGACGGTTATCTCTAGGAACATCCATAGCATTAATATATTTTGCTATTATTTTCATGACAGGCATGATTAGGACTGAAAACAAGAATGTTACTGTAACAATTAATATGGCATCTTTATAATCAAAACTCAACATTATCACCTCAACACTATTAGTGTACACACTTTTTTTCTTCTTGACAAGTAAAATATGACAAAATGTAAGTTTTTTTACAATATTAATTAAAGAGACTATTATTATTAACTATTTTACAGGTAAAATATGAAATGTACCATGAAATTGACAAAGTATACTTTAAACGTAGTATTATTTTTTTTATTAGCCACTATTGTTACTAAAGAGTACTTTATATATCGCTTTTTTTATGGCTGTCAAAAAAATTAGTTGAAAGAGGTAGAATGAGAAATGTAGTAAGAAGGTGTGTTGGTGAAAAAAATTATTCTAGGCAAATGTATGAATTTAGTTAAAAAAAATAATCCTACTTATCATGAGGAAAAGTTAGAAGAAATAAGATATGGTTTAGAAAGCATATATTTGACTTATACAAAGATATTTGTGATATTTGTTTTAGCTTATTTCTTGGGCATTATTAAGGAAACTTTTTTATTACTATTAACTTATAATATTATTAGGACATTTGCTTTTGGAATACATGCCACTAAAAGTATATACTGCTTGATTACATCTTTAATGCTTTTTATAGGTGGTGTATATATTGTTAAGTATATGAGTTTGAATATTTATGTAAAAACAATTATTTCGATTATGTTACTTATTTGTATTTATAAATATGCCCCAGCTGATACATATAAAAGGCCTTTGATAAACGAAAGAAAAAGAAAAAAATATAAAGTAATTAGTACTATTTTAGGAATTGCTTATGTGATATTGATAATAATTTTAAATAATAATATTATTTCTAATTACTTGTTGATAGGAATGTTAGAATCTGTTATTATGATACATCCTCTTATTTATAAAATATTTAATCTTCCTTTTGATAATTATAAGAAATACAAATTAAATACGGTTTAGATAAAATATATTTAAACAAAAAAAGAAGTAAAGGAGGTAATTAAATGAAATTCTTAGCTATGATTCTATCAGCTATTGGTGCAACTGCGGCAAATATGGGTACACATGGATGTTTTCATTATATTGTGGATGAACCAGAAATGCCTAAATCTTTATTAGAAAAATAATAAATATAGAAATTGTTAAAATTATAATAATTATAAAAAAAAGGAAAAAGCCTGGCTAAACTTTTTCTTTTATTTTCCTTTAATATTTAATTTTTGAGTGTATATTCCATTGCATGTAGTAGTTTCACTAGAAAAAATATCACTGTTTTCAAGAATAGTCTTTACTAAAGATAATCCATAACCATGGCTTTTACCTTTAGTTGAATATCCTTTTTCATTAACATTCTTAATATCTACTTCTCCAAGATAACTATTTGAAATAATAATATCAACATCATTATTATTTAGATAGATTTCAATACCAAGTAATTTTTCATTGGAAATAGCACTTGCTTCAATAGCATTATCTAAGTAAACTCCAATAATACGACATAATTGTTTATAATCTTCAGCATTCATGTTATGTAGTACTGACTTTTTTATTCCAGCTGAAATATTGATACTTATTTTAATACCTAATTCTTCTGCTTTAGATATTTTATAGTAAAACATACCTTTGAATCCATTAGAAGGTAAGTATTTTAATTTAGAGTATTTTCCTTTATCTAATTGTACTTTCTCATTCAAAATACTATCAATATATTCAATAATGTTTTTATTTTTATCTTTATCAATTATTTTACTTTTAATGTTTAATAATTGATTTTTATTTTCATGGCTTTGAATTCTTAATTCATCAATTTTTTCTTCATAACTATTCATAAATTCAATTAAAGAATCATATTTTTCGGTAATTTTATTATTATCTATTTTTTGCTTTACTAAACTAAATAGAATTGCTAAAAAGACTACCATTCCAAAGACACTTATTAGTAATGCATTGTTATTTTCTAAATTAGAAAATCCTATATAGAAGAATATCCAAACGCATATTATTGACAATGTTGAGAATATTGCTATTTTAATGTTAGAAGATATTTCGTAAGCAAATAGTTTTTGCAATGGTTTTCTTAGAATGAGACAGATTATTAAAAACAAAATAACTACTATAAAATTTGCGAGTATAGTACCTGCAAAAACTTCGTAGAAATATGTTTTATCTACTTTTAATATTAATAATGCAATTACCATGATTAAAATATCTGCAGCAAGCAATAATAATGCATGAACAAATGACATGAAAATACCCTTATATAGACTTACATTAAACAAGTAAACAAACATAATTGCTATTATTGTGGAATGTATAAAACTTGATATTGTACCATCTATATTATTATATACTAATGGATACGTTGTGGAAACAAATAGTATCACTAGGCAGATAACTAATTTAGATTTCGTTATTTTTTTGTTTAGTGAAATCATTGCAAATATTAAAGCAGTTATTGATAACAATAATCCACCTATGAAATCATTTATAATTTCTAACATAACTTGTGAACTCCTTTGCTAGCCTATTTGATATTAAGCGTTCTGTTACTCCATTTTTAAATGTTATAGAACGTCCAGGAGTATCGACTGTTTTTATTTTGTCTACATTTACTATGTACGATCTATGCGAACGATGGAAATTAGGCTTTGTTTCTTCGTAAATTTCATATAGTGGTTTATTTACTTTATACACCCTACCCTTAGTACAAACAAGGATACTCATTTTATTTAATCCTGCTTTGATGTAAAGAATATCTTCATATGGAATGTTGTAAAGTAAACCGTCGTATGAAATATTAATGTGTTTTTTGCCGTGCATTATTTCAACTGCTCTTTTTATTGTATCTTTTAAAGGTTCCTCAAAGCCTTCCTTATCGATATAATCTAGAGCCATGACTTTTTTAGCAAAGATGTCATTTTTGTAATCATTATATGATGTCAGCATAATGATGATGCTTTTGTAATCTTGTTGTCTAATTCTTGAGGCTAATTCAATACCATTTATCTTAGGCATTTGAACATCTAATATGTAGATTTTTGGTGTATCACTTTTAATTATTTTAACTAGATTTTCGTTTGCCTCAGTGAATAGGTATGTTTTGTACTCTTCATCAATTTGCATCATTACTTTTCCAATTTCAAATTTTACTTTTTCAACGAATTCTTTGTCATCATCACATATAACAAATGGTAACATAAAATTTCTCCTTTCTTTTTTCGCAAGTTATTATAACACTGTTTTCTAAAAATGTACACTAGAATGTTACATTTTTTTGCTTTTTTTTGTAAAAAAAAGAGGTTTTTATATTATTTTACCTCGATTATATATAATTTTTTATCTTTATGAATTAGTTTTAGTTCTATTTCAGTGGGATATTTTAAATCTTTTTGATATTCGACATTCATTTTTATTTGATAAGAGTTATTGTCTTTATGGCTTTTACTTGTGTAATTTATTGTTTTTATATCTTCTATAGTAGTATTGGTTACAATGGGTAATTCTTGTCTTCTATTACCATAAATATTGCTTTTCACATATTTATATACTGTGTTCTCTGCTTTTAAGGTAAAATTATCTTTGATATCAGGGTGAATATATTGTATTCCTCCAATATCAGTATTGGATAATTTATTATTTAAAGTATAGAAGTCAATTACAAATAGCTGGCTTATTAATTTTGCATATTTTTCTTCGTCAATTTCTTCTTTTGATAATACTTTGTCTAATTCATTAAATAGGGTGCTGGTTAGTTTGCTATCTTCTTCTTTTAAGTGATAGTCATAATTTTTAATTGTGTCCACTACTTTATTTTCTTTGATTTCTTTTTTTTCTTTTTTGAAGAATTTAAAGTATACTACTAGAGCTAAAATAATTAGTAATATAACTAGTGTTAATAACATGATTTTTTTTAGTTTGTCTTTTTTCATTTCTTTTTCCCTTTCATCTTTTCTTTTTCTTTCATTGTTTTGATTAAATCGTAGTTAATGATGTTATTTGATACTTCGATTATTTTTTGGGCATATTCGCTTTTTTTGGCGATATAGTTGTTGTCAATGGGATCGCCCTTAATGGAATAAGTTATTTCTTTTTGGCTATTGTAATAGTATTTTTGGCTAATGAAGTTGCCATTTGTAAATACTACAATGTTGTCTTGAGTGCTGAATATATCATGTCCTAGAGCATATTTGTTTTGAAAATCAAACATATTACCTAATGTTGGTAAAACATCTATCATGCCCATAGGTTTTTCTACTTTTAAATTAAATTGTTGGTCTTTAGTCCATATTATGAGTGGAACTCTTTTATCTATGGTCATTTGTAATTCATCTATTTTTTTGTATTTGGCATCTTTTTCTGTTAATAGTTTGTCATTTATAGGGTCATAATTATATAAGATATTGTAGTTCTCGCTTGGTAATCTAGCATCGTGATCCCCATAAATAATAATAACGGTATTTTCTAATAAACCTGATTTATCTAATTCTTCAATAAACTGTCCTATTGCTTGGTCAGCGTAGTGAACGCTTCTAAAATAATTGCCCATTGTAGTACCTTCTAGGTATGTCCTACTCACGATTCCTGATTTGGTTTTGATTTTATAATCAGTTGGAAATTTATCCATGAGGTGGAGGTCATCCCATGGTGTATGATTTGATAGAGTTATTAGGGTTGCATAGAATGGTTTGTTTTCTTGTTCACTTACTTTTTTAATGATGGGAACTGATTGTTTAAAGAATGATTTATCACTTAATCCAGTTCCAGAAAAGCCTATTGTTTCATCTATTTTATAATAATCTTTATGGTAAAATTTATCGTACCCGAGGCTTTTATGCATTTCTAATCTATTCCAAAAATCACCTACATTGCCATGCATACTGAAGGCATAATAACCTTTTTGTTTTAGTAATTTGGGCATCGTTTCATAAGTGCGGTCATAGTAACTAACAAAAACGGTTCCACTATTAGAAGGCATGAGGGAAGTATTTAGGGTAAATTCAGTATCACTGCTGGTTCCTACTCCTACTTCAGCATAAAAGTTAGAAAAAAATATTCCTTCTTTGGCTAGTTTGTTTAAATTGGGTGTTACTTCTTCGTCATTGAATGTTAGTTCCATGGCATTGGTTTGCATACTTTCGGCATGAATGGCTATAATGTTTTTTCCTTTGAAGATATTAGTATATTCATTAGTAGTATTTTCCCCTTTGTTTTTTTGGTAATAATCGGTTACTTTTTTTAAGGCATTGTCGTAGCCGAATAAGGTGTTAATTTTAGGAGTTATACTTTGAAAAAAATCGTTGATTTGATATGTATATATACCAAACTTCATGACAACATATTCGCGATTCCATAGTTTGGCAAACCTACTCCACTCAGATGATGTTACAAAAAGAGCACAGCTGAGTAATAGGATTAAACCAGTTAGACATACTTTTTTACACATTGTTTTGCTTTTGATAATTCCTTTTTTTTCATAATAATTTTGTTTTGTCATTTTTTTATGAATGTAATATATGAAAATTGGTTGCCATATATATATTAGGTCTTTTATTTTTAAAACATTTTTGAAGATAGCATCTCCAACATCGACGACTTGTGTCGAGGTAGCTAGTAGGCTAAGTGAGGCAAATGATTTATAATAAGTGTAATAAATAGAATTAATGATACAGATGGCTGTGGTAATAATTGATAATGTTAATAAATATCTTATTCTTTTTTTAGGAGATATTAGATATGAAAATGAGGATGCCACTAAAAGGATAGCTAAATCAGTAAGAAATGGTTTTAGGCTAAATATATTACCAACAGTAAGAGCTCTTAAAAGCGTAGCATTTAGTAAGGAAGACATGGTAAACCAAAATAGTAATATGCTGTTTTCTTTATTCATTTTTAATTCTTTGATATAGTTTTTCATAGATACTACCCTCTTTTCATTTACAATTATAGCATATTCTTGTGATTTTTCAACTTAATTATTTCTTAACATTTTTAAGGATTTCTTAAATTTGATGGGATGGGTTTACTTATTTTTTATTTAATGCTATAATTGTGGTGTGGTGATTATATAATGAATATGAATAAAATTAAGGGGTTTTTTAGGAAAATTTTTGATTATATATGTAAGTATAAGGAGATTATTTTACTGGCTCTGCCTTTTTTAGTACTGGATTTAACTACTAGAATATTCTTCCCTACTTCTTTTGTTTCTTTTTGGTATATTATACCTAATTTATTTACTATTCTTTGGTGTTTTTTGATTTTAGGAATAGTGCTTAGTTTTAAGAGGAAGAATGGATGCAAAATATATGTTTTGATTTTGGTTTGTGCGGTGTTTATCTTTTTACTTAATAATGTCTATTATTCGATGACAGGTAATTTTTTTGATTTTAGTTTGATGGAGATGGCTGGTGAGAGTACTTCTTATATATTTGATACGTTTTTAAAGGCTAAAATATGGATTTATTTGGTATGTTTAGTAGTGATGGTATTTGGTATTTGGGTGCTTAAGATGATTCCCAATAAAAAGGAAAATGATTATAAGAATTTAATGGTGGTTTTTGTTCTTTTCTTGGTTTTTCATAGTTTTATTCCTATGTTATATGGAAAAGCTAATAATGAACTTACTTGGAATACATGGAAAAATAAGAGAAATGTTTATATTAATTTTAATGATAATAATAAGAGTATGGCTATTACGGGTTTGTATGAATATACAAGTAGAAATATTTATGTAACATTTTTTAAGCCGAAGAAGACTAATAATCAAATAGAACTTAATTTCTTGGAAGAGGTTTTTAGTAAGGAGAATACGAGTAGTTCTAATGAATATACTGGGATTTTTAAGGATAAGAATGTAATATTTGTGCAATTGGAGGGGCTTGATAGTTGGTTGCTTACTGAAAAGGATACACCAAACTTGTATGCTTTAATGAATAATTCGTTTAATTTTACTAATCATTTTTCTTATTATAATGGTGGAGGATCGACTTTTAATTCCGAGTTTGCTGTAAATACGGGGTATATTACACCTTTATCTTATAATCAAAATGCTTATACTTTTAATAAAAATTTATTTAATTATTCGATGGCTAATATGTTTAAGGATGCAGGTTATTTGGTTAATGCTTTCCATATGAATTCTAAGGAATTTTATTCTAGGGGCATTAATTATAGTAACTGGGGTTTTGATAACTATTATGGTTTAAAGGATATGGTTAATTATCGTGATAATAGTTATATGTTAGATACTGAACTTGTTAATAATGAGACTTTTTATGATTTGATGTTTCATAGTGATAAGAGGTTTGTTGATTATATTATTACTTATTCAGCACATATGCCTTTTAATCAATCAAAGGGTGTTTGTAAGTTGATTTTAGATAGAGAAAAAGAGGCTTCTTTAGATAGTGAGGAATTGGAAGTTTTAACTCCTCAAACGGAATTAACTGAGGAGGATTGTGCTAGGTTACAGGCTAACGAGACTGATAAAATGGTTGGTTTATTGATTCAAGCACTTAGAGATAATAACTTATATGATAATACGGTTTTGGTTGTATTTACTGACCACTACTTATATACTTTAAATGATATGACTATCTTAGATAGGTATAAGGAAACTGATAATAATTTAATTAATCATACACCATTCTTTATTTGGAGTAGTAATACAAAGAAGAAGGAAATTAAGGAAGTTACTTCTCAATTAAATATATTGCCTACTGTCCTTAATTTATTTGGTATTGATTATAATAGTAATTATTATATTGGTACTGATGCATTGAGTAATAATTATAAGGGTATAGTTTTATTTAGTGATGCTTCTTGGTATGATGGTAATGTTTATGTAGATGGTGGTATGGTTACTAATAATCAACATATTAGTAGTGAAGATTTAGAAAGAAAAAATAGTTATATTGACTATATTATTAAGAAAAATGATTTAGTTTTAAAATACGATTACTTTAAGATATTGGCTAATAATGCTAAGAATTTAGAGTAAGAGAAAAACTGACTTAAGATGGAAATAAGTCAGTTTTATTTTTTTAGATATTCTTCTAAGGTTTGATTTGTGTTGTATAGGTATGGTGCTAAATCGCCTACATATCTTAAATGCCATGGTTCATATGCATAGTTAGTGATTTCTTCTTTATCAAGTGGATATCTTACGATAAATCCGTATTTGTAGGCATTTTGATGAAGCCACTTGGTCTCAATTAGGTTTTCAATGTCATGCTCGATGTAACTTTTGTCATCTCTGTAGACTACGATATCTAAAGCAAGACCTGTTTGATGTTCTGTATATCCTGGTTTGGCTATGTACTTATAGGCGTAGTTATAGCCTTTTTCGTTGACTAATTCATTGAATATTTTTTCTTGGTAATTATAATCACGATAACCTGAAGAAATATCAAAATGATAATTATATTTTAAAGCATCTGTTTGCAATTTTTTAAATTGTTCATAGGTTTTTTCTTCCAAATAAATATTATCTTTATATTTACTGTCTGTTTTAACTAAGTTTAGGGGGGCATAATTGTCTTCTAGTTTATTTTCTTTGTTAACTAAAATTTTATAATCCATAAACTCACCTAATTTATTATATGCTAAAGTTTGGGAAAGTTTAAATTTTTGTGATGCTTGGATGATTTTTCATTAGTTTTTTGATACCATGTGGATGAGCAAATGCTATAGTAACAATGGATTTATCAATAGATACAACTACTCCTTCACCAAATACTGCATGTTTGACTAAGTCGCCTACTTCGTAGTTAACATCAGTATTAGTTATGGTGTTTTTTACTTTTTTGATGATGTGGGATAGTTTTGATTCATTTTTGTTTTGTTCTTTTTCTAAATATTTTGAATCTATTTCTTCAATGAAACGACTTGGACTATTTATTTGAGCGTTACCAAAGAGCATTCTTTTTTTGGCATTCAATAGGTATAAGTGTTTTTTTGCTCTGGTAATTGCAACGTAGCATAGTCTTCTTTCTTCTTCAATGTTACCTTCATTGATGGAGTTAAAATGTGGAAATATACCTTCTTCTAAGCCTATGACAAAGACATTATCAAACTCTAATCCTTTGACGGCATGTACGGTCATGAGGCTTACTTTATTGGTAGAATCAGCATATTCTTCCTTATCACTGACAAGGGTTAATTCGTTTAGAAATTCTTCTAGTGATACAACACCATATTCTTCTTCGTAGTTTTTGGTTATTGATTTAAATTCTTCTAGGTTTTCTAGTCTTATATCACTTTCAATAGTTTTTTCTTTTTGATATTCAGATTTGATACCTGTTTTATCTAATACCATGTCGACTGTTTCGGTAAGACTCATGTTTTCACTTAAGATACGCATTTCTTCGATTAGACCTTTGAAAAGAAGTTCTTTTCCTGTGGATATGGCTTCATAAATGCTAATACTTTCACTTGAGGCTTTTTGTGATAGGGTTTCTAGGGTTTTTAGACCAATGCCTCGTTTTGGTTCGTTGATTATTCTAAGTAAACTGACATCGTCTTTGGGATTATGGATTAGTCTTAAGTAGCAAATTAAATCTTTTATTTCTTTGCGGTTATAGAAATAGAAACTGCCTATAATGCGGTATGGAATAGAATTTTTTAGCATTTCTTCTTCTATGACACGGCTTTGGGCGTTGGTTCTATATAATACGGCTATATCTTCATAGCTGCTACCATTTTTAATTAATTCTTTTATTTTTGTAGAGATATAAGATGCTTCTTCTTTTTCGTCGTCTGTTCTTATATATTTTATTTTATCTCCTTCTTCGTTTTTACTCCAAAGATTTTTATCTTTTCTTTCTTTATTGTTTTTTATGACTGAGTTGGCTGCGTTTAGAATCGTTTGGGTTGAACGATAGTTTTGTTCTAAAAGAATAGTTTTTGTATTTTTATAGTCCTTTTCAAAGTTTAAGATATTTTTGTAATTGGCATTTCTAAAACCATATATTGCTTGTGATTCATCGCCTACAACAAAAATATTTTTATATAAATTCGATAGTAGTTTGGTGAAAATATATTGGGCTTCGTTAGTATCTTGATATTCATCTATTAGAATATATTTATATTTTTCTTGATAATATCTTAGGATAGTGGGATTTTCTTTAAATAAGGTGATTGGTAAAAGGAGTAAGTCATCAAAATCTACGGAATTACTGTTTTTTAATTTTCTTTGATATTGTGAATAGATGTTTACTATGGTTTTATCATATTCGTATTTAGAATAGGCATCTGGATCTAATAGTTCATTTTTGGCTCCACTGATGCTATTTTTGATGTTTTTAGCATTATAGTATTTAGGGTCTAAGTTATTTTCTTTAATTAGTTTTTTGATAATGGTTAGAGTATCATCACTGTCAAGGATGGTGAAATTTTTTTGATAACCTAAGACTTGGTAATTTTCTTTTAGGAGTTTTAGGCCAAATGAATGAAATGTTGATATTTGAATGTCATTTGCTAGCTTGCCGACAAGTTTATAAACACGTTCTTTCATTTCTTTAGCCGCCTTATTGGTAAATGTAATGGCTAATATATTGGATGGAGAGATGTTATTTTCAATTAAATATGCTACACGGTTGGTTAAGACAGAAGTTTTGCCACTTCCAGCCCCAGCAAGAACAAGACAGGGGCCATCTATATGCTTTACAGCTTCAATTTGTTTATCATTTAAATTTTTTAATTCCATACTATCAACTTCTTTCATATTTTATTTTATCATAAGAATTAGGGTATTAAAAAATAAATGTAGTTTGTTTGACATATTTTATTCTATTTGCTTTTAATCATAGGCGTTAATAAGTGTAAAGCAGTATAATTATACAGAGATTTTAATATAATTTATTAAATCATTATTTACTTAAGTGATTAGTTTTGATAAAATATGATTAGGAAGTGATTTTTATGTTATTTAGAAAAGCTATATTTATTATTCATGGATTTGCTGGAGGGGTATGGGATCATCAAAATTTGGCAAATGAGTTGCAAATGTATTTGGATTTTGATGTTTATATGATTACTTTACCTGGACATGATAAGTCAATTATGACTAATGTTAAAAGAGATGACTGGGTTAAGGCTGTGGAAAATCAGGTAGAAAAATTAATTGCACGCGGTTATAATAAGATATATGTTATTGGCCACAGCATGGGTGGAGTGTTAGCTAGTCATGTGGCATCAAAGTATAAAGAGGTGAAAAGGCTTGTCTTAGTTGCCCCTGCATTTAGGTATTTAATTTTTAAGGATGATAAGTTACAGGTATTGGGGAGTATTAAGGAAATGCCTAAGATATTGAAGCAATATAATCAAAAGGATGTAATTTCACGAATTATTAAGATGCCTTTGCCTGTTACGATGGAATTTATTAATTTGGTTAAGGAACATACTAATGATGTTAAAAGAATAAATTGTCCTACTTTGATTATTCATGGTAATGATGACCAAATTGTTCCTAAGACTAGTGTTGATTATGTACATAAAAATTTAAAATCTGATGTAAATATTTTAGTAAATATGGATGATGTAACACATGATGTTTTTAACGGAAGTCGTGGAGATGAGGCAATTGATTTAACTATTAAGTTTTTAAGAATGAAATTTTATAAAAAGATTAAGGAAGAAATTAATAAGTAAGAAAAGAATAGGTATTTTCAGTAAGATTTACCTATTCTTTTAATGTAATTATTGAAAAAAGTCTTGAAAAAGCAAGACTTATATAAATCATTATGGGGCGGAATGTGGGAATCGAACCCACGCATAATGGAACCACAATCCACCGTGTTAACCACTTCACCAATTCCGCCATAAACAACTTACTTATAGAGTTTACCATAAAAAATACAAAAATACAAGTCTTTTTTATTAATTTTGGGCATTATCCCATACACTTATATCCTAAATACATAATATAGACTGAAAGGAGAATGTGATGAACGACTATAATTATATGCTTGATTATTATCAAAATATGAATAATTATAATAATTTTAATGATTTGAACAACAATAATTTTTTATATCCTAACGCCTATCCTACTAATGAACCTATAAAGTTAGACTCAGAAAAAGGTTTTATGAGGGGGAATATGTTTGATGATTTATATGACCAATATAAAAACTATATTCCTGTTGAAATAGTGTCTAATAATAATAGGCAAGCGCTTCTTGAAAAAGTAATGCAATACAATTTTGCTATAACTGATTTAAATTTATATTTAGATAATTATCCAAATGATGCTAATGTTATTAATATTTTTAATAATTACCGCAACCTGTATTTAAATGCGGTAAAGGATTTTGAAAACAGTTATGGACCTTTAGAGATTACTGATAATCCAGTTAATACAAATAATTGGGTTTGGGATAAAAATCCTTGGCCTTGGGAGGTGCAAAACTAATGTGGAGATATGTTAAGTCTTTGGAATATCCAGTTAATATTAAGAAAAAAGATTTACGAATGGCTAAATTTTTGGTAACTCAATACGGCGGTGCAAATGGAGAGTTAGGAGCTGCTTTAAGATATTTAAATCAAAGATATACGATGCCCGACGAAAGAGGAAAGGCTTTGCTTACTGATATTGGAACCGAGGAATTGACACAATAACTTTATCATAAATAAAAGCCACAAGTAAAATAGAGCAAAAAAAAAGAAAGGTAACCGACAATTATGTCGGAAACCTTCTTTTTATTTTATCATTTATTTTATAGTTAATACTTGTCCTGGTTTAATTAGATTAGGGTTGCTACCAATAACAGATCTATTATCATTGTAGATTTTTTGCCAAGTAGTACCATATTTAGAAGCAATACCGCTTAATGTATCTCCACTCTTAACAGTATATGTTTTACTGTTATTTGTAGTTGTATTAGTAGTTGTTCCATTACCAGGTATTTTAATTTGTTGACCTACGTATATAAGATTAGGGTTACTTATATTATTGTAAGCAGCTAAAGTTTGATATGTAGTACCATATTTAGAAGCAATACCACTTAATGTATCTCCAGCTTTAACTACATATATTGTATCATTACTAGGAGCTGGTGTTGGTTGTGGTGCTGGTGTTACTGGATCTTGAGGCTTAACATCTGCATTAGCACTAAAACCATTTATACCTTTTTGTTTCATAATAGCTGGGTAATCATAAAAAGCGTAGTTTTGGTCTACTGTCATACCAGCTACTTTATTAGTTCTAATATGATTAGTCTCTCCTCCAAATTGCCATAAACCACCAGCTGGGCTACTAGGCCTAGATGTTCCCCAGTTAGCTACCCATTTATCATATTTAGTTAATTGTGATATGTCCATATAATTTTTAAACCAATTACTATTAGCATAAATACAAACATAATAACCTTTAGCTTCTAAGTATTCACAAAAACCTTTAATAGCATTTGTTACGGCTTGTTTTCCAGCTTTAGCTTGATAATAACTATCTTCTACATCAATAGCTATAGGGTACTCAAATTGTTTTCCCTTTAAACAGTTATTATACATATATTCAGCTTCTGCTTTTCCGTTTTCGTATGTAGTTGCTCTTGAAAACCAATAAGCACCTACACCTAAGCCATTTGCTTTAGCATTTCTATAATGATTTTCGAATTGGTTATCAACGGACTTACTAACTCCATTACCATAACCAGTAAACCCAGCTCTTAATAAAGCGAATTTAACTCCTTCTGCTTTAGCAGTAGCTAGATTTATTCCTCCTTGATATGTACTAATATCAATACCAAAAATTTTGTCCATAATCAGACCTCCTTAATTATTTGTTATTTTTTTTAAGTTATTTCCTATGTCGTAAGCGCCACCAGCTATTAAACCACTTAATGCTATAGCAACGCTAAAATCTTTAGTTATTATGAACTCTATAATTGCTACAATAACGCCGATTAAGATATTTTGTATAGGTATTAAATGATTATTAAACCAACTTACTTTTTTAGCAATTAAGCCGCATAAAAAGGTTACTACCACAGTAACCAATACAACTATTGTTTCAAGTTCCATTTTTCACACCTCACTTTCTTATAATTTCTTCTAAGTTATCTATTCTATGATGTGCTGATTTAGTAGAAGACTCAACAGCCGAAAGTCTTTCTCCGATCTGTTGCATTGACTTTGTAAACTCTTTATTATCGAGTCTTATCTCGTCAATGTTCTTACTAATCATATCTAATTTTGTATCTAGTCTAGTAGATGTAGCCACTTCCTCTTTAGTCTCTTGTTTAGTGTTTTTCTTACTATTCATATAAAAAGTGGCGTAACCAATTAAGCCACCAATTATAGTAAATACTAAACCTATAGAAATCATAGTTGAGCTTTCCATTATTTAGATCCGTCGTCTTCCACTGGAATAGTAGGAAATTCTACTTCAAAAGGAAAGTTCTTTTGTTTTGTGATGTCTCTTAATTCTTGACGATAAGCGGCCCATTGACCGTTTAAGACATCTCCTAAAGAAGAAAATAATTCTTTGATAACACTTAATAAAGATGTGGCCGTAATGTTATCTGGTATAGTTATACCTAATCTATCAATGAGTACGTGTTTATCACTTTCTGATAACAGTTTATCTCTGATAGCTCTAATTTCAGCAGCCTTAGAAGCAATAAAATTTTGTTTAGCTAATTCCTTCCAAGTATCTAAGTTGTCGTTTATGTAATCTTCCAAATCGTCTCTACTGATTATTTTTATAGCATACTCATAATAAGTATATATTGTTTCTTCTGTACCGTCTGTAGTAGTTCTTTTAACTTCTTCTATGTCGTCAAAAAAAACAACCTCTGTTAGGTTGCCCTTAATGTCTCCAATTCTAAAGTTACTAGGTCTTATTGTGCTTTCTACTTTTTTTACTTTCATTTCTTATAACCTCCTTACACAATTTATAATTAACGTACGGTTTGATATACTTTTGTTGATAATTATACGAGTCGCAGTGTTTAAGCCACCCGCTATAACTAAGCATGGCTGCTGCGTCGTGATAGGTTATATGATCTTTCTTAGCCATTTTTTTAGCACGCCTCTTAATTCTTAAAAAGTTACTTCTTCTTAAAGTGGTATAACCTCTATAAAAACGATAACCTAAGAAATCAAGAGGTCTAGACTCAGTCTTGAAAAGCTGCCAGTTTTCTTTAATTGTTAGCTTTTCTTTACTCAAGAAATTGTCTATTTCTATTTTGATTTTTCTTAATTCTTTTTTGTTGTTTGAAAATAATACCATATCGTCCATATAACGTACATAGTATTTTACTTTTAATTGTTCTTTTATAAAATGATCCAAATCTTGTAAATAAAAATTCGCAAACCATTGACTAGTAAAATTACCAATAGGAATACCAGACTCGCTACTATCAATAATTAAGTCTATAAGATTTAGTGTGTCTTTATCTTTTAGAACTCTACGAAATTTATTTTTCAATATTTGTTTGTCAATACTCGGGTAAAACTTCTTAACATCAAGTTTTAAGCAATATTTAGTATGTTTTCTATCTTGTACTAATATTTTTTTAATATGTCTCATACCACGCATAATACCTCTACCTTTTATAGAAGCACAACAGAACTCATACATACCTTTCATAATAATTGGCTCTAATTGAAGCATTAAAGCCCAGTGTATTACCTGGTCTGGGTAAAAGCGAGGCTTATAAATAATTCTTTCTTTCTTATTAGCACCGTCTCTTATTTTCATTTCTACATATTTATTAGGTACATAAGTTTTATTTATTAAAGCTTGTTGTACTTGCATAGCATAATATGTAGGAGAGTCGAGTATTTTTTCAACACTTTTACGGTTGCCTTTACCTTTACTAGCTCTGTAAATAGCAGTTTCAATATTGTTTAAATCTGTGATTTTTTCATAAATGTTACCTTTTCTTTTCATAATTAAATCTAGTCCTTATAATTCTTATATTTGCCTACCGCTTTTTCGAGAAATTCTATATTTCAAGAGATAAACCTACTAGAGCAGCCTAGAACGACTAATTTTTAGCAAGCGCTAAGGAAAATGATGTGTAAGGATCTTTAATGTAAGTAGTCGAGCTCCGTTGTTGGTACTCGTAACAGCTGAGTCATTGCTACAGTTCCAATACCACAAACCACAACGAGAAAAGTCCCAAAACATACCGCCGACACGAGCCGAAGGTATGAACAACAGAACTACACATACCAAGTCCCACATAATATAAGTGGTCGAGCTCCGATGTTGATGTTCGAATTAGCTGAGTCGTTGTTACAATTCCAACACCACAAACCACAACGAGAAATATCAGGCCAAGCACCGCCGACAAGACTCGAAAGGTAAACAACCGAAACACACACACCAAGTCCCAATTATACAAGTGGTCGAGCTCCGATGTTGTCGTTATAATCAGCCGAAGTGTTATTCAACGTCCAACACCACAAACCACAATAACTACCATTGAGCCAGCGACCGCCGACAAGAGAAGTAGTCAAGAGTAAGGAGCACACACACCAGATCCCTTTATTAAATTAAGTAGTCGAGCTCCGACTGAGGTAGCAGCCAAACTGGAGTCATAATTACAAAGCCAATACCACAAGCCACAAGAAAGCGTTTCGTTCCAAACACCGCCGACAAGAGCGAACTAACAACGCAATAGCCGAAGCTTACACATCAAGTCCCACAACAATACAAGTGGTCGAGCTCCGATGAAATCAAGAGCCGCAGTAGAAGTATTGCCAAACGCCAAACACCACAAACCAGAGCTACCTGCGTTGGCAAAACCCCCGCCGACAAGAGCGACTAAAGAGGGAAAACATCGAAACGCACACACCAAGTCCCAAAATAATACAAGTGGTCGAGCTCCGACCGAAGAACTGTAAAAGCCAAAGTCTCCAAGACAACGCCAGTCAGAGAGACCACAAAAAGCGTGATCACTCCAACTACCGCCGACAAGAGTAAGCTAGAAAAGTAATGGCCGAAGCTTACACATCAGATCCCTTATCAAATTAAGTAGTCGAGCTCCGATCTGGTCCCCAGTGTCAGAAGAAAGACTCAAAAAAGCAAAGTCAAACCAGCCACACTGAGAAGACTCATACCAGCGACCGCCGACACGAGCGACTAACAGAAGGAAATCGAAGCTTACACATCAAGTCCCATTTTTTAAATGGCGCGTCGCCGACTTTAAGTCGGTATATAATTTAATTTATTTTATGGGAGGCTGGCCGCCCCCAAACCCCCGCTAACTAGTTTTAAGAAGTCGAGCTCCGACTGAGGTAGCAGCCAAACTGGAGTCATAATTACAAAGCCAATACCACAAGCCACAAGAAAGCGTCTCGTGCCAAACACCGCCGACAAGAGCGATACGTTTCTCATTAGCACACCAGTAATAATCTGTAGTGTATGTGCTACTACTTCCTCCAACATCAGTAGCTAACGCTACAAGAGGGTGTTTTGAATCATAACCTAAGCCTGTAACATAACTACCACTTGTAGAGTTATTTACATAACCTAGTTTTTGATAATCTCCAGTAAATACATCAGAAGCATAAGTATTAGGGTTGTAATTTATATAAGCTTGATAATTATTTATATTGATACCGTCAACAAATTGCCATACGTTACCGAATATATCTTCAACACCACGATAAATTACAGAACTTTTATCGTTTCCAGCTGCACTACCAGACTTCATACCTAGTTTATCGCAGCCACCACTTTTAATAGCTCCTGTGTTATTAGCATTAGTAAACCCAGCTCCTAATTTTGACTGTGCGTTATAGTCTGCATATTCTACTAAATATAACATTTGTAATATAAAGTAGTGCCAGTCTAATTGTTGCCAACCAGAGCCTAAGTTTTTAGCATATTGCCTAAAATTAGCTATCGTAGTATTTACAAGTGGAGAGTAACCACTTCTACTAAATACTCCAGAACTAGATCCAGACATCGTATAACGTCCTATCATAAATTTATCACTCTTAACAAAGCCGTCTAAATTGTCCTTTGATATTAAGACATATTCGTAGCCGTCAGAGACATATCTTTTATAATAAAATTCTGGAATAATAGTTAATACTTGTCCATTACTACCAGTAAAAGAGAAATTAGCGTCTCCATAGTAAGCAACTATCTTTTTTGAAGTATTATTATAATTACAAGTAATTATATCACTCCATGGGTAGATACTATCGAAGTTATTAACAACCGCAGTAGTTCCCACTTGAGCATTAGCTACTAAACCTACAGAGTCCTTAATTCTTTCCCAAGCAGAAGAAGACGATTTTATATTTCTTCTTACACCATATACTTTACTAATATTTACTGTTTTTTTATTACCGACATTTATCATACCTATCATATTAAGACGCCTCCTCTAAATCATAATTAGATAATTCATAAGTTATAGTTATAGAAATATCTTCAATAGGTTTAACACTTGTTATAATCTTATAACCACCATTATATGAACTAATATAAGCGTCATTTAGCTTTATTTGATTATCTAAGTCTAAATGTCCAGTAACTAGGGTATCGGCCGTGATACCAGTTTTAATTATATCATATTCATATCTATTTGTGGAACTATTTAACAACCAATTACCTGGTGTAAGTGTTTTAACCTCACTTTTTAAGCTATTACCAACTATCTCCATTATCTGGTTAGTTAGATGTCCTGCAGCGTCAGAGTCTAGTTGATTTTTTATTTGATTAAACCAAGTTGTAAAAGAAGCTTCGGTTGCAGTTATATACTCATTATATTTAGTATATAATTGATCGTATATTTCCTCTGTGTTTAATGTTTCTACAGTAGAAGCAACCACGCCACATACAGACTCCTCAAATCTTGTGTCTGTAATATTAGACTGTGTTATAGATGTTACACTAGCACCTACATATATCTCAGCTAATTTAATATCATAAATAGTTGAGGATCTAACTAAAGCTGGAGCCGAAGGGTTATCAGAGAAAGCCCCTTTGATTATTTGAGCTGATATTAACCTATTAGTTAAATCTAATCGAACAACAACATTATCAATTCTTTTTAATGTTCCGTCGGCCGTTTCTATTGTTTTAATTAGATCCCCAGTATTAGTATAACGGTAGCCTTCAATATTGGCGTCTCCTTCTTGTATTGTGATAGTCATATCATTATTTGCTATGACTTTTAACTCATTGTTGAAAATACCATTTGTAAAGTATTTTTTTAAGTGGCGAGCGAAGTCTTCTGCGTAGTAGACTCTGTCGTCGTTTATGTCGTTAAAAAAACTAAACTTTTCCATAATGTCCTTCCTTTCTTTTAATCTTCATTTTCGAACGTTTCTGCAATAGGTGTACCATAGACTGGTGTTACGTTGTGTTTTCCTTTTTCGATAACTTCTTCAACTTCTGTAATTCTTTGTTTTTGTGCTATTTCCCAAGTTTCTTTTTTGATATTAACAATATCTCCTAAGTCCCAGTATTTTCTATAATGTGTAGCGTGTACGGTAGCCTCGAAGTTCTCGGTAGGATCTGTTATTTTTTCTTGTCCTAAATTATCTAATATAGCGTTATATTCAGCAGTAGATAAATCTTTATTACTTTGACTTTTTGCGTCTACAAAAGCCTCTCTAATATCAAAGTCGTGTGTATCTGTTGTAACCTTCGTTACAGTTCTTAATATTCTAGCTGAGTCTTCGCCAGTTCCACCAACTAAAACATCAGTAATCATATTTTTACGACTATATGTATATTCTGCTGCGTCTAAGTTTGATTTATCTTCGCTAAATTCATATCTAGTATTAACTTTCTGTTCTTCTGTACGGTCTTTACCGACATAATTAACATATTTATACTTTTTATTTTTTAAATCTAAGACAATTTTAGCTCCAATATTTGAAGCTCTTGATAGTTTTTCGTGATAATCATACACATTTTTATATGTACATTGAAAATCTACTTTATCGCTAGTAATATCACTGTCTGTAATTTCTAATAAAGAAAAAGCTCTCATTGTAGTTAAGAGCTTTCTAAAACCACCTATATAGTTACCACTATAATTTATACGTGTCTTTATTATTCTTCTTTTTAATAACGATAAACCAAAACTACCATAGACAGTTATAGTAACTTTGTCTCCGTCGTCCTTAAACTTCCAAGACTCTATAATTCCGAACTCGTCATTTTCTGTTAAATCACTTCTAACTATGATATTATCATAATTTAAAAGTTTAAAATTGTTTTTAGTAAGATTTAAACTAAGTTCGAACTCGCCAGCTTCAAAATATTTACGACGCCAGCGTAGAGAACTATAACTGTCTATAACACCAAGCGGCTTTAAATCACGATCATATACATTTAATGATATAGCTTCCATAATTACACCGCCTCATATTCTGGTAAAAACTCTATTGTAGTCTCTAAATTGTCCTCTCCAGAGTCTGTACCACTTCTAAATGTATTAGTTCCGCTAGGTACTTGTAAATACTTACTACCATACATTATTAGATAGTTTATGTTTTCTTCCTCGCCAGTAACGGCGTTTTTATAAATAACGTTCTTATTATCTATGTGAGTAGTGATTATTATTTGATCGCCAGCAGACATAGTTTTTTCTATCTGTATAATATCACGTGTAGTAACATTAAATAGATATGGGTTTTTAACAGTATCATTAGCTTTAAATTTGATAGTCATACCGTAATCAATTTCGGTAGTATTTTCTGTTGTTCCCATAGATGTAGTATTTTTAGTACCAAACTTGATACCTTTATTTTTTGGTATAACAAGTTTAAATTTAAAAGCTGGTGTCCAGGTCGCCATAGATAAGATAGTAGCAGCCAAAGCGGAAAATCTAGGGTTAGGACATACTAAAGATATAGAAAAGTCTCTTGTAAAGCCTTTCTTTTCTGGAATAGATACTTTTTCAACAAGACAAGTTATTTTTCTTTCAATATCTCCTTCATAATAGTAAAGAGTACCTTCACTATTAAGAGGGAACATATCATATAATAATAATCTATTTTCTTGTATATTATCTGTTATAGTACCTTTAATAGTTAAATCTCTTTGACCTATACTTGTACCGTTCCAAGTAGTACCAACGCCATACGCAGAACTTACACTATTAACAGTACCAACTGTTTCGTGAAAGCCGTCGCAGATACTAAGAAGAAAAGGCGGTTTATATGTAAAAGTAATCATATCTCCTTTATGGTTTTTATATATTAAAGTTCTTTCCATTTAATCACGCCCTTCCATGTCTTAGATTATATTCTTGTAAAGCTTTACGAGTTTGTCTAGCAGTTTCTGCTGGAGATAGTGGTTCTGTTGAGTTTATAGTTAAGTTAAAGTTATTTGTTTCATTATTATTAACGATAGAGTTCTTATTTTCTCTATAATCTTTAGCTTCATCAGCAGTTAATACTTGTTCTCCTTTATGTAGTAGTGCTGGCATATCGTCATAAGGCACATATTCCATACCTACACGAAGCTTTTTAATTAAAGGTATATTAAGACCTTTACCACCAACACCAGGCACCCAGTCTGGAATTTTTAATTTATTAAGGCCTTTAATAAATGCGTTCATACCGTCAATTATGTAGTTAATAGGTAATTTAAAGAGATTACCAATACCACTAATTATATTACTAAATATATTTTTAACATTTTGCCAAGCAGCTTTCCAATTACCAGTAAATACATTTTTAATAAAGTCTATAATATTCATAAATATATTTTTAGCAACTTGTATTTGTGATGTTATATAACTAATAGCAGTACCAAAGACACTACCAATAATATTAGCTACATAAGTAAACTGTGCTGATAACATTGGAATAATACTTTGTATAATTACATTTAATATACTTACTAAAGGTGGAAGTATTAAGTTAAGTAATTCTGTTAAAGGTTGTAATATTAACATCAATAAATCAATAAAAGGTTGTAATAATTGAAGTATAGGAGATAGTAAAGGTAATAGTGGTTGAATTAAGTTAAGTAATAAAGGTAGGATCATTTGAACTATTTGTAATATAGGTGGTAATAACATATTTATAAGTTCTACAAAGACTGGAAGTAAAGCCTCCACTATTTGTATAATAGGAGGTAGTAAAGTGCTTAATAAACTAATAAATATAGGTAAAATTGTCTCTATCAGAGTGGCGAGCATAGGTAAAGCAGTCTCTATAATAGTCTGTACCGACGGAATAATTGCATTAAATAGTTGAGTAATAACTGGCGTTAACTGATTTATCAAGCCTTCTATTAAAGGCATATTATTCATAATTAAATTCATAATAGATACAATTAAAGGCATTAAAGCATTACCTAAAGGAAGTAGTAGCATTTGTACATTACGTTTTAACCCTTCAAACATACTTCCTATATCGTCGTATTTTACTTCTTTAATCTGGTTCATAGAGTCTACTGTACCGTCGTACATTTCTCTAATTGATCCTAATTGAGTTACAACTTCTGGTCCTAAATCTTCCCACATAGTACCAAATAAATCAACACCAACGATAGACTGTTGTACTGGATCGTCCATTGCTTTAATCGCGTCTATAGTTTGATAAAAAGCCTCTTTAGCAGTATCTCCGCCAGCAGCAAACTTTTTAGCCATTGTATCAGCATTTAAGCCAAGTTTCGTAAAACCTTCTACAGTTGTTTTAGAGCCGTCTATTGCTCTTATGGAGAACTCTTTAACGGCGTCGCCGATTTTGTCTAAGTTCCAAGCTCCAGCGTCTGCACCACTTTGAAATATATTAAACATATCTTCTGCAGATAAACCTAATTTGCCAAACTGTACAGAATATTCGTTAATATTGTCGACTAATTCTCCAGAGAAATCAAGACCAGCTTGTGCACCCTGGGCCATTAAGTTATACGCTTCGTCTGCTGATATTCCGAATTGTGTCATTAAAGCTTTTGTTGCTCTTATAGACTCATTTACTTCAACACCGAAAGCGTCTCGTAACGCGAGAGCATTTTCTGTAACCGCTTTTATTTGCGAAGGATCAAACTCGTATAATTCTTGAGAAGCTAAAGCCATAGAGTTGGCTATATCTTCGAAACTCTCTCCATAATTATTTTTGTATATATCTTCTAAGGCTTTCTGCCACTCGCCAGACTCATTTTTTGCAATACCAGTTTGTACAATAAATGAGTTCATAGCTTGATCTACATCTTTTGATGTATTTATAGCTAAACCACCGATAGCAGTAGCAGCGGTAGTCAAAGTACCACCTAAAGCAAGAGCGCCTTTACCAACTTTAGAAAAAACTCCGCCTAATTTAGAGGCGAAGTTTTCTCCTTTTTTAGTAGTGCCGTCTATAGCTTTATTAGCTTTCTCATTATCTATAAAAATAGATCCATATAAACTAAATATATTAGCCAAGTTTAACACCTCCCAAACCGTAATCTTTCATAATATCTTCTGCGCTTCGCATTTTCTTTTTTGGCTTTTGCTCTAGTTGTGGAACAAAAGTTTTTTCGTGCGATAATTTCTTAACAATTTCGTTAATTAGTTTAGGTAATTCGGTTTCTTTTTTAATACCATTATCTAAACACTCGCCCAATAAAAAAGACGGCTTGTCCTCAAACCATTCAATACCGCCATAATGCTTATATAATATTCGTAAGACCTCCGCAGTGCCGATACTTACGCTATAGATAAAAAACTCGCAACACCTGGTAATTTACTTATTTCCTTAAATAATGCGATTATATCTTCATTTTCTGCTTTTTCTAAAGCAAGTTTTAAATCTTCTTCATATTTTTTATTTTTTTCTGTTTTAATATCTTCTGTATCTTCATCAGTAAATACTGGTTTAGAAGGGTAATAACCTCTATAATTAGCTACAAAAGTATAAACTTCTTTTTCGCATTTATAAATTCTAGTAATAATCAAAGTTATAAGAGCAGCTCCTAATTTTTCTCGATCTTCTTTTTCGTCTCCAGTATTAAAATCTAAATTTTGCAATTCTTCTTTAATGTCCATTTTATCTATAATTTCACTTAATAATAGTAAATATTTTGTTTTCATTTCTTTTTTTCCTTTCTTTTTTTATTCTCCCTTTTGTTATCGCTCAAATAGAAAACAAAAAGGAGAATAATATTTTAAATTTATTCTCCAACTGTTATAGGGCAAGTTTCACTATCTTTAATTTGATATAGTCTTGAACTATCGTCTATAGTATAGTGAGGTATAATTTCAAGATTATGTTCATTTTCTGCTTTAGGAGCAGCTTTATAAGTAAAAGCTCCTTCGTGTAAGCCATAATTAAATGTAAGGATCTTATAAGTTTTATCTAGCATTTGTGTAATTACATCAATAGTATCAATATATTTGCTTTGTGCAATAGGTCCAAAATCTCCTTGTTTAATTACTTTGCTTTCGTCAAGTGTTGCATTAGGTAAAGCTTTTAGCAATACATCTTGACTACAACATAATGATACAACCTTGATAGTAGCGTCTTCGCCGTCGATAACTTGCATACCAGCAGTTTTACCACGCTTACCGTCAAACTCTATATCTCTTATTTCTGGTGTAATAGTCATTTCAACACCACCACGAGTAGGTCCAAGTATTAACTCGTTTTGTTTTCCTAAGTTAAATACAACGATACCTTCGTCAATTTGAATTTTTTTAGTGTCGTTTTCTGTAAATACTTTTAACATTAGTTTTCCCTCCTTTAAAATAATCTAATACTAAATGTTATTTGTTTTTTTATTAATGTATATTCTGGATCAGATATTGGTCTTTGTTCTTCAAAGTATATAACGGCTCTTTCTTCCGAGAAAATTTTACCGTCAAGAAGTTTAATAAGATCTTGTAATTTTTTTTCTAACTCGATACCAGTATTTGGCTCTGTAGTCCATATAAATATGTCGAAGTATACTAATTCGCCATAGCGTAATTTAGTTTTAATAGGATCACTTATTACACCATAAGGAAAAGACGCTTTTTTTGAAGCTTCTTCATAATACAGTGGAATTATTTTTTGTTCATTAACAAACTTTTGTAATGCAATAAAGAAATTATACATCTTCGATCTCCTCACTTTCTTTAATCTTTCCTCCAGCTGCTTCAATAGTTTTATTAAGTGCTGCTAAGTATTCAGCTTGTGCCTCTCTAATAGCGTCTATATTATTAAAGACACTATTACGTAAGATACTTTGTCCTCTAAGCCCTGGGTGGCTAACTGATTTACCATAGTTAATATTACCGTCGCTTAGAGTATTAGCTTTTTTAATACTAATAGTATGTGATTTAACACCGAACTCAGCCCAAGCAGGGTTAGCGTGTGATACTTGTTTACCTTTCTTTTTTGCTTGCGCTTTAGAATAGTAACCAATTTGTAACTCTGGTTGTCCAGTATCACGATTTATTTTAGCCCAATAACCAACTTGTTTAGATAATCGGCCTGTACGTTTTTGAGTTTCAGCTTTAATAGCTTTACCAGCTACTTTAGCAGAAGCACGAAGGGCGGACTTTGAAAGCTTAACCATAGTGTTTTTAACTTCTTTTGATGTGTCTATAAATTCTATTTTATTGTTGCTCACGATTATTATTAAGCCCCGTTAATACAATTTCTGTTATCTCACTATTTACCTCGTAAGAACGTAGTATTTTGTATGTAACATCTTTGTACTTAACTTTTGTGTGCTTATCTTCGTCAAATTCTATGGTCCTTATTTCAAAACTTTTCTCTGGTTTAAAGCCAGCAGCTTGCGCCTGGTAAAATTCACTTCTTTTAACTGATATTTTATTAGCATATACTTTAGTTTCTTTATAAGAGTAGTGAGGACGATTTAACTCGTCCAAACTCTCAATTTCTTCTAAAAGATATAAGACATCACTCCACATTTTTTACCACCTCGTTTACATAGTCGCTCGTTAGTGATAATTCTGTTCGTAGAGTCTCATAAGAATTACGATATTTTTCATAATTTTTATTATCTAACCCAAATTCAGCTTTTAAGTAAAGAAGTATAGCCGTTTCTATTAGACTATCTTCTTCACTTTCAGCTTTTGTAGAAGTGATACCGTTTCTTATTAAATCTTGTCTACAAGCTTTAATAAGAGTAGTAATTTCAGTATTTATAACTTCGTCGTTTTCAATAGTTATTCTAAGAAAACCACGTGCTTTTTTCATTAGCTCGTCGCTAATAGATTTATTATTTGCCATAATATCACTCCTTATTTTTTATTTATTTATTTTTTTTTGATGTATCTTCTGTTTTGCCAGAAGTATCATCTTTGTTATTTTCTAATTGTAATTTTAACTTGTCATATTCTTCAGTTAAATTTTCAAGATCTTTCTTTAAAGTATCATTTTCTGTTTTTAGTGCGTCTTTTTCAGAAATAATACTAGCTATATCTGTATCGTCTTCGTGTGATACATATTTAACTAAATGATTAGGAGAAGAAAAAAGCTCTAAAGCTCTTTCTTCGCTTACATTTAATTCTTGTCCAGCTTTATATTTTTCGTCAGTATGAACATCAGTAAAATTAATAGCTGCAACTAATTTGTAAGTTCTCATTAACCTTTTACCTCAGTATTACTAGACGCACTATCAGCAGTTATTTCAAGAATAGCAAAAGCTTTACTGTCCATAACATGACCGTCTCCAAATGCTAAAGCTCTATGAACGATCATACCTTCACTAAATTTTTCATGTTCAGAACTTGCAACTTGTGGAGCCATATTATAGTTATACCAATATCTTTTACCATAACCGAATAATATTTTATTCTTAGGTGCTTCGTCAGATATAATAACTGGTTTCTTTAATAACATTTCTGTACTTTCATTATAAATAGGGTGTCCGTCTGTTCCAACCATACCTTCTATTAAATCGTGGAAAGTTTCAGTATTAACAACATAACTAGCACGCTTACCATAAGCTCTACGAATTTTACCTTTAATACTTGATAAAGCTTTATGTCCGAATTCAGAAAGTTTAACTGACACTTTTTGTGCTGCTGGTAACTCTGCAACGAATAAACCTTCTGCTTCATTTGTTCCTGTTCCAGTCATAACTTCTGACTCTAATTCTATAGCTAAAGCAAGTGCTAATTCAGAAACAACAATTTCTTTAAATGCGTCTAAACTTTCAGTATCTAAACCAACACCTAATTCAATTTTTGCACTAGTTCTATAAGAACCAAATGTTACATCTCCAGTAACTCCTCCGTTGGCAGTAATTGCGTCGCCGTCTTTATCTTTATTAGCTCCAATAGCTGATAAATTACCAACACGTAAAGTTCCTCTAACATTTTTTAAATTAATGAAATTAATTACATCTGATACTTCACGCATTTCTGTAATAATTTCGTCGTCTAATTCTTCTGGTACTACCGCTTGACCGTTTGTTAGAGTAACACCTCTTGTTTCTCTACCTCCAGTAATCATGTACTTTAAGAATGATCTAACTTCTTTAGACATTTTTGTTTTTCTTTCTTCTGTATTCATTTCTTTTCCTCCTTCTTCCTCAGCGTCATCAAGACCAGGCGCTTTTTCTGCATTATCTGGTTCTAATTCGCCAGTTTCTAATTTTTGAGCAATTTCAGCTCTTTTTTCTAGTGTTCTTTGTTCTTTATCTAAGTTGTCTAATTCACTGTTAATTTCTTCTAAATTAACGTCCTTTGATGTATCTTCTAAAAGTGTTCTAATTTCTGCTTTTCTAGCTTTAATTTCGTTTAATCTTTTTTCGTTCATTTTCTTTTCCTCCTTATCGAACTAATTTAGATTTTTGTTTTTGCTATACATATTTCTCTAAGTCTGGCTTGCTCCAAAGCTCTTTTTTCTTTTTCGTACTCCACCTCAAAGAAAGACCTAGCCGAAATACTTGTTTGATCGTAGGCTGGAATATCAACCACCGATACATCGTATAGCTTTTTAATTCGAGTTATTGTTCTTGTATGTGTAGCTGGATCGTATTCGTCGTCTGCTACAACAAAAGCAAAACTCATTTTATCTATGTAGCCACCTCTAATTTCCTCTAAGAGATTTCTACCATATTCAGTACCCCCAAGAAATGCGTCCATTTCCATACAGACATCATTTAATGATAATTTTAATGTGTTATTTCTAATTCTTGCGGCAACACGTCCACCATGGTTATAATTAAAAATAACATCAGACATATCACAATTATCAAACGCATGGCGGTCTATTTGTTCATAGAACTTTACTCCCTCAAATTCATAAAGACAAGTGGGGGTGTTAAAAACTACTGGGACACCATGCACATAATCTTGTCTTTCGCTTCCGTCTTCGCTTCTTTGTTCTTTTAATTTAAAATCAGAGAAGACTCTAATTTCACGTCCAGTTTTATTTACTAGACTTTGATTGTTCTTTTTTGTCATTTAAAATTGCCTCCTTTCCATTAGGTAAAATAAATTTAGTATCTGGTTCTTTTTCCTTCATTTTTCTTAGTAATTCAAAACTAATAAAATTATTTAACTTTGTAATTTTAATTTTTTTACTTTCTGTATTATTTATCTCCACTTTCAACACCTCCTTCTTGTTCTAACTCCTCATTGTTCTTTGCTGGTTCTTCTTTTGGCGGTGGAGCAGTGTCTTTGTCTTTTGACTGATAAGAGTCTGCTATATTAGAATTTATATAATTTAATGACTGTAATACTTTTTGACCTTCGCCATTAGGTAAAGGCGCTAAATTAAACATCTCTCTAACGTCGTCTATCATTAAGACCGCGATAGGAGCTAATTCTTTTACAACATTAACTTTAGTAGCGTTAGACGCATATTGTAATCTGTTTGCTTCAAAAGTAATTTCGTTGCCAAAGTTACGTTCATTATCTGTAAATAAAGCATTAGTAAAACATTGCGACATTTGTATAGCTACTGGTTCAATAGCACCTTCGTAAAAAGCGTTCCACTGTTCCTCAGTAAATTTATTTTGCACAATATTTTCATTTACACCGAAATAATCATATATAGCATTTTTTGTATAACTTAGTTGTTCGGAAGAAATTGGTGTTGATTTTTCATTTATAGGTGTATAGTCCATTTTTGTATCTGTAACAATAACACCACTTCCGTTAGATGACATTTTGAAGTTATTTTCTACAAATTTATCTCTTGCTTTTGCTAAATCTTCGTCTTTAGACGATACTTTAGCTGATAATATACCTCTAATACTATTAATCAATTTAGCCGAATTAGAAACACCTTGATTTATTGCTATTGCAGTATCAAGAGCAGGACGTAACGCATGATTTTTACTTCCGAATATATCATTGTCAAAAAACTGTCCTCTCATGTGAATAATATTGTCATACGCAACAACCTTTATCTTTCCAGTTTTAAAAACAAATTTTAAATATAATTGTCCATTTTTCTCTAATAATTCTATTTGATTAGACATTAAAGGAAAGAACGAAACTATCTCGCCAGAAGTAGAGAATTCAGGGTAAATAAAAGCATTATTAGTTAATTTTAAATTAGCAGCTATTTTATAATAAAAACTGTAAGCTTCCATTAAAGAATTAGGTTGATAATTTAATAATCTTTCTATTTTAGATTTACCAGCTTTACCAATACGAGTATGTTTTGCTTTTAATTTAGCAAAGTTTCTACAATATGCGTCAACGGCACTACGTACAATGTCCATGTCCCAAGCGTTACCCGTATTAACTTGATAAGTTGAATTAAAGGTATTTAATAGACTATACATATTAAAACTTGTTGCTGCACTATTGTTATTATTCGGTTGTTCTTTATTTCCACCGAATATAGTTTTAAATAAGCCTCTATGTTTCATTTAATCACCCCACACTATACATAAAATCTTCATAATACTTAACGTATAAAACCCAAGCATTAAGTAAAGATACGGCTCCGTCAATTCTTCGACGTTCGTTTATTTTTACTGGTTGTATATTATTTAAACCACTTTTTTTAACCGCAGTATTAGTTAAACACCACTTTAAAATAGGGTTGTTATTATAATTAACTTTTTTATCTGCAAAAGCAGCGCCCATTTCACGCATTGGTTGACTCCAAGTATAAGGTCCTTGTGCTACGGCTTCCATTTGAAAACCATTTGATGTCATTTCGTCCACCCAATAACCAGCTAAAGCTCTATCATAACCAACGTATATAGGATCAATTTTAAATTCTTGTTGCATTTGTACAAACCAGTCCGTTACTTGCGAATAGTCAACACGATTTCCTTCACATACAGTAAGTAGACCTTTATCACGCCATATTTTGTATGGCGCTTCTTGTGTATTCTTTTCGTCTAATCTATCAAGCTTTACTTGCGGTAGAAAGTAGTGTTGTATAACATATACTTTCTCGTCGTTAGGCTTTCTGATAAGTAATGTAGAACAAGTTAAGTCAGTAGTAGCTGATAAATCACAACCACCGATAGCGTAAGTATTCTCAATATCTTCCATATTAAAAGTCTCTGTGTTGTTAATTTCCTCAAAGCTTAACCAAGCGTTGCTATCGTTTTCACGAATATTAAAATCTTTACACAATAAACCTGGTAATTTTTTAGGATCATTTTTAGCACGTTCAACTTCAATAGATAGATTATGATAACTTTTAATTGTTCCTAGTCCTGGGTTAGCTTTTAACCAACACGTTGGATCTGTCCACTCGTTACGATTATCTAGTTCATAAAGAATAGGTAAAAAGTGATCGTCTTTTATTTCTTCGTCTGCTACTTTACAAGCATAATCGTAAGTATCGTCATAGATACACTCTCTAACTGTTCCAGCAGTAGTTATCATAACTAATAACGGCTGGCGTCGAGCAGTCATAGACTGTTTCATAACTTCGTATAAATTTCTATCTTTGATAGCGTGTAATTCGTCTATAATAACGCCGTGGCTATTTAAACCGTCAAGCGTATTAGAGTCTGACGCTAAAGCTTCAAAGATAGAAGATGTAGCATTGAAGTAAAGATCATTTCTTCTTTTCTTCAAAACGGATCGTAATTCTGGACTTTGTTTAACCATATTACAAGCTTCGGTTAAAACCTTTTTTGCTTGTTCTTTCTTTGTTGCTACTGAGTATACTTCGGCTGCACCTTCATAGTCAGCCATTAACATATACAACGCGATAGGAGATAAAAGAGTTGTTTTACCATTTTTACGTCCTACCAAAAACATTGTTTCGTTAAATCTTCTGTACCCAGTTTCTTTATCTAAAAAACCAAATAGAGCTTGTACATAAGCTTTCTGGAACAATTCCAGTTTTAGGTCTGCGCCTAATTCTCCCTGGGACTGTTTGCAAAAAGTTTCTGTAAACTCTATAGGTCTATTAGCTATTTTTTCATCAAAATAAAAAGGACAATTAGGATCGTCCATTTCTTTTACTAAGCGAGCATAAACCTTTTTGACTCTGCGGCTAGTTATTATTTCGCCAGACTGTATTTTTTCGTTATACTCTCTGATGTAATTCATTATTTACCCTTAGGCTTAGTAACGAAATTCATTAAAGCGTTACCTTCCTTTGTTGCTGGTAAACCTTCTGGCAATAACTCACATAATTGTTTTATGATCGACGTATAATTTTTAATCATAGTGTTGTACACACTGGCTTCTGTACTGGTTTTTGTTCCGTACTGGTTTTCTCCGTTTTGGTATGTTTCTGATACACCATTTACACTGATGTAATTTTCTAATTTAGTTAACTCAACGGACATAAAAGCAGCACTTTCGATAAGCTTTTGTACCAAATTCTTTTTATCTTTTGGTATGTTTTTGAATATTTTTTTAAGTTTTTTAAGCTCTGTCGAAAAGTCTGGAACTTCTTTTAATTCTTTAGAATTAAGATTTTCATTTTCCATTTTTCCACCACCTTTGACTACACCCCCCTCACACGACCGAAGCAGTCCGAAAAAGGACTCAAGCGCGGTTCACTGTGAAGCATATCTTTTTTAAGAAAGGGGGGAGTCTTTTATTTCTATCAGTGCAGCGTTAATCGGATTAACAAAGACTGACGCTCCTTCCTTTGTACTCAGAAAGACTGGTCCTTCGTTTAGTGCTTTAGCGAGCTCCTCTTTGGTACCACTAAAGACTATGTCATAAGTCATAATGAGATAGTTAGTATAGACGGTTAATATCATAATCAACGCTCCTTTCTATTAGATTACCTTCGTCGTCGAACATAAGACTCTTATCTGTTGGCAGCTCTGACTCATGCTCTATAGCATGGCATACTCTACACAATAGCTCTAGGTTGTCCTCTCCCAGTGTAATAGCTGGGTTATGAATATTATAGGGAGTTAGATATATTTTATGGTGTACTATTTCGCCAGGTCCATACTCGCCGTGGCAACGTTCACATATTCCGTGTTGCTTATTGTATATATAAGCTCTAGTCTTGCGCCATGCAGTAGAACGATAGAACTCTTTAGCAAAGTCTTTAGCCATAATACCACCTCAAATAAGCACTAAAAAAACACGCCTATAAAACAGACGTGTTTCTCAATTCCTAATAATTTCATTGTACCAATTATATTATATAAAAATTGCTATGTCAATTGCGGGGTTATTGCGTGGGTTATTGCATTTTGTCAATAGTTAAGTTCTTTAATAACATCATTAGGGAATAGATAAACCTTTATTTCATTGATTAAACGCTTGTTATTTCTCCATATTGTAGTAGTATCTTTTTCGAAATAATCAGCTATATCTTGCTGCGTTTTATTTTCAAAGTATTTTAATTTAATTATGTCGATATATTTATCGGACTTAAATTTCTTTAATATTCTGTCTATGCGGTTAATAATTAACTGTGTCTTTTTGATGTCAGATATTAAGCCATTTATTATATCTTCTTCGATAGTATCATAATCGCTATGACTTCCTTCTGGTATTTTAAATATGCTCTTTGATTTTCCACGTAGTCCAGTTGTTTTAATTTCCTCGATTTCTTCTTCACGGTCTTCAACTGATTTTTTCAAGTCGTTATATTTGTATAAAAGAGACTCCGTATTTTGATAAGTAGTAGCTCCTTTACGTAGTAAATTTCTCTTTGATAATTCTTCGACGATAAAACTTGTTATTTCTTTGAAGTCTATTTGTGATTTTTCTCCGTTGGCTGTTTCTGTAATTCCAGCCATAAATTAGATCCTTCCTTTCTTACTTTTTATTTTTTTCTATTGCTTCGGCAATTCTATATAAACCAGCACATACAATTAGTGCTCCTATGAGTATACTAAGCCACATTGATTATACCTCCTTCTTGTTACTTTCAATGATAAAATCTAAAAATGTATATTTTCCTTTTTCTTCGTGATAACGCCAAGCAATTTTATTGGCTTCGTTTCTTTGATAACCAATACTCATTAAAAGTTTAACAAAACGCTTTCGTGAAATTTTCATTTTTTCAAAGTCGGGCATTTTTTCCTTAATGCTTTCCCAAGTATCAATAAATGTATGACAAAGTGTAGCTGATATATTTTTTATAGCTTCTGCAACTGGCATAAATGCTTTTATAAAAGCGTCTGATAATTCTTTTATTGCTTGTTCTGCTTTTTCTGTATCAATTTCCACGAGACATTACCTCCAAATCAAATATACTTAATTGTTTTTCGTTTTTTCGAGGGAGTGGAGAACAATTTTCTTGTGGTCCTTTTTCGATACATTTAGGACAAAGGCATTTACCATTATAACCTTTTAAAATATCAAATTTACCACATAAATCGCATTTATCTTTAAATTTTTTCTCCGTCATTTTCTTCGTTAACTTCTAACTGTTCTAATTCCATATATTTACAAAAGCACTCCTCAGAACAAAAGCAATTTTCTTCTTCTGTATCAAAGAAATTAACTTGTAAACAATTATCTAAACATTTGTAATATGTATCTTCAATAACGGCTCCACAATTAGAGCAATTCATTTTTTTATTTTCCATAAATATTGATGTTCCTTTCTTCAAAATATTGTTTTATTAAATCTTCGTGAGTAGTATATAAAACTTCGTTTTCGTTTTGATATTCAACTATAACACTACCACCGTAAGCGTTATATACTTCGAAAGTTCTTATTCCCTTAGTAATTAAATTAGGCCCTTTAGATTTTGCTTTAGATCTTGTTACTAAAGTTGTACCGTCCCAGAATAATTTACTTCTAATAAAAGCTCCAAAGTCTTGTCTCCATTGTTTTTGATTAAAATTAACTGTAAGTGGTGTAACTTTCCACTTGCTATTATAAGCTTTACCCATTTTGTACCTCCTTTACTTTAATACATTTAGATAATATTTCTTTAAATTTTATACGATCATTTCTATAGACTTTATGGCCACAGTGTGAACAAATCTGCACATCTGGACCATAAGCTGGAAAATATAAAGTATGACTACAATTACATTTAACTCTAATTTCAGATAACGCATTAGCATATTTCTGCATTTCTTTTAAGTTCACAACTAGCACCACCTTTTTAATTAACTATTTTTAATTATTTCTTTTAAAGACTTATTTTGTTGTCTTAATCTTTTATTGTCTTTTTTTAAACGTTTCATTTCTGCTGGTTCTCCCAGCTTTTCGATAAATAGATTATATAATTCGTCTTTTATTACTCCTTCAAGAGTAGAAACTTTATTTTCTAGTGTATTTATTTTTCTTTGCTTAGGAGAAATATAACCAACTATTTTATCTTTTAATTTAGCCATTTCGACACCTTCCTTAATCAAATATACCTTTTTTATATTCAACAAAATTATTAGTTATTAGATCTTCGAAATAATTTCCTTGAACTTCCATAAATGGACTCTCTCCGTATGGTGTTATAAGTTTAATTTCTCTAGTTTTTCGGCTTATAAGTATTACTAAAAATCTATCTATTGGTTTTGTATAAAATTTATCTGGGAAAACAGCAAACGAGAAACCATATTTTACATAATCTTTTTTAAATTCTTCCCATTTTTCTTTTTTTATAAAAGCTTTCATTTAACCACCTCAACACTTAATATTTTTAAAACATAATATAGTTGACCTGGTATCGCTCCCCAAGCAGGGTTACCATAATCTTTTTTTATTACACAACCAACTTTTAGAGTAGGACTATTTTTTGAGTAACCATTTCTTAAAAGAATATAATAACCATAACCTGTACTTTCACAAAAATTTACTTTTTTATTTAAGCGACTATCATAATATGGTTTTATTTCTCGATATTCTTCTTTTTTTTCTCCACTAAGTATCATGTCAAACCATTTCTTTTTTATTGGTAATACAAGCATTTCTAGCACCTCATTTCCTATATATTGAATTTTACAAAATGACATAATTCTGTTAAATTCACTAGCCACCCTATAAAAGAGTAGTTTTACCTAGATTTTATAAGCATTTTCCCGACATCAGGAAAGTGCTATTTTTTATATCAATTTACATATTTTCATTATGTAAAATTGCTATTAGTTTTTTAAAAATACTGTAATATTGTATTTTCTACTTCTTCAATACTATTTAAGTTATCTATTGTTTTTAAATCTACATACTCAAATAAATGTACTTCTTCAATTTCTAACTTAAATTTATCGTTGTCTTTTCTATAGACTCTATAAAGTTTTTTCCTTTTTCTAAAAGCGTAGTAGTCTTTATCTCCGCTTATTAAACCAGAGTTACATTTATTTTTATAAAAGAAATCACTCATCAATAACCATAATGGATCTTTTTCTGCTTCTTTTAAATAATTGTAAACTAGTTCAAAATCACGATCAGTATAAGTCATACCGTCTTCGCCAACAATATTGTTGTGATAGTATTGTATTCTAACTTCGCCACCAGTTCCGTTAATAACTCTAAATTCTTTTAATGAGGAAAGACGTTCTTCTAAAGAATTATCATAATAACCTTTTTTGATAACTTCTGACTTTGTTACTCTAGCAGAGGACCAGTCCAACTTATCTTTAACGTATGCGGCAAAATCTTGACGCCATTGTTTTTGATTAAAATTAACTACTTGCATTGGTTGTACTCCTTAATAATGTTCCATTTTCTAGATAAGATACAGTTAATTGACTACCAGCTTTAGATAATACTGTTTTTCTTAATTTGCCACTAATAATAGCTATATCTTGTAAAGAGTAATATTTTTCTAATATATAAACGACATCTTCTATAGAAGGTAGAGCACCATTTAATAAATTATATATTAGTTTAGCTTCTTTATCATGGATAGTAGATAAAACTCTTATTACATCTTTTTCATAGCGGAATATTATCAAGGCTGCATGATCCTTATTTTCTGATACATCATAGCTTATATTTAAGGCATCTTCGTCTATATCTTGTAAGTGGCTATTTGAATTATTTATTTTCTGCATAATTAACCTCCTAAATAAAAATTTTTTCGCTTGATGTTTTTGTCGTCTTCTTCCCAACATATATACCTTAATGTTACTGTTTCGCTAGAGTGATTTAACATTTCTTTTAAACCGATTAAATCTCCAGTCTGTTCGTAATACTCTCTAGCAAAATACTTACGTAAGGAGTGGCAGCCTACAACATAAGACACTTTAACTTCGTCTGATAATTCTTTAATAATCTGCCAAGCTCTTTGACGCGTAATAGGTATATTAGTACCTTTACGACTTTTAAATAAATATTCTCCTTCAACAAGCTTATTTCTATTTATATAATCTTCTAAATCTTTTCTTAATGAAGGGTGGAGTTCAAAAGCTTGCTCTTTACCAGTTTTGAACTCTCTTGTATAAATACCTCCATTTTTAAAATTATCAGTTTTCAACTGTAATAGATCTTCTATACGAAAAGCTAGATTTCTACCTAGGTGTAGTATCATATAGTTACGATCCCATAAATAAACTTGTTCTTTGTTTTCTTCTTCTTCGGCTGCGTTTTTATTTTTTTTACAAATTACGATCATACTATTTAGGTCTTGCTTTTTGAAAGGTCTAACAGTTTTACGACCGAACTTGTTTCTAAACACTCTAGGCATAACATCACTCCTTATTTTTTATTTACTAAGCTTTCGGAGTTCTTTTCTAATTGAATAATATTTTTTTCTATATCTTTTAAAGCCATATATCTACCAGCTTGTAAACTAGCTTCGTCTGTAATTTCTTTTACTTTAATAGGTACAGTTTTAAGAATATCTTGTTGTTGTTTTACATAATCTTTAGTAGACTGATTTATATATATAAGTTTTAATTCTCTTTGGTTATGTAGTTCTATACCTTTTTTATAATCTTCTATAATATCGTCTTTAGCAGTTAAAACTTGATTAAAGGCAAGATAACATAAACCAGAGCCTAATATTAAACCTAATAATAAACAAATAATACTACTCATAATATTCCCCCTCAATTTCTCCAGTTGTTGGATCTACATTGTCATAGTAAAATTGTTCATACCAAGATGTAGACTCTTGACAAGTAGTAAATAGTTCATAAGTTTCCTCGTAAGCCATTTTCATACGAGCGTACTCTTGAGATAACTTGTCATATTCTGCTTGAAGTTTTATATTTTCTTCTTTTTGCTCTGTAGCAACTTCTGTAATGTCATTAGTCATTACTGTACATATAGCACCCCAGAATAGGGAAACACATAAGAACATAAATAACATAATCATTACTAAAGCTTTAAATTCATTTGTTAGCGTATAATCAATGATGTCTTTTATTGTGTTTTTGATTTTAGTTTTCATTTCTTTTTTTCCTTTCTTTTTTTATGTTCCCATTTAAACGGCTCTAATACTTCGTCAAAATAATCGTCTTCCCACATAAGATTAAACATAGGGCTTTCCACCTTATTATTGCAGTAGTCGGAAACGGTCTGATAAGAAATGTATAATTCTTTAGCGGCTTTTCTACTTGAAGGCCAGTCTCTTATAATCTCGCCGTTTTTAACTTCTACAACTCGTTTAGATTTTGATATATAGCCAGTTCGTTTACCAAGCTCTTTTAAAGATATAACTTCTAAATTTTTATAGTAATTATCAAATTCTATTTTATTTTTATGGTAGACTCTATCATTAGAAGCTAATTGCTTAATAAAAGCATTAGCAACTAATCGAGCACAGTTAAAATCTTTATCTTTAATCTTTACTAAAAATAGATTATGTTTTCTAAAAGGTTTTAAATATCTATAACCATTTTTAGGGTTTTTCTTTCTAAATCGTCCATAGTTTGATACTTGATAACGAGTATCATATTCTATTGACTTCCATAATTCATTAGCACTTATCATATTCTGCTAAAATAATATCTTCAAATTTTTTGCGGCACTCAACATTAAGAGGGTGTGCTATATCTGCGTAGGATCCGTCTGGCATTTTTTGACTAGGCATAGCTAGGAATAGACGGTCGTCTCCTTTAATAATTTTTATATCTTTGATAATAAATTCTTTATCAACAACTACAGAAGCAGCTCCAACTAAACGAGAGTTTTCTTCATTTATTTTTTTTACTTTAACGCTAGTTATTTCCATTTTCTGCTACCTCCTTAGTTTGACATTGAAGCTTATAGCCTTCAAGCTCCCAAATTTTATTAACTAGCTTGTCCATACATATTTCTTCTCCAATTTTCATATCGAAGTTTGCAGGATCTACACAGCTAGAACTTTCAACAATTACAAAGTCATTAGGCAACGTAGCTTTTAAAACTGTTGTTTTATCTCCGTATTGTTCAACTTTAATTAGTGTATCTTTTAAAATGTTATCTATATCTTGTTTTGTTATAGTATTTTTCATAATAATTATTCCTCCATTTTCTAATCTATATCATTATCTTCATTTAACCAGTCATAGTCGATAAGCTCTATATCTGGATCCTTCCCCCTGGACTTTAAGTCCTCAATAAGTTGTTCCCGATAATCTTCGTGTCTTTTATTCCACTCGTCGAAAGTTTCGTTTCGGTGGTTTAATCTAAATTCCGTTGACTCCTTATTAGGACATATTTGTTTTTTCATGCAGTAGAAACATGACTCCGATTTATAATCACTTCCTAAATGACAATAAAATTCTTTTGCGCGTGCGCTTTTATCACACACACTTTTTTTTATGTTTGTATCAGTATCAGTTTCAGTATCAGTTTCAGTTTCAGTATCAGTTTCAGTTTCAGTATCAGTATCGGCTTTTTTCGTTTCTTGTGGGTTTTCTTCAAAACCGTTCGGTTTTTCTGGGTTTCTAGGTCGACCACCACGACGGCCATTTTCTCGATTTTTTTCACATTTTTTTATATATTTTTCTGTTTCTATATCAATGTTAGTTTTCATAAAACTAAAGGCCATATTTAGAACACGATCCTCTTTTGTATATTGAGGCAAAACACCATTTTTAACATAGTTATTTACATCTCTTATAAGCCGACCTAATTCAGCGTCTGTTAATAATTCAAAATGATTTCCATAATCGCAGTGCATTATATAACTATCTTTCATGTTTTACCTCCAATCGTCCATTTTTTGACTTTTACCCCCAAATTATGGTACAATTAGAGAGTAAATTATAAGAAAGTTTACAACTTGATTTATGAGTTCTGATCCAATTCATAAATCTTTTTTTATTTTCTTTAACATACATAATTTATTTACCTAAAGAGTATTGTCTAATATCGTAATAAGTACAAGTATAGCCATATTCCTTATCACATTGCTTAGCCAAATCTTCAAAGTCATTAACTCCTTTCTTCACTAATAAAGCAAGTATTATAAATACGCTTATTGCGCATAATATATTTAGGGTTACTTTTACCCATTTTTTAAGTCTGTATTTTTTTTTCATAATTGTTTCTCCTTTGTTTTTTTTAAATTGATTTACTAGATAAATTCATTTATTGGATCTTGTTTTAAGAGCTTTAATTGTTTTTCTGTATAAAACCATTTAGAAGTATCAACGCCGCGCTTTTCAGCTTTTCTAGCTATATCATTTACGACGTCATATATCTTTATTAAATGATTTCTTTTTTCTTCTATTGTTGGAATACTCTCTATACATATCTCAATTTCTGTTTGACCTAGTGTTAAGTTTTTTATTGTGTGATAGCTTTCGTTTTTTTCCATTTCAACACCTCATTAAATTTTATGTTAGTTAGTGTCTGATGTTTCGTTTGGTGTTTGTGGCATAAAGTAATTAGCGTCTACAGTAATGTTAAATTCTTCATTTAGATAAGTAATAATATCGTAAAATTCGTCTACAGTAATTTTTACTTTTCCATTTAACTTATCAGAAAATAAAGAATCACTAACATTTAGGTATCTTGCTACTTGATTTTGGTTGATATTATGTTCTACCAAAAGCAACTTTATCTTTTTTCCTACTTCTAGTGATTTAGGGTTTGACATTTAATTTCCTCCTTCCAAGACTTCGATATTGTCGAACTCTATAAACATTGTAATTCGGTATTACCGAAATGTCAATACAAAAATGCTAATTTTTTCGATTTTTTCGAAATTATTTATTTACTATACATATTTTTTGTGATAAAATTTTAATGAAATGGAGGTAACTAATATGGCTTTATGTGATAATATAAGAAACTCAAGAAAAAATAAAAATATGACACAAAAAGAGCTTGCTGAGCAATTAGGCGTATCTCATAACACTATTAGCGACTGGGAAAGTGGAAATCACAAACCAGACGCAGATAGCATAATGCTTTTATGTAAAGTATTAGGAGTAGACGCTAACTATATGCTTGACTGGGAAGAAAAAAAAGCTACCAAAAATATCAAAAGTAAATTGAAAGACGCTTTAAAAGAAAATAATCTTTTTGACGGCGAAGATTTATCAGAAGAAAATTTTGATAAGCTTATGAAATTTATAGAAAAAAACAAAGAATTTATAATTGATAAAGAGGACAAATAAAAAGAGTATATCTTATTTGATATACTCAAGTAGTTTAATAAATAAACTGATGTTAATATGATCATTAAGCAGTTTTTCATATAACACATCATATTTAGTTTTCATACTAACCCCCTCCTTAGGGGTATATTATAAATTTTAATACACCATTTTACCATTTTTTACCGTTAATTGTGATTAACATTGCTCGAAATGTACGTTTTCTTGCTCGAAAGGTAAAAAAACATAAAAAAAAAGACGCCTCGCGCGCGAACACGAAGCGTTGAAATGAAAAACCACAAAAGCTATCACACTTAAAACAAAAATAGAAGAAACAACCAACTATAATTGTATAGGTTTTTCTATACGATTATAGCATAAAATTATAAAGAAAGAAAGTGCTATAATGAATTTAGATACATTTTTACAAATAATGAACGTATCTAGGGACCTTACTGTCGACGAGATACTAGATATGTTTATAATATATTTAAGAAAATCACGTAAAGATATGGACTATTATAAAGACGAGTCTATAGAAAAAACTTTACAAAGACACGAAAAAGAATTACAAGACTTTATTGTAAGTATTTTCGGTAAACCAATACCAGAGCATAATATTTATAGAGAGGTAGCGTCTGGAGATACTATCGAAGATCGTCCAGTAATTCAAGAAGTATTATCTTTAATAGAAGAAGATCGTGTAAAAGGAGTTGTATGTATTGAAATAGAACGTCTAGCTCGTGGTAATACTATGGACCAGGGAATAATAGCCCAAGCTTTTCAATATTCCAATACAAAGATAATAACTCCTATGAAAATATATAATTTAGATAACGAGGACGATTTATCTTATTTTGAAGACGGTTTATATCAAGCTAGAAAATATTTAAAATATACTAAACGTATATTAGCTCGTGGTAGATTAAGAAGTGTTAAAGACGGTAAATACGTCGGCTCTGTATTGCCATACGGTTATAATAAACAGAAAATACCTAACGAAAAAGGTTATGTTTTAGTAGAAAATGAGTCAGAGTCTAAAGTAGTAAAATTATTAGCTGATTTATTCTTAAATGGACTAAATACTACATACACTGTTAAAGAAAACGAGATTATATCAGATATAGCTAAATTGTTTGGAGCACATAAGAAAGATATAATCACTTGTAATTTAGATTTAAAAGTAGATCAAGAAATAAGATTAACTGTTAATAGTAAATCATTACCATATAAAATAAAAGAAAATGATACATTAGAAAGTATAGCAGCTAACTATAATATAGATATAAACAATATACATATACCTCATAACTTTTTTAAACCAGGAGAAAATATTAAGATTATATTAAATGATATGAGAGCTACTAATATAGCACACTATCTTAATTATCTTAAAATAAAACCTAGAAAGTCTAAAGAGTGGACCGCTAATATGGTTAGAAATATATTACAGGGTTACACTATATACGGCTATTTGACGTGGGACAGACGTAAAACTACTAAGACATTAGTAAATGGGCATATTGTTAAGAAAAACCCTAATAATGACGATTTTACGCTTGTTAGAGGTAAACACGAAGCAATACTCAGCGAAGATATAAAGCAACAGATAGAAGCTAAATTTTTATCTAACAGACTTAAAACAGTGCCAGATAATAAAGAAATGAAAAACCCTTTATTAGGTTTAGTTGTATGTGGCTATTGTGGTAATAATATGACTAGACGTCCGTATTATTTAAGAAAAGACGCTAAACCTACCGCTAAACGTATTTATGATATAGATAAGCCTAAATTACGATTATTATTAAGGAAACATAAAGGAAATTATAGTCTTAATGACATAGCTAGAGCTCTGCACGTTTCTAAAAACTCTGTGGATCATTGGTTTAGTTCTAACGACGAGAAATTTTGTATACCACACGCTGATAAATGGGAGGATCTAAAAAAACTATTGAATATAGAAACAAACGAGTTTGATAAAGCTATAACTACAATAGAAGAAAGCATAACTCCACCACATACAGATACTTTAATGTGTAGTAGACCTAGATGTAAGTGTGTATCAAGTGAATTAGAACTTGTAGAAGATAAAATATTAAAATCTCTTAAAATAATAATGAGTGAATATAAAAACTATGTTAATAATTATGAAGAAGCAGTAAAAAAAGAAATATGTACTAATAAGGAAATGATAGAAGCAATAGATCACGAAATAGATAAAATAAAAAGCCAAATAGAAAAGGCTTGCGAATTAGTAGAGACTGGAGCATATACTCAAGATTTATTTATTAAAAGAACTAACACTTTAAACGAACAATTAGAAACATTATTAAATCAAAAAACAGAACTATCTAAGTCAAAAGATAGAACTAAAGATTTATATAGTAAAAAGAAAGCTATACCAATTTTAGAAGATGTTATAAGTAAATATTCAAAAGATATGACCGCAGAAGAAAAAAACGCTTTATTATCAACTATAATAAAACAAGTAATTTATAAGAAAGAAAAAGGCGGTCGATACTTAAAAGAGAATTTTTCTCTCAAGATTATATTGTTGTCTTTTTAACTGATAACATACTTGTAAAAATGAACTTGGGCATGTTGAAATGATATGTGCTATGATTTATCAACTTACCAAAGATGCTACTTTGGAAGAATTAAAGGCGGCTGGTCTTGATACTAACTACACAGAGCATAGGAAAGCAGTTTATCCTACTGATTCAAATGGAGTACCTTTTACAGTAACATATTTTGCGACGACAGGTGATCCTGTTGCTGATTTGGCTGAGGATATGGCAGCTGAAGAAAAAGCTAGAGCAATTTATGAGAATTTAATTAATTTAACTGATGACCCTGATATTGTTGGACCTTTACTTTTCTTAAGGCAAAGGGAAATTGTTCATTATGCTAGATTTAAGGAATTATATGATGATTATAAGAAAAAAGGCTATGGAGGTAAATAATCCATAGCTATTTTTTCTGTATATATTCATTATGCACAAAAAACTATTTTATATATATAATATGTTAGAAGGGAGTTTTATATGTATAGATCTTTTGGTTATAATAGAGGAATGCCAATGAATGGTGGTAATCGTTTTGTTGGTGGAGGTTTCTTGGGACCATTTGTTTTGGGTGGTATTACTGGTGGTTTAGTAGCTCCATTTTTCTATCCTAGACCTTATTATTATGGTCCAAATTATTACTATCCTAATAATCCTTATTATCGTCCATATTAAAGAGAAGTACTAGATAATTTTATCTAGGGCTTCTTTTAATTAGTTTGGCGTGAACTACGGTTCTTTCATCATCAGTATAGCACGTACTTAATGTTAGAATTTTGTCTTCTGTGGATACTTCTACTTTGAATTTATGTTTACTTCTACTTGTAATGGTGTTTAGAAAATCTTGATACTCATTGTCGCTGGCAAAATTAGTGGTAATGTAATAACTTTCGGCTTTTATTTTATACACAGAAAATATTTGCCACATTGTGTTTTCTTTTTCGGTAGATAATCTAATAATATGATTATCTTTGTTATTATACCATTTTGAACTTAAGGCATTATGTAATGAGCCAAACATTGTTTTATTTAATCTACTGTGTCCATATATGATGTTATTTTTGTTAGAAAAATCACTTTGATTACGGTAATCTAAAAATATCCAGCCAGCTTTATTTACTGTTTTATTGAATGAATGAGTTAGATAATAGTCATTATTATTCGTTTGAACAAATGGATAATTAATATTAGTGTTATTTACGTTTATCCAACCAATGGTATCATTATTTTTTTCTTTTAGTTTTTGAATGTCTACATCTATTAAAGGAATCTTAATGTAATACCAATAATCGTTATCTTTATTTGTTACTTTATCTTGATTAATTAATTCTGTTTTTTCATCATCAGTTTGTTCTGTAACGGTTGTTTCATTCCTTATTTCATCTACTACTTTGTCAGTTATTTCATTTTCTTTGTGCCATATGGTTATATTGGTAAGACTTATAGTTATGATAATTAAAAAGATTGCAATAAATAATTGCCACACCCACTTTTTTAATCTTCTTTTTTTCTTAGTAATGGTGATAGTTTTTTTATTTTTTTCTTTTGTCTGGGTGGTTATTTTTTCGTTATTATCCTTTTGAAGATTACTATTTTTTGAAATTTTTGTTTTTTCATTATGTTTAGTTTCATATTTGCTATTCATGTTATCACCTATTATGATTATACTAGATTTTAAAATTATTTACAAGGTATAAGGAAAAGAATAGGTAATTTTACTTGATAACCTATTCTTTTTTACATTTGGTTATTGTTTATGTTTTGTTCTTGATTATTTGAAAGATTTGGATTTTCTATAGATGGTTCGGTGTTAATTGGTACTATGTTGTTAGGCTCTTGTACTTGAATTGGGGTTTCGGCAGATATTTCTTTTTTGTTGTTTTTCTTTTTGTTTATAACTAGCATGATAATTGTAAAGATTATAATGGCTATGATTAATGATATTATGGATGCCCAGATTAATTTTTTGTCTAAGTCTTGTTTGAAAGAAAACTCAAACTCAATGTTTTTTATATCTTTTGTTAGATCCCATGTTAATGTTTTTCCATCTTGTGATGTGTTGGTTGCATTTGAGGAAATTGCTTTTTGTGGTAATTTGATGGTGAAGGTGATGTTAGTTTTTAATCCTTGTTGCATTGCTTCACTGTACTGATTTTCTTCTTCGTCTTTTTCTATTGTGATGTTGCCTTTATAGGTATTGCCATCTTTGGTGAAAATTTTTTGGTTTTTTATTTCTGCTATGTTTTTGGTCGTAGCATTTGTTTGGCTATCAACAAGGGTATCAATGTTATCTACTCTGGCACTTAGTTTATAACCTATGTACTTGCCATCATCGTATATTTGGATGTCTTCTTTACTATCTATTTGGGCACTTTCTTTGAATTTTTCTATTCTCTCTTCCTTGGTGTATGTTTTGTTGTCATTTTCTTTGTCAAAGCTTTCTCCTAGAGAAATCATGGTGTCTATTAGTTCATAGTCAAGGGCGATGTTGGCGTCAATGTTTACTGATTTGTCTTGGTTGATAGTTAGTGTGGTTTCTTGTTTCATTTCACAACCACTTAGAAATAGTATCCCTGATAAGATTAGGAATAATTTTTTTGTTCTTTTCATTTTCTTTTTACTCCTTTTATTTTTTTGAAATGATTATTTTTTGAATATTTTTTTGCTTGTGATAACAGCGTAGCAAAAGCGGATGAAATAATATTTTTTATGCTCCGCCTACTGCTTCATATGAGTCGGTGATTAGGAAGAAGGCGTTTTTATCAATTTCTAAAACTACTTCTTTGACTAGAAAATATTCTTTTGTTGGTATTACGCATAGTAGTAGTTTTTTGTTTTTATTTGAATATCCACCTTTTGCATTTATGATGGTTACACTGTGGTGGAGATTTTGAATGATAAATTCACATACTTCTTCTTCTTTATCAGTTATAATGTAGAATGATTTGTTGTTAGAGATGCCTAATATTACTCTATCTGTGATTGTTGAGGAAATATATAGGGCTATTACGGCATACATAGATTTCGTTATGCCAAAGGTGAAAATGGCTGTGGTTATTATCAATGAATTTACTATGAGGCTACTTTTTCCTAATGACATGTGTAGGTATTTATACATTATTTGAGTGATTATTTGAGTTCCACCAGCGGAGAAACCTTCTTTTAAGATTAAGCCTGAGGCTAGTCCATCTAATGCCCCGCCAAAGATAATGGTGAGTAAGAGGCTACTAGTTTCAAGGTTAATGTGGATGGTTATTTTAGATGTGGCTTCAATGAATATGGGGTAAATTATTACTACAACTAAGGTATTTAGTGTTTTTTCTTTGCCAAGGAAAATAAAACTTATGATAATTAGAAATACTGAGGCAATAGAAATAAATAGTGATGGTTTTATATGAAAATATTCTTTAATTATTAAAGATAAGCCTGATATGCCCCCGACAACAATATTATTTGGTACGAAAAAGAGGTTAAAGGCAAAGGAACTTATTAATAATCCACATAGCATGATTAGGAATCTTTTGGTGTAGTCTTTGTGGTTTATTTCTTTGATTAGTTTGTTGACATCTAATTTTTTTCTAAATAAATTCATCTAACCCTCTCCTATTTACTTCGTATGAATCTGTTACAACAAAGAAGATGTCTTTGTCTATTTCTTTTAGTCCTTCTTTGACTATAAAATATTTTTTGGTAGGAATTACACATAGTAATAAATTATTTTTGTTATGGGTATATCCTCCATGTGATTCAATAACGGTTACACCGATGCTTTCTAATGATAAAAGAAATTCCAGGGTTTCTTCTTTTTTTTCGGTAACGATGTAGAAGGCTTTACTATTACTTATTCCGAGAATTACTTTGTCGGTCATGATGCTTACTACGTAGAGGATGATGATGCCATACATGAATGTTTCGACATTAAAGGTGAAAAGACCACTTAAGACAATTAATCCATCTACGTATATCATAGATTTTCCCATGCTGGTTTTAAAGTATTTGGCTATGACTTGGTCAATGATGTCTGTACCTCCTGTGGTAAATCCAGATTTGAAGATTATGCCATATCCTATGCCACTTAAGACGGCTCCAAAGATGGCGATTAGCATTTTTTCGACATTTTCAAAGTAGATGTTTCTTGTAATAAATTCGGTAACGTAAATGAATATGGGTAGAAGTATTGAGCCTACGGCTGAACTTTTGGTTTTTTCTTTTCCTAATACAAAGTAACTATATATTAAGAGAAGAATGGATGATATTAGGATGAAGGCACTTGGGTTAATGCCATATTCGTTTAAGATTACTGAGATACCACTTATGCCAAAACAGACTATTTTGTATTTTAGGAAAAAAAGGTTGAAGGTAAAAGCGGCAATAAAGCAACCAATTACTAGGTAGAAGTATCTTTCTATGAGGTCTTTATGATTTATTTTTTTGATAATTTCTTCAATGTTTTGTTTGGATTTGTTTTTTTTAAAGAAAAACACTAGTTACACACCACCTTTTAAATTAGCTTTTATAAATCCATCTAGTTTTCCATCTAATATGCCAATGACATCACTTTCTTCATAATGGCTGTCATTGTCTATGACTTTGGTATATGGGCACATGATGTAACTTCTTTTTTGGCTACCAAAGTTGATTGATTCATTATTTTTCATGCTATTTATCTCTTTATTCTTTTTGTCTTGTTCGATTTTATATAGTTTGCTTTTTAATATTTCTAGGCACATGGCTTTGTTTTGTATTTGGCTTCGTTCGTTTTGACAGGTTACGACGATACCGGTTGGAATATGAGTGATGCGTACGGCTGAGTCTGTGGTATTTACGCCTTGTCCTCCTGGACCACTGCTACGATAGATGTCTATTTTGAGGTCAGTTTCCGAAATGATTATATCATTGTCGTCTTCGATTTCTGGTATTACTTCGACGGAGGCAAAGGATGTATGTCTTCTTTTACTAGAATCAAATGGGCTTATTCTTACTAGTCGATGGATTCCACTTTCTTTTTTTAAGTATCCGTAGGCATGGTCTCCTTTTATTTGTAAGGTTATGCTTTTGTAACCTGTTTCTTCACCAAGGGATGCATATAATAAGGTTGATGTATAACCTATTTTGTTAAAGTATCTTGTGTACATGCGATATAACATGTTAACCCAGTCGCAAGCTTCAGTACCTCCTGCTCCTGAATGTATTTCCATTAAGCAGTTATTAGCATCATATTTGCCATTTAGGAAGGTTTGAATATGTAAGTTTTCGATTCTGTTTGATATGTTTTGACTATTTTCTAGGATGATGCTTACTAATTCTTCTTCATATGCCTCTGCTAATTCGTTTATAATAGATAAGTTGTCATTGATGTCATCTTCGCATTTATCTATTTCTTCTACACATGATTTGAGGCTATTTATTTTATTAATTATTTCATTGGCTTTATCTTTGTCTTGCCAAAACGAGGGGTCATGGGTTATTTTGGTAAGTGTATCTAATTCGCTTTTTTTGTTGTTATAGTCAAAGACACTCCTTGATATTATTTAATTCTGTTTGTAAGATTTCATAGGCTTTTTTTAATTCTTTTATATCTTTCATATTAGGTTATCCCTTTCATATATTGTTTTATTAAAGTTAGAATATATTTTAATTTTACATGGTTTTGTTATTTTTATAAAAAGAAAATCATCTATTACTATATCTTTTTTTGCTTCTAGGTTAATTGTTGTACTTGGTAATGTTGTTAGTCTTGGATTTTTAAGACTTACACTTTCTAGTTTTAGGTTGTTATTCATGTAAAATGTTAGGCTGTTTTCGATGTTACTTAAGTAGTCTATTCTAAGTAGGTTATCTATGATGAAACTTTTATTTTGGCTAACTTTTCTGGTTTTTGGTTTTATTTCTTTTTTGATGTTGATTTTTTTTATTGTTTGGCTATCAAGGTAATTTGTTACATTGTTTTCTTCAATTAGGCCTGGGGTATCATAGAATGTTTTGTTACCTAATTTTATTTCTATTTTATCAATGGTGGTATTAGGAAATAGGCTACAGGTAATTGGATTATTTGAAGAGCCTTGATTGTTTAATAATTTATTGATTAGGGTGCTTTTGCCTGCGTTGGTGTTACCAATGAAGTAAATGTTTCCATTACTTTTACAGTCTTCAATTGTTTTGAATAATTTATCTATATTGTAGTTTTTAAGGCTACTAATTATTTCAATGTGACTTGTTTTGATATTTTTACTTTTTATGTAATCAATTATTTTTTTATCTTTTACACTTTTTGGTAGTATATCTTTTTTAGTTAATACTAGAATGATGTTATTAGTTGGAAATTTTTTAATGATATTTTCGATGTTGTTTAAACTAAGGAGGCTGACTGTGTATATTATTAAATCATTTTTTTTGATTTGGGAGATAATTTTATTTAGGTTACCTTTATTGCTAGTAACATATGTGTATTCACTGTAGTTTTTTATTTTAAAGCATCTTTCACATATGGTTAGGTTGTTATCTATTGTGCTTCCACATCCTGGACATTTTTTAGTCATAATATCTACCTTTTTTAAAAATATTTTCTTTGGCCATTTTTTTTAATAATTTGTTTTCCATTTTGCGAGCAAACCTTGTGAAAAACATGTCGGTGTTGGACACTGGGTTAACTAAGACTGTAGTTATACCAACACGGTTTCCACCCCATATGTCAGTATAGAATTGGTCTCCAATGATGGCTACTTGGGATAGTTCAAAGTTGAATTTATTTAATATTTTTAAAAAACTTTTCTTCCATGGTTTTTTGGCATTGGGACAACAGTCTACGGATAATTCTTTTTTAAATGGTTCTAGTCTTTTTTTGTTAGAGTTAGAAAAAATGATAATTTTAAAGCCTAAATCTTGTAAATCTTCAAATAAGTTTTTTAGTTTTTTGCTTGGTAGTTTATCAACATAAGGGACACAAGTGTTATCTAGGTCAAATAATAAACATTTAATACCATTTTCTTTTAGTTTTTCATAATTAATTGTGTAAATACTTTTTTGATATACATCGGGATAAAAATTTTCCATAAACATATACTCCTTTTACATAATTATACTATGTAATCAAATGAATGTAAAGAAGTTTAAATTAATGTTTATCTCTTTTGATTATTTGTGTTTTTTTAAATAACAATGTGATGTTGATAGTATAATAACTGTGTTAATTTAATATTATTTTATAGGAGTGGTTTTATGTTTTTGAATTTTCTTTTTGAAATTACAAAGTGTTTTTCTTTTTTTACTGGGGCTTATTCTAATAATGTGTTTCCTGACCCCTTATCTAAAGAAGAAGAGGATTTATACATTCAGCGGGCTAGTGAAGGTGATAAAGAGGCACGTGGAATGTTAATCGAGCATAATCTTAGGTTGGTTGCTCATATTGTTAAAAAGTTTGAGGCTAATAGTTATGATGTGGATGATTTAATTGGTATTGGAACGGTTGGTTTAATTAAAGGGATAGATACTTATTCGCCAAATAAGAATGTGAGAATTACGACTTACTGTGCGAAATGTATTGAGAATGAGATATTAATGTATTATCGTGGAGATAAGAAAAATTCTAAGAATGTTAGTATTTATGAAAATATTGGTTTTGATAAAGAAGGAAATGAGATTACTATTCTTGATGTTATTAAAACTAAGGATCCTGAATTTATCGAAGAGATTCATAAGAAGGATAGTATTAATTTGTTAAAGCAATATATGAATGTTTTAACCAAAAGAGAAAAAGATATTATTATTATGAGATATGGTTTGGATGGTAATGACGAGATAACTCAAAAGGAAATTGCTAGAACTTTGGGAATTTCAAGGAGTTATGTTTCACGTATTGAAAAAAGGGCGACTACGAAGATATTAAAGGAATTTATTAAGAATAAGCACTACGGGAATTAAAAAAGTATTAAAATATGTTAAAAATATTTGACTAAAAGGAAAATATATGGTAAAGTTATAGTGCGTTTTGTATGAAGGAGGTCAATTATGGCAGTAAAAATTACTAATAAAAAAACAAAATCAGTTAATAGTAGAAGCCATGCTTTAAATATTACTAAAAGAAAACAAAAATTAAATTTACAAAATGTTACAGTTGACGGTATTAAGATTAAGACTACTGTTAGAGAAGCTAAAGCACTTAAAAAGGAAAAATAGTATCTATTGTGATACTATTTTTTATATATATGATTTATTTGTGTTTAAATTTAAATTGGGTATTATTTCATTTAAATAGATACCTATTTTTTTATTTTCAATATTTCTTTCTAGGTCAATGGCTGGGATTTTTAGAAATTTATTCATTCTGTAATTGTAACTGTAATAGTTTTCTTGATCACTTATTAAGATAAAATGTTCTTGGTTATTATGAATGTCAATGGTATATAGATTATTTATGACAATATGATTTGAGGGACAATATTTTTGGAATATTATATCTAGGATAGTACCTAATTCGATGGGCCCCATGTCGTTTATGTTAATTATATTTTCTATTATGTTGAGAATGTTTGCTAAGAGATTTTCTTTGTTGAAGTTAAATTTTTTCAGTTTGTTTGCTAGTAATATATCATTATAAGTATCTTTTATATATTTTATTTTTTTATCTAGGTCGATGTCATCGTTATAATTACCAAAGTATTTTGTTTGAAATTTGGCTTGGATGAAGGGAATATCTTTGGTAATGTCGGTAATGAATGTTGTATCATCTAATTCTATTTTATTTGCTAAATGGCCATGTTCGCTTGTATATATTATTTCGTTATTAATGTCTAAGATTCTACATAGGTAATAAAATATTTTGGTATATGAAATATTTGTGCCTTTTAGGTTTGTTAATGCACCCCAGATGTTATTTATGGTATTTAAATTGTTGTAGTTAAATAGTTCGTTTTTAGTAGATATGGTGTTTATATCATAGGAAATAATTCTACCTACTGATTTATATAAGTATTTGCATGTTTCTAATTTATTTAAATTGTCTGGTTTAGCATACATGATAGTATCTATGATTTCTTCCCCTTTAATGAATGTGTTATAATCTACATAGATATAACCATTTTGGGAATTAATGAAATCAGCATAATAGTATTTTTGACCGTTTTCTTTGAAGTAATTGATTATTTCTTTATTGGGATAATCTAAGTCTATGTTGATGTATTCGGTGGTACTATTATGTTTTAGTAATTCTATATCGTCCATATTATGAATAGTTAATACTAAAGGATATTTATTATTCATTACTATCACCATATTAATTATACAATAATTTTGCAAGTTTTTGTCATAATTAGACACTTTGTTGACATTAAATGTCGTTTAAAAGAAAAAAAACACTTTTGGTGTTATTTGATATTTAGCCCTAGCATCATAAAAGATAATAAGATGCATAATAGGCTTAAGAAGATAGTAGATATTAGAATTAAATAAAAGTTTATGTAACCATTTTGCTTGTTGTTTATGGTTCTTATTCTTTTTTTAGGGGTATCAGTTTTTTCTAAATTTTCTATATCTTTTTCATATATTTTAACATCTTTTATGCGTTCTTCTAGGTCTTTGATTTCTTCTTTGGTAAACATTTCTAGGGTTGTTCCTAGTTTGTTTTCTTTTTGTGTATTATTTTCCATATGTTCCTCCTTATTCTATGCTAATGTTATTTGATACTAGGTATTCATTTAATGTTTTTGGATCCTTTATTTTCATAATTGTTTTAATAATATTTAAGACTATGTTTTTTTCTTCATTATTAATTTCTACTAAGTTGATTATGTTATTTAATTTTATCATTTTTGATGCATGTAAGATATAGTTATTAAAATTAGGAATAGTATATACCATGTATTTATAGCCATTTATGGTTACTATGGCTATTTTTTTGGTATATTTAAATGTTTCTTGATTAATTATATCATTCATATGGATACCTCTTTATTATATATAAATTATAGCACAAGATTTTAGAAAAAAAAAGAAAAATTTAATTTTCTTTTGAGGATTCTTTTTCAACATATTTTGATATTAACATGGCACTTGTGGTGTCCCCAATTACATTTAGGGTTGTGGCTGGGGCATCAATTAATATTCCTATTGTAGATATAAGAGGGAATGCAGATGCTGGGAAGTTATATAGGCTTACAATTAGCATTTCTCCTATGAGTCCTCCGCCTGGGATGCCTGACATAACTACTCCTGATAATACTGATACTACTAAGGCAATTAGATAGGTATCTATGCCTGTGAATGGTTTATTAAATATGGCAAAGAGGAATGCTATTTTTAAGATGGCTCCCATACTGGAACCTTCCATGTGCATGGTTGAGCCAATAGAGGTTGTTACTTCATAGATGTCTTTTTTTATTCCTATTTTTTCGCAAGCGACCATGTTTGTGGGAAGTGTTGCTAAAGATGACTGTGTTCCTAATGATGTTAGTGTTGGTGGGAGGATGTTTTGATAAAATTTTTTTACTCCTTTTTTGCCTCCGGCAAGGTAACTATATAGTGTGTAAAATATTAAGTAATATAAGATGCTCATGATAAGATATAAGATAAAACTACGCATGTAGCCACTTAAGATGTTAGTACCATATTCTCCTACTAAGGAAGCAAAGTATGCAAAGAGGCCTATCGGGGCATAGTACATGATAAGGCTTACAAATTTTAGCATTATTTGAGATAATGTTTCTAGTATTTTAGTAATTGTTTTATCTTGTTTTGTTACAATGCTTGTTGATATTCCAAATAATATAGAGAATATTATAAGAGGTAGCATGTTGTTGCGTTTTAGTAAGTTGCCAAAGTCAGTTACGGTAAACATATCTACTATTTTATCACTTAGGTTTATTTTTGATATGGTTTCTGTGGCGTTTAATATAATGTTATTGTTTCCTAATGGGTTAATTATTTTTACAATTATTAAGGCAAATATTGAGGAAATGAAACCGGTTATGAGAAATACGAGGAATAGGTATTTTAATATTTTGCCTAATCTTTTTAGATTAATCATATTGGCTATGCTGGAAGATATTGTGAAGAATACTAGTGGTACTACGATTGTAAACATAAGATTTAAGAATATGGTGCCAAATGCCACGAAAGATTTGTCTCTATCGGTAAACTTATGTTTTGGAGATAATAAATTATATATTAATTGGTAGATTAATAATTATTTTATTTAAATAGAAATTTCTTTATGAAATTTCCTTTATATTGTATACTAAAAAAATACAGAAATTATTTATTGCTGTATTTTTTATATTTCTTTTATTTTTTTGTGCTTTAATTAGTTACTGAGAGGACTATACGGAAACCGTTGTTTTTGTAAGCATCACCATTACCAATTGCATATGGTCCACCAGAATAACTTCTAAATATACCAGCCTGAACACCACTGCTACTTTCGCCCCCGCGTACGAACCAAGGTAAAGAGGAATTAACAAAAGTCCAAAGATCATCATACCAGCCTGCTGTTTCTCCTACTGCATCTCCTAAATGACTAGCATTTATGCTTGTACCTGAATATATATCTATATGCTCTGCCGGTACTCCACTTACGGTTAATCCTGAACTTCCTGCTGTTTTATTATAATTCCCCATGACATATTCACCAGCTCCACCTGACATATCATATACTCCTGTGATATTACCACTTGTTGATTGTCCTATATTTGTTTTATAACTAGTGCCAGTACCTCCACCAGTATAAAACGAATTATTATCATTCATAGTAATATCTGTTATCCCTAATCCATAATTACTCTGCTTTAAATATGCTACTGCTCCCCATTCGATATTTTTTATCATATGAGAATCTGATTCATTTGCCCCTTTTGTAGTCAAATAATTTGTTGACCTAAATAATTTACCTGCACTATACATACTTGCTATTGTTATATCTCTTAGTGATGTAATTCCTGGTTTTACTGTCGGTGTAGTAGTATTTCCTGTTGTTTCAAACTTTCCTACCCAGATTCCTTTTAATTCTGTATCACCAAATGTAAATGCTGGATGTGTATACCAATTCCCATTTACTTTATTTTGACATGTTTCTGCTCCATTTGATGCATAACTACATGTTACGTTTCCTGTAGCACTTATTCCATTTTCAAAGACTACATCAATTACTTGAGCACTAGTTCCACTTGCATATGTAGCATTAAATAATTTATATTTATATCTTGGAATCCATACAAAGTATGCTAGTATATCGTTTTCTGGTATAGTTGTCCCTACATCTGCATTCATATAAGTATCTCTTTTAGCACTTGTTACCATCACAGCATTGGCCCATTTTTGATTACCATAATCATACCAATTAGAATAGTTTCCATATTTATCTACTTTTATCCAATTAGTTCCATCATATGTTATTGGTATCATTCCTTCAGCTAATACTGGTCTATTTGCACCAGTTGGATCTTCTTCTAAATCTTCACTCTTACTTAAACAGTAATAATTCTTTTTACCATTTTCTATTTCTACTTTACAATTACTAGTATCTCCTATTTGTCCTTCACAACTACTCTTTATATCACTTAAATTATAAGTATTAGTTATATTAGTACCTTTAGGATAATTATTAGATCCATAAGTTATTGTATTACCTACATAACCAGAAACTAAACCTACTACTATATCTATATCATTATTAGAGTTATTTGCTATTACTAAAGGTACTGTTATACTTTTATCTTTTTCTAATACTCCACTTGTATTTGGAGCTATCGTAGTAACTGTTTTAT
>OGXX01000198.1_pt1 | contig 64104 bp, 58 predicted proteins | sample 1576301 | NCBI WGS metagenome assembly OGXX01 (sample SAMEA3541469, study PRJEB24748) | human gut metagenome | biome: human gut; feature: human-associated habitat; material: faeces | place: China | collected 2012
ACTTGTTATTACTCACCACTTGCAGAAGTGGGAGTCTTCTCGACTGAGATAAAAAACTTTTGACTTCAATGGATACCTGCGAATTGATCCATTACAAAGTAACTCTCACAATCCTGTAAATTTTTCCTGCTTTTCAGAAAAAAACTAGCCGTTTGGATAGTGTACAAAATACAGAAAAATTGCTATACTTTTTCTTGGGAAGAGGAACTTATAAACATAAAATGCAGGAAAACAGCAGAGAAAGCGGGGTGTTGCATTGGCAGAAAACAGCATGTGGGAAGAGATGATGCAAGGGGAGAAAATCTGCTATGTAAAACCTCGCCGTGCAATCAGGCGGCTGAAAGCGGCAGATGAAGAGAATATAACAGCGTATATTTATGGGGTCAGCGGTTGCGGCAAAACGGAACTGGTCATGCGATATCTGAAGAACCGGAAATATACGCTGTTTAACGCTGGTTTGGTAACAGTGGAGGAACTGCGTGAGATCAAGGTTTCCAAGCAGCGGAAAACCGTGGTGATCAACAGTCTGCACGATATGGCGATGCAGAATGATACCGAGGAGATCCGGGAAGCGATCATCGAACTTGTGGAGCGTGAGGATGTGTGGCTGATTTTGAGCGGACGCTGTGCGGTACCGCCGTGGCTGACTGCTGTGCGGTATCGTGAAGTCTTCTATGTGATCGGTGAGCAGGAGCTGCTGTTTGATGAAGATCAGGCAGATCAGTATATTGCCATGACCGGGATGATCTTCAGTGAAGAACAGCTGGCAAAAGAAAAAGCATACTGCGTTGGTATGCCGATCGGCTGGAGCATCACAAATAGTGTCTATTGGCAGATGCGTATGGGGCAGGATGAAAAGGATGTCACGAAACCGTTTTCAGATGAAGAATACCGGACGATGGTGGGAGAGGCACTGAGCCAGATGTGGGATTATCTGGAATATCATGTCTATGACCGCTGGGAAATATCAATACAGGAATTTCTGATGGAAGTTGCAATTGTGGAAGATTTTACCGTATATATGGCGGAGATGATCACCGGACGCAATGATGTAGAATCGCTTCTTGGAAGGATTCAGTGGATCGGTAATTTCATGGATATTGTCCGAAACGGAAGTGAAACGGTCTACAAACTCAGAAATCAAATGCGGATCAGCATGATCCGGAGGCTGAGGCGAAAATACACAAAAGAGCAGATCCGTAAGCTTTACGAAAATGCAGGACTTTATTACCAGATCAGTAAGCAGCCGTTAAAGGCTCTTTCCATGTATCAACAGGTGAATGACACGGAAAGAATCGCATCGGTGCTGATCGATAATGTGCGGATAGCACCAAACAATGCTTATTATTATGAACTGAAACAGTACTATCTTAAACTGCCGGAAGAAAAAATATGTAAAAGCCCGGAACTGATGTGTGGTATGAGTATGCTGCAGTCGCTGCTTTTAAATACCGAAGAGAGCGAACGTTGGTACCGGGAGCTTCAAAAATATGCAAAAGAACATACCGGAAGTGAACGGCGTTCAGCAAAAGGAAAGATCCTGTATCTGGATATCGGACTTCCGCACCGTGGCAGTGACCATATGGTAGAAATCCTGAAAAATGCATATTTGCTTCTTTTGGATAAAGAAGTAAAAATACAGGAGTTTTCCGTTACCAGCAACCAGGCATCTCAGATGAACGGCGGCAAGGATTTCTGTGAGTGGAGCAAGCGTGACCGGGAGCTTGCCGGAAGCATTGGCAAGATTGTGGAATTTGTACTTGGAAAATATGGTAAGGGGCTTGTAAATCTGGCACTTGCAGAAAGCTTTTTTGAAAAGGGCGGAGATAATTATGAAGTTGCGATGCTTGCAAATAAGGGAAGAATGCAGGCGGAGGCAGGAGGCAAGATCGAGCAGTGTTTTGTCGGAGACGGCATGCTTGCCTGGCTTCATATTATTACCGGAAAAGTAAAAGAAGCGGAGGAGCTTCTGACCAGATTCAAGGGTAAAGCACAGCAGGAAAATGCAGAAAGAATTCTGCCGAATATCGATACCTTTCTCGTTCGCTGTGCATTATATGATGCGGACAAAGCAGCGATTGCAAAATGGCTTGCCCAGGCACCGGATGAAGAACTGATATTCTCTATTTATGATCGTTTTCATTATATTACGAAAGTGCGTGTGTATCTGCAGAATGGCAGAAACGAGCAGGCTTATCATCTGCTTTTGAAATGTGCCTATTATGCAAAAGTGATGCAGCGTACCTACATTGATATAGAAGTGAAACTGCTTCTTGCGATCACGCAGTACCGCATGGGTGAGAAAAAATGGGATGAAACACTTGGCGAGGCACTGACAAAAGCAGAAGAATATCATTTTGTACGGATCATCACAAGAGAAGGTGCGGCTATCCGACCGCTGCTTCTGGCGACCTCCTGGAAGCCGTCGGAAGTGGAGAAAAATCCGGCACAGACAAGGAAAAATAAACAATTCTGGGCAAAGGTTCAGGACGAGACAGAAAAAATGGCACGATTCTATCCGGCGTATTTAAAAGTGGGTGTGGAAGAAGTCACATTGAGTGATACAATGCTTCGAATCCTGAAACTGCAGGCAGATGGAATGTCAAAAGAAAAAATTGCGGCAGAGCTGAATATGACAACCGCTAATGTAAAATATCATACACAGCAGATCTACAAAAGACTCGGTGTTTCCAATAAGGCAGGAGCCGTGATGGAAGCGGGCAAACGAGGACTGATCTGAAAATGCAAAGAAAAGAAACCACAGCATTTACTGACTGAATCGGTCGGTGGTGCGTGGTTTTTTTATCTCAGTCGGAGAAGACTCCCACTTCTATAAATGGCGAGCAACAAATTTGACCCTGACATCATGGCAAATTTTGAATGCAAATTGAACGAGTGTGAATGAAAATGAACGTTTGTGAAAACTATACAAAAACAGAAAGGGAAATTTGTGAATTAGTATGATTGAAATTGAATGAATATGATTGTATAATACAATCATGAAACAGAGAGGCACACAAAAGTGCAAAAGAAAGAGGTAAGGCATATGATTTATACGGTAACATTTAATCCTTGTCTGGATTATATCGTAGGTGTGGAAGATTTTCAACTGGGAATGACAAACCGCACCTGTTCAGAGCAGATGTTTGCCGGTGGAAAGGGGATCAACGTCTCTATCGTTCTGAAAAATCTCGGCATTGAGAGTACGGCACTTGGATTTATCGCCGGTTTCACCGGAGAGGAGATCCGCAGAAAAGTCGAGAAGATGGGCATTACATCCGAATTTATCCAGCTTGAGAATGGATTTTCCCGGATCAACATCAAACTCAAATCCATCGATGGAACGGAGATCAACGGCACAGGACCTTCGATCGGAAGTGAAGAACTTGAAAGATTGCTTAAGAAACTGGATACACTGAAAAAGGGAGATGTGCTGATCCTTGCAGGCAGCATCCCGGCAAGTCTTCCGGATTCTATTTACAGTGACATTATGGAACGTCTGGAAGAAAAAGAGGTCATGATCGTGGTGGATGCGACAAAAGACCTTCTGGTCAATGTACTGAAATACCATCCGTTCCTCATCAAACCAAACAATCATGAACTGGGCGATATCTTTGGAGTGGAGATCAGAGAGCGTGACCAGGTAGCACCATATGCGAAGAAGTTACAGGAGATGGGAGCAAGAAATGTTCTGGTTTCCATGGCAGGCAAAGGTGCAGTGCTTCTTGCTGAGGATGGCAGCGTATATGAAAGCCCGGCACCGAAAGGTAAACTGATCAATGCGGTTGGAGCCGGAGATTCCATGGTGGCTGGTTTTACTGCAGGTTATATGCAGAAAGGCAGCTATGAACATGCATTCAAAATGGGCGTTTCCACCGGAAGTGCCAGTGCATTTTCTGAGAATTTTGCCACAAAAGAAGAAGTAGAAGCGATTTATAAAACATTGTAAAGATGCCAGGGTCAAAAGCCTGAAACTACGATGTCGAAGTGAGAAACAATTCGTATGGCACTTTTGAATTAGCTTCTTGTAGAAAATCTATCACAAAAAAGAAATGTAAGAAAGGAGAACTTATGAGGATCACAGAACTGCTGGATAAGCGAAGCATCAGGATCGACGGTGCTCCAAAATTCAAGAACGAAGCTCTCGACCAGATGGTCGAACTGATGGCAAAGAGTGGAAAAATCAATGACCTGGAAGCTTATCGCCAGGAAGTATACCGCCGTGAAGAGGAAGGAACGACAGGTGTCGGAGAGGGGATTGCGATCCCTCACGGAAAAGGTGCATTTGTAGATAAGCCGGGACTGGCAGCGATGGTTGTAAAGGACGGTGTAGATTACGATTCTCTTGATGGAGAGCCGGTACATCTGATCTTTCTGATTGCAGCACCGAATACCAAAGACAACGTACATCTGGACGTACTGAGCAAACTTTCGGTACTTCTGATGGATGAGAATTTTTCCAGAGCACTGCAGAGTGCAAAAAGCCCGGAAGAATTTATGAAGATTGTTGATGAAGCAGATCAGGAAGCACCGGGTCTGGATGAAAAACTGAAAGCAGACGAAGCGACCTCGGCAGATCAGTTCCGTATTCTGGCTGTCACAGCATGCCCGACCGGTATCGCACATACTTACATGGCAGCAGAAGGACTGGAAAAGGCTGCAAAAGCAAAGGGATGTTTCATCAAAGTAGAGACAAGAGGTTCCGGCGGAGCGAAAAACGTGCTGACTGCGGAAGAGATCAAAAATGCAGACTGCATCATCGTGGCAGCAGACACAAAAGTTCCGATGGATCGATTCAATGGTAAAAAGCTGATCGAAGTTCAGGTTTCTGACGGTATCAGCAAAGCGGATAAACTGATAGAGCAGGCAATGTCCGGAAATGTACCGGTTTATACTGCATCGGAAAATGCAGAAGTTTCCGAGAAAAAAGCAGGAGGCTCCAAAGGCCATCAGATTTATATGCAGTTGATGAATGGTGTTTCACACATGCTGCCATTCGTCGTAGGCGGCGGTATTTTGATCGCTCTTGCATTCCTGATCGATGGACTTTGTGTAGATATGACATCATTGACAGCAGAAGCACGACAGAGTTTCGGTTCGATCACACCGGTGGCGGCAACACTGAAATCCATAGGAGATCTTGCATTTGGATTTATGCTTCCGGTTCTGGCAGGATTTATTGCTATGAGCATTGCAGACAGACCTGGTCTGGCAGTCGGATTTGTGGGTGGTGCAATTGCAGCAAACGGCAAGTCTGGTTTCCTCGGTGCATTAGTAGCAGGTTTTCTGGCAGGATATCTTATCCTTCTCTTAAAAAAATTGTTCGAAAAACTTCCGGAAGCACTGGAAAAAATTGCCCCAGTCCTTCTCTATCCGGTATTCGGCATTCTGATCGTGGGACTTGTTATGACGTTTGTCGTAGAGCCTCCAATCGGAGCATTGAACACGGCACTGAACACAGCTCTTACAAACATGAGTGGTTCCAGTAAGGTTCTTCTTGGTATCATCGTAGCAGGTATGATGGCAGTTGACATGGGTGGCCCGTTCAACAAAGCGGCCTATGTATTCGGAACGGCATCCATTGCAGCAGGAAATTACGGAATCATGGCAGCAGTTATGATCGGCGGTATGGTTCCTCCGTGTGCGATCGCTCTGGCATCTCTTCTGTTTAAAGATAAATTTACAAAAACAGAAAGAGAATCCGCTCCGACAAACTTTATCATGGGACTTGCATTTATCACAGAAGGTGCGATTCCGTTTGCAGCATCCGATCCGCTGCATGTCATCCCGGCATGCGTGATAGGTTCCGGACTTGCAGGAGCACTTTCCATGGCATTCAACTGTACGCTGATGGCACCGCACGGTGGAATCTTCGTGTTCCCTGTAGTCGGCAATCCGCTGATGTACCTGGCTGCACTGGCAGTAGGAACCGTAGTCGGAGCATTAATGCTCGGTGTGCTTAAGAAAAAAATAGCCGAGTAAACCAAAACTTCATCATAAAACTTTTCCTCAGAAAAACCGCAGTGACTTTAAAGTTGTAAAGCACTGCGGTTTTGCTTTACTTTCTTATCTGCTATGAGCTATAATAAAAGGCGTCAAGGGATGTAACTATATGATTTTTTTGCAGCATGAAAAGGGGTGGGATAATATGCTTACTAAAACACGACAGAAAGAGATCTTGAAACTTCTGGAAAACAGAGGCAGCGTGACACTTCAGGAGTTAAAAGATCATTTAAATACTTCAGAATCTACGATCCGTCGAGATCTGAATACGTTGGATGCACAGGGGAAGCTGGTCAAGGTTTTCGGTGGGGCAGTTGCGGCTGACAACATGAGCATACGCGATGAGCAGGTGTCACGAAGAGAAGAAAAGAATTTAGAAGAAAAAAGACTGATTGCACGTTATGCAGCATCACTGATACAGGATGATGATTTCGTGTATCTCGATGCCGGAACGACAACCGGATGTATGCTCGATTATATTTCCGATGCGACAACGGCTGTTTTTGTGACGAATGCACCATCGCATGCACAGAAACTGGCACGCAAAGGCATGGAAGTCATTCTGATCGGCGGCAGACTCAAACAGTCCACGGAAGCAGTGGTTGGAGAAGAGGCATGCAGACAGATCGAGAAATTTAATTTCAGTCTTGGTTTCCTGGGCAGCAACGGCGTTTCCGAACGCTCCGGATTTTCGACACCGGATCAGGACGAAGCGATGGTCAAAAAAAGAGCAATCGAACGCATTCACCGGTGCTTTGTTCTCTGCGATCATACAAAATTTTACAAAGTCAGCCCGATCAGCTTTGCAAAATTAGAAGATGCCGTTGTGCTGACAGATTCTGCACCGCAGGGCAATTTCCAGGAGATGCCGAACATCGTGGAAATTTCCGAAGATGAGTAGATAGAAATACCAAAAACGGCAAAACTGTAAAAAGTGAAAAGGATGCCGGGAGTGCCTTGAAACAGAGCAATCAGCAGGCATCAAATGAAAAGTGGAAAATAAAGGAGGAAGAAAACATGGGATGGTTGATATTGATCGTACTTCTTTTGATTGTGCTGATACTTTTGCTTTCCTGCGTGAAGATTGTGCCGCAGGCAACCGCAATGGTTGTGGAACGTCTGGGCGGATATCGTGCGACCTGGTCGGTCGGACTTCATGTGAAAGCACCGTTTATTGACCGTGTTGCAAAGAAAGTCATTTTAAAAGAGCAGGTGGTAGATTTTGCACCGCAGCCGGTTATCACAAAGGATAACGTAACAATGCGGATCGATACGGTTGTATTTTTCCAGATCACAGATCCGAAGCTGTTTGCATACGGCGTGGAGAATCCGATCATGGCAATCGAAAATCTGACTGCAACGACACTGCGAAATATCATCGGTGATCTGGAGCTGGATCAGACCCTGACATCCAGAGAGACGATCAACACGAAAATGCGTGCGTCGCTTGATATTGCCACAGATCCATGGGGCATTAAAGTCAACCGTGTGGAGCTAAAAAACATCATTCCGCCGGCTGCAATTCAGGATGCGATGGAGAAGCAGATGAAAGCAGAGCGTGAGCGAAGAGAAGCGATCCTGCGTGCAGAAGGTGAGAAAAAATCTACCGTGCTTGTGGCAGAAGGCAAAAAGGAATCTGCAATCCTGGATGCAGAGGCAGAAAAAACCGCAGCAATCCTGCGAGCAGAAGCACAGAAGGAAAAGATGATCCGCGAAGCCGAAGGTCAGGCAGAAGCGATCCTGAAGGTTCAGAAAGCAAATGCGGACGGTCTGCGTTTCTTAAAAGATGCAGGAGCAGATGAAACCGTTCTGGCACTGAAGAGCTTTGAAGCACTGACAAAAGTGGCAGACGGCAAAGCAACCAAGATCATCATACCATCGGAACTGCAGAATGTTGCCGGCACATTGACAGCACTTGCAGAGACGGTAAAAACCGAAAAAAAAGAAATAGCAGATCCGGTTTAAAAGAAAGTATAGGCCATTTTTGAATTTATGAAAAATGAAATGGTTTAAAACGAATATGGAGGATAAAAAAATGGATTTAAAAGGACGCAATTTTCTGACTTTAAAAGATTTCACGGCAGAGGAAATCATTTATCTGGTCGATCTGGCAGCAGAACTGAAAGAAAAAAAGAAAAAAGGAATCCCGGTTGACACCTTAAGAGGAAAAAATGTGGCTCTGATCTTCGAAAAGACCAGCACGAGAACACGCTGTGCATTTGAAGTAGCAGCACATGACCTTGGCATGGGAACGACTTATCTGGATCCTTCAGGTTCTCAGATCGGCAAAAAAGAGAGCATCCGCGACACCGCACGCGTACTGGGCAGAATGTTCGAAGGTATCGAGTATCGTGGATTTGGACAGGAAATTGTGGAAGAACTGGCAAAATATGCAGGGGTTCCGGTATGGAACGGCCTGACGAACGAATACCACCCGACACAGATGCTTGCTGATATGCTGACGATCCGTGAACACCTCGGACATCTGAAAGGCGTGAAACTGGTATACATGGGCGATGCACGTTACAACATGGGTAATTCTCTGATGATCGCATGTGCAAAACTCGGTATGCATTTCGTAGCATGTGCACCGGAAAAATATTTTCCGAACGCAGCACTGGTTGAGGAATGCCAGGACTATGCAAAAGAGAGCGGCGGAAGCATCACACTGACCGAAGATGTCAAGGTCGGAACCAAAGATGCAGACGTTATCTACACCGATGTATGGGTTTCCATGGGTGAGCCGGATGAAGTCTGGGAAGAGCGTATCCGCGAATTAACTCCATATAAAGTAACAAAAGAAGTGATGGAAAACGCAGGAGAGAAAGCTATTTTCCTGCATTGCCTGCCGGCATTTCATGACTGGGAGACAAAGATCGGAAAAGAAATGGGCGAACGTTTCAACCTCAAAGAAATGGAAGTTACCGATGAAGTATTTGAGTCTGAACAGTCCGTTGTATTTGACGAGGCGGAAAACAGAATGCACACCATAAAAGCAGTTATGGCGGCAACACTTGGAGCATAAAATTTTATGTCAAGAAAAGAAGAAAAATGGATCAAACGGCTGGAGATCTTAGGAGCCTCCGCCGCTGCGATCGTGATCGTATCCGCAGTCGGGACCTTTTTGCTGGATAGTATTGCCATGCAGCTGATGGCACTGGCTGTCGGATGCGGAAGCATAGTCAATGTGGTATTTATGGTACTTTGTTATTATAAAAAGAAGACCATACCGAGCATTATTTTTATGATTTTTGCACTGCTTCTCATAGCAACTTTTATTATGCAGATCATGGCTATGTAAAAATGCCAGGGTAGACATAAAAGTGGAGCGTAAGCTTCACGATATGCGAATAGTGGAGTGTTATGTGCCAGTGGCACATGTTTAACACTGACCGAAGCGGATCGTAGAAAGAATTGTGAGAGTACGAAGTACGGAACAATTCGTATGGCATTTCAGTGTAACTGTGGAAATACAAAGCAGTTTTAAACAGAGGTAAAAGAGCATGAAAAGTAAAATACTGAATCGTCTGCGTGGTGCAGAAGAATTTGTTTCCGGGCAGCAGCTCTGTGAAGAGTTCGGCGTATCCAGAACGGCAGTATGGAAAGCAATCAATCAGCTTAAAGAAGAAGGCTATGAGATCGAGGCGGTACACAATAAGGGGTATCGCCTTTTAGGATGTCCGGATATTATTTCTGCAGAAGAAGTAAAAAGCAGACTTCATACAGACTGGGCGGGCTGTGAAGTGAAATATTTTGATACACTTGATTCCACCAATATCTGTGCAAAAAGAATGGCAGAAGAAGGAGCACCGAACGGAACGCTGGTGATCGCAGATGAACAGACAGCAGGCCGTGGAAGATGCGGGAGAGCCTGGGAGACGCCGAAAGGCACGGCGATCGCCATGACACTTTACACCGCTCTGGTAAATGTTTCAAAAGCAGCTGCACCGATGATCCCGTTTATGACAGAAGACATCTACCGCAACCTGGTATGTAGCATTGACAAGACTGCACCGGAAAGCGTACATCTGTGTGATTTCCCGAAGGCAGATATGGCTCACGTAGACAAAGAACTCGAAGCAAACATGGATGAAGTACTGAAGATCGTTGTTATGGGACGTGCATGCAGAAATACTGCAAACATCAAGAACAGACAGCCGATCGAAAACATGTTTGTCAAAGCACCGAAAGAACTGCCGGAATACTTCGCAGACATTATCCGTGACGAGCTGAACAGCAAGAAAGTTACCTTTACACAGGATGTAAAAGACTTTACTTCTTACAGCTTTAAACCGCAGCTGAAAACCGTAGGACCAAAATACGGCAAACTGCTTGGCGGTATCAAACAGGCACTTTCTGCACTTGATGGCAATCAGGCAATGGATGAGCTGAAAGACAAAGGCTCCCTCACGCTTGACATCAATGGAAGTGAAGTTGTATTATATGAGACAGATTTACTGATTGATACAGCACAGATCGAAGGCTATGTATCTGAGCAGGATAACGATATTACCGTTGTTCTGGATACCAACCTTACTCCGGAATTGATTGAGGAGGGATTTGTGAGAGAACTGATCAGTAAAGTCCAGACCATGCGTAAAGAGGCAGGTTTTGAGGTAATGGACAGAATCCGCCTGTATGCAGCTGACAACGAAAAGATCCTCACCGTTCTGAAAGACCATATGGATGAGATCAAGGATGAAGTCCTTGCAGATGAGATTGTTCTTGGAAGCATTGCCGGATATGAAAAAGAGTGGAGTATCAACGGTGAAAATGTACGCATGGGTGTTGAAAAGACACAGAAATAAGGAGGATTTGCTGTGAGCAAAAGATTTGACAAAGAAGTATTTATTGAGAGTGTGAAAAGCAACCTGAAAACACTGTACCGTCAGACACTGGTTGACGCAACAAAACAGCAGGTATTTCAGGCAGTATCCTATGCAGTCAAGGATACGATCATTGACAACTGGATGGAGACCCAGAAAGTTTACGAAGAAGAAGACCCGAAAATGGTTTATTATATGTCCATGGAGTTCCTGATGGGACGTGCCCTTGGAAATAACATGATCAACCTGACAGAGTACAAAGAAGTAAAAGAAGCTCTGGAAGAGCTGGGCTTTGACCTGAACGTGATCGAAGACCAGGAACCGGATGCAGCACTTGGAAACGGCGGTCTTGGCCGTCTGGCTGCATGCTTCCTTGACTCTCTGGCAACACTTGGTTATGCAGCATACGGCTGCGGTATCCGTTACCGCTATGGTATGTTCAAACAGAAAATCGAAAACGGTTATCAGATAGAAGTGCCGGATAACTGGCTGAAAGACGGTAATCCATTTGAGCTGCGTCGTCCGGAATATGCAAAAGAAGTAAAATTCGGCGGCTATATCCGTGTAGAATACGATGAAGCAACAAAACGCAACAAATTTATCCAGGAAGGATATCAGTCTGTACGTGCGATCCCGTTTGATATTCCGATCGTTGGTTACAATAACAATGTAGTAAATACACTGCGTGTATGGGATGCAGAAGCAATCAACGACTTCCAGCTGGATTCTTTCGATAAAGGTGATTATCAGAAAGCCGTAGAACAGGAAAATCTGGCAAGAAATATCGTAGAAGTTCTCTACCCGAACGATAACCACTACGCAGGTAAAGAACTGCGTCTGAAACAGCAGTATTTCTTCATTTCTGCAAGTGTTCAGGCAGCTGTTGCAAAATATAAAAAGAATCATTCTGACATCCGCAAATTCTATGAGAAAGCAACCTTCCAGCTGAACGATACACATCCGACTGTTGCAGTAGCAGAACTGATGCGTATCCTGCTTGACGAAGAAGGTCTGGAATGGGATGAAGCATGGGAAGTTACCACAAAGACCTGTGCATACACCAACCACACCATCATGGCAGAAGCACTGGAAAAATGGCCGATCGAGCTGTTCTCAAGACTGCTTCCTCGTATCTACCAGATCATCGAGGAGATCAACCGCAGATTTGTGGAAGAGATCCAGAAAAAATATCCGGGCAACCAGGAGAAAATCCGCAAGATGGCTATCATTTACGATGGACAGGTTAAAATGGCACATCTGGCTATCTGTGCAGGTTACTCTGTAAACGGTGTTGCTGCACTGCATACAGAAATTCTGAAAAATCAGGAATTAAAAGACTTCTATGAGATGATGCCGGAGAAATTCAACAACAAGACAAACGGTATCACACAGAGACGTTTCCTGCTTCATGCAAACCCGCTTCTGGCAGACTGGGTAACCGAGCATATCGGTGATGAATGGATCACAGATCTGGCTCAGATCTCCAAACTGAAAGTTTATGTGGATGATGAAAAAGCACAGCAGGAGTTCATGAACATCAAATACCAGAACAAACTGCGTCTGGCAAAATACATCAGAGAGCACAACGGTATCGATGTAGATCCTCGTTCTATCTTCGATGTACAGGTTAAGAGACTTCATGAGTACAAACGTCAGCTGCTGAACATCCTGCACGTTATGTATCTGTACAATAAGATCAAAGATCATCCGGAAATGCCGTTCTATCCAAGAACCTTCATCTTTGGTGCAAAAGCAGCAGCCGGATATCGTCGTGCAAAACTGACGATCAAACTGATCAACTCTGTTGCAGATGTGATCAACAACGATAAGAGCATCAACGGAAAACTGAAAGTTGTATTTATCGAAGATTACCGTGTATCCAATGCAGAATGGATCTTTGCAGCAGCAGATGTTTCCGAGCAGATCTCCACAGCAAGTAAAGAAGCATCCGGAACCGGAAATATGAAGTTCATGCTGAACGGTGCACCGACACTGGGAACCATGGACGGAGCAAACGTAGAGATCGTTCAGGAAGTTGGAGAAGAAAATGCGTTTATCTTCGGTCTGTCCGCTCAGGAAGTTATCAACTACGAGAACAACGGCGGCTACAATCCGATGGATTATTTCAACAACGACCAGGATATCCGTCGTGTCCTGATGCAGCTGATCAATGGAGAATATGCTCCGGATGATCCAGAAAGATTCCGTGATATCTACGATTCTCTGCTGAACACAAACAGCAGCGACAGAGCAGATACTTACTTCATCCTGGCAGACTTCAAGTCTTACGCAGAAGCTCAGGAGAGAGTAGAAAAAGCATACCGTGACGAAACAGGCTGGGCAAGAATGGCAATGATGAACACCGCATGCAGCGGCAAGTTCACATCAGACCGTACCATCCAGCAGTATGTAGATGATATCTGGCATCTGGATAAAGTGACCGTAGAAGCATAAAAGAATGATAAAGAAATAGCAAAAATGGGCAGTTGGATATGAAAAAGCCAACTGCCTGTTTTTATAAAAAAGAAAGAACATCATAGAAATATAGTTTCTTTTATGATAAAATCATTTTATATAACGAAAGAAATCAGGTGAAATATGAAACAACTGTTATCTATTGAGGAGTTAATTCAACATATGAAAAACAGAGGTATTACATTTAATGAAATTTCAGAAAATGATGCCAAACAGTTTTTGCAAAACAATAATTATTATATGAAATTGGCTGCGTACAGAGCTAATTATGACAAATGCGATACAGGTAAAAGACAAGGGCAATATAAAAAATTAGATTTTGGTTATTTAAAGGAATTATCCACTATTGATATGTATTTGAGATACATAGTAATGGATATGTGTTTGGACATCGAACATGTAATCAAAGTACGATTGATTAAAAATATTACAAATAACCCGTCGGAAGATGGATATGATATTGTACGTAAATTTATTGCTCAGGATGATAACCTGCGAATATTGAAAAATATCAGAAGCCATAAATCAGGTGAATATTGTAAAGATCTTATTGAAAAATACTATCCATATTTTCCAGTATGGGTTTTTGTGGAACTAATTTCATTTGGTGATTTATTATATTTCTGTTCTTTTTATGAAAAAATTTATGGAGTTCAGATTATAAATAACAAATTGATGAATACGGTACGTGATGTTAGAAATGCAGCAGCACATAGTAATTGTCTGTTAAATAAAATGACAGAAAAAATTGATTCAACCAAACAGGTAAATAATGAAATTTCAAGCTTCATTATTGGAATGAAAAATATATCAAAAACTTCAAGAGTTAATAATCTAAGCTATAAATTTACCAATAGTTTTGTAACGGTATTGTATGTATATGATAGTTTAATGAATGAAATACCAAAACAAAAACGTTATAAAGAAATCCAAGAATTTATGAATGGTCGTGTGGTTAAGAATAAACAGTTTTTTCAGAGCAACAGTAAGATAGTCGGAGTATATAATTTTCATAAAAAAGTAATTGACAATTTAGTAAAATAAACATATAATATATAGCATAATTGAAAAGCGAAAGCCTTTGTAGAGAGTGGCACATTGAAAAATGTTCCGCTCTTGATTTTTTATATTTAAATTTATTGTAACTGTTCAGAGCCAACCTCCAAAATGCTACGCATTTCGTCGGTGTGGCGTATCCGCCAAATAAAATTTCAAAAACAGTCTTAAAAATGCAAGCATTTTATACCTGTTTTTTGAAATTTTGCTTGGCTCTGAACAGTTACAATTTGATAACAATTCATTGCAGATTGAAGTATTTGCTGCCTGAATCGTAAAAATTGCAAGTCCTTGATCAAGGTGCTTTCAATTATAATACAAATCAGCAGGAAAAAAGGTTACAAAAAAGTATTTTCGTTTATAAATTTTTGGATTGATTATGATAGACAGGACAGAATGATTATGGAAAAAGGAAAACTGACAGAAAAAGAAAAAATACTTGCAGAGATGTTGTATGATGCCGATCACAGTCGGAAATGATGTATGGATTGGAGCCGGCGTGTGCGTTATGCCGGGTGTTACAATCGGAAACAATGTTGTGATCGGCAGCGGAAGTGTTGTCGTGAAAGATATTCCGGATAATGTGGTAGCAGTTGGAAATCCGGCGAAGGTGATCAAGACACTGGATGCAGAGAAGTTCAGAAAAGAACCTTCTGATTTACAGAAATAAGAATTTTTGATAAGATTAAGTCAGCAGAGAAAAGGGGATTTTCGGGGGAATTGATATGGGAATGTTTTTAAACAGTATTGAGCCATATGATAAATACAAAACAATTACGAAAGGTCTTTATTTTGTAGACAAAACAGAGCTGCTGGAAGAATTAATACCGGCTCTGGAACAGGAACAGAGATTTTTCTGTATCACAAGACCAAGGCGTTTTGGAAAAACGATCATGGCCAATATGATAGCTGCATTTTTGAGTAAAAAAGTGGATTCAGATTCGATTTTTAGCAGACTAAAGATTACCAGTAATCTTAAATATAAAGAATACAGAAATAAATATAATGTAATTTCCATCGACTTTAGCAAGATATCAAGATCCTGTGACTCATATTCTGATTATATAGGAAAAATCGAGACAACTTTGATCAGAGATCTTAAGAAGGAATATCCACAGATTGAAGTGTATGAAGATGATTCGGCAGCGGATGTATTAGAAACGATTTTTGAAGAATGTAACCAGGAACGCTTTGTTTTTGTTCTGGATGAATGGGATTTTATTTTTCATAAAGATTTTATTAATGAAGAAAATAAAAAACAGTATATCCAGTTCTTAAGTAATTTATTAAAAGACCGTCCATATGTTCAAATGACTTATATGACAGGAATCCTTCCAATCGCAAAATATTCTGATGGATCAGAATTAAATATGTTTGATGAGTATGATATGGCATGTAAAGAAAAATACAGTGAATATTTTGGCTTTTTGGATGAAGAAGTTGACCAGCTTTATGACATTTATAAAAAGATAACAAAGAATCCGAAGATTTTAAGAAGTGAATTAAAAGAATGGTATGACGGTTATCGGGCGGCAGCAGGAGATTATTTGTATAATCCAAGATCGGTTGTTTGTGCATTAAGAGATAACCAACTGGCAAACTACTGGACAAGTTCTGGAACTTATGATTCTATTTTCAACTATATTAAAGGGAATATAGCAGATGTGCGAAATGATCTTGTGCTAATGGTCGCAGGAGAACATGTTCCAGCAAAAATGCAACAATATGCAGCAACAGCAAATGCGTTGCATACCAAAGACCAGATTTATTCAGCAATGGTCGTTTATGGATTGTTGACCTATGAGAATGGGAAGGTATTTATTCCGAACAAAGAGTTGATGGACAAATTTGATGAATTGCTGTTATCAAACCAGCAATTAGGATATGTTTACCGATTGGCAAGAGAATCTCAACGAATGCTTCAGGCAACAATTCATGGGGATACGGATACAATGGAAGAGATTCTTGAATACGTCCATGATACAGAAGTTCCGATTTATTCATATAATAGCGAAGTGGAATTATCAGCAATTGTAAATTTAGTTTACCTCTCTGCAAGAGATGAATACCGTGTTGAGAGAGAAGACAAAGCAGGAAAAGGATTTGTGGATTTTATCTTTTATCCAAAAAGAAATAATATACCTGGAATTATTCTGGAACTTAAAATAGATCATACACCACAAAAAGCGATAGAGCAGATTAAAGAGAAGAATTATCAACTAAGATTCCAAGGAAAAATTGGAGAAATTCCAGTATATGAAGGAAGTATATTAGCAGTTGGAATCAGTTATGACAAGAAAACTAAGAAGCATAGTTGTGAAGTAGAAATGTTGTAAAAGGATACATAATTAATTGGATGTTAACGAAGAAAAAGCAGAATTGATCAATAATCTATCACCAGTATATTTGATGTAATTTTGAATTCATTCTTTATTAAAAATTTAAATTTTTGTAGTTGGCCAACTGTAGATTTCGAGTATATGATAAAAAATAAATAAGCAACCGAAAGCGATGCGGTGGAATTTTGCTCATATTTTGAACAAATCGCTGATTCGCCCAATTTCCTACGAAAACTCGCTCTGGAGTTTTGTCTAAGACCAAAGTCTTTGAAGCTCAGACATTCGTCCAATTGGGCTGCGAATTTATTCAAAATATGGCAGAATTCCAATGCATCGCTTTCGGTTGCTTATTTATTTTTTATCATATACCTGAAGTCTATAGAGTGGACAATTACAAGATTGAAAAATTCAAGTGGTGTGTATGGAAGACAGCATTTATCCCACCGATCAAAGCTTTCTTTTTATTCTCTACAGCCGTTCCACAACCACTTTACATTTTTTCTTGCAAAAAGCAATTCCGTATGCAAGAATATCATTTCGTCCTTCATTTCTTAACCGTTCATCATACCTGCGTTCCCTAATCTGCCGCATTGCATTTTCGCAAGCTTTAGAAAGTCCCTGAAATGTTTGGGCATATTTTAGTTCTATTATGATTCCTGCATCTGGATCCTCTGTCTCGATCAGAATGTCTACCAGTCCATCTCCAGATTCTATGTTTGATTGAATCAGCCATTCAGATTCACATCGTAATAATCCTAAAACAATTCCATGATAAAAAATTTCTTTTTCTTCTTTTCTGGATTTCGTATCAAAGATGCTGATCGTATTTACAAGAATCTTCGTTAAGTCTTTTTCAACTGTATCGGCATCGCCTTCTTTGATTGCTTTTAAAAGCTGGTTTATTGGTTCTCTGTTATGCAAAACGCTGTCCTTAAACCATTCTTGAATCTGTAAAATATAAACTTCTCGGATTTCTTTATTCGGAATCACCAGACGATATACTCCTCGTTCTGATTTTCCTTGCTGTGTTAAATATCCTGTTGTAAATAAAATACTCCAAAGATTATCAATACTGTTATCAATCTCATCATAAGTCAATTCCATTCGAATTGATTTTTCTATCATATCACCCGCAATCAATCGTTCAATTTCATTTCTGGTTGTCTTATCAGCTTTATCAATAAATCTTTTTACAAGATCATTTCCACTTGTGTTGATCCAGTAGGATTGAGGCTCTGCATTCGGATCTTCCAGAAGGCAGTCTACATGATTGACAACATCCCATGGACAGTATACATCGGTATCTCCAAAATGATAACCATCATACCATTCTTTCGTTTCTTCTATATGATCTTTCAAATGATAATCAGCTAATAGCCTTTGAACTTCTTCATCAGTAAATCCAAATTGCTCATCAAAGCGTGAATCTGTAATAGATACGACTTTAAAATTATTAAGTCCTGTAAAAATACTTTCTTTTGAAACACGAAGACAGCCTGTTAATACTGCAAATTGCAAAGAATCATTTGTCTTAAGTGCCTCTCCAAACATTCCTCGGATCAATGTTGTCATTTCTTTGTAATATCCGTTCTGAAATGCCTTATCTAAAGGTACATCATACTCATCAATTAAAAGGATGGTTTTCTTCCCATAATGCTTATATAGCAATTCTGATAATATCTTTAGGGATGAAATCAATACTTCTTCATTCATCGAATACATTCCATCACTCAAAGAAATCATTGCATGATATATTTTTTTATCATCTTCTGTCAGTCGATCACTATCTGATAAAAAATGAAAACGATTAGCTTCCCTTCCAACTAGCTGCATCAATCGATATTTTGCATTTTCGAACGTAAGGCCTTCGACTCCTTTTAAAGAAAGAAATATGACTGGAAATTTTCCCATGTATTCTTCTTTTAGCTGCGGATTATCTGAAATATAAAGTCCATCAAATAATGTTTGATCGGTCCCAATCTCAAAGAAATACTTCAGCATACTCATATTCAATGTTTTTCCGAAACGGCGTGGTCTTGTAAATAGATTCACTTCTCCCCATCGTTCAAGAAGTTGTTCGATCAGCTTTGTTTTATCTACATAATAGAAATTTTCTTTTCGAATTTTTTCAAAATTATCAATTCCTATGGGTAGTTTCAGCTTCCTATCCATTTCTGTACACGCTCCTTTCCATTGCCTGTTATGTTGATTTTATCATTTGCATTTATAAATAGCAAGAAATCGATTATAATAGGAACTATCAAGGGACGATGGTTCCAGTTGTAGTATAAAGACAAAGATAACAGATACAAGGAGGAAGACATGAATGTAAGTTCAATGTTTAAATTAAACAATGGAAATGAAATACCAGTGATGGCACTCGGAAGCTGGGACAGCCGCGGGGACGAAGCATATCAGGCATGTCTTGATGCATTATCATCAGGCTATCGTCATATAGACACAGCAGCCTATTACGAGAATGAAGCGCTGGTTGGAGCAGCTGTCAGAGATTGCGAGATCCCAAGAGAGGAAATTTTTGTGACAAGTAAGATGTGGTACGAAGATATGGTAGAAGGAAAACAAGAAGCTGCATTTGAAAAGACATTAAAAGGGCTTGGACTTGAATATGTGGATATGTATTTATTACACTGGCCGATCAATGATGTCAAAGGTTCCTGGAAAGTTCTTGAGAAATATTATGAACAAGGACTGATCAAGAATATAGGAGTCAGCAATTTTCGTCCAAAACATTTAAAACAATTAGAAGTAACAGCTAACATTGCACCAGCGGTTGATCAGATTGAAATCTGCCCATTCCTTGTGCAGGAAGAGACCGTAAATTATTGCCAGGAACATGATATTGTTGTAGAAGCATGGGGACCTCTAGGCAAAGGAAAACAGCTTTCAGAACCAGAAATCGTAGCTATTGCTAAAAAATACAATAAAACACCTGCACAGATCATCTTACGCTGGCATTTGCAGAGAGGGATCGTAAGCCTTCCAAAATCTGTTCACAAAGAACGGATCATACAGAATGCGGATATCTTTGATTTTGAATTATCAAAGGAAGACATGCAGATCATGATGTCGATGGACTTGAGAGAATCAACAGGCAGGGGATATCCTGAACAATACGAGTATTGATTTATGATGCAAATATAAACAAAATAAGAACGAGAAAATCAAGTTATATGGAGAGTTTCTCGTTCTTATTTATTTTTATAATTATCTAAACCTGAATTCTTCCAGCAATTTCATTCCCAACAGCATACCGTTTTGATCCAACGCCGATGATCATATAATCGCTGCTTTTACAAACAACTTGCAGTTTACTTCCCTGTTCAATCTTCAGTTCGCGGAGCTTTTCAACAGTTTCAGGTAAGCCTAATGCCCACTTGACAGTGCAAGTCGCTCCCTGCATGACTTTTGTTAATGGTTGCATGATAATTCCTCCTTCGAACTTATATGATGTATTTCTTTCTTATATTTTATTAGTCAAAAGTAAGGTTAGTCAATCGCAACATATAAAAACTGAAAACTTTCTCAATAAAAGTAAATTGAATATAAAATTATTCAGGAATGATCTCACCGCAGATTAGCTGAATGCTTTCCGTGACCATTCCAAGATAATTATCGTCGATCAAGGCAATGATCGTATCGCCAACATGAATTTCAGTGCTTCCTCGAGCAATGATCTCTTCATCGCCACGATTTAAAGTAACGATCAAGCAATGTTCTGGCCATGGAATATCTTTTACAAGCTGTTTGGCTGCAATGGAACCAGTGCCAACGGCAAAACCACGAAGAACCTTATGATCAGCATCTTCGCTTTCTTTAAAGCCATTTTTAGCAAGAATTCGTCCTAGCAGACTTTCGTAAATTGGTTCACTCTTTAACAGATGTGCAACAAGATAGCTGATGATACAAACAACTGCCAGTGAAAGGAAGTGTTCAAATGTACCAGTCATCTCAGCGATCAGCAGGATACCTGTGATCGGTGCACGTACGATCGCTGTAAAGAATCCAGCCATGGAGATCGTAATAAAGTTCACTAAGTAATAAGAAGGAATTCCACTTGCCTGAATCACCAGTGTTCCATAGATCGCCCCAAGGTATGCACCGAGAATCAACAGTGGAAAGAAGATTCCACCAGGAGCCCCGGAACCAAAACAGAAGGCGGAGAAGAAAAACTTAGCAACTAATAATAATAACATCGTAGAGACAAGTAAAGTATGTCCTGTGATCAGAGAGATCATAGCATGTCCACCTGCTAAGATAGAAGGCAGCGTGTAACAAACGATCCCAGATACTACAAAAGGAAATACGATACGGTATTTTGCTGGGATTTTTTTCATTGCTCCAAATAAATCCTGTCCTTTCAACATGATAAAGTTATAAAAAGCACCACAAAGCCCAAGCAGGATTCCAAGAAGTATTAACATCCAATAATGTACAAGAGGAAGAGCAGCCTTTAAATGAAAATCAAAAACTGGAGATAATCCAAAGACATTTTTTGAAATAAAATCGGAAGTTACACATCCAGAGATGATGCAGACTAACATAGAGCTGTTAAAGTTCTTCTGTAATTCTTCCAGTGAAAACATCACACCTGCAAGCGGTGCATTAAAGGCAGCGGCAAGACCGGCACCTGCACCACAAGTCATCATATAGCGTTCTTTGGTTTGAGATTTTTTTGTAATCTTAGCAATACCCTTTGCAACCATGGCACCAAGCTGTACGGAAGGGCCTTCGCGTCCCAGAGATAAACCTCCAAGAATACATAAAGTTCCACCAATGATCTTAGAACAAAGAACACGGTGCCAGTTCTGATTTAAATAACCTTTCAGCTCTCCTTGAACCTGTGGGATACCACTTCCAGAAGCCATGCCTTCCCAAGACATGAGCCATCCAACGATCAGTCCCATAACGATCAAAACGATAAACCAGACAGCTATCCAGAAAGGCCTTGTTTTAGTAAATGCAATGATCGTAAATAATAGTTTTTCAGCGTTATTTAAAAGCAGGCGGTAAATGACAGAAATGCATCCGGCAAAGATTCCGACAAGCAGTCCGTCAAATACAAGTGAGACAGAAAATCCGTGGGGATTTTCCAGTAAGCTTTTCATTTGCTTCAAAATAATACCCTCCTTTTCTTTTCATATTCATATCGAATTTTATTTTACTACAAATTATGATATAATGGGAAAAGATTTTAAAAAGGAGGTCGAAAAATGCCGCCAATTACGAATGACTGGGCAGATTATTTAAAAGAAGAATACAAAAAGCCATATTATAGGAAATTATACCAAAAAGTTATGGATGAATATCACACTAAGCTGATCTTTCCACCAGCTGACGATATCTTTAATGCATTTCATTTTACTCCAGTAAAGGATGTAAAAGTTGTGATCTTAGGGCAGGATCCATATCATGGAGATGGACAGGCACATGGATTGTCATTTTCTGTAAAACCTGGAGTAGAAGCGCCCCCATCATTGGTTAATATTTATAAAGAATTGAACGAAGATCTTGGATGCTATATTCCGAATAATGGATATCTAAAGAAATGGGCAGACCAGGGTGTTATGATGTTAAACACAGTATTGACTGTACAGGCACATCGTGCGAATTCTCACAGAGGTATTGGATGGGAGGAGTTTACTGATGCGGCGATCAGAGTGTTGAATCAACAGGACCGTCCGATCGTATTTATGCTTTGGGGACGTCCAGCACAGAGTAAGAAAGCATTACTTGATAATCCGAATCATTTGATATTAGAAGCACCGCACCCAAGCCCGTTATCAGCATATAGAGGATTTTTCGGATGCCATCATTTTAGTCAGGCAAATGAATTTTTGAAAGAACATGGACTAGCGCCAATTGATTGGCAGATAGAGAATATTTAATGGAGAACAAGGGAAACAATGAGTAAGATAATATTTTTTGACATCGATGGAACATTATATGATTCTAGAATCGGAATTCCAGAATCAACAGTTAATGCATTGAATCGGTTGATCGCAAATGAGCACAAGATCGTTATGTGCACGGGAAGAAGCAAGGGAATGATTCCAGAAGAATATTTCCATATGGGATTTGATGGAGTGATCTTAGGGGCAGGAACTTATGTAGAGTATGAAGGCAAGATCCTGCATCAGGAACTGATGACACCAGAAGAAGTACAGACAGTGATCGACTGGGGAAAGAAACAGAAGATCGGAATCATCTTAGAAGGAGAAAAATATGGATATTATGATCCGGAGAACACAGATGATTATTATATTGCGATGAAGAATAAAACAGAAGCAGACTGTAAAACAACATTATATCCATTAAATGAAGCAGTGGATGTTCCAAAATGGACATACCATCATATGGAGCTTTCAAAGAAACCAGAGATCGAAGAGATCCTTGGACACAAATACAAAGGAACATATCATGAGCCTGTAAATTCAGTAGAATTTGTACCATTAGGTGTTAATAAGGCGAAGGGAATAGAAGTGATCCTTGATCATACAGGAATTTCAAGAGAAGATTCTTATGCATTTGGTGACAGTGCCAATGATATCGATATGATCAAATATGTAAAATATGGTGTTGCAATGGGTAATTCTGTACCAGAATTATTAGAAATCGCACCATATCAGACAGCAAGAGTTGATGAAGATGGAATTGAAAAAGGCTTGAAGAAATTTGGTCTGATCTAACATACAAAGGAGAGAAAATCATGAAAAAGATCATCAAGAAAATTACTGCAATGGCGGTCATGTCATTGTTTGCAGCGACACAACTTCAGACACCACAGGTGAATGTTCAGGCAGCAGATGGTGTTGCAACAGCAGAAAAAACAACGGCAAAACAGCCAAAGATCTATGGAAGATCAGGAATCGTTATTGATGCGAAATCAGGAAAGATTTTGTATGCAAAGAAGGTAGATGACCGTCATTATCCAGCAAGTATCACAAAGATCTTAACAACATTGGTTGCGATTGAGAATAACAAAGATTTATATGATGAAGTTACATTTTCAAGTTATGCAGTTAACAGCATTGAGCCAGGAAGTACACATATCGGAATTAAGGCAGGAGAGAAGATTCCATTGATCGATGTACTGAATGCGATCATGTTAGAATCTGCGAATGAGGCATGTAACGGAGCAGCAGAACATACAGCAGGAACTACAAAGAAATTCGTAGAACTGATGAATAAAAAAGTAAAAGAACTTGGATGTACAGGTTCTCATTTTGTAACAACCAACGGATTGCATGATGATGATCATTATGTAACAGCAAGAGATATGGCAAAGATTTCAAAAGCAGCACTTGAAAATGAAACATTCCGTTATGTTGCATGCAAACCTAATTATTATATTGCACCAACGAACAAAGATAAACATGGAAAAGAGCTTTGGAATCATCATAAGATGGTGAAACGAACAATGTTTAACTATGATGGTGTTGAAGGTGGTAAAACAGGATATACAACAAAAGCAGGAGGGACTCTTGTAACATTTGCCAAGAGAGGAGATCAAGAACTGATCGTAGTAGATCTTTGTGCACATGGATATGAGTTATATGAAGATACGATCAAGATGTTAAATTATGGATTTAACAATTATAAGACAATCGCACCATTTAAGACAATGAATACAGTACTGAAAGATGATACATATGGTTTCTTAAAAACAGGAAATGAATTATCCCCATATAAGATTCCATTAAAACATTTAAATGACGTGACAGTGATGTTAGAAAAAAACCAATCTGCTTCCAAACTTACATATAAATGTAAAGATAATAAATATATCATAAGTTATGATGGAAAACAGATTGGTTCTGTGAAACTTCATTAATTATTAGTACAGATTAATTAGTTGTACGTAAAATGATCAGATTAAGGGCTTCTGGTACGATAGAGATATCGACTGGGAGTCCTTCTTCTAATATTTCACCATCATAATCGATGGCGATCCCGGCAGTTTGTTCTGTTGGAAGAACAGATAATTCCTTCGTCTGGAAATATTCGATAGAAGGATGCTTTGGATGTTCTCCTTGGAATAATTTAAAGATTAGATCTGGTGCTTCTGTAAGAAGTGCCATTTTCTTGATGATCATAACATCTAAATATCCGTCAGAAACAGATGCAAGAGGGGCCGCGTCTGCAAAACCTCCGACACTCTTTGAGTTTGCGACCAAGAACAACATGATATCTTCAGTTCCAGAATACTCCTTACTGTTAAATGTTAAAGTCATATTTTGTGAAAGCTGTTTTGGAAATTCTTTTACACCTTCCAGATAATAGGCCATCTTACCAAGAACGGCTTTCTTATCTTTTGGAACTTTGTAAGCGATATCTGTTAACATACCTGCAGCCAGAACATTGATGAAGTATTCGTTATTGACACGTCCAACATCAACCTTTTTTGTCTGGAAGTCTTTGATCATCTGACAGAAACCATCCGCAGTCTGAGGAAGTTTCATATATGTAGCAAAATCATTGACTGTTCCAGCAGAAATGATTGCCATAGGAATATTACTTTCACTTAAGATCAGACCGTTCGTAACTTCATTTAATGTACCGTCACCACCAACAGATACAATAAAATCATAATCTCCTGGTTTTAATTCGGCAGCACGATTCTTCGCATCATCCTTGCCTTTTGTGTAAAAAACATCAACATGGGAACAAATTTGATCAAGGATCAATGTTGCCATGATCTCTCGTAACATAGAATCAATATTTTGTTTACCGGATGATGGGTTGATAATAAATAAACCTTTCATTGAGATTCCTCCTTATAAACATAAAGTGCCGGAAACGAGGCATAAGTCTCCGGCACATGAAGTGTTCCCGAGGTGATTCGAACACCCGGCCTACCGCTTAGGAGGCGGTCGCTCTATCCAGCTGAGCTACGGAAACATACATATAATTTATCGAAATCTATTTTACCGATTCTTAACGAAAATGTCAATTGAAAATAGAAAAGAAATACCAGTAAGGCTAAGACGGGTTGACTTTTTACCATTTTTTCTTTAAAGTTATTGTAATAATAAAGAAGAGGAAGAAAAGAAGAACGATGTTATAATATAGAAAGAATAAAGGAGAAGAATTATGATGGGAAAAGTTTTTGTATTTTTAGCAGATGGATTTGAAGAAATCGAAGGTTTAACTGTAGTTGATATGCTGCGACGTGCGGAGATTCCAACAGTTACAGTCTCTATCGGAAGTTCCAGAAATATCATTGGTGCACATCGTATTGAAGTTGAAGCAGATATCATGTTTCATGAAGTATTAGAAGCGGAGGGAGCAATGTATGTACTTCCAGGAGGAATGCCAGGAACGCTTCATCTAAAAGATCATGAAGGACTTGGAAAATTACTTCAGAAGGCGTATAAGAACGAGAAGTATCTTGCAGCCATCTGTGCAGCACCAACAGTATTTGAAAAATACGGATTTCTAGAAGGAAGAAAGGCAACTTCATATCCAGCGATGGAAGAAGAATTAAAATCCGCAGATTACCAGACAGATAAAGTTGTAGTAGATGGAAAAATCATTACAAGTCGTGGAATGGGAACAGCGATTGATTTTGCAGCCAAATTAGTAGAAATCATCAAAGGAACAAAAGAGAAGGACGAATTACTGAAAAGTATTGTATACGGAGAATAATCATTTATGGACAAATCAGAGAAAATCAGCTGGTTTGAGCAGTTTAAGATCGCCTGCTTAAAACCAAGCCAGTACAAAAGACTTCTTAACCTTGCAAAAGGGAAAGTTATTTTATTTCTTGCAGCGATCACATTGATCACAACGATTCTCGGATATGGAATGGATGTTGCAGGATTTACAGTCAGTGTTGGTGGATGGAAGAATTTTATTTTAAACAGACTGCCTGCATTTGAATTAAAAGATGGAACATTATCTGTTGATCAGGAGATGGATTTTGAGATCGGCGGTGTACATTTTGTGGCAGATACATCCAAGGATAAAGTATCAACTGAAGATTTAAGCAATAAGTATCAGATGGAACTGGTATTTGCTAAGAATGAGATGGTGGTAAAGAATACAGCTGTTGGAAACATGATGAATACTTTTTCATTTAAGAATATGAAGAAAGTTGAATTCAATAATCAGGCAATGCTATCTATGGTGCCGATGATCCGTATTTTTATCGTGATCATGTTCTTTACACAATGGATCGCAAATATTATTTCTTATTTAACAGTCTGTATTTTTATTACAATGCTCACATATTTTAATCAGAGAACAAGAATGGACCGTAAGAATCGAGAAGATGTATCCTTTGGAAAGATCTTTAAGCTGTCTATTTATGCCAGAGTTATATTTGAACTGGTGGAGACGATCGGTGTAACAGCAGGTTCTGCGATATTTACAGGAATGGCATGGATGTTTATTTCTTATTTTGGAAGTTATCAACTTTTACTTGCAGGATTTATGCAGCCGGAAGACCGTAAGAAACCGGACGAAATGTTGTAAAACAATCGGAATTGATCTAAAATGTATACAAAGAGAAAGGCCTCGGACATTTGTCCGAGGCTTCTCTAATGTCATATGTAGTTTGGGTATTGTGTTGGGTCTTACTTTTAAGCTTCAAAACTAGTCATAGTATTTCGTCTCATTCTAGTCTCATTCTAGTCTCATTTCTAGTCGTCATTGTTAGTCTCATTCTAGTCAACATAGCAAGTCTGTGTTCAAGTCAATGATGTGTCCGTTACTCTTGTCTGCAAGATGCCAAAAACTTGTCAAAAACTAGTACGCGGTTATGTATAAAGTCTTAAGAAAGAATTTCGTATATCGATGGAGAAGACCCAAGGAATTACCATTGATATACAAAAAAAGGCGCTCCAATCCTATGATCGGAACGCCTTTGTTCTTGAACAATCTTAATTATACACATACTATAGAAAATGTCAATAAAATCATTTGTACATTTTTAAAAACATTAAAGATAAATAGTAAAAAGAGCAGATAGGGAAATCTGCTCTTTTTGAGGGGAGTATAAATAAATTAATAAGGGGTTATAATCGAAAATAAACATATCCTCGATAAGTTCATGATATATGATTGGTTGAAAAAAATCAAGTGATTTTTTTAAAAAAAGTAAAATAAAAGTAAAATAATTTTTTTTGTGTATATATGAAAGAGATTTCGCACAAAATAATGCTGTATTAAAAAGAAAGGAGAATGAACATGGCAAAAAATTGTTCGAATTCAAGTAACAAAAATCAGTCTTCCAATACAAGCAACAGCGGAGGATCTAACAGATCAAAGAACCAGAATAAAAACAAAAGTCAGAATAGTTCAACAAACAGCAGCAAAAATGCAAATGATGAGTACTAATTAGAAGAGAGGAATCCTTGTGAAATCGGCATAAGGATTCCTCTTTTCTATAGAAAATACTTGTTAGTTCCAAGAGTCTGTGATGTGCATATGCTAACAAAAAGAGGACTTTTATGGAATTTGAAAATATATCATTAAAAGAAGGGATCAAGCTTTCAAAAGATAAAAAGCATTATATTTTGATGGATGTCAGAGAGGAAGAACGGTACAAAGAAGGGCATTTAGAAAATGCGATCAGCTGTCCCTATGGAATCTTAAAAGAGTGTTATGAACAGATGGATGGGAAAAAGATCATTGTTTATTGTGATTTCGGCGGACAGAGTATGATGGCAGCCAGACACTTGAGGAAAGATGGATTTGAAGTTTATAATATCATCGGTGGTGTCTATTATTATATGAAAGAAAAAGAACAAAATAAGTCGGCGGCTCAGCATGTTACAAAAGTTGACAGTTGACGAAAAATAAGGAAAACGGTAGAATAGGAACAGAATAAAAATACAAAGGAGAATTGAGTGAAGACAGTTGAACTGATTGCACCATGCCATTTTGGGCTGGAAGCAGTATTAAAAAGAGAAATCCTGGACTTAGGATATGAAATTGTTAAAGTAGAAGACGGGCGAATAACATTTCGTACAGATTTAGATGGGATTGCCCGTGCGAATATATTTTTAAGAACAGCAGAAAGAATCTTATTAAAAATAGGTTCTTTTAAAGCATATACATTTGATGATCTGTTTGAAGGAACAAAGAAACTTCCGTGGGAAGATTATATTCCAGAGAATGGACGCTTCTGGGTAAAGAAGGCATCAACAGCGAAGAGTAAATTGTTTAGCGCACCGGATATCCAGTCAATTGTCAAGAAGGCTATGGTTGATCGTATGAAGTCTAAATACAAAGTATCATGGTTTAATGAAGATGGAGATGATTATCCGGTCCGCGTATTTATTTTAAAGGATCAGGTGACGATTAGTTTAGATACAACAGGTATACCGCTTCATAAGAGAGGATACCGTAAGTTGGTCAGTGAAGCACCAATCCGTGAGACACTGGCAGCAGCTCTTCTTATGCTCACACCATGGCATAAGGATCGAATCTTAGTCGATCCATTCTGCGGAAGTGGAACATTTTTGATCGAAGCGGCAATGATGGGGATGAATATGGCACCAGGAATGAATCGTTCTTTTGAATCTGAACATTGGAATAATTTCCTGCCAAAGAAAGCATGGTATGATGCTATTGATGAGGCAAATGATCTGGTTGATCATGATGTAGAGATGGATCTTCAGGGATATGACAAAGATCCAAGAATGTTAAAGATCGCAAGACAGAATGCTCAGGATGCAGAAGTTGATCACTTGATTCATTTTCAGCAAAGAGAAGTCAAAGATTTACGACATCCAAAGCCATATGGATTTATCATTGCAAACCCTCCATATGGAGAACGACTGGAAGATCAGGAGACTCTCCCACAGCTATATACAGAGATGAAAGAAGCATTTGACCGCTTGGATACATGGTCTAAGTATGTCATCACTTCTTATGAGGATACAGAAAAATATCTTGGAAAACCAACAAAGAAACGTAAAGTTTACAATGGAATGATCCGAGGAGAGTTTTACCAGTACCTTGGACCGAAACCGCCAAGAAGGAGAAAATAATGAAACAGAGATTAATCTTTGCCACGGGCAACGAACATAAGATGAAAGAGATCAGAGAGATCCTTGATGAATCCAAATACGAGATCATTTCTATGAAAGAAGCAGGAGTAGACATTGACATTGTAGAAGATGGAAAAACATTTGAAGAAAATGCGTTGATCAAAGCAAAAGCAGTGATGGAAGTCACAGGACAGTTAACACTTGCAGATGATTCAGGATTAGAAATTGATGCACTAAATGGAGAACCTGGAATCTATTCTTCCAGATATCTTGGAGAAGATACTTCTTATGTGAAGAAAAACAGTGTGATCCTTGAAAGATTAAAAGATGTACCAGAAGAGAAGAGAAGCGCGAGATTCGTTTGTGCGGTCGCAGCTGCATTTCCAGATGGACAAACGAAGGTAATTCGTGGTACTATGGAAGGGATTATAGGATATGAGATCAAAGGAGAGAATGGATTTGGATATGATCCGATCTTCTATTTACCACAATATGGGAAGTATAGTGCCGAACTGAGCAGTGATGAGAAGAATGCGATCAGTCACAGAGGCGAAGCACTGAGACGTATACGAGAAGTTTTGTAAATAAAACAAGGAGAAAGTTTATGAGGATATTGGTGATCAGTGATTCCCATGGACGCAATGATGATATCGAGGGAGTTTTAAAACAGGTAGGCGACATCGATATGATGATCCATTGCGGAGATGTGGAACGTGGAGATTCATACATACGAGAAATAGCGGACTGCCCAGTAGTTATGGTCGCAGGCAACAATGATTACTACTTAGATCTGCCAAGCGAAGAAGAAGTGAGAATTGGTGATTATAAAGTATTAGTGACTCATGGACATGGCTATTATGTAAACTCAGGTGTGGATTATTTAAGAGAACATGCTTTGGAATATGGATATGATGTTGTAATGTATGGACATACTCATGTGCCATATATTGAGATTGGGGATGATGTAACGATTTTGAATCCAGGAAGTATTTCCTATCCTCGTCAGGCAGGAAGGAAACCAACTTTCCTGATCATGGAGATTGACGAAGAAGGACAGGCACATTATGCCCATGGATATTACAAAGAACAGTTTGACGAATTAATGCTATAATATGAATGATGGAAGTATCGTAGGTGGTATTTCCATCTTTTTTCTGCGATAGGTTTGATTTGATAAGATAAGAAAGGGATGACAATGAAGAAAAAAGATATCATTGAAGGAAAGATCATAAAGACAGAGTTCCCAAATAAGGGAACATTTATCTGCGAAGATCAGAAAGTTACAGTCAAAGGTGTCATTGATGGGCAGACGATCAAAGGGCAGGTTACCAAAAAGAGAAAAAGTGGTTGTGTGGTAAGATTGTTAGATGTATTAGAGAAATCTCCATTAGAAGATGCAAAACCAGTCTGTCCACACTTTGGAATATGCGGTGGATGTTTTTATCAGACGGTATCTTATGAAAACCAGTTAAAGATCAAAGAGGGAATGGTACGTGATCTGTTAAAAGATTATGTCAATGATGATATATGGGAAGAAATCAAAGGAAGTCCTAAAGTGCATGGGTATCGCAATAAAATGGAATTCTCTTTTGGTGATGAGGTAAAAGACGGTCCATTAGCATTGGGAATGCACAAAAAGAACACATTCCATGATATTGTAAACATCACAGACTGCCAGATTGTAGACAATGATTACAATCTGATCGTAAAATGTGCATTAAATATCGCACAACAGATGGAGCTGCCATTCTATCATAAGATGCGTCATGAAGGATATTTCAGACATTTAGTTGTAAGAAGAGCAGAAAGTTCTGGAGATATTTTGGTAAATATTGTAACGACATCGCAGGTAGAAGCAGATCTTACCAAACTTCGAGATGCATTATTAGAATTACCATTGAGTGGAAAGATCATAGGGATTCTTCATACAACAAACGACAGCCTTGCAGATGTGGTACAGGCAGACAAAATAGATATTTTATATGGACAGGATTATTTCTATGAGGAAATTTTAGGATTAAAATTCAAGATTTCACCATTTTCATTCTTCCAGACAAACACATTAGGGGCAGAGGTACTTTATAAGACTGCCAGAGATTTTGTTGGGGAGACAAAAGATAAAGTGATCTTTGATCTGTATAGTGGAACTGGAACGATCGCACAGATGTTAGCACCAGTTGCTAAGAAAGTTGTTGGAGTCGAGATCGTTGAGGAAGCGGTAGAGGCAGCGAAAGTCAACGCAGAATTAAATGGATTGGATAATTGTGAATTTATTGCAGGAGATGTATTAAAGGTTGTGGATGAATTAGAAGATAAGCCAGACTTTATCGTACTTGACCCTCCTAGAGATGGAATCCATCCAAAAGCGATTCAGAAGATTATTGATTTCGGGGTTGAACAGATGGTATATATCAGTTGCAAACCGACAAGTCTTGCGAGAGATCTGGAAGTGTTTGAGGCAGCAGGATATAAAGTTAAGCGAGCTACAGCGGTAGATCAGTTCCCGAATACGGTTCATATCGAGAGTATAGTGTTGATACAAAAGGTCAATATCTAAAAATCCTTGAATTTAAGCGGTTTGTGAAGCATTTCAGTTTTAAGAAAATAAGTGAAAGTTGCAGTCAAAAAGAGCTTTTAGAAGAAATTACAGTTGTTGTGGCTCTTGATGTCGTTGAGAGGGACACAAAAAATCCTAGTTTTATAAATGAAAGTAAATCATCGGACAGATGATAAATTATAGGGATACTTTAATTACGAAGTATCTCTATTTTTTTATACAAAATTTATAGAGAAGGGAGAAAATGCAATGAAGAACACAGCGATAAGTGCAATTAAAAAGAATACTCATAACATAACATTTCCAAAAAAATAAAAATGGGAGGAGGCATGAGATGTTAAAAATCAGAATGCAAGGAATGACAAGCGACATTGAATGGTTCCAAAAAATCTTAGAGGAAGATAAAAGAATCAGAGTACTTGGGATTTCAGAACCATTTGCAAACAAAGGAACAAATAAATATTTTCGAGTTTATGCAGAAGTAAATAAAAAAGAAAAGTAGAAAGAGAGGAAATGTTATGTGTAGAGTAATCGCAATCGCCAATCAAAAGGGTGGAGTAGGAAAAACAACAACAGCAATCAATTTAGGAATTGGATTAGTTAGACAAGGAAAAAGAGTATTATTGGTAGACCTCGATCCACAGGGACATTTAACAATAGGTCTAGGATTTTCAAAAAAAGTTCCAGTAACTTTAAAAAATATGTTAGAAAATATTGTCATGGGGATTAAATTTGATCCTAGAGAAGTAATTTTACATCATGAAGAAGGAGTCGATGTAATTCCGTCTAACAAATTACTTTCAGGTTTAGATGTGTCATTGATTATGGCAGAAGATCGAGAAATAATATTAAGAGAATATTTGATGTTACTCAAAGAAGATTATGATTTTATGATTATAGATTGTATGCCATCTTTAGGAATGTTGACAATCAATGCTCTGACAGCCGCAGATAGTGTATTGATTCCAATGGAGCCAGAATATTATGCAGCAGATGGATTAATGGAATTGTTAAAGGTTTATAGTGCAATTAAGGCGAAGTTTAATCCAGACCTCAAAATTGAAGGAATTGTCTTTACGTTTGATACTCCAACATTTAATAATTCAAAACGAAATAAAAAAGCAGTCATTAGTACATATGGAGATAAAATCAGAATCTTTAAAGAGTCCATTCCAAGGGCTGTAACGATCGCAGAGACGGCTTCAGAAGGAATTAGTATATTTGCCTATGATGGTAGTGGAAAAGGCGCTCAAAGCTATCAGAAGCTTGTAGAGGGGGTGCTGGATCATGCGTAAACCAAAAAAGGAAATACATTTAACAAGTTATGAAGAATTATTAGGAATTGAGGATAATCAAGAAAATAGTGTTGATAAGATAACAGAAATACCGATAGATTGTTTATATGGCTTTAAGAATCATCCATTTCATGTGATAAATGATGAAAAAATGCAAGAAACTGTGGACAGTATCAAAGAATATGGTGTTTTAAATCCTTGTATTGTCAGACCAAGGGAAAGTGGTGGATATGAAATCATATCTGGACATCGTAGAAAATATGCATGTCAATTGGCAGGAAAGGCTAAAATACCAGCGATCATAAGAAACTATACAGATGATGAAGCAACAATCATTATGGTAGATTCAAACATACAAAGAGAACACATTCTACCAAGCGAAAAGGCACATGCATATGCTATGAAATATGAAGCCTTAAAACATCAAGGAGTCAAAGGAAGAAAAAATACAGCAGATATGGTAGGTGAAATGGCAGGAGACAGCAGTAGAACAGTACAAAGATATATCAGATTGTCAAAATTAGTTCCAGAATTATTAAATTATGTAGATAATGGAGAGTTACAAGTGGCTTCTGCAGAACAACTTGCAGGATTACCAGAGGAAGAACAGAAAATTGTATTGGATGTAATCGAATATTTGGTAATATTCCCGAACAGACAATTGGCAACAAAGATTAAAGAATTAAGTCAGGCTGGAAATCTAAAGAGAGAAACTCTCTATGAAATTTTTGCTCAAAGAAATGAGACAAGAGTGAATGTAACGATATCATCAAAACGAATTAAAAATTATTTTCCAGAAGAATATACGAAGGAGCAGATGGAATCTGTTATTTACGAATTACTAGAAGAATGGAGTCATAAGAAAGGAATTGTACAATGAATGATATAATTTTTGATTATTATCGAGGGGTTGAAGCGGAGCAATATTCGTTTTACAGAATCCCTAAAATGCTGTTTACAGATACTATTTTTCAAGATTTGTCATGTGAAGCAAAGGTACTCTACGGTCTAATGTTAGACCGTATGAGTTTAAGCCTAAAAAATCATTGGATGGATGAAGAAGAAAGAGTCTATATTATTTTTACAGTCAATAATATTTGTGATCTTATGAATTGTGGAACACAAAAAGCGGTGCGATTACTAAAAGAGTTAGATGTTAAAACAGGAATCGGATTGATCGAAAAGAAAAGATTAGGCTTAGGAAAACCAAATGTTATTTATGTAAAGAATTTTATGATTAAAGATGAGGAGGGAGAAAAACAACAGACAGAACAGAAGCAGTCAAGAATTGTGGAAATTGAAGAACTACAGGATAAGAGACAGAAGTTCTTGAATGATGAAAATCACAATTCAGGAATAGTGAAAATCATAAATCAGGAAAATTCAGAATCAGAAGTACAGAATAGTGAAAATCACAATTCAGGAATGATGAAAATGGAAAATCAGGCGGTATCTGAAACACAACTCAAGAATAGTGAAAATCACAATTCAGAGAAAAGAAATTCAGAAAATCCGTTAGATTATGAATCAAAATGCCAAGAATTTGGTAAAAATCAAGAGAAAATAATAGAACAAAAGGATTCAATAGCTTCTGGTGCACAATTCAAGAATAGTGAAAATCAAAATTCAAGAGTTGTGAAAATCACAAATCAAGAATTTTCAAAATCACAATTCAAGAATGATGAAAATCACAATTCAGAAGTTGTGAAAAACAATATTCTGGAGTTCTCAAAATCACAATCAAATAAAACTAATATAAATAAAACTGATAATAATCAATCTATCTTATCAAAAAACGTAGATTTATCAGAAGATGAGATGGATAAGATTAACCATTGCAGGAAAATTGTAAAGGAGCAGATATCGTATACAGCATTTGAACAAAATAAATTTTATCGCATAGAGTTAGTGGACGAGTTGGTAGAACTAATGACAGAAATATTCATGATGCCGGATGAAGCATTTGAAAGAGTGAACGGCACAGAAAAGTCTATAGCAGTTATTAAGAGTCGATTTTGTAAGATAAATCAATTGCATATTGAATACGTGTTGGATAGTATGCAGAAGAATCAGACAAATATTGGAAATATCAAGGCATATTTGCTGACAGCTCTTTATAATTCAACAATTACGATGGACAGTTATTATCAAGCAAGAGTGAATTATGATTTAAGAGAAAATTTTTAAAATAACATAACAATTACATAAAGAATGATTAGACAGCTGAACAAATAAACCTGTTCAGCTTTCTTTATGCCCCAAAACGGAAGGAGAAGATAAAATGCTGAATCATATTACAACGAATCAATGTCGAATGCTTCTGCAGGAAGCGAATTTTATTAAAAAACAATATCCAAAGAGAATTAAGGAATTTCAAGAAATATTGAAAGAAGATAGATCATTGATAGAAATGTCAGTGGATATATCAGCTAAGATTTCTACGAATACAGGAGGACATACAGGAGAGATAAAAGATTTAGAAAATGAAAGAATAAAAAATCAAATCTTAATTCGTAATTTGAAGACAGAAATTTTATATATGGATAATCGATTACTGCAGATAAAAATCTTAGAGAATATGATGATACGACTAAAAAGTATGCAGGTGCAATGTATTGAACAAACGTATTTTGAAAGAAAAAAACCATTGCAGATTTGTCAGAAGCTATATATCAGTCGGAGTGCATATTATCGCTATCTGAATAAAGGGATTGAAGAACTTACCAAATTATACAATCAAAATATTGTTAGTGATGCAGAGAATGAGGAGAAATAAATATGAGATTTACACAAGAACAGATTGATCAGGCAAAGCAAGTCCCTGTAGAACGTATTGCAAAATCCGTAGGATATACAGTAGTCAAGAAAGGAAGATATTTTTCACTGGAAGAGATGGATTCTTTAATGATTAATACTAGAAAAAATCTGTGGTGGAGATATTCGAATGGAACACATGGAAACAGCATTGACTTTTTAATAGAATTTGCAAATTACAGTTTCCAGCAGGCGGTAAAAGAATGTTTAGAAGTTGCAAATATTGATATCTCTTTTCAACAGAATGAAATAAAGAATTATAGGAAAGACCATGATGATCATCCATCAAGAACAATGAAACTTCCAAAACGATCAGATAGATTTCAAAGATTATATGCGTACCTGATGAAGAAAAGAAAATTATCATCGAATACCATTCAATTTTTTATTAGAAAACAACTACTGTATGAAGAAGAGAAACACCATAACATAGTATTTTTAGGAAGAGATAAGGAAGGAAAAATACAGTATGCAGGAGTTCATGGCACGTTAGAACTGAATGGGAAAAAAGCATTTCGTGGTGATGTGGAAGGAAATAACAAATCATACGGAGTAAATCTAAGGAATGAAAAATCCACAAAGTTAGTTGTATTAGAAGCAGTGATTGATCTAATGAGTTATTTTGAAATTCAAAATAGAACGAAAGGATCATGCGAAGAGAATCTTCTGGCTCTTGGAATGTTAGCTGATCTTCCACTGGAAACATTTTTGAAGGAAAATCCACAGATTAGAGAAATTATATTTGCTTTAGATCATGATGAAAAAGGACAAGAAGCAACAGAAAAATTAATAAAAAAGTATCAGCAAAGAGGATTTGAAGTGTGTAAATATCATTATCCAGAACAATATAAGGATATAAATGATTACTTAAAACTGGGGTTTCAGGGGCGTAAGATTCCCCTGACAAGAGGGCGTTTGTAATACATTTGGAAGGAACTTCTAAATGTATTACAAAATGCGTATCTTGCCAGTTATATTGCTAAGCAGAGTGTGTGTATTACAAAATGCGTAAGGAAAGATTGCTTTTCTATATGAGGAAAGCTGAAAAAGAAAGGAATCAGAAATGAAAAAAAGGATATATAATGTGTTGTTTATATTATGTGTTGCAGTCGTTGTGTATGCAGCATTGAAAATCTATAACCAGAAAGAGGAATATAAGAAAGCAGAAACAGAATATGAACAGCTACAAAAGAAAGAAAAAAATATAGATTTTGGAGAACTGAAAAAACTTAATAAAGATATCGTTGCATGGATAAAAATTCCAGGAACAAGAATTAATTACCCTATTGTACAAGGAAGTGATGATGAAGAATATTTACATCGGACATTTTTAAAGAAAAGAAATTCTTCAGGAGCTATTTTCTTAGAGGCAAAGTGTAAAAAGGATTTTACATCAGAAAATAATATTATTTATGGACATCACATGAGGAATGGAACGATGTTTGCGGATTTGGTGAAATTACGAGATCAAAGATTTGTTAAAAAGCACGACTTGATTCGATTATATCTTCCAGAAAAAACAATAGATCTTACGATTGTGTCTGCATATGCCGGAAAGGTTCAAAGGATACCGATCGCCTTTAAATCTAAAGAAGCTAAGGAAAAATGGGAAGATGAGATTAAAAATCGAAGTGAGATTATTTCTCGTAAAAAGTTAGAAGTGAGAATTTATACATTTGTAACCTGCAGTTATGAAAGGGAAAACAACAGAACCTATGTATATGCAATCGAAAGGAAGAATACGAAATGAAAGAAAAACAACCATATGAAAAACCAAAGATGACATTTGTAGAAAATCAACCAGAAAGAAGAAAAAGCCTAAAAAAAGAAAAAATTGTACCAGTACGTTTTACAAACTGGCAGTATGAATATCTGCAAAATGAAGCAAGAGAACATGGCTATGGAGCAAATATATCGGGATACATTAGGAGTCAGGTACTTGTAGCTCATACAACACCGCAACTATCGAAAGAAATTAGAAAATGTGAATATCAGATTAATAGAATTGTAAATAACATTAAGCAGTGTAAGAACAGCATCTATGTGACAAAAGAAGAACAGAAAATATTACAAGAATACATAGAAAAAATATATATGGGTCAACAACAATGCTATGGAAAATATCATACATATTCTAAAGATAATCAGGAGAAATTGGTAGAACTAGAGAAGGAGCTAAAGGCAGTTGGATATGAAATTTTTGATATTTTAAATGATATGTTACTTGGAAAAATTACGATATATCAAAAAGAAATCTTAATTGAAAAATTGAAATTAGTTGAAAAGTTTCTAAATACATGAAAATTGGGAGTGGAGTAAAGAATTATTTTTGATTGGAGATACATAACTATGGCAATTTCAAAATTGATGCATATGAAAGAAACAGCAGGGAATCCATCCAGACATTTAAAGAGAGCCATCGAATATATTATGAATCCTGAAAAAACGAATGATCAAAAGTATGTGAAAGTAAATCAGGCATTGCATGTAAACCAAATTAATTCAGAGCAGATTTATGAAAGAATATTACATACGAAAAGAATCTTTGGCAAGGAATGGGGCAGACAGGGATACCATTTTATTATCAGTTTTGCAGATCAGGATCATATAACACCAGAAGAAGCCGTTCAAATTATTGATGAAATCCAGAAGGAATACTTAAAAGATGCCTATGAATGTGTCTATGCGATTCATGATAATACGGAACATTTGCATGGACACTTGATCTTTAATTCAATTGACTGTGTGAAAGGCATGAAATATCATTACAAAAAAGGAGATTGGGAAAAGGATATTTTGCCATGTGTGAATAAGGTATGTAAAAAATGGGGATTGAAGGAATTACTGTTAGAGGAAAGAGTAGATCAAGAACGATATGGAGAGTATAAGAATAAATGGGATGATTTCTTAAGAGCAGAGATTGATGATATAATCCAAGAAGTAAGCACGTATCAGGAGTTTTTAACAGAATTGACAAAAAGAGATTATGAATGGAAAGATGGAAAATATCTATCAATCCGCCCTAAAAAGATGGAAAAGAAACGTTTTCGAAGAACAGCTCAATTGGGAGAAGAGTATACAAAAGAACGTTTAGAGCAAAGAATATATGAAGAGAAGAAAAGGAAAAGAACAGAATATAAGATACAGAATCAACGTAAATATAAGAAAAAGTCCAATGTGAATGTCCAAGGAATACAAAAAAGAATTATATTATTTATTTGGCGTGGACAAAAATATAAAAATGATCGATCCAGAAATTCAGATCGATCATTTTATTATGATCAAAAGAAATATATTCGACAGGCAATGTATTTACAATCCAGAGGATATTATAAAAAATTACAGATTGTACAAAGAAATCAAGAATTATGGAAATTGGAGAAAGAAGCACAAAAAATAAGAAAAAAGATTTATAACCAGAAGCAAAAAACAAAAAATATACAGGAAGAAAAGATATCAGTTGATGAGCAACTAAAGGCAAATAATGAATTAAAAAGAATAAATAATGTATTGAAAGATATTCGGAAAGAAAAACAAATGACATATAGTATTATGAGAGAAATAGAAAATAAAAAACAAAAAAATAAAGAGAAAGAGCTTTCAAAAAAATAAATTTTACAGAAAGATATTTAAAAGGAACGTATGTTCTTGTATAATATCATATGAGGTGAAATTATCTATGTACGAGCGATACCAATTATATAAAACAAAATTAGTTGATATTACAGATAACACATACTTAAAGATATCAAATTGCAGAGGTGATATTCAGACCTTTTATTTAGAAGAAATGTTGGTTATGGATTGCCTGGTTGAAACAGATGATCAGCATAATGAATATCAGAGTGTGATCTATCGTGGAAAAATTAAAATAGAGGAAGCATCAGATATTAAAAGAGAAACCTATTTTTTTAAGTATATTCCAGTAAAAGAGCAGTGGTATATTTGTGGAGATATTTCAGGATTATTTAATAAAAATATATATACATTTTTTAGCAATTGATTTAAAATAAGTATAGATAAAATTTAATAATTAGTCATGGTTAGGATTGTTAGCTGTAGCTTTTGCATGTAGCTCTGTCATATATTCGCATGAAATAAAAGATAAATTTCAAATGAGATTTATATTATCAGGAGGTATGATTATGACAATAATAGAAAATATAAAAGGTATTATGATGGGCAACAGAGAATTTGGGAATTTTGCAATCTATATATACAGGAGCTATGAGAAAGTCAAAGTTAACATGACATGAAAACTCTGTGAAGGTTCAATTCCTTCAATTCCCATTATAGGCTGTCAGATATATAAACTGGCAGCCTAGTGTAGAAAATTATTTATATATATGTAAGTAAAAAGGAATGAATAATGAAAATGTTTTCTGGATATGAACAAAATAATATGACTTTAGAAAGATACACAGTTAGACAAAAATTATATAACTGTGTCTGGATTTTTAAAATCGGAGATCCTGATGATAAACCATCGGTGCCACATGCACATTCGAAAGAAAATGGATATAGATTAAATGCATGGACAGGGGAAGTATATCCAGCAGGATCAGAGAGAAAAAATATAATAGGGCAGTTGAGTAGAAAAGAATTAACAAAATTACATAGAGATGAAAATTTTTTGAAATTTGCCAAGAAACAAATTGAATGGTATCAAAAAGAATATCCATGTATTCATTTTGATATTCCAGAATGGTTTAGAATAAAATGTTTATCTAATAAAGAAGTATTTACAAGAAAAGAGGAATTGTTAAATACTTACATTTTTATTGGGCAAGTACATATTAAATAAGATGAAAAAAGGGAGATGAAATTATGGAATATTGTAAAGAGTTACAAAAAGATTTAATTGAACATAAAATTTATTCAGCATGGCAATTCATTGAATATACACAAGAAAATATTAATATTGCAAATTATTGTGTAAATATTATTAATAAAATTATTGATAAGTTGGAGATGAAAACGGATAGATGGCAAGAAGAAATGGAAACAAGATTTTATGACGATACATTGGGAAATGGTACAAAAGTAAAACGATTATCAATAAAACAAGAGGATTTGCCAATATATGAAATTCGAGTAGCTGGAGAAAAAATTGATCCGTGGTTTTTATTTGACAAATTATTAAGAGATTTTTTTCAATATTCTATGAATGCATTTGATTCAATGAGTCAGATAATTAATGCAGGGCTATTAGCTAATAAAGAGAAAAAAGTTGATACAATTGATATTCAAATGATGACAAAAATATTTAAAACAAGCGCCTGGTGTAAGACATCATTTCCTGAAATGCATCAATGGTTAAAAAAAGTTAATGAATCAAAAGATTTTAAATACATAGAAGCAGTTAATAATAGAACCAAACATACAGTAAACATTGCTAATAAGTTAGCAATGGGAATTTTAGGAAGTAATAATATTACACAGATTGGAGCTTTTTATCGTAAAAATGAGCAACATGATAGAGTTGAATTGGATGAACAGTTGAAACAAACAAACCAATTTATGCTTGATATATGGGACGAATTTATAAGTGTATTTAAAGAAGAATACAAGAAGGATAAATTTATAGAAAATAGAAGACATAGTATAACAGGTGTTAGACAACAAATATGCGAAGATGATCCAAAACAAAATTTATCATATGCATATATTAAGGTTGAAGATAATTTTGATGCTATGCCCGAAAAGATATATTTATTATTTGTAAAAGAAGAAGATGATCAAATTTACGGAAATGAGAGTACTTTTGATAATATTTTAGTAACGGGAGAGAAAAATACAGATATACTTGGGAGATATAAAAATGATCAAGATATTGGAAATGATAATTTGCTTCATTATAGAACATATGTCAAGGATAAATCAGCAACAGGACCACAATGCTTATATGAAGAACAAAAGAAAAATATAACATATAGTGTAATGAATCCCTGTGTCAATTTAGAGATAATTAAAATAGGAAAATAGCGAAAAAATTTCCCCTTTTATAGATGATTGCAGTTAAAAGTATAAAGGAGCATTAGATATAACAGAGAAAGGGAATACTATGAAATTTGAAGAGGCAATAAAAATTGCAGGGAAAGAGTATATCAAAGAGGTTATGCAACAAGAAATACAAGAGGAAAAATTATCTATAAAATTTCGGATAAACATGTGGTGGATGTTTCGGAAATATTCATTTTTAAATAAAAATGGGACAAAATGAAACATTGGTTATGATAAACTTATAATTGTAAAACAAGGCAAAAAAGCATGTCGTATAGCAGACGTGCTTTTTTTGTACCATTTTTTGAAGGAGGGATGGCTATGTGAATTCATTAGAAGCGGTAGAAAAATTAAGAATAAGACATGAACAAGAAGCGCAACGGTGTATAGAGATATTCCGTTCTTTTTGTCAATGGTATCAAAGCCAATATAACTTTGAACAGATTGAATCCACTTTTTGGAATGCATGTATATATTTGATTGATAAGCATGATCTATCAGAAGAGAAGCTGATAGATTTTTTTCTGTCTCAATTAGAGGAAGATGCGAAAGGAAAAGATGAAAAACAAAGAGGCATTGATTCTTTAATCTATGCTTATCTGCAGGTCAAATATAAAAAAATGGCATTAGAAGATGTGGACAAAAAATCTAAGAACAGAACTTCAAAGTGGGAAAATCTTTTAAAGTCAAGAAAATATGAGAAGCAAAAATGTAGAATAGATAAAAAATTCAGTGAAGCGTTGCTAGAATTAAAAAGCACAGAGATAGATTTTATTTCTGATAAACTGGAACAAGGATATTCCAAGGAGGACTTATTAAAGATTATGATACCAGGAATAGGTATCGAAAAGATGGAAGCAATTTGTAATTTAATCAAAAAAGAAAGCAGGTGAGAACTATGACTTCAAATAATGATGAGGCTTTAAATTTTTATGGGTATTCCAGCTATGAGCAGCTAGAGCAGGCATTATTGGAACAAGGATATGGTCTGGATGATGTATCAGTGCGGATTGATAGCATGAGACAGGATTATGAGCAGCAAAAACATGATGCATTAGAGCGTGTCGTACATAAAAAAGAAATTCGTACCATTAAGATGGAAGAGTTAAGAAATGAGGTGGAACAGATCAAAGAAGGACAAATGATGGAAATTACATTTGATGGAAGGTAAATCGATGGAAACGAAAGAAATAGGACTTGAAATCGTACAAATCCGATTGATACAAGATCGGATTGTATATAATGAAAAACCAATCCATTCACCAGAGGATGCTGTTGAAATTTTGGGAAATGAGATCAAAGACTATGATCGAGAAGTCCTGTGTGTATTAAATCTGGATACATATGGGGTTGTTCAGAATGTCAACATTGTTTCTATGGGAACGATAAACCAGACGCTTACTTGTCCAAGAGAAATTTTTAAGAGTGCAATATTATCTAATGCACATTCTATCATTTTAATGCATAATCATCCAAGTGGAAGCGTAGAACCATCCAGAAGTGATTTATTAACGACGAAACGGATAAAAGAAGCAGGAGAGCTTATCGGAATCTTTGTGAAAGACCATATCATTATTGGTGGAAGGACAGGAGAAAGTTATAGTTTTAGAGACCATGAGTTAATAGAACCATTTTCGAATACAAAAATACCTGCAGAAGAAAAGATTGTAAAGGAAGAAAATATAGAATACATAATTCCTAAAAAGAAAAAATCAAAGCAGAGAGGAAGATGATCATGAGTGAAATGCAAGAAGGAATTCAAATGGCAATGATGACTGGACAGGCAATGGCATTCGTAGTGGATAAGGGAGTGACATTAACCAGACAGATTTTAGAAGCATTGGCCAAATTAATAAAAATGAGTGCATTGTATACAGCTCCGAAAATAAAGAACGCATGGAAAAAACAGCCTGGGGCAGTATCAATGGATCAGATTCAAAGAAGAATACCAATAAGAATCAATGAAGCAGATCAACAAAAGTTTTTTGACTGGATGCATCGGGCAGAAATTCCATATTGTCCATTGCAAGATTTGAATAAAAATGATGTATATGCAGAGTTTGTCATTGATGAAAGAGATATTTTAAGATTGCAATCCATTGTAGAACGTAATCAGAGAGAGTTTTCTATGGAAGATTTTAAGATCATTAATTGGGAAGATTATGCAATGAATCATATTACAGAGGAAGATTTAGATGCATTAGCAAAAGAGATGAATATCGATCTTGAAAAGGAAGCGAACCAAAAACTTCCCAGTCAAGCCAAAGAAAACGATATGGAAGAACTTAAAAACAAAGTTTTCTTAGATGATTTTGCCAAAGGTAATGCAGTTGCTATTACTTGTAACAAGAAATTACTAAACAAAAAATTATCTGATGAAACACAATTGACATTCCGTATTCCAGGAGAATTAGATAAGTTTGTTTCAATTCCTATGAAGGATTTAATCTTAACAGATGGTGGGAAGACTTACCTTGGGCGTTTAGATTTAAGGAAGGAATATACGGTATATGATTCTATGAATCGAAGTCTTTATCACAGGAATGGAATGCAGTTAAAACGAAATTTTGATGATGTGACAAGATCAGAGTTTACACAGAAGAAACCAAGTAAGAAAAATACAAAACAGAGATAAAAGGGGAAAACGATGAATATTCGAATCAATCATATGCAGCTAATTAACAAAGAAAATGATCATACGTTGGCAATCTGCGAAATCATTCTAAATGAGTGTTTCCGAATTCGAGGTGTAAAATTAATGGAGTCAACCCATGGAATTTTTCTATCTATGCCATCTGCCAGACGAAAAGATCATGAATATCACAACATTGCATTTCCAGTGACAAGAGAGGTCAGAGAGGAAATTTTTCAGAAGATTAAGACAGAGTATGAACATTTACTAAGTTTGAAAGAAGAAATAAAGAAAGAAGATATTACCGTCAAGATATATCCAGTAGAAGAACCAGGTAACTTTTGTGCGTATGCAACAATTAATATTAAAGACATGATTGCGGTAAATAGTATTCGAATCATGGATAGTATAGAAGGAATGTTTATCACGATGCCATCTTTTCGAAAAGGGGAAGAATATGTTAGTATCTGTTCTCCAATCACAAAAGAATTTGGCAACTTATTAAAAGAAATCATTCTGGAAGCCTATCAGGAAAAAATGAGAGAATATATCATGAAAAGACCAGAAGACTTAGAAAAGGAAGAATCAGTGAATGAACCAGAATAAATATAACTTTGGTTCGTGGATTTGTATTCCGATCATTGCATATTTAAGCTATATGATCAATTATCTGCTGGATGGATTTTTTCAAAAAAATCAGGATATTCTTATGAATGGAATGAAACTGTTTGAACAACATTTAGATCAGATCATGGAACATCCATTTGGAGTTTCTTCTTATTATAATGAACGAAGTTTTCCAGCAATACTAATCGGAAGTATGATTTTTCTGGTGGTTGATATTCTTAGCTTTCTATGTAGAAAAACAATGATGATAGGAAAAGAGTATGGAACAGCCCAGTGGGGAAATGTTTCGGAAATGCGAAAAAGACTAAGCGATAAGAATGAAGAAGCAAATATCTTATTTACACAAGATTTTTCATTAATGACGGATAAACGATGTGGTTTAAATCGAAATATTGTAGTTTTAGGTGGATCTGGATCAGGAAAAACGTTCCGATTTGTAGGTCCAAATCTAATGCAGGCAAATATGAGTTTTGTAGTCACAGACCCCAAAGGGGATACGGTTCGGGATTATACCAATGTTTTAGTGGAAGAAGGATATCAGATTAAAATATTAAATGTGATCAATCCAGAACAATCCGATGGGTATAACCCATTCGCTTACATAGAAAAAGACGATGATGTTTTAAAATTAATATCGAATATCATTGATAATACAACACCCAAAGGTGCTCAAAAAGGAGATCCATTTTGGGAAAAGAGTGAATCGCTGTTTATGCAGGCGGTCTTTTTTTATGTCTTATATGAAGCAGAACGCCAATATCTGCCGAAGAATTTCCATACTTTTTTAATGATCATTAGTGAAGCGAAGGTAATGGAAGAAGAAGGTGCGAAGTCACCACTGGATTATCGGTTTCAGGCACTAGATGATAATCATATTGCAAAAAGAACCTATCACAAATTTATGTCAGGAGCAGGAGATACTCTGCGAAGTGTTATCATATCCGTACATTCCAGATTATTTCCATTTGAATCGCCAGGAATCCAGAAGATTTTTGAAAAAGATGAGATGGATTTATATGCGTTGGGAGAAGGGAAGATGGTAAATGGAGTCAGGGATCAAAAAACAAAGACAGCAATGTTTATTGTGATTCCAGATGATGATAAAAGCTTTAACTTTGTGCCAGGAATGCTTTATACGCAGATGTTTCAGATTCTATATGCATCTGCAAGAAAATATAATAACCACCTGCCAATCCCTGTGCAGTGCTATTTTGATGAATTTAAGAATATCTCGATGCCAAGCAATTATCTTGATATTGAAGCAACCTGCAGAAGTAGGAATATTGGTGTTGTTCCAATTTTTCAGGATAAATCACAGATCAAAGCACTATATAAAGATTCTGCAGGAACCTTATTGGCGAACTGCGATACCTTATTATTTTTAGGTGGTACTGATCCAGAAGTAAAAAAATTTATTTCAGAATCCTTAGGAAAACAGACCATCTGGAAGAAAAGTAGTAGTGTCACCAGAGGAAAATCAGGGTCCAGCTCTCAAAGTGAAGACCGAATGGGCAGAGAATTGATGACTCCGGATGAAGTTGGACGTATGGATAATAAAGAATGTATTGTAATGATCCGAGGCGAATATCCGATCAAAGGGAAAAAGCTGGATGCGACAAAACATAAAAGAGCAAAGCAATCAGGATTGTTTGGAAAGCCATATTTTCATAGAAAATTCCAGTCGATCCAATGGAAAGATGTTTCAGAAATCAGAAAAAATGAGATTGTATTGACTTATGAAATGATCATGGAGTTATTGGAAACAGGGAAACATGTATTTCCAAGCGAAGAATGGATACAAAAGGCAGAACAATTAGGAGAAGAACAGCAAAAACAACAAGAGAAGGAGAGAAAAAGAGAGTGGAAAGCAAGACTTCCAGAAGATTTTGAAGATCTATCTTTAGTAGAAATTTTGGCAAAAACACAATTTCAAAAGACATACATGGATGTGATCGTCAAAGCTGTGGAAGCAGAAATCCCAGAGAAGATCGTAAAGTCTTATATCTGGGATGCAATGGATGAAGAAGAAATCGAACGACAGATCAAAATACAACGGATTTTACAAGTTAGTGATCAATCATAAAGGAGAAGAAGATGTTACAAAAAAATTTAAGAAAAGTAAAAGAAGAAATCAAAAAGAAACTTCCATATTTAATAACACTTAGTTATGGACTTTCTATACGTTATGTTTATGCGGATGGAAAAAGTGATCCATTGGCATCTCTTAAAAAACTGGGAACTTTGGTAGTCAGCTTAGTAGTTGTCTACGGAATTGTTCAAGCAGCACTAGGAGTAGCAGAAGCAGGAAGAGGTATGGGAAACCATGACAGTTCGCAGATGTCCTCTGGACTATGGAGAATGGGTGGAGGAATCTTAATGAGTGCGGTAGGAGCTGTTTTAGCATATCTTGGATTACAGTAAGAAACCTGAAAGGAGTGAAAGCAGATGATTGCAAGTATCTTGCCGGATATTGATATGTCGGATTCTGTGAAATTTGGATTTCAGGTATGGAATACTTTTATGAAAAGTGTCTACGCACTTTTGACGGAATCGCCATCACAGTTTAAAGACGGAGAAATCTGGAAAGCAGTACAAAAGATCAATCCATATTTTATTACAGTCGGAACGATTGCAGTCAGTTTATGCTTTGCAATGGGACTTGTAAAAAATCAAGTGGATTTAAAACGTGAGATGAATATTGAAATGGCAATCAAGTTGTTTGCAAGAATTTCCATTGCAGAATGGTTATTGACCAATACGTTTTATATCATTGATGCAATCTTTTCTGCAGCAACATGGCTGATCGGAAAGGTTTTAACAGGTGGGGTCAAGAAAATGAGTTTGTCAAAAGCACAGTTAAAGCTATTTGAAAAAGTCGATCCCATAGAATCCATTGTACTTTTAATCTTTGGATTTATCTGTTTGGTAGTTGTCATTGTTCTTGCAATGGTCATGATCTATACGGTTTATTCCAGATTCTTTAAAGTTTATGTATCCGCACCATTTTCTGCATTAGCGATCGCAGGTGTGGCAGGTGGAGGAATGGGGAATGTAGCCAGAGCAAATTTGCAAAATATGATTACTTATGCGTTAGAAGGAGTAGCCATCTCCATGACATTGTTTGTCTGTAGTAAATTTATCGGATCGGGGTTGGATTTGGGATTAAAAACAGGAAATTCAGACACAGTCAAGGCGATGGCGGTTTTAATTGAGAAAACATTTACGATTGCGTTAACCGTAGGGCTTACTAAAGGAGCAGAAAACTTAGTTCGAAAAAATCTTGGACTATAGAACAGGAAGGAAATGAACATATGGAGCATATCAGTATAGAAATTAACAAAGACTTTGGAAGATACAAACATAATTTCTTCCTAGGATATACGCTTTCCGAATGCTTTTTTTTCTTTTTGGGAGGCTTATGCTGTGTCCTTATCATACTGCCATTAGGGTTATTGCTACATATCGATCTGTTCATTGCCGGATGGTGTGGTGTGATTCCAGCCTCTGCCATTATATATATTGGAAACCATCAAAGAAATGGAATGTCAGAAATGGAATATCAGAAAAAAATGTATGCACTCAAAAAAATGAAAAAACTTACCTATCAGAGTGAAGAAACACAAGAAAGTGTAATGGAAATTTTAGACGAAAAAATTTCTATAAAAAAGGCAGAAGAAAATGATATTCCAAAGAAGAAAATGAAATTTCCAATACAAAAAATGATCAAGATGGCAATGCTCATTGGGATTGTTGTTGGAGTTTTCATGACAGCTATGACGATTCTTCCACAGAAAATAAAACAAAAGCAAGAGGCAGATGGAAAACAGGAAGCAATTCGTACACAGGTATTATCAAAAGAAGAATTAGAAAAAGAACCAACAACGAAACAACAAGAAAAGATAACAACAGAACAAAAAAAGCAGAAAAAAGAAAAACAAAAGAAAAAATCAATCGATCAATCAACAACACAAACACCAAAGGTTGAAAAGATCACACGAACAAGAAAGGAGACAACGACAGAAAGAAGAGCCGTAAGAGAAGAAAAAACAGAGACTTACCGAACAAGGAGTAGGCAAAGTACAACTGCCGTAAGAAATAAATCCACACAGGAGAAAAAGACAAAATCAACAAAGAGTACATCGTACAAAAAGAAAAAGCAAGAAACTGCAACGACAACAGCAAAAAAAAAGAAAACACCTTCCAAAGTCACCAATCAGGAAAGTCAGTTTGAAATTGAATATGAAACAAAATAGGAAAAAATTTCAAAAAAGTTTGGAAATTGTAAAAATATGTGATATAATTTTTTTATTAAAAAGCAGATGTTCAAAATAAGAATTAGGAGGGTGTATATGAAACGATTCTTTATTTTAGTAATGTGTCTTTGTATGGCTGTACCGATCAATGTTTGTGCAGCAAATCAGAAGATCAAAGTGAATCCTGTCTATCAAAACAATAAAGTGATCAAGGGAAAAACAAAAAAGAGATATCGGATTCAAGCCAAAATAGGCAAAAAGAAGTACCAAACAAAAGCAGATCGTAAAGGAAATTTCCGCTTAAGGATTCCAAAACAAAGTGTTGGAAAGAGCTTTTATATCAAGGTATATCGAGGAAAGAGATATATTTCAAAGAAAAAAATCCATGTATTAACAAAATCCATAAAGGTTCAAAAGTTTTCAACAAAAAATAAAATGATCAAAGGGTATGCAAGACCAGGATATCGAATTAAAGTTACCATGAATCATAAAAGCTATCAAACAAAAGCAAGCAGAGTAAAAGGCTCATTTAAGGTTCAGATGAAACGACCTGCAGGAAATGCAACAGCAAAAATATCTTTGTATAATAAAAAAGGAAAATATATAAAATCTGTGAAATACAGTGCATACAACAAAAAGAGCAATAAAAAAGATCAAAACACGAAAAAAGCACAGTATACAACGGCAGATGGAAAGAAATATACAGGAAGAGTTCCAGGCTTTGATGATCCAATCAATTTATTGGCAGTAGAAAAGCAGATGAATGAAGCACGAATGGAGTATGATGATTCGAAGACAATCATTGAGACAAGCAGTGGACGTGCATTTATGAATGCAACAAGTGGTCATGGACAAGGATATTATGGCTGGATCAGTTACTATATGGAAACGGAAAGTGATAATCAGTGGCAATGGTATCATGCAAAGAATGGAATCACATTGTATTACATCACAGCAACAACAGGTGATCTACGCAATACCCCAACACCAGATTGTAATGATCCAACAACTTATGAAGGAAAAATTAAGTCCGGCCAGACAGGCAAATTTGCACCAACCTATAAAAGTTCCAGAGATTTGTCATACTTAGGTATTAAGATTGTAGGATATAAGAATCAAAAACCTGTGATCTATTATGCAGTGAGTGAACAGTTAATGGCAGGAACAATTGGAATCGCACCACAAATACAATAAGTGAAACAAAAAGAGTAGATATATGTTTAGTATATCTGCTTTTTTTGTACCCAAAAGGAGGGAAAAATTATGTGTCAGCGTGGTCCACCCAAAATACAGATCAGAAACAATGCACCGAAGGAGGTGCTTTTTTAATGCATTAAAAAGGAGAAGAAACATGAAAAAACACAATATCTTATCGAAATTAAAAAGAATTTCGAGAAAAATTGCATGCATTATAGCGACGGCTGTAATGTGTCTGAATAATATTGGTTTGAATCAGATAAAGCAAGTCTCAGCACAGACGAGTATGGGAAATGCTTATAAGATCACAGAGAATGACAGTACAAAAAATAAGTGGCAAAATACCGATAAAAATGGGGATCAGATGACGCATCGATTCTCAAGTTATGAATCGGATAAAAGTAAGGCACTCAAAGTAGATGCTTCTTATGGATTCAAATTGCAAAAAACAAGTGCAACGAAAGTAACTGTAATGAAAGGAACAAAGTGTGCAGCTCCAAGCAAATTTAATGGAGAAAACTTGGGATTACCAGCTTTTATGAAAAAATACACTTGGTTTAAAACAAGCAAGAATACAGCGAACAATATTCAGATTAAAATTTCAGATCTTACCGTCTATCAGTGTAATTCTGATGGAAGTAATGGACACTGGGTAAAGGTTGATCTCGTAAGAACAATCACAGGAATCGAGAAATATAAAAATCAGAATGGTTATATTGCGCTTGGATCAGGAATCACAGACGCAGCATATATTGCTATTGAAGAAATGACAGTGAACAATACTTTTTATAAAGCAGGAACAAGCCAGAAAGTTACTTTAAAATCTAATGTTACTCTCACAGATATTGATACTAGACAGTATATTGGTGTATCTGCATCAAAGATTGATGGACAGTATGTATCAAATAATACAACATTAAGTTATTTGAAAAATGGAAATAAAAATTTCTATTATGCGGATAATGATATCAATTATAGCGGAGAAGCCAAAACAGCCGTTGGATTTATCTTTGAAGACAGTTCATTTGTTTATACTTTTGGACGTATCAGACCAGATGGGCCAACAAATCAGGAACAGTATGTAGGAACTGGACAGTCTATGACAGAGTTTGAGCCATCATCCCCAGTGAAAACCGTTACAGATCAAGATGAGAAAGATGTGAAAGAAAACACCGTAGAACATCTAGGGGGAAATTGGACTTATACCGTAGAACAGTCTATTCCATCTAACATGCCATCCAATTTTTACTATGATAATTTCAGTTTTGAAGATCAGATAGAAAGTTGCATGAAAATTAATTCCATTCGAGTCGAAGCAGAAAATGCAGAGGCGAAAGTCACAGATGTAACTTCTATGTTTAAGATCACAAGCAATGGAAATAAAGTTGTAGCGAAACTAAAGAATAGTAAAAATGCCAATTTCTATAAAAATACGGTATATCGATTAAAAATCAATGTGCAGATGAATATTCCAGACGGTGCAACAGAAAGCCAGATGGAAGAACTCAGAAATACATGGAAAGAACATGGGCATTACAAAGAAACAGAAAATACAATTACCGAAAATAATAGCGCAAAGACCATCATCGATGGAAAAAATCTTCCAACAAATCAGGTAAAGACAAACATTGAAGGACCAAAGAAAACTGTTTCTGATCAGGATGAATCAAAGGTTATAAAAAATAATGTGAGAGACCTTGGAAGTAACTGGACCTATTCAGTCACACAAAAGATTGCTCAAAATGCCACAGAACCTTATGACAGCTTTGTGTTCCGTGATGAGATTGAAGAATGTATGAAGATCAATTCTGTGAAAGTCATCAATGATCAGGGAAATGATGTATCAGAATGGTTTGATATTACAACAGCAGGAAATCATGTTGTGGCATCCTTAAAAGATCCTAAAAATAACAAAGACTTCTATAAAAATGCAGCGTATACCATGGAGATCAATGTGCAGATGGATATTCCTACCGATGTAACGGAAGAACAAATGCAGACATTGAAAGAAACCTGGGAAAAACATGGACATTATTCTGAAGATAAGACAGTCTTAAAAGAAAATAATGTGGCTTATGTGGAAATCAATGGAGTGAATTCTATCACAAATCGTCCAGAGACAGAAATTCATTTAAGCACAACAATGGATCAGACACCAGGACTTAACATTGTAAAAAGTGTGAATCGTTATGAACATCAGGTTAACGATATCATTCATTATACCGTGAAAGTAAGCAACACAAATGAGGAAGCAGATACAGCTTATTTTGTGATCCGAGATGAATCTCTTCCAGATTCTGTAGCGTTTGACTTTTCTAGTGTAAAAGTGAGTGGAATCGATGCAGAAAACTATACGATCGAGCAAGTTGGCAATGGATGGGTTCTAAAGTCAAAAGGAGATTATGCGTTACCATTTGGAAAAACAATCACCATTGAGTATGATGCAAAAGCATTGACAGCCAGCAATGGTACTGTAATTGATAATACAGCCACAACAATTGCTGCAGGTATTCCAGAAAAGAAAGATGCAAAGCAGGTTTATGTAAATTCTCCAAAAATCGATGTAGAAAAAACAGCACCAAGCAGCAAATATAAAGTGGGAGACAGTGTTGGATACAAGGTAGTCATTATCAATCGCAATCCTGGAACCTTTATGAGAGATTTACTGTTAAAAGATGAAGTACAATCAAAAGGATTGGAAATCAAAGAAGGATCAGTTGCAGTTTTAGTTGCAGGAAAAGATGTAACAAGTAATCTTGATATTACTTATGCAGAGAATGGATCAGGATTTAGTATTCAGACACCATATAATATGAACAATTCAGATATTCCATGTATCGGAATTTCTCCATATAAGGAAATGACCAATTGGACAGATAAGATGATTGTTACCTATGAAGCTACGATCACAGATGAGGCAGCATTATCCACAGATCTGAAAAATACATTCAGTGTTCCAGCAACAAAAAATACAAACGGAGATTTGATCAAGGACGATGAATTGATACCATCTGGTGGTGGACAGGATGATGCCGATGTGAAAATGAAAGCACCTACCTTAGAAATCACGAAAAAATCAAATAAGACACAGTACAATGTTGGTGAAAATGGAACCTATGAGTTGATTGTAAAACAGACAAAAGAAAATCTGACTGCAAAAAATGTTGTTGTAACTGATACTTTTGTACAGCAGGAAGGTGTGAAATATGATACATCAAGCCTGAAAGTTTTATTAAACAAGGAAGATATCACACAGGAATGCAAGATCAATGTAGAAGGAAATCAATTTAAGATTGAAACTGGAAAAGATCTTACTGATGAGGATAAGTTGGTCATCGATTATCAGGTAAACTTTGAAAAAGAAGGACAGTATACCAATACTGCAGTAAGTAAGGCAGATAATACAAACGAAGATCAGGCAAACAATGTGGTAGAAGTGAAAGAAATTACACCAGAATTGAGCATCAAAAAATCTTCTGACAAGCACGAATATGCAGTCGGAAATACAGGAACTTATACTTTAACTGTTAAAGAAAAGAAATCTGATGCAACAGCAAAAAATGTAGTTGTAAAAGATTACTTTGTAACAGGGGATGGAATCAATATCATTCCAGATAGCATTGCAGTTATATTAAATAAAGAAGATATTACAAAGGATTGTAAGATTATTGCAAATGCAAATGAGTTTTCAATCGAAACAGGAAGAAATATGACAAGCCAGGATGAACTGCAGGTAACATATCAGGTGAATTTTACAAAGACTGGAACTTATCAAAATACTGCGATCACAAAGGGGGATAATGCAGAAGAAGTAGAAGCGGATAATACAGTGGATGTAAAGAAACAGGATGTTACGATCACGAAAGATGCAGATCAGAAGAGGTATAAAGTGGGAGACACAGTAAAATATAAAGTAAAAGTTGGACTGAAAAAAGAAAATACAATTTCAAAAAATGTGGTGATCAGAGATCAGATTCCAGATGGAATGAAATTAGATGAAAATAGTATTAAAGTAGAGGGAATTACAGATTATACTATCAATGTAGATGGCAATAAGATGGAAGTAAAAATCCCAACACTAAGATACGGAGAAGAAGTGACTGTCACTTATGAGGCAAAAGTTCTAAAAGGAGCACTTGGGAAAACATTAACCAATAAAGCTAATGTAAACGGAGAAGGAATTAATGGTGGGGAAGCCAAGGTGACGGTTGAAGTACCAAAAACAACAAAAACAACACCAGGAACTTCAACACCATCAACACCTTCTAGCAGTCATGGAACCAATAGCAATATGCCAAAAACAGGGGATATGACAAATGCAACTCCATATGCAGTGGCAATCATCCTTGCAGGAATTGCAGCAGTAATGATCTATAAAAAGAAGAAAAAATAACAAAAAGTAAGAATGAGGTATCAGCTTTTGATACCTCATTTTTGATGAAAGGAGCATTTATGAATCAGGAAGAAGAAATGGTAATTGAAGTAGAAGTAAGAAATCCAGAAAAGAAGAAAAAATATTTCAGTGAAATTTCAAAAAAAATTGAAGAACAAAAGAAGGAGGAAACACCAAATGATGACATATAGCCAGTTCACTCAATATGTAGAGCTTCATATAAGAGAATACGTATCAGAGGAGATGGTGGTATCTTCAAAAACATGGCAGCAAAAAAATAATGGAGTTCCGATAGAAGGTTTAGTTTTTAAAGATAGTGGAGCATTAGTGGATATGCCAGTGATGGTCTACTTTAAGGATTTATATGAAAGATATTGTAGAGGTGATGCAAGTATTAATTCTTTTTTGCAGGAAACGGTAAATGAACTTTCGAATGGTGTCAGTACGAAATTTAGGGATTCATTCAAAGATCGAATTTTCTTTCGAATAGTGAATGCGGAAAAAAATCATAACAAGTTTTTTACTAGTCCTTGTCGGCAAGTCGGAGATTTTTTGGTAGAATATCGCTTGATTGCATTTAAAAATGAATTCGGAGTAGGAAGTATGCCAATCAACAATGAAATGGCAAAGAATATTGGATTGAATGAAGAACAATTATATCAGCTGTCCATGAAGAACACAGAAAAATTATTTCCTGTAAGCTTCGAAAATCTGACAACCATCCAAGATAGCCTTCAAAATACTGGGCAAATACCATTAGGACACGAGATTAGAGCCGATAAAAATGACGAATGGCAGGTGTATACATTAACGAATAAAGTGGGATTAAATGGAGCATCTACAATTTTGTATCCACAGGTGCAGAAAGATTTAAAAAAGGAATTTCCAAATGGGTATTACGTTTTGCCAAGTTCCATCCATGAAGTATTGATTGTGGATCAGAGTTTTGTAGAAGAACCATTGGATTTATTTGCTTTAAAAGAAGCAGTATTAGAGGTAAATTATCAAGTTGTAGAGCCATCAGAATTTTTATCAAATGAAGTGTATGAGGTAAAAGGTCCAGATTTTCAATTAGAGAAAGCAACATTTCTAAATCACAAAAAAGAAAAAAATATGGAACGATAAGATCAACGGGTGGGACTCATGAGAGTCCCATCTATTTTTTTATGGAGGAATCAACGAATGCCATTATTTGAATACGAAGAAATTGATCAGTTAACGAAAGAAGATCTTCCAGTCTATAAAATACCAAAAAGTATTCAACAGACGATAGATATTACTGCTATTGCGAAGAATGGAGTGTTTTGTCATACACCGAAAAAAAGAAAAAGAGGAGAAAAAGCTTCCTATAGTAAGGCTTATCGGTTTGAGGATGTTCCTTTTGCAACTTTAGATGAGGAAGAAAAAGAAGGAAAGATTTTATCATGGTGCAAATTTTTAAATTCGATGGGAACTAGTTTTAAATGGACCTTACAAAATAAGAACAAAGACATGCAAAAGTTCCGAGAAACGACACTTTTTGATCTGAAGAATGACGAATTTGACATATGGAGAGAAACTTATAACGAATTGTTAGATGACAGGATTTCCAAAGGAAAACAAGGAATTGAACTAGATATGATTCTTACGATTCTCCATCAGACCGAAGATTATAAGAAAGCCATGGAATATTATCGAACATTAGAGAATGATCTGGAAGAGTCCTTTCGAAGATTTGGGAGTAAATTAACAGCTATGGATGCCATTGATCGATTAAAATCACTGCATGATTTTTATCGCATGGGAAAGGAAGAAGAATTTCAACTAACATGGGGTGAAATTAAAAAAGGTAAGAATTATTTCAATACCATCTGTAATGTGAAGCTCTCTTATAAGGAAGATTTTATTGAGGATGAAGGAAAATTTTCAAGAGTTCTGTTTGTCAAAGATTTTCCTTCTGGATTATTAGATAATTTTGTAAGAGATATTATGGATCTTTCGCAACATCTGACATTTACAGTGGATGTAATCCCAGTACCGAAAGAGGTTTCCGCAAAATTTGTTGCCAATAAACTAATGGGTGTTGAAGGAGATATTTCAAAACAGCAACGTCAGCGAAACAAGAGAGGCGAATTTTCCACAGATATTACATGGGAGAAACGTCAGGAACATGATGAGGTCGAAAGTGTCTTAAATTCTTTACAAAAGATGGATCAGGAAATGTTTTATACCAGCGTCACGATTATTACAACAGCTGATACAAAGAAAGAATTAGAATCAAATACCTTATCATTGATCAATGCGGCCAGTCGATTTGGAATTGTTTTAGAAACTCTGTACTGTCAGCAAAGAGAAGGGTTAAATACTGCATTACCGATTGGAGTCCGTCAGATCAAGACATTAAGGGCAATGCTTACCAATGGAGTTGCTTCACTTGTCCCATTTTCTACACAGGAAATGTGCCAGGAAGGTTGCTTTTATGGAGTAAATCAGATTTCAAAGAATATTGTGCGTGGAGATCGAAAAAATTTGCAAAATCCCCATGGCTTTGTCTTTGGAACATCAGGATCAGGAAAGAGCTTCTTTAATAAAGGAGAGATTGTACAAACTTTTATTGGTTCGGAAGATGATTTTTTCTTGCTAGATCCGAAAAATGAATATCGGGATGTCTGCGAATTAATGAAAGGTGAATTTTTGAATATTACATCCAGTAGTGATATTTATGTCAATCCATTTGAAGTGAATATGGATGAATTAAAAAGCAGTCCCGAAAAGGTGATTGGTGGGAAAGTAGATCTTGCCTATGGAATCTGTCAGCAGGCAACGATGGGGAATTTAAGTGGAGTTGATTGTTCCCTGATCGATCGTGCCGTTCGAATGATGTACGGAGTTATCATTTCAGGAGCAGAAAAAGAACAGCGTACAATGGTTGACTTTGCAAAAGAATTGGAAAGAATGCCAGAGAAAGAAGCACAGACTTTGAATCTGTCAATTGAACGCTTTGTTAGTGGATCACTTGATATCTTTTCCCATCAATCGAATGTAGATATGTCAAGCCGTGTAGTTGGATTTGGCTTGGCTGATCTTGGAGAAGCTCTTCGAGGAATGGGATTATTGATCACACTAGAGCACATCAAAGCCAGAATTAAGAAGAATTATGAACTAGGAAAAGCAACAAGAATCTATATTGATGAAATTCATAATCTTTTGCTTGATCCGTTTTCGGCCGGATACCTGCAGAAGTTTTGGAAGGAGTACCGACAGTATATGGGAATCTGTACTGGGATTACACAAAATGTAGATACAGTTCTACGATCTGAAGAAGGAAAAGAAATGTTGGCCAATTCTGAATTTGTCTATCTTGCAAAGCAGGCACCAACGGATCGAGAAACCTTACTTCGTACTGTAGATATTACCAATGCCCAGTTAAGCTATGTTACCAATAGCGAATATGGTCAAGGATTATTAAAGTTTGGGAAAAACATTATGCCACTTAATAATTATTTGGATAGAAAGAATGGAACAGAGGCAGAGAAAAAGTTGTATCAACTTTATAATACCAACAGTTTTGAGGAAATAAGGTAGGAGATTGGATGAAGCTAAAAACACATAAGAGTGAACTAAAGCTGAATAAAACAGAAAAATCAGAGTTAAAGACAACAGCAAGAAAACAATTTGTAAAAAATACGATCAAAGATGGAATCAAAAAAACAGATGATCCAATGGAAAAAGAGATGGTTCAGGGATTGATGATTGCAGGATCAGTGACATCAAAAGGAGCAAGAATCGGAGTCAAAGCTGTAAAACAAGGGAAAAAGACATTTCTTACTGTGCAAAAAATCCTACAGCTGATCAAAAATCATGATGCAAAGCATCCAGGAAAGAAACTTCTTTCTGGATTATCTCAGACAGATCAAGAAAAATTTGCAAAAGAAATCTTAAATCGGATCAATAAAGACGAGAGAATGAAAGAAGAACTTTATGCGCAGTGGGTCAGTCATCAGGGAAGAAAATCTTATAAAAAGAAGAAAAATCCATCCATCCCTCAAAAAAGAAATACAATTAGAAATCGTAAAATTCCAAAAGAAAGAAAAACAGGAATTCTACAAAGAGCAAAAGGAATTTATGGGAAGATTACATCCAAGGCAGATCAGAAGATAGAAAAAAAGATTGTAAAAATAGCAAAAGATGTGAAGAAACAGAGTGTCTACCAAAGAAAAATGGCAGGATTAAATTTGGTAAAGAGCAGTATGTTGTATGTGCAGGGAGATGAAGAAGAGGGAAAAGAAATCGCAAAAACAGTTGCATCAGTACCAATGAATATGATTCTGTCTAAAATAAAAATACAGATCATTGCTGCAATGGGGATGATCCTGCCAGCATTGCTTCCACTGTTTTGTATATTATTACCCATTTTGTTAGTGATTGTTATATTTTCTGCAGGAGTTACGATAGAAAATCAAAATACACAGTCAGCAAGCTTAAGTCCAGAAGTAGAAAAATGGAGACCAATGGTACAAAAATATTGTGATCAGTATAAGATTGGAGAATATACAGATTTAGCATTAGCGTTGATGATGCAGGAATCTGGAGGAGCAGAGCCAGACCCAATGCAAGCAGCGGAAGGATCATATGGATTATACTGTATCCAAACAAAAAATAATAATGGTGGACATAGTCATAGCCCAGGCGGAATTCCGAAAGGGCATGGAGAATGTTCGATTAACGCTGGAGTTCAGGAACTAAGAGATGCCCTAAAGGCAGCAAAGGTTGAAAATCCATATGACATTGGAAGAATTATGGTAGCACTTCAAGGATATAATTACGGAATGTCAGGATGGATCACATGGATCAATCAACATGGTGGTGTTTATACACTTGCATTAAGTCAGGAATACAGTCGGACAAGAATGCCAGAAGGAGCGAAAGGAACACCAGAACATGCCCAGTTAGTCATGAGATATTATACATATAATAATGTAGGCGGAACTACCATGTTGTCCGGCAATGGTGGAGTTGATGTAGTGTATTATTCACAGGCCGATCCAAGATGGGGTGGCACAGATTTCGGAGGAAATACGGTTGGTGCTGCAGGATGCGGTCCTACAAGCATGGCAATCTGTATCAGTACACTTTCAAAGAAAGTCAGTCCATTAACGACATGCCAGTGGGGAGCTAAACATGGATATTATGTAAAAGGATCAGGATGGTCACATTCTGTGATTCCAGCATTAGCCAAGCAGTATCATTTAAAATGTAAAGGAATTGGAAAAAATCGATCAGCATTAAGTCAGGCATTATCAGAAAAGAAGCTGGTTGTTGCAATCATGGCAAAGGGACATTTCACAAACGGTGGGCATTATATAGTACTAAGAGGTATGACAAGCGATGGGAAAATCCTAGTTGCTGATTGTGGCAGTAAAGCGAGAAATAAAGCATGGGATTTTAATATTGTATATAATGAAGCAAGAAGTGGAGCAGATGCAGGAGGACCATTTTGGATCATTTCAAAGTAGGAAAGGAGATTTTTTATGGATAGAAAACAGAAGAAAGAATTTTTGATCATAGCAGTTGGACTACTGGTTTTATTAAGCTGCATGAGCTTTTTACTAAGATCATGTTCTGATCAGAAAGCAAAGCAGGCACAAAAATATATAAGTATAGAAAGAAAAGTAAAAAATCAAAAGGATAAAAAAATGACGAAAACAGAAGTAAAATACGGAGAAGAAGGAGATAATCAATTAAGAGATTTAGATGGAAATAAAATAGAAAATAAAGATATGCCCCAAAAGGGAATACAATAGATAAAATTTTATATAGTTTTATATAAATCATTGACTTTTTATTAGGATCAATTATAAAATAATATGTATATAAATTTAATGAATTCATCATCATATAAAATTTAATAAATGTAAATTAAATGAAACAAGATGGAGAAAAAGCGTTTGGATAATCAATATGATTATCTAAGCGCTTTTTTTTGTGTAAAAATTTATCAAAGCCGAACATTTGGATTATAAGAATCGGGATAAGAGTGAGTAGGAAAGTAGGTTTCACTCTTGACATATTCAAATGGGAAGGAGGTGAACTTTTATGGGGAAATCTCCTTCCCAATTTGAGGAAACAATTCGGCATCAATTTGATCGCATATGCAAGCTGGCATTAAAAGGGGAAAAAATAGATTATATAAGACATATGGAATATTTACATAAAAATGAGGTTATGATATCAGAATTATCTCAAGAGGAGTTGAATCAATTGTTTGTACAGGATGAATATGATTTAGAAAGTTTTAGATTTCAAGTACTAAATTATGATATTGAAGTGAAGGATTCATTAATAGCAGAAGCTTTAACTTTATTAACGAAGAAAAAAAGAGATGTGATTTTATTATCTTATTTTATGGGGATGAGTGATGCAGAAATAGCAAGAAAGATGAAATTAGTTCGGAGTACGGTAAATGAGCATCGAAGACGTTCCCTAGAAATATTAAAGGAAGTGATGGAGGAAAAAGCAGATGAATCCAAAATATAAATATGAACATCAATTATTACCATATAAGATAATTAAAAGCGCCACAGAAGGAGATGTAGATGCGGTTTATGCAGTCTTAAAGCATTATGATGGATATATTGAAACACTATCAAAAAGAAAAATGTATGATGAATTTGGGCAGGAACATTATTGTGTTGATGAAACTCTTAAACGAAGACTGCAGACTAAATTATTGATTAAAACTTTAAATTTTAAAATTGATAGTTAAAAAATAAATTTAAAAATATATGAAAAAATTGACAATTAGATTCGGGGGGGGGTATAATGTAAACTAAACAATTAAAAGTTCTGCCTTTTAGAGAGGAAGAAAAAGTGTATAGAATAAGTGATTTATTAGAAGCGAGAAAATTTTCGTCGATGCAGTTATTATGTGGAGAAAAAGGAAAGGGTAGAGAGATAAAAGGGATTCGAATCATAGAAGTAGAAGATATGGATCGTTTTTTATCAGGGGGAGAAATTCTAATAACAAATTTGCATGTCTATTCAAAATGTACAGATAGTCAATTTGAAAATTATTTGAAAGCATTAATTTTTAAGAAAGAAATCAGTGGATTTATAATAAAGAAAAAACAGGATTTAAATAAAGATCATTTTGAAATCTTAAGATCATATTGTGAGAAATATGGACTACCATTAATTGAAATGCCGGTTGATATGTATTACTGGGGAGTTATTCGAGATGTAATGGAGCGAATATATGATAAGGAAACAGCACGACTTAAATATTTTAAAATAACACATGATAATTTCAATTCATTAGTATTAGATGATCATACAATAGATTCCAAATCAAAAGGGATTATTGACTTTTTAGAAACGATGATTGAAAATCCGATTGCAATATACCATGGGAATGGTAATCCTTATATTTCAACTAAACTAGATAAGTCCAAGTTAATATTGATGGATGATCTAGAAGAATATAAGCCTAATATTATAACAAAATTTAAATATATGAGGCAAAGAATACAAGATATTTATCAATATATTATCAAGGTCAACATTTTAAAAGAGATAGATTCTTATATTGTAATTACGGAAGAAAATAGATTATTATCAGAACTTGATTATATGGCGATAGAAAATGCAATCATTACATTACAATATAGTTTTATTACAAAATTTGCTCAAAACGAAGTAAGAAAAAAATACAAACGTGATGTTGTACATAATATTATTCATGGACTTTTGAATTATGAGGAAACCATTGAGGCAGCAAGAGTTTTGGGATTAGGAGAAAAAGATCAATACCGAGTTGTAGATTTCCATACAATTCCTAAAAATAAAGAAGGAAAATATACCAAAGAACAATTGCGGGAAGTTGAAATGATCGAAGGTGAATTGATTACATTGTTGCCAGAAGAACATATTTATCGCAACATGAATCAGATCGTAATGATCCAGAAAGTTGATTCAAGACAAAAGGATTTAGACTATGATGCACAGATGACTGAGATTCAACAAGTAGTTCAGAAAAATATAATGGAAAGAAAGAAAAATATTGATTTTCAGATTGGAATAGGAAGCATTGTAACAGGATGTCATAATTTAAAGACTTCTTATGAACAGGCAAAAAAAGCAGTTGCATGTACAGAGGTTGTACGATGGATTTCAAGAGATGAAACGGTATCGGTCGTACGATATTCAAAAATGGGATTTTTTCAATTATTTCTTGAAAATGATAATATGAATACATTACTTCAATATGTACCAGAAACGTTGAAAAAGTTAAAGGCCTATGAGGATAAACATCACGGGGATTTACTATTGACATTAGCCATTTATCTTGAAAACAATATGAACCGAAAGAAAACAGCGGAGGATTTAAATATTCATTATCGTTCAGTATCGTATAGAATTGATAAGATTAAAGAAATTACAGGAATTAATTTTGATAATGGAGTTGAGATGCTCGCAATCAGAAATGGATTATTAATATATCAATTAAATCAAAAACTAAAATAATGAAAGGAATCGTAGAAATACGATTCCTCAGACTGTAGACAAAGTCCCGGTATTTGCCGGGACTTTTACTATGAGCACTGTTTTTCTGGTATAATAGAATTATCAGAAAGGCGGTG
>OGXX01000205.1_pt1 | contig 63250 bp, 55 predicted proteins | sample 1576301 | NCBI WGS metagenome assembly OGXX01 (sample SAMEA3541469, study PRJEB24748) | human gut metagenome | biome: human gut; feature: human-associated habitat; material: faeces | place: China | collected 2012
TCAATTTCATTAGTTTAGATTCTAATCTTTTATTATCTATTCTTTTAGTTTCATTATAACTATACATATTTGTTCTGTCAATAACAATTATAAAATTTATTTTTTTGTGACTTTGTTTATCTTAATTTTATTGTAGTTAGTGTGATTTTATGATAAAATATACTAAAAGATTATACAATAAACTATCATTCCCTTAAACCACTGCACTACTATTTCATAATCCACATTTCAATGATTTTTTAGTTGAATGGAATCAAATGAGAAAGAAATACTATAACGGGGAATTTATAAAAGAAGAATTTGAAGATTGAAAATTCTCTTTTCCTAAGAAATCACGATTTTTAAAGAAAATTAGATAAAGTAAGATTTATATGTACAACAATGAAGAATTATAGAATTATGACTATGAAAAATTTTTATATAATAAATAAAGATAGGCAAATTAGGATTTGGATAATAATATGATAGCAATAGATTGACTAGATGCATTAATTATTAAAGTGAAAGCTGATTGCGATAAAATCACTATTCAAGCAAACAAAGAAGGTTTGGCTTCTTTGTAAAATCAACTTTTATAATTAACGAAGTCTTCTCCCGGAAGTCATATTCACTATGATGAATACAATTCACTGGAAGAGAGATTTCTGGAAATAATTATAAAAACACTGTAAGACCTAATTGAATTTTAATAAGCTAAAACTAGTAAGTTTGGGAGGATTATATGAGCAAAGAGTTTGATATATATTATGGAGAAGAAGAGTTCAAAACTGTTGATGGCGGAATAGAAGACATACAGGCTGTATTAATGGGAGAAGATATTCACGCTAAGGAAAGACTTTTATTCTATCTCGATTGGTATATGGATCCATACTATAACAAAGATTTGTCTGTTATCAAAGAACCCCTGAAGGAGTTATTGCAGAAAATTGTAATAACTGACAATGACACGGATATCATTGAAGAAGCTCTACATCTGCTTGAATCATATACGGAAGGACCGTATGTAATTCTGGAAACGAACAAAGATAACATTTCTAAAGAATTTCAGCATAAGATTTTCTATTTGCTAAGTGACAATATATGAAGACAAGTTATAGTTTGTCTAAACAATATTTTTCCGGAATACCCACTTTCAAATAACCTCAAAAAGACCGTAACAACTAAGCTACGGTCTCATTTTTTATATTCATTTGTAAAGACATTTTTAACTATTATCATATTTATTATTTTTAAAATCTTTATCTAATTTTGTCTCGGTTACTTATCATAATAGGCTATAACCCTTGAAAATAAGACATTTTCTAAGAAATCTATTCTATTCCCACTCTTCTTTTTCTGCTGTTCAATATATCCAAAACTGTTCAAAATAAAGGCTTTTCGTTTGTTGAGTGCTGGGAAATTTATTTAATTTAAGCTCGTTTTTAGATTTTTTTACCCGTTCCAGTCCCAGTTCCAGGTATATTTATTTTTATTACAACGTTATAAGAATGACCATAGACATCTAATCATTAGTAAAAATAAGATACCACCAAATGTTCTTAATTGAATTTTTCCTAATTCTGGTCTATTTATGATTAATTCAAACTTACTATTCTCATCTGGATCTTCTTCAAATAAAATTTTATCTTTATATATACGCTTAACGACCTCATATTCTTTTTGTAAAGATTTTATTTCGGAAATATATGCTATAAAAATAAAAATTAACGCTATAATAAACATCGCTATGACAACACCCTTTTTTGATCCTTTAGAAAACAAAAGATATGGTATTATATTATTACTATCATCATATTTAGTAATTATGTTAAGCAAATTCACGCCCATTGAGCCTAACCATGCAAAAAAAGTTAGATTTAAAGTTCTTAAAGCATTATTCGCATTTTTTGATAGAGCTAGAAAATCATCTTTTAACTTATTCAGTTGTTCAAAATAATCGTCTGTTTTTCTCGATATTATTCTTTTATAAGCCAGTTTGCTATCTTCTAATATTTCATTAATATCTTTTATATTTCGTTTACTTACTATCACTTGTCTAACGATTTGAAGTTTTACTTTATATGAGTCTTTATATTCATTGTTGTTAATAATCCAATCATAAAGTGCATATAAGTGTAAGGGGTCATCATCTATATTAAGATTTATTTTATAGATTTTATCATCAATTCTAAACTCCGATTCTATTTCTTCAGCATAATAAGTTATTTTTGTTGACAATGCAACTAATATAAAAAAATCTAAAATTAATTCTGATTTTGAAGTTTTCCTCGTTAATACTTCATTTATAACATTAACTGATATCGGAAATTCTCTTAAGTTTCCATTAATTATATTATCTTCTAGTATTTCTTCATAAACTACTTTATCTTTACAATTAGATTCAACTAATCTAAAGTCGTTGTTGTTTACTAAATATATTTTCGCATTTTCATTATAATTTTTTTGAGATAGTTTTGTTACCACCAAATTTAGATTTCTTGTACTCTCTATAAAATCATCTTCATAAATAAAATAATTTTTTTGATTTTCCAAACAATATATATTTTGTTCTTTTCTCAGATTTATTCCATTATCATTTAACAATTTTTTAAAATCACCAAATAATTGATTGTTAGTATCAATTTTTAATGACGTGCCGTCCCATAACAAATTGCTATTCACCACTTAATAACTCCTTAACTTTTGATAAATATTCATCATCTATTAAAATTCTAATTTCTTTGTTCCTTTCATCAAAATTAATTTTATTATCTCTTATACTTTCTAAATAATTTTTAGTAGTTATAGTTATGTTTTTTGAGATTTGTATCTTTCTTTGATAGTGTTTATTTAATATTTTTTCTGAGATATCAAAATCAGAATCTATTTGTTTAGACATATCAGAATATAACTCATCTTCTTTATTTAATTCTAAAAGTCCACTACTATTTAATTCGTCGAATAGATCAGACTTGTCAAATTTCTTATTATCAAACAAATAAAATTCCGAATACCTTTTTATCTCATTATAGTTTTCTCTAATTAAAATATCATCCGTAAATAGTTTATCTTGATTTATAAAATATATTATATCTTGGGTATTATCTTCTGAATTTCTTTTTCTTTCTAAACCTAAAAATTTTTGATACCAATATTTTGCTGCTGTTTTATTTTTATCTATTATCTTAACATCTTCATAATCACCTTCAAAGATTCCTACTTTAAAGTAATCTTTTTCTTTACCTAATTCACTTTTTATCTCATAAGAATCTTTATCTATAACTTCTAGTTTTTCCAATTTCATTATAGTAATAGATGTATCATCAGACTTAATAAATAATAATCCCTCTCTAATAGTACTGTTTCTTGTGCCATTAATTTTGCATTCTGCTTTTAATAAATCGTCAGCTACTCTTTTATAATTGAAGTCATTTTTATTGCTACACTCTTTAAAATAGTATATAGGACTATCTTCGTATCTATCTGAATTTGTATCTAAATAGCAATTTGTAATTAAATGGCTTTCTTTTGTTAATTCTCCAAATATTTTTAATATATTTTCCCTTTGAATTTCATCGAGTTCATTTTCATTAACATCTGTACCAATATCAAATACTTTTATAATATCAGTCATAATTATTTCCTCCTAAATTTTCAATTATATTGACTATAAAGTTCATTTCTTTAGCATTTATAAATTTTTCTATCGCCACATAATTAATTACATTGTTTTCATCCACCGGCATCATAATCTTTTGTCTTGCCATTCTATCTCCATTAAACTTATACGCATAACGATATTTTTCCTTCTGTTGTAATATCATTTGTTTTAAGAACATATAGCAGTATTTATTTTGCCCTTGTTCGTCTTTAAATGATACCCTCTTTACATCATCGGAAAAAACACAAGAATATGGGTGATAGAAGTTTTCAACCACGCTGCCATTATAGTTTACACCAAGCACGTTTTTATCAAATGAAGCATTCGTGTTTGAAACAAAATTTGTAATGCCGTTATTAGAATCTGTTGCTCCAATAAATGGTATATTACCATCTTGCATATTTGCCTTTGTTAGTCTTACGCCAGAGTTGATATTACAAATATCTGATAAGAAAAATTCTTTCCAATTAGCCTTATCAAAATGGTTATACATTATATATATATATATATATATTCGTCAAGATATTGAAGCACATTTTTTATCTGCTTTTGCTCAATATTTTTAATGAAATTCTCCATGTAAAACCAGTTTGGATTTCCATACTTATCTATCGGCAAAAGTATTTTTTCTCTTTTGATTCTTGTGTCATTTATCTCTCTGTTGAAAGAATATTTTTCTTCCAATCTCCCCAAAATAACGGAAATAAACTTATAAACTGTATCGATCCCGTTCGGTAACTTCAAAGATGTTACATGATCACTGGCGATATATTCATAATTATGATAAAAACAAGCACCAACACTTCCACTATTCGCAAGAGTTAGATCATTGTCTGATTTCCTGACCTTTTCAGTATTTCCAATAAAATTGTCTACACCATTGTTCAAAGCCGTAGAAGAAATATAAGGTATTTCTCCATCAATTTGATTTGCCTTAGTTAATCGCTTTCCTCTTTGAACAGTATCAAATACATCTGAAACGAAAAACTCGCCCCATTCAACATCTGTTAACACTTCAGGACAAATAACCAAATCAAGCAATCGACTCTTGTAGTACTCTTTTAAGTCGTTCCTTTGCTTGCTTTCTCTTTCTTTGATGTATTCTTCCATAAAATGCCAATTAGGGTTATTATTTTCATCTACAGGAAGCATTACATATCTATTTTTAAAACGAGTCCCTGTTAGCCCTTTTCCATATCCAAATCCACATTCTTTAATACTCTGCCTAAAAACCTGAACAAGAAATAATCCAACTTCTCTTGTAATTTTATTATTGCCTATGCTATACATCTTATTTCCTGAAACATAATCAATCCCTTGAAAAAAGAAATCCGCATTTTCCGCCCCAAGCGAAATTGTATTTTTAGGATTTTTTTCATAATTTTCATCAACAATTAGATCCTCAAGTCCGTTATTCATAGATGTTCTTGTCACATACGGGATTCCATTTGATGATACAGTGAGGTTTGCTTTATGATATGGTTTGGAATTGCTTACCTTAAATATTCCATCCTTTCCTCCAACCTTAAACTCTCCCCATTCAACATCGTTCAAACTATACTTATACATAATCTTCACCATTCTCTGCCACTTTTAAAGTTTGCTCTTTTCGGTCAGTCATAACCTCATATTTCTCCGTTTCTTTCAAGCCAAACAGATACCCTCGACCATGTGTAATCATGTTCACTTCAAATGTCAAATAGTCTGCAATAGTTTTTTCAAAATCTTCATCACTTGGGATTTCATCATTAAAATAATAGAAAGAATGTATCCACTCATCTGTGGCTTCTACAGTAGTAGAAACACAGAATTTTGTTGGTGCTTCTATATCGTCATTCCACACATCAAGAAGATGTCTTTTTTTATCTTTCGCACTTCCGTCATCAATTAGCCCTATATGTTTACTTACAATATAGCCATCATTTTCAAAGTTTATAAACTTAGCTTTCTTGGTCTTGCTATGAGGTATGCCTGCTGTAAAAATACCAATACAAGGATTCGTACCTACTCCATAAAAAGTATTCTTATTAAGCGTGATAACTCCCTCAAGCGTATGTTTTTTTAGTATTTTAGTCTTAAGGTTTTGCTCATCCTTAGTTTTCCCTGTGAAAGTCGATTGTGGTACAATCACAGCAACTTTAGCTCCCTCTACTAAACTTTCTAATAAATGATTTACAAAGTTTATCTCATATAATTCAGGGTTTTGTTTAGAACCTTGAGAATACGGTGGATTCATCATTCCTACTGTACAGCCTTTAAGTTGTATCTTACTTGGATTTTGTGCTAAGAAATCTTGGTTTTCCAAATTGCTCTTTCCATCTCCACGCAAAATCATATTTGTCGTCGCTATCGTAAACATATAATCTTGAAGTTCAATACCAAACAGTCTATTTTTTCTAATCTCTATCTGTTCAATTTCATCTTCCGTCTTCGATAACATCTGGTGCATAGCTGCAATAAGGAACCCTGCCGTACCACAGCAAGGGTCTAATACTTTGTCTGTTGGCTTTACATCAAGTAAGTCGCAGAACAAATCTGTAATATGTCTTGGAGTTAATATAATACCTAAGCTCTGTCCATCTCCGCCCGAATAAGACATAAATTCACCATAAAATCTACCAATATAATCTTCTGTGGATGAACTATATTTTATATTTGTAAAGATGCTGTTATATAGAACCTCTGTAAAATATCTAAGTGGTGTTTTTCCAAGATTATAATTTTTTTCATTAATTTTATTGTTATCTTTTATTATGTTGAATTGATTGAGTAACTTATCTCTTTTAACCTCAGGACTAACATTGGCTCTCCTCAAATTATCTTCTATTGCCTTATATATTTTTGAGCCATCAGTCCTTATTTTATCGCCAACTAAATCAGATATATCAAAGTTTTTATGTTCAATTTCGGATAAGGCAAGCAATATTCCAGAAATAATCAAAGGCTTATTCTTATCTTCTAAATTTCCGTAATTTCTTAAATCTTCATGAAGGGAACGAGCAACTTTTAACAATTCTTCTGTCTTTAATTCATCATTAGTTTTGACTTCTAATATTTCTCTTTCGTAATATTCATTTATGTTATCCACACTGAAAGAGATAAAAGTTTCAACATCGTCAAGTTCCTTATATCCACCTCTCTCGTCAATAAATAAGGGAGATATTCTATGATTTTTTTCATTACCACTTACACCAATTGCGATTATTTTTTTATAAGTTGTATTTTTTGCTAAATGCTTTCCATAGAACAAAGCTCCGTTCACAGCATAATCTGTAACCGACTTAACATCTTCAGCAATCAAATCCTTCTCGTTTCTATTGATATGTTTATTCAAGCTCGCTTTATCTTCAATTACAATTAAAAAATCGCTTATTACACCAACATATTCAGGGAACCCAACATTTCCCGTACCCTTCTTGGACGCGGTTGCTAATGCTTCGTCTATTTCTTTTATATTGCTTCCTTGTGCAGAAAAATCATCTTGCACACCAATTTCTTTCAGCATGTCATATACCCAAAGATCTGTCATTATTTCTTTCTTAGCCATTATCTATTTCCTCCATATAAGCAAGATTCTCTTCAGCAAAACTTTCTAATAATTTGTTAAGCTGATAAGTTTGAGTTCTCGTTAATTTGCATTTATTTTTTCTAATTGATTCAAAGACTTTATCATTCTCAATTATAAATTCGCATATATCTGGCGGTGGCGTCCTTCGAATTTGCGAATATAAATAATCCATTCTTCCTCGATCTTCATCACTTGGTTTCAACAATAGAATTATATTTTTATAAACTTCAGGACTCGGAGCATTTATTCCGTCTTCAATATATTTAAGATTTGAATTTGGTAGGTCTATAGCTTTTGCAAGTCCACGTTGACTTTCTCCTTTTGCTTTGCGATTAAATTTTATTAACTGTCCAAGCTCTTCTTTCAGTTCTTTTTTATTATCTATTTCTCGATTCAAAATGCTCCTCCTTTCTTTTTGTTCTATCTTCTGTAACATATAACATTATAACATATCCGCTTATTTTTTTCAGCACTAAAATTAAAGAACTGATGACATTATTTCAGCACCAGTTCTCCAAACCTCAATATATTATTTATTTAATTTCCTTGTTCTCTTCAGTAATAAAGAATGTATGTCCCACTGTTCTTTTGATATTTTTGCAATATCGTTCTTTATTTTTTTAATATCCGTTTTATAAATTACTCCTGTTTTATTTACTCGCCTTGCAATTTGATTTATGTTATTATTTGCAATTCCCAAAGAACTTTGCAGCTCTATAAACGGTTTTAAATCTACAATGTAAATCTCCTTTTCCATAACACACTTCCTAATAAAGTGACTCATAGTTTTACATCTTGCCAATTTCATTTTCTTGTCAAAAAGTTCTTTCTCTTCCTCACTCAAATATATTTTAAGTTGATTATTTCTACTTCTATTTTCCATGCTTTTCGTCTCCTTTCTTATATATTATTGGGTTTTAGGGCTTGCCCTAACAAGTAAAAAATCGATGTAAATAGTGATTGTAAAATCACAAGTTATCAATTTTTTCGTAGATGAGTACTCATCTACTGTGCTTGCTACTAAAGTTAACGTTACATAGCATTTATAAAGCGTCCAAATACTTTTGACTACCACAGAAATACTCTATTCTTCATTTCGGTAAATTCTATGAAAGTTAGAAGTTGTCGCTACCACTACCTCACTACCTTGACCTACTGGTAGCAAAGTAGCGGTAGCAGACTTTTTCAAAACTCTTAAAATGGAATTTCTATATCCCTCACTTCGATAAATCCTGTCTTTACATTTCTTTTATAAAACTTCTTGCTTACCCTGACCACTCCGTCAATTCTCACTTTCTTACTTTTTATAGATGGTTCAAGTGTACATTCATCAGCTACCTCATTTGCCATCAGCTCCGAAAATACTTTTTCATTGGTTTCAGGGTATCTACTTGTAAATTCAGCAGAGCATAGCAAATCTGGAGTGTCTGATTTTGTAGATTTCCATTCCATAAAGTCCAAGAAATTTTGTACATGCCTATTCTCACTCTTATGGGTTTGGATAACATAATCTAGATCTGTTCTTAGCTCTTTAGGTAAATAGAAATCATGAAGTTTGTTTTCATAAAGATACACCGCTTCTGCAATAGCTCCCTCAAAATCGTGTTTAACAATATTACGATGTTCTTCTCTTGTGATAGTTTCCAGTACAGAAAATTTCTCTGCATCATACATAATTGGTAATTCAATATTTTCACTGTTCACTTTCACAGGTAGATATCTTCTTTCTCCGGAAAAATCTCCTAAAAAAGTTGCATCATTAGTAGTTGCAATCAATATGCAAGTTCTCTTTACATCAGCAGAAAATCTTTCGTATGGTAGTCTTACTGTGCTTGTTCTTGCAGAGATAAATAATTTTGCTTCATCTGCACTTTTCGCATTTCTAAGAGCAACAAATTCTTCCAGTTCAACTACAACTTTACCTACAAGATTGCTGACAGCATCCTTGCCTTTTATATTATTTAATGAACAGTACCATTCAGGAAATAATGCCAGCTTCTCTATAAAACTGGTTTTACCTACGCCTTGAATTCCCGTAAGAACCATCAGCTCATCAAACTTACATCCTGGACTAAAAACTCTTTTTACCATACCAACTAACATATGTTCCATAATCCAGGCATTTAATTTTGTATCTTCTGCTCCAAGGTATTTTGGAAGCAATTTAGATATATGACTTTCACCATCATACGCAAGAGACTTCATATACATAGCAGGAAGATTTATAGCCCTTTTATGAGCAATAAAAGTTATGGCATCATCCATTCTATTTTTAGAATACTTAATGCCAAATTCCCTTTCTATCTCTACACCTAAAAGATTCGTTAAGTGATCGTTCCATTTTCTTATCTCATTTTCTTCCTGCTTTTCACCTTTCAAAGTTCCAAAAAACCTGACCGTCATGCTACAGGTATCAAAGAAAATTGTTCCGTATATTATCTGCTCTTCTTTGCAAAATAGTGGATTTACTAGCACCGTGATGATATTGGTTGTGTTACTCTTTATTTGTCCCTTATCTGTGTACTCTAAATCTCTATTAAGATAATCTGACAGTTCATCGTCATTAAATTTCAACCAATCAATCACGACTATCACCTACACTTTTTCTGTGATAGTCATAATCCCAATATTTACGATTTCCACATCTGATTGCTTTTTCTATACTATCATCTAAATACTTCATATAACCTATCTCTGTTTTTCTTTTGCTTTTATCTCCAAGTCTATTTAATGCAGATTGTAAAAATATTGATTTCATCATTTCGTGATTTCCATGTGTAAAACTATTCAAGAATAAAAGTAGCTGAAAATCATCTTTGCTTGCATCACCACTTAAATTAAAACCATAAAACAAGTCTTTTGCTTTTTCATTATGTCTTAGCATTGCATCAAGTACCTTATCTGTATTAGGAATGTTATTTACAGCCTCGTTATAGCCCTCTATGGCTTTATAAATACTTTCTTTAGGTGAATATAGCTTGTAATACTTGTCTATGGCATCTTGCTTGTTTTCAGCCAAATAGTTAACTGTAAACAGTCCTCCAGTCATAGCAATACATCTGTTTTCATGATACATTTCTACTTTTTCAATTTGATTATTGAAATTTTTCTTTATACTTCCCTTAACAAAAATATGAAGTCCCTTGCCAGATTGAGAAATTTCTATATAGGTGTCTGAAAAATCATCTATCAAATTCTTCTTGTCCTCACTAACATTATCCAGGTCAAAACAAATAAAAGGATCATCCTTTGTCAAAATAAAAGAAAGTCCATCGCAGCCACTATTTGGCAATCCGTTAGTTGCAGTTTCAAAGTCTTCCCCATTGTTCTCTTAAGTTCCATCCTTTAGAGCTTAATGTAATCGGACTAACAGGAATTTTTATTATCTTAACCTTTCCTTTTTTATCTGTATTTTTTATTTTCTTAAACCATAGCCATTGATTATATGATTTAAGTTCCAATGGTATATTTCGTCTATATTTCTCTATCATTTCTACCTCCAAAATTTTGATTGATGATGAAGGTACAACCTGATAAAATAATCTTGTCAGGGATGAAATACCAAGTTGTACTTTCATCTTGCCTTTGGTCTTTATGGCTAAAGGCTTTTTTCTTTTTTAATTTCTTCATAAATTTCCAAAATATAGAGAAGCGTTTCATCTTCTATCTCATTTAACTTTCCAACTTTCTTGATCACTCTTGCTAACTGGAATATTTCTTTGGAAATAGCATCTGCAACTCTATAATCAGCACGAACACTTATTTCATGTTCTGTAAGAAGTTGAATGAAATAATCTTGTTTTGACATTTGGCTAAGCTCATATTCTTCATCAGAAACCCTAAAATTCAAGATGTGATTTCTCTTTCTATTGTTCTCACGCTTCTTTTTCTTTTTCTTTCTAATTTGCTTAGCCTGTTTTTGTATCGTTTCTTGTCTAAATATCATCTTCATCCTCCTTGAGCAAACTATCCCAATCATTTTGCTTTGAACTTCTCATTTGTGATAGTGTATCTGCCATTTCATTTTGCTTGCTTGGAAATAAATGAGCATACCTATAGGTAATATCTATTGATTCATGCCCTACTCTATCTGCAATTGCAGTTGCAGAAAATCCAAGTTCAATTAGTAACGATACGTGCGAATGTCTTAGATCATGAACTCTAATTCTTTTAACATTAGCTTTCTTTGCTCCTCTATCCATTTCGTGATGTAGATAGCTTTTCGAAAAAGTAAATATCAAATCTTTTGGTTTCAACTTGTAAAAGCTATCTAAGTAATTCTGAATTTCCTCAGCCAAGAAATCAGGCATTACTATCTTTCTAATACTCTTCTTTGTTTTAGGTGGAGTAATTATATTCTCACCATCAATTTTTTGAAGAGATTCATCTACTTTTATAGTGTTGGTATTGAAGTCAAATTTTTCTTTTGTAAGTGCCAATAGCTCTCCCATTCTAAGTCCACACCAATATAAAATTTCAAAAGCATAGAATGATTGAGGTTTGTCTTTAATCGCAGCTATAAACTTTTCATATTCTTCCTGTGTCCAAAATGACATTTCATCAGCTTCTTTTTCTCCCATTGTTCCTACGTCTCTGGCAACATTACTTTTAAGATTATAGTATCTACACGCATGATTTAAGATGCTACTTAACTGTGCATGTATTGTGCGAAGATAAGTCGGAGAATAATTTCTACCTCTATCATCTTTGACTTTCATCAGTTCATTTTGCCACTGAATAATTGTTACATTAGTAATATCATTCATCAGCAAGTCCCCAATATACGGCATAATTTTTGAATTAATGATAGCTTCTTTTGTTCTCCATGTATTTTCTCTAATGCGTGGTTTTTTATCCCTTTTATATAATTCAAAGAACTCTCTAAATGTTAGTTCTACGCTTCCTGCTTGTCCATTTAAGAACTCTTTTTCCCAAGCGAGAGCTTCTTTCTTTGTTGAAAAACCACGTTTTTTCTTATTTAACTTTTGCCCTTTCCAATTAACATAGCTGAACTTACAATACCAAGTACCATTTTTGTTTTCATCTCTATAAGCACCCATTTCTATACCTCTCTTCTTAATTCTTTTCCATAACAATATTTTTCCATAAAGTATTGTCTGTTCACCTTACCACGTTGCACACGATAGCCAAGATTCATTAGTTCTTGATTCATCTCATTGATAAGTTGATAAGCAGTTGTTCTACTGACTTCCAGAAAATCTTGTACTTCTTTAGCTGTCATGAATACTTTTTGCATAACTGTCCTCCTTTCAGATTTATTGTAAGGTTCTACATCCATAGCTGAAGTTGGACGAGCGTCGATTTAAAAAACTTACATTCTTTCCAGTTCATAAATGAACTGTATAGTTTTATTATAATAGTTCATTTTCGTTCTGTCAATAGTGGTTATAAATTTTTCACTTTAATATCAGGCTTTATTACAACAGTTCTTTAAAATATATACAGAACACTTCTGTTGTGTTTGATTATGAAATATGGTAAAATATAATAGAATATTTTAAAAAGAGAGGTGTCCTGAAATGATTTCTGGTAAGAAATTAAAACAAATTCGCTTGTTCAGAAAACTAACACAGAAAGAACTTGCTATCATGTCCGAACTAACTGATGCAGCAATTCGTAACTACGAATTAGGAAATAGATCTCCAAATATAGAACAACTAAGAAAGATTGCAGATGCTCTTGAGTGTGATATATCTGCTTTGATTGACCATGAACCTAATTCTATTTTTGAGATAATGCACATAATTTTTGACTATGAAAAAGAAATGAAATTTAGACCACTTACAGGGCAAGGTGAACCAACTGCCCTTTTATCTCATAATCCTCACTTTGATGACTTTTTAGTAGAGTGGGATGAAATGAGAAAGAAACATTATAACGGGGAAATTTCTGATGAAGAATTAGAGGATTGGAAACTGTCGTTTCCTAAGAAATCGAGATTTTTAAAAAACGTTAAGAGCTAGTAACAAATATAACATTGAATGAATGTAACATTATCGCTCAGAAAATTTTCGTATGATAAACGACAATGTTTAATTAGAAGGGGAGGCTATATGGAAGAAAAAAATATATTAGATCCACATCGTATGTTTAAGCAAGCTTGTGCTTTTTCTGATTGTGCACGATGTTGTGAAATAGAGCCTAATAACATTATTGAATATAGATTTAATTCTCATACTGTTTCAGGTATTGTCAATTCTGCTTTTTCTTGTGAGGTATTTATTAAAACGCTATTAGTTATTCATGGTGTATCTGTTAATAAAATGAGAGGCAAGAAAGCTTGTGATGGTCATGATTTAAAAAAATTATGGAAATTATTCAAAGAAAAGGATTCTGAAACAGCATCATTAGTTGAGCTAAAAATGCAAGAAATATTTAATTCTAATAATAAAAATATGTTTGATGAATTGCTTGATAATATTTCTAATGCATTCGAGTATTGGCGTTATATATACGAAAAAAATAGTGGAAGTATTAATATCAATTTTTTAAAATTTTTTAGACTATTGCTAAGAGAAATATGTTGCAAACAATTATATGATAAAACTTGGGCAGAATTTATAGAATAGTTTTATTAACCACCATTAAATTTCTTGTTATCTAAATGTCATTTACAAGAAATGTCCACTTTTGCCGAAACACAAAAAGACCGTAACAATTAAGCTACGGTCTAATTTTTTATTCATTTGTAAAGCCACTTTGAACTATTATCGGATTTATTCTTTTTGAAATTTTTACCCAATTTTGTCCCAGCCGCTCATTCTAACAGGCTGTAAACCTTGATTTTAAGCCATTTTTGAGAAAATCTACTCTACTCCCACTCAATTGTTGCAGGTGGTTTGCTTGTTATGTCATAGACAATTCTGTTTATATTTTCTACTTCATTTACTATTCTTACGGAAACTCTGTCCAATACTTCATAAGGGATTCTAGCCCAATCAGCTGTCATAAAGTCTGTTGTTGTAACTCCTCTTAACGCTAGAGTGTAATCATATGTTCTAAAGTCCCCCATTACTCCAACTGTTTTGTTGTTTGTAATAACTGCAAAATATTGGCTTATATTTTTATCCTCTCCTGCTTTTGCAATTTCTTCTCTAAATATTGCATCTGCATCTCTTAATATTTCTAATTTTTCCTCTGTTACTTCTCCCATTACTCTTATTCCCAAACCTGGTCCTGGGAATGGTTGTCTGAAAACTAAATATTCAGGCATTTTAAGTTCTAAACCTAATCTTCTTACTTCATCTTTGAATAAGTCTCTTAAAGGTTCTATTAAATCTCTAAAATCTACAACATCAGGAAGTCCTCCTACATTGTGATGTGATTTTATAACTTTTGCATCTCCAAGTCCTGATTCAATAACATCCGGATATATTGTTCCCTGTGCTAAGTAATCTACTTGACCAATTTTTTTAGCTTCATCTTCGAAAACTCTAATAAATTCTTCTCCAATTATTTTTCTTTTTTGTTCAGGATCTGTTACTCCTTTTAGCTTTTCTAAAAATCTGTCTTTTGCATTTACTCTTACAAAATTTAATTCATCATTTTTAAAGGCTTCTTCTACTTCATCACCTTCATTTTTTCTCATAAGTCCAGTATCAACAAACACACAAGTTAATTGGCTTCCAATAGCTTTTGAAAGTAAAGATGCACAAACAGAAGAGTCAACTCCTCCTGAAAGAGCTAATAAAACTTTTTTATCTCCTACAGTTTGTTTTATTTTTTGTATTTGTTCATTCATAAAGTTTTGCATTGTCCAATCACCACTTGCATTACAAATATCGTAAAGGAATGATTTTATTAATTCTTTTCCTTCTTCTGAGTGATTAACTTCTGGATGATATTGAACTGCATAAATTTTCTTTTCTTCATTTTCTATTCCAGCATAAGGACATGTATCAGTATGTTGAATACAGTCAAATCCTTCGGGAAGTTTTACAACTTGATCTTGATGACTCATCCAAACAGTTGTTTCAGATTTCATATTTGAAATAAGTTTTGAATTTTTATCTTTGATGCACAAAGTTTTTCCAAATTCCTTTTTGTCAGCTTTTTCAACAACTCCACCAAATGTTTGAGATATTAATTGCATTCCATAACATAATCCCAAAATTGGTATATTAAATTCAAAAATTTCTTTTTCAATTTTTGGCGCTTTTTCGTCATAAACACTATTTGGTCCACCTGTAAAAATTATGCCGATAGGTTTTTTTCTCTTTATTTCATTAACTGCTTTATTATAAGGAACAACTTCACAATACACATTAAGATCTCTTACTCTTCTAGCAATTAATTGATTATATTGCCCTCCAAAATCAACGACAAGAATTAATTCATTTTTCATTTGATAATCTCCTTAATTATATTTAACAATAATATTATATAATATTAGCAAGAAAAGGTAAATATCAGTAAGGTTATTTTAAATGAAAAAGGAAGCCTTCGCTTCCTTTTAATTAATAATTTATTTTACTTCTGTTGGCACTGTAATTTTACCGTCTGCAATGCTCTTCTTTAATTCTTCAATTTTTTGTTTTAATTCATTAGGAATTTTAATCTTTAATTGATCTTCTTTTCCGTATGCAACGTCAACACCGTTTGTTTTAAGTGAAAATTCAATAGTTTCTCCACCTCTAAATTTTCCTTCGTATAAGTCTTTACCAACGCTCTTAATAGCTTCATTTACTTTTTTGATTGTAGAAGCTATAACATATTCAGGTGCTAAGTAAGATTGATCTCTATCTACACCGAATACAAATTTTTTATTTTCTTTTGCTGATTCGATAACACCATTACCTGTACCACCTGATGCATGGAAAATCATATCAACTCCTGATGAGTACATACTATTTGCAATAGCTTTACCTTTAGTAGCGTCTCCAAAACTTTCAGCATATTGAGCAACAACTTCTACTTTTTTATTATTGTCTTTTGCTGCTTGTTCAACGCCAGCTCTAAAACCTGCTTCAAATTTTTTGATTAATGGAGATGTAATACCACCAACGAAACCAACTTTATTTGAAGTAGTTAATGTTCCTGCCAAATATCCTACTAAAAATGAATTTTCATTATCTGCAAAAATTGTTCCGATAAGGTTTTTTGGAGTGTTTTCAAAAAAAGAATCAATAATTACATACTTTTGATCAGGATTAGCTTTTGCTGCAGCTTCAATATCTTTTGCTAATGCAAAACCAATTCCAGCGATTAAATCATTTTTACCATCAAGTAAAGTTTCTAGATTTGTCTTGTAATCAGAAGCTTGTTTACTTTCAACATAAGTAGGTTTTTCAATTATTCCTTCTTTTTGTAATTCTTTTAAGCCTTCATAAGCAGATTGGTTAAATGATTGGTCATTAACACCACCAGTGTCAGTTACCATTGCATATTTGATTGGCTTTTTAGTATTTTCTTTTTTTTCTTCTGTTTTTGTTTCTTTTTTTTCATCAGGTTTAGAAGAACAACCTGTTAGAATCATAGCACCAACTAAAAGTGCTGCGAAAGTCTTTTTGAATTTCATATAAAACCTCCTAAATTATTTAGTCTAGTACATTATATATCAAAACAACTAAAATTTCAATACTTTTTCTACTAATCTCCAATTAAATTTTCACCATTTTCTGAATTATTGTCATTTTGTTTATCAGATTGAATTTTTTCTCCGGATTCAGATTTATTATCTAAATATTGTCCAATGATATCTCTGACAATTGGTCCACAATATGCACCAGCTCCACCTTGAAATATTACAGTAGCAATAGCAATTTCCGGCTTATTATAAGGTGCAAAAGAAACATTCCAAGCATAATTATCATATGCTTGTCCAGTAACAGGATTGATTCCACTTTTTTGTGCTGTACCTGTTTTTGTACCAATTTCTATCGGTAAATTTTTAAAAATTTTAGAATTTTCAGAAGTTTTAGATGCCATATTCATTCCTTCTAAAATATATTTTAAATTTTTAGGATTAAAAGTTGATTTTTCAGTTTCAGGATTATTTTGAAATGACACTGTCCTATTATCATGACTTACTATTTTTTCAATAACAGACGTTTTTAACTTTTGTCCACCATTTGCAATCATAGCCATATATCTTGCCATTTGTATAGGTGTATAAGCATTTTGTCCTTGTCCAATTACAGTATTTAATGAGTCTGCATTAGACCAAGAAGCTTGATTTAAATAATCAAATTTTATCATATCTGCTAAAGTAACTTTTGAATTTCCGACTGTTTCTTCAGCCTTTAGTTCCAATTTTTCCAGTCTTTTAATTACTTCTGTTCTCGAAGGAACTGTTTCTTCATCAGCCCAGTTTACAATAGTATCAATTATTTTATTAAAGTCATAATCTTCTTTATTTTTATCATCTAAGATATATTTATCAATTTCTTTTTCCAATTTTTGCTTTAACATAGCTTTAGTTAAAGATTTTTTAGTATTTGAATCAGGAACAACTCCTTTACTTTCTTTTGGTACATTTATCTCAATACCTGTTCTTTCTCCAAGTCCCAATTCTTTTACAGTTTTAGACAAATCTTCAATTGTAATTTTAGTCCCTGTTTTTTTATTTGATTTAGGATTTTCTCCCAATGCCAAAGCATAGAAGTAGTAATTACAGCTATCTCTTAAAGCAGTTCTTAAATTTTCATTTCCATGTGTTCTTTTATATTGATTCCATATCCAACAGCCGAATTTAGTATCTCCAACATCCATTACACCCTGACAATTAATATTTTCATTAGGATTTAATCCTTTTTCAAGAGCAGCTAATGCGCTTGCAAGTTTAAATGTAGAACCCGGTTGTGAAATACTTTGTGTTGCAATATTATATAAAGGTCTAGGAGCAAGAAAATCTCTTGCATCTTCCGGAAATAAACTTATCCAGTCACTATTTGAAATCCCTGTTACAAAAAGATTTGGATCATAAGAAGGATAACTTGCAAGTGCTAAAACTTTTCCCGTTTTAACATCAAGCACAACAACTGCTCCACTTGTTGCATTTTTGTGACTTTCGTTAGGTTTATAACTTCCCCACTTACTTTTATACTCGCTTCCATTTCTAATAGATTCCAAAGTACGTTTTAAAGACTCTTCTGCTACTTTTTGTAAGTCTGAATCTATTGATAGATATACATTTTTTCCAGGAACAGCCTGCGTTTCAGAAATTGTTTCTGTTCTATTTCCTCTATTATCAACCATTACTTTCTTAAAACCATCTTGTCCTTTTAAAGAAACTTCCTGACTTTCTTCAACTCCTGTTTTTCCAATAAAGCTATCCGAAGAATATCCCTTATCTTTAGTATATTTTTCAATTTCATCCTGTTGAGAAATTTTTCCAATATATCCTAAAATGTGAGAAGCTAATTCCCCATTAGGATAATGTCTTATTGGTTCCATCGAAACAGTAAATCCCTTATTATTTTCAAACTTTTCTTTTATATGAGAAACACAAGGCTCAGAAATTCCATAAGTAAGAGTAATAGGAATATATGCTTTATCTCCCTGTAATTCAACTTTTCTATTTAAAACTAAATAACTATATGCAGTATAGTTATCTAAATTTTCAATAGAATAAGTCTTTTTTAATGTGGAAAATAGACTTTCACCAGTATAATCGTCCTTTACTTTATATCTATTCTTTATCTCTGTTCGATTTATATTATATACATAATCAAATGATTTATTTGTTATAGAAATTTTTAAAATAATATTATTTTCAGTATTTACTTCTTGGGCAATGTTTTTTATATCGTCAGATAAAACAAAATCATAAAGCAAATTATTTTCTTCTGCAAGAGAAATTAAGTGAGTCAAAGGTTCGATGTCTTTTTTTTCGTTATCCTTATAATTAAATTGCACTTTTTCTTTATCTTTTTCATCTTTGACTAATGTGTACTCAACATTTGTATCAATATTTTTTTCTTCTAATTTCTTTAATAAAATCTCTGCAGGAATTATTTTATTTCCTTTTTTATCAACTTTTACATAACTCAATAATTTATCCATAGTAAATTTTCTAACCATATTATAGAAATCATCTTTTGCACTGGTTTCTAAAGTTACTTTTGAATTTTGTTTATTTAATTCCGATTTTATTAGTAACAAATTATATCTATTCAAATCAACCAATGGACTTAGCTCAATATTTTTTAAAAGATTTTTTTTCTTTAATTCATCATAAACTAATTTTCTTGCCAAAGGCTGATCCAATATTTTTCTTATTATTGACTTATCATCCTTTACTAAATCTGCAACATGTGAATAAATTCCTTTAGAAAGATCTTTATCTTTTGCATATTCTTCATATTTTTTATCTTTAGAAAAACTTATATCTCCATTATCTACATCAAAAAAATCACTTGGAACATATATTCCTTTAAGTTGTAAATCTCTTATAACCTTTTTTATAATATAGTACGAAAATTTTGATGAAGAATTTTTTTCAATTCTAAGTTTTAAAATATCTTCTACCAATTTATTTTCTAAAATTATATCCAAAACTTTTTCTTTAGGAGACTTTGACTCAGTAAAATAATCAACATCAGAAGAATACACAAAATAATTAATTCCTAAAAAATAATCATCAGTATCCCAACTTGCACCATCTTTATTAAGTATTCTGGTTAATTCTTCAATTTTACTTACTTTCTCATCTTTATTTAATCTATTAAATTCATCTTTCAAAATTTGAACAGCCGGACTAGTCTTAACTCCTGCTAATAATTTACCATTTCTATCATAAATATTACCTCTTGGAGCTGTTATTTTTACATCCTTAAGTCTGTTATTATCCGCTTTATCTCTATAGTCATCACCATTCATTATTGTTAAATGAAACAGTTTTACAACAAGTGCAATCATCAAAATAAATAAAATGGAATAAACTATCTTATATCTCAATTGTCTATCATTAATCTTTTCTAATTTATTCTTATCAAAAATCTTCATATAATTTACCTACTAAAATCTAAATTTTTTCTTTTTAAACACTTTTCTCAAAACATAGTTACATATCAAGTACAATAAAACATTTAAAAGCATCTCTATAATTATTGGACCTTTTAAATATTTTATAAACCTTGCTGATGATGAATTTTCCAAAAACATATAAATTATTGTATTCATAACCCAATAAAATAAAGTTGCTACAACAGTAATTATAGAGCCTGAACGTATGTCTCCTTTGTTTATGGAGTCTTCATTATATCCAACTATAAATCCTATCATATAATATATCAACGCTCTTATCCCTATAACTCTTGAAAATAAAATATCTTCAAAAAATCCAAGTACAATCCCGGAGTATCCGGAAATATAAGAACCGAAATTCATAGCAATTGCAACAACAACTGCTAAACTCATATTTGCTTTAGAGTTAAATATACTAAAATTAGGTAATATCGCTGTTTGTATCATTATACTTGCAAAAAACATTAATACAACTTTTAATCTATTCATTGTCTTCACCATTTCCTTTTAATACAAACACCCTAAACAAAGTCGTAAAGTCTACAGGAGATTTTACACTAACTTTTTTTTCTAAATTATTTTCTGAAGATTTTACCTCTGTAACTTCTCCGATGTATAAGTTTCTTGGAAATACTCCACCTCTACCTGAAGTAACTAATTTATCGCCAACCACAACGTCAGCATCTGATTTATACATAAAACCAGACAAAAGATTGTTTTCTTGACCATTTATAGCTCCATATGATTGCGTTCTAACGACATTAAATGAAACATTACTTGCAGAGTCAACTAAACTGGAAACTTTACTCCAATTATATCCGACTTCAACTACCTTTCCAACAACTGCCTTAATATAAGTATTTTCCTTATCTCCAACGGTTCCTTGAACAATAATATCTCCAACTTTAACACCATCTTTACTACCTTTATTTATGTTAAACCTTACAAACAAACTATTGTTATCTAGAGCAATCACATTAGCACTTAAAAGATTTTCTTTATTTTTTAAATACAAATTATATTCATTTTTTAAAAATTCTTCTTTAGCTATTATGTTCTCCATACTTATATTTTTTTCTTTAAGTTCTGCGTTTTCAATTTTTAGTTTTTCATTTTCTTCTCTAATTGCTTTTGATCCAAAAATATTCTTAAAAACCTCTTTTGAACTTGCAATAGAAGAATAAACTATTCTTGAAATTGAACTAGTAACCGTTCCTATCGCATTTTCTCCAATATTCATAATAGAAGAATTATTACTGAAAAAAATTATAGAACTTAAAATTATCACTGTTGTAAAAAAAGAAATTTTCTTTTTACGTGCTTTAATATTTCTAAATCTATTCATTATTTTTTCTCCTATTATTTTTAGCTTTCATATTATTAACCAAGATACTTGCTCCTTCACAAGTACAGGTCAATGGATTTTCAGATATATTTATAGCTATTCTCAATTCGTTTTGTAAATACTCAACACAACCGTTAATTTTAGAACAACCTCCTGTTAGAAATATTCCATTTCTTAAAACATTCCCTGTCATTGACGGAGGAGTCTTTTCCAAAATAACTTTTATTGCGTCAGCAACTGCATTAAAAAGCGGAAATAACGAAGATGTTATATCTTTCCCATAAATTGTAGCATTTCTAGGCATACCACTGTTTATATCTCTACCGAATATTGAAAGACTATTAGTGATATTGCTAGTTATAAATGAAGATAGATTAATCTTTATAAATTCCGCAGTTTCTTTATCTATCATCAAATCATATTTATTTTTTACGATATTTATGATGTCATAATCTATTGAATCTCCACCAATATCAACAAATTTAGACGCAACAACTCCACCTAAACTAACTAAAGAAACATCTACAGTTCCTCCTCCAATATTAGCCACAATACTTCCTGACGGTTCTAAAGCCGGAAGTCCCATTCCAATTGCAGACGCAACTGCGCTTGGAATAAATTCAATGCTTCTAGCACCGGAATAAATTACACAATCTTCGATAGCTCTTCTATCAACTTCAGAAATACCACTTGATATCGCAATATGCACCTTTGGATGAAAAACTGAAAAACTCGATTTTGCTTTTTTTAATAAATTTGTTAGCATTACTTGAGCAATTTCAAAATTTATTATCTTCCCACCTTTTATGGGTGCCAATGTTATTATATTATCTGGAGTTTTTCCTTCCATATTTTTTGCTTTTTCTCCAACTGCAACTATTTCATAATTATTTAAATCCACTGCAACAACAGAAGGTTCCATAATTTTACCATCTTTTCTTTTTGAGTATATTAGAGTGTTAGACGTACCTAAATCTAAGGTCAAATCTTCTCCTAAAATCCACGAAAAACCCATTTTTCTACCTCTCTTACCTCATTAATCCTTTTTCTTTTAAACTAACATATTTATTATATCCGATTATAATATGATCTAATAATCTTATTCCAACTAAATCTCCAACCTCTTCCAATCTTTTAGTTATATCTATATCTTGTGAACTTGGAGTAGGATCCCCACTTGGATGATTATGCAAACAAATAATACTGTTTGCGCTATATCTTAGAGCATATTTAAAAACTTCTCTTGGATGAACTATAGAAGAATTTAAATCTCCTTTAGATATTTCATCCCAAGAAATTATTTTATTCTTAGTATCTAATAAAAGAACATAAAAATGCTCTTTCATTTCGTCTCTTAGTATATTCATAAAAATATCAGCAACGCTTTTAGGAGAACCTATAGAAAAATTATCAACACATTCCCTCATATTCAATCTTTTTGAAAGTTCTAAAGCTGAAACTATAGAACAAGCCTTTGAAAGACCTATTCCATCAATTTTCATCAAATCATTAATTGTAATCTCACTAATTCTATGAAACTTATTCATATATTTCCATAATTTTTTTGAAAGAGTCAAAACATCTTCTTTTTTTGAACCACTTCGAATTAAAATTGCTATAAGTTCATATTCGCTTAAATTTTCTAATCCAAATTTATAAAGTTTTTCTCTCGGTTTATCAGTTTCTTCAAGCTCTTTTATCGAAACAGTAAAAGTTTCTATATCTTCATATTCAATATTTTTTACGCTATTTACTTCATTTATTATTTTTTCTCCAAAAGATAGATTTTCTTCTTTAATTTCTTTTTCAAAAATTTTTTTCTCTTTTAATTTTTCATCGTTTAAAAAAATTTTTAACTCTTTTAAAAAATTTTCATAATCATTACTTGACATAATTACCTCTTAAAATTTTATACATATAATTTGAAATAATACCAACCAAGATTCCGGTAAAAACTCCAATTATACCTAAAAAAGGAATAAAATTAATCAAAGTTCTTGTATTTAAAAGAACCATAGAAACCAGTATTTGAACCATAACATGAGAAACAGACCCCAAAACACTTATTCCTATTAAACTTAAATACTTACTACAAAACTTATTTAATATATACATAGTAACAATGCTTGTAAATCCCGCTGAAAAATTATATATAAAACTTATAGGATTTCCTAATATTATTACTAATAAAATCGCCTTAAGAAATGAAATAAAAAATGTTTCTTTAAAACCGAAAAGTAAGATTGAATTTATAATTATTATATTTGACAGCCCTAATCTTACATTTGGAATAGGTATTGGAATATAATACTCTAATAATGATACTATTAAAGCAACTGAAACAAATAATGAAATTAAAATAACTTTTTTTGCTTTCATTAATTTACCACATCCAAATCATTATTTTGTCTTGATTTTATTTGTATCACCAATCTATTTGGCATACAAATAATTGCTTGTCCAACTTTATTTATTTTTCCAAACTTAACATCGAGTTTATCGGGACAACTCGCTTCGATAACTCTAACTCCATCATTATCTACTTCTAAAATATTAAGTCCAAAAGAAGTTCTTATAGGATAAACTTTCTTTTCCTTTCCAAATGTTATCTGCTTAATTTCTTCTCCATTTACTTGAACACTTATATATTTATCTTCGGTTGTTATAAAACTTTTATTTATATATACAAATGAAAAGCAAAAAATAATAATTAAAGTAAAGATAACAATAATATCTCCTTTTTTCATATACACTTCCCTATTTTTACTATGAATATCCTATCAATATAACAAATATTAAAAAGACAGGATTATCATCTCAACATTAATTTTATCAAAAAATTATCTATTTTTCAATGTTTTAAAAATTTTTTTCTGGAAATGATCCATATATTTATTAACTAAACAAAAAAAGTAGTATTAAAAAAATTTAAAAATACTACTTTTTTATCTTTATTTTCATTTTTTCAAAAATTAATTAACTGAATTTATATAATGCCCTTTAAACACATTTTTATAATTAAATTTTTTTGAATATTTTAAATATTCAACACATTCTTTTAAAATTCTATAGACCATATCAGAATCTTCATAAGTAAAATCAAGTCTTACTCTGTCAACTCCAAGCTCAAATATTTCATTTATGTTTTCTCTTAAATCAAGGGCAATATGATTTCTTATTTCAGTTCTGCAAAACATATCTTGAAATAGTCTAAATTCTCTATTCTCCATATCTTTTAAAATATAGTCACTTCTTGCACATTCAGCACAACGCCTATCTTTGTGACAATCTTTTGTCAAAACACCCATTGCACAGTATTCCGTAAGCATTGCTCTTGTATGTCCATAAATTATCATATCAACATTTGCATTTTTTTCTTTTGATTTATTCAATAAACTTTTTATTTCAAATTTATTTATTTCCTGTGAAATTGTTATATCTTCAGCATCAAAATATTTTTCAAAAAATCTCAATGAATATGAGTTATAAATATTAAAATATGTGTCTATATTGAATTTTTTAGTGCCAAATTTTGATTTAAAAAAATTTTTTGAACCCCAAGTTGATATTTGAACTTTATTAAAAATTTCATTATTTATTTTAGATAAATATTTTTCTAATATAGAATACTCTTCATTTCTTATAACACCTAAAGCGCTATAAACTAAATTTATCCCAATAGTTTTAAATTTATTATAATATTCTTCAAGTAAAGTAAAATCTTCAGTATAAATTTCTCTTATATGCTCTGATATATCCGGATTTTCTAAAATTTTATCAAGTTGAGAATTTTTATGTACTTTTAATGTAATCTTTCCATTAAATACTTTTTTATCTTTCAGATAGCTAAAATTCTTATAAGAATATATAATCCTTTTACTTGAAAAATCCAGTTTATATTCCTCATATTTTTCAATTGCTTTTCTTCTAAGATTATTCAATACTGAAACTGGAACAAAGACATCTTTATCTACAAATATGTTATCAAAAACGAATTTGTAAGGAGTTCCACCAGTTTTACACAATTTTTCAATAATCTTATCTATTTCAGCTTCTTTATCATTTGATTTTTCTATTTTTTCGTCTGAATAAACTTCAATATTTTCTAAAATAAACTTTGCTTTTTCACCAACTTTTATAAAAATTTCACATTTTAAATTTATTTTTTTATTCTCAATTCCTTCTATAAATGATTTATTGGCATTATCTACCAATAATTTATCAGAAGTTTTGTAAACAGGAGTTTTAGGTTTTATATTTTTCACAAAATCAATTTCTATAATTTCTCCAGCTACTCCAAAGTCAAAAATTTCACCATTTTTAATTATTCTACCAATACTTCCTCCACCTAAATTAATACCGTCTCCTTTCGAAAGTTTGCCGGATAACTTTATTTTCAATTTGTTCTTTTTGGAGTTAAAACTTAAAACTTCTCCAACTTTTACTCCAACATTATTAGGCTTATCTAAATTAATTATATCAGAACCATTTTTACTCATAAGGTATCCTGATGTGAATTTTCTATTAAAAATAGCTTCTAAATCTTCTTTTAAAGCCTTTTTATCATCTGTAATTTTATTATTTATGTAATTGTCTATAGTTTTTCTGTATCTTGATGTAACAACTGCTACATATTCTGGTCTTTTCATTCTTCCTTCAATTTTTAAAGATTTAACACCAGTATCCAATATTTTTTCAATGTTTTCTATACTACATAAATCTTTTGGACTCAATAAGTAATTTCCATTTACATCAATAATTTTTCCTGTTGTCTTGTTAATCAATTTATAGCTTTGCCTACAAGGCTGAGCACAACGGCCTCTATTTCCTGAACGATCTCCAAGCATTGAGCTCATTAGACATTGCCCTGAGTAACTTACACAGATAGCTCCGTGAATAAATACCTCAATATCTATATCAACATTATCACAGATTTCCTTAATCTCTTCTATACTAAGTTCTCTTGCAAGAACTACTCTATCAAATCCAACTTTTTTTAATTCTAAAACGTCATTTAATGAATGTGCAGATATTTGAGTTGATGCATGAAGCTCCATATTTGGATATCTTTTTCTTAAAACTTCTGCAACTCCAATATCGGACAAAATTATTGCATCCACACCAATTTTATATAAAAAATCTGTATAAGAAATCAATTCTTCAATTTCAGTTTCTTTAATAGATGTATTAACAGTGACAAATATATATACATTCCTAAGTTTTGCATATTTTACAGCTTCTATAAGCTCATCATTGTCAAAATTTGTTGCAGAAGCTCTTGCTCCAAAACTGCTACCACCTAGATAAATAGCATCTGCTCCATTTTGAATTCCGGCTTTCAAGGATTCCATAGAACCCGCCGGAGATAAAAGTTCAAACATAAAATCCCTCACAATAAAAAATATATCTTCATAAAATGTGTAAAGACATGTTTATTATACCACATTTTTTTAATTATAAAAGGAGAAATTAAAATTCCTCCTTTTAAAATATTCAATCATATTTAAATTTTATAAGAAAAGTATTAATAAAAATCAAAATAAAATGAATTATTATTATAATCATAAACAAGAAAATTGATTTATAGCCTAATAATTCAACTTTCCCAAATACAACTGGATACAATATTACTAATAATTGAAATATTACATAGCATAAATTTATAATTAAAAATTTATAATTTATCTTATACAAAATTGAGAATGTCATATATAATAAGAGTATGACAATGAATGTCCCTCCATTAAGTTCATCAATTATCGGCAAAACCATTAGAAATAAATATTTATCAACACTGTATATATACTCATTATTTAAATCGACATAATCCAACATAAACATAAGCACAATAAATATAACAAAATTTACAATCCATAAATAATTTATAAAATATTTTTTAGCAATATTCATAACCAACACCTCAATATAAAATCTGTTATTTATTAAAACTTAATTTTTAAGATGTTTAAATTGTATAAATTAATAAGATGTAGCAAAATTATTATCAATATATTTGTAAAAAAATACATCATTGAAATATTATCTTCAAAACCGGCACGTCCTATAGTTATTGGATATATATTGAGAATAAAATATATACTCAAAAATATTTGATTTATAATTAAATATATTTTGTTTGAACAGAAAATTAAATTTAAAATCGAATAAAGTAATATGCTGTAAAAAAATATATGAGTCAAACCATATTCAGGTGGTGACAATATCTTATTCACTCTAAAAATATTAATTAATATATATCTATAATAATTAAATGTAAACTCTTGATTTAACATTATATTTTCTAAAAGAAAAAATGATATTATAAACAAAAATATGCTTAAAATAGAAATTGTTCTCGATTTCATAATAATTTCCTCCTGTTTCACTGTACAATATATACTTTATAAAAGTATTATAATACAGCAAATTAAAAAAGTCAATTATTTAGAATTTATTTTAAAATTGGAAAGTGAGTTGCCATATCTTAATTCTTTTCTTAAATCTTGAATAACATTATCCATTTTTTCAAGTTCTAAAAGTAATTCCTTTTCTTTTTCAGTCGTTTCATGTATCGCAACTATAGCTCCATTATTTATTACAATTCTCTTATCAGCAATCAAAGCTAATATCGGATCGTGTGTTGCCATTAAAACAATTTTATTTTCACTTACTAATAAATCTAAAGCTTTTTTCCTATCAATTCCTGCATTTTCAATCTCATCAATCAAAACAATCGGAGATGAACTTAAAATTGCTGTATCTGCAATCATTAAAGCTCTAGACTGCCCACCACTTAATGAAGTTATAGGAGTATTTAAGTCAAATTTCTCTCCTGCAAGTTTATTTGCCTCTACAATTATTTTGTTAATTACTTCTTCCTCATTTTCAACCATCCTACTTTTAGCATGAAGTTCTATAAATTCATATGCCGATAAATCCATAACAAAATTCATATTTTGAGAAAGTTGAGATACTAATTTATTATTAGCACTTAATCTCCATTTCTTATCAGCATCTTTTCCATTTATTAAAATTTTTCTATTAGTGGGAGTATCTCTATCTGCTACCCATTCAATATCTCCTAATAATCTTGATTTTCCACTTCCTGTTGGTCCAACTATTGAAACTATTTCTGATTTATTAATTTTAAATTCATCATAGTTTTCTCTATTACCGAACTTATCTGTACCGGCAAGTAAAGTTATTGAATTTACTTCATCATCTTCAACCCCTAGAAAACTTTTCATTTGTTTTATATAAATTTCTAAGGATTCACAAAGCAGTTCTTCGTCTATTGCAAGTTCTTCTTTTTCATCTTCAGAAAAAGAATGTAAATATTCTGCAAATGACAAATGTTTACTATTTGAAATATCAAAGTTATTTTCTTCAAAGAAAACTTCAACAAAAGGATATTTTTCAATTAATTTTTCAATTTTTAGATTACGCATTTTTATCCTCCAATTTCATTTTTTTGATATTTCCCATTTGATATTTTGCTCCGATTTTCTTTTCTCCCAAGCAATAAGAACATAACGCTGTCGGCATCGCAAATTTTAATTCCATACCATTAACAGTATTTATTGAATTCTTTTCATCATACAATAAAGTACTTAATTCATAAGTTCCTTGTCCTGTAAGTCCATTTATATTCATAACTATAGCACTTGGATTAACAGAGGCGACTCTTGATGAAAAAACTTCTCTTTCGGCCTGTGAAACAATATCTCCTTTTGTTATAACAACATAATCCGCACTTTTTAACATCGGACCTATTTTTTTAGGTGTATTTATACCTGATAAATTATCAATAACACAAACTGCTTTTATATTTTTTATATAGGGTGAACATCTATTACAAAGTCCTGCAGATTCCGTAATTAAAATATCTAGGTTATTGCTTATTCCCCATTGAACAACTTCTTCAATATTGGATACAAAGAAATGATCTGGACATAAAGCACCAGAAAGGCCTTTTCTAACTAAAATATTGTTTTTTTCATAAATTAAATCATCATCAGTATATAGACAGTCAAATTTTACAACTCCTGCTTTAATACCTCTATTTTTTAAGTTTTCAATTGTCTTTACTATTACACTGGTCTTCCCTGATGAAGGAGGACCTGAAAATACTACTAAATTCATATAAACCTCTATTTTAATATTTCTTCATTAAAAATCTTTTCAGATTCTTTCATAACCTTTACTATATCATTATTGTGAATATAATCCCAACCACAGAATAGAAATCCACAATCTTTATCCAACATATTATCTACACCATATATCGTAGTAGGAAATTTTCCGTTTGAAGAAAGTAATTTTCCAACATCTTCATTTCTAAAAAATTCAACAACCTTTTGTGCTTTTTCATTATCCTTTTTAGCCATTATAAACACAGGGCTGACAATTGCACCATCCTTTGGCCAAACAACTTTAAGTGCTGAACTTCTTGACACCATTTGTGTGAAAAAATATGGAGTTATACTAACAAGTGGATTGTTTTTTGAATCTCCTTTTTTCTTAACCATTTCAGCAGGATGTAAACTCTTTTTATATATCTTTGCCAATGCCTTAATTCCTTTAATTCCCCATTTTGCATAAATATTCACAACTAAAGCATTGAACATATCCAAATCAGATAATGGTATTGCAACACTATCTGTATACTCTCCACTAAAAAGTAAATCATCCCAAGAATTAGGCACTTTTCTTCCATTTAGATTGTTTTCGTTCACTAAAAATACACAAGGGACTACTGCAATAATATTATAAATATTTTTTGGATCTCTTAAACAAATTTTTTCATTGTCAAAATCTTTATTCATTTTTTTATTTCCTATATAGAATTTTTCTTCATCAAAAAATTTTCCGAATTTATCTTTATCAAAGAATAACTCAAAACCCGCTGAAATCATAATATCTGCAACCTTGTCAATATCTCCGGAATCAATATCACTTTCAATCCATTCAATACCTAAATTTGCTGACTTTAATTCATATCCAATTGTTAAACCACTTGTCTTTTCATCTTTAACAAATTTATCAAAAGCTTCTAAAATTGGAATTTTTAGAGGGCATGGCAAAACACCTTTTACAATAACATCTCCTGAAATAATTTTTTCTTCTTCAAGTGATTTATCAACAGTGCTATGTTCATCATTCAAAAACAAATCTAGCTTTTCTTCGAAAGCAGCTTTATTAATTCCTCTAACCTTTAAAGCCATATTTAAAGAAACCATCTTACCCATTGTTTTTAACATTTTTTCATTTTTTAATTGATCAAAACCATTATTTATAAAAAACTGTAAAAGTTTTTCGTTTCCATTTAAAATATTATATAATTTATCATCAAAATTTATCTTATTCATAATTACCTCCTAACAGTGAAATAATATTACAATAATTTTTATAATATGTATGTTGCAAATGCAATATAATGAAAAAAATCGAAAATAATTTTCGATTTTTATCTTTTTCTTCTATTGACTTTTTTACTCTTAAAATAAACATTTTTTAAATATAACACTCCTACTATTTCCACAACTCCTAACATAATGAGTGCATAATTAGTATATGATTTTGGCTCTTTTTCACTAAGTCCTTTTACATATTTTTCTTTATAAACTAAATTTGTTATAAGTTCTGTTGAGGCTTTTGCTAATGTTATTTCTGAACCATTTTTGGTGTTATAATACTTTACATTTGAATTTATAATATATTTGTATTCATCATTTCCTAATAAATTATATTTAAAATTCTTAAAACTATCGAAAGTAGAAAATGGAGAACTTTCTAAATTTAATTTCATAACATTAATATTATTTACAGTTGTAATAGTTGCAGAAATTGGATATTCAACATTTAACTTTTTCTCAACTTTAGGTTCAATTGAAGTTTCAAAAGTTACAACAATTTGTTTGTCTGCCGTTGGTTTTAAAACTCCTAAACTGTCATATCCACTACCACCTAAAATTTTATCAAAGTTTTCAACAAAAATTTCATATAAGTTATCTTCTGAAAATCTTTGACGAACATTTTCCGGAACTTCTCCTAAAAATATAGTCTTCATAAAATTTTCAACATTAATTGATGATTTTTCAATATTTTCTTTGTATCCAGAATTTACTTGCTTATCTCCTGAAAACACCTTAGTTGTTATATTTACATCTTTTCCAATAGTATATAGAATAGGTGTTTTACTCTTTCCGCTAAATTCATGAGTTAAAATTAAAGTTTTATTATTCTTATTTTCTTCAACTTTTATATCTTCTCCACCGGATAAGAATAATTTTGTCTTATCTGTGGAGTATTTAATTGTAATCTCATATTTTAAGTTTTCAGCCTTATTCGATTCTAAATTGAATTTCCTAAGAGTTCCAACATCATCTTTTTTGAAATTAACAGGTTCATAAGCCGGAGAATCTATATTACTTACAATCTCTTTATAAAATTCACTACCTGTTGGAGATTTAAATTTATCATTCAAAAATTTAAAAGAATATGGAATATCTGCACCATCCATCTTAATTGAAAATTTACTTAATTTTTCAATGCTGCTATTAAATGTTAACCCCATTTTTAAAGTAGAATTCCCATTATTTGTACTTTTTAGAGTATAATTGGCTTTATATATCCCATCCAATTTATTTTCATTTGAAGTTGCATTTGAAAAGTCTATTTTCGACTCTCCGGTTAATTCCAAATTCTTAGTATCAGATAAATTAAATGGTTCATAAATTCTATAATTATCAGTCAAATTATTTTGTTCTGCCTCAGTTCTATACGTATTGCTCAACAAAAAGCAAAATAACGTTAACATAAGTAAAAATCTATTTTTCATATTTTCCTCCAACTTTTTATATGAGCTATTATATCATTAATACATACTATTGTAAAGTTCCTTAAAGCATAAAAAATCACAGATTAAACAATCTGTGATTTAAAATAATTCTATAATAATTCTATTGTATGTGTTTGTTTTATATTTTTATCAACAGCTATATTTACAGTGCAAATTTTTCCTGCAAGCTTAATCACTTTTTCAATATCATCAATACTTGCATCTGTTTTTAAAAAATATTTTGTCCTTATTTCTGAATATTCTTGGTTCTTAAATGGAGTATCTCCAATATTATCAGTATTTACAACATCCGCTTCAACTTCAATATTCAAATCTTCAAAATCAATTTTATAATATTTTGATGACTTTATGAAAGTTAAAAGTTTACAACCTGCAAGAGCACCCATAAACATAGCTCCTGGAGACATATATCCGGAATTTGCTTCTTTACATTTTAAACTATGTGTAACTATCTCCTGACCATTACTGGATAAAATCATCTCTCCATTTTTTTCTAATCTTATACTACAAATCATAACTAAAACAACTTCAATATATTACCGATAAATACACCATAATAGTTACCGATAACATATCCTAAAATACCAACTAACATTGCAGGAACAACTAATTGATTCCAACCTCTCGCAATAGCAAGTGCTGCTGCTGTTGTTGGACCTCCAATATTAGCATTTGATGCAATACAGACTTCTTCGATTGAATATCTGAAAATTTTACCAAAAATAAATGAAATAAGCATATTTATAACTACAATAAGAATACAGAATACCAATAACCATGGTGCTTTCTTCAAAATAATTTCAATTGATGCAGGCGCACCGATTGCTCCAAAGAAAATATGAATTAAGAATGTACCAATTTCTTCTGCACCTGAAATTTTAGTTAAGAATTTAGTATAAGTAGCTAAAATAACTGTAATAGTAGTCATTAACAAATACTTACTACCTAACAAACCGAATAATAAATCAACAAGAAACTTTAATCCTGTTCCCATTGTTTTAGTATCAGGCTTAAATCCTGAAATATACGCACCTAATTCTGTTGAAATTGCAACTATTGCAAATGAAATAGAAACAACTTTTGCAACATCTAACAATGAAACATCTTTTTTAGTCCAAAATTGTGCAGCTTTGTTTTCTCCTGCAGAACCTAATTTTTCCATTTCATCTTCATAAGGATGTGAATAATGTTTTCTGAAAAATTTCATTGTAGGAATAATTGTTAAACTTACAAAGTAAATTCCCATAAATAAGTTATCAGCTACAACTGCAGAACCAAGTAATCCTTTATCAGTTAAAGGAAAAGCATCTGCCATAGCAGTTAAGTTCATACTACCACCAGTATAAGTTCCTACCATCATTGCACTTAGTTTATAAAGTTCTGGAATAAAATTTCTCAACAAGAAAAACGCAATAAATGCTCCCAAAATTGTTCCAAGACCACTAAGCAAATAAATTCCTATAAGTCTTCCTGATTCTTTCCAAACTTTCTTTAAGTCTGCTTTGAAGAGTAACATAGGAATTGCAAGAGGAACTACCCAACCCCATACTATATCATATGCTGTTGTATCTTCTGCCGGGATAATTTTAAGATTTGATAAAACCATTGTAAAAGCCAATGCTAAAATACAGCCTGTAACTTTTCCTGCCCAGCTATAAGTTTGTTCAAGATAAATACTGAATGCAGCTATTGCACATAAAATAGCTAACAATACTAAAGTGTTATCTATCTTGATAAGTGACCAATATTTTTGTTTTGCCACTTCTTGAGCAAAATATAACATAAAATACCTCCTATAAAAATATATGGAATGCTTTTCACATTCTTCTATAATTATATACTCATTGATTATATTTGTCAAATTTAAATTTTTAAGACATATAATATTCTATAGCTATTTTCACTCTTGTTCTTAAAAGTTTCAAAATCTAAAATCTCCAAAATTTCATATTTATTTTTACTAATTAATCTTACTATATCATTTTCCGAATGAATATATTGCCTTTGTCTTTCTTTAATTTTTTCATAAGTATTATTTTGGTTTTTTATAAAAAAATCAATTTCAAAATCAATATATTTTTTATAAAGAAAATTTCTCCATACATAAAAAATATTATCCTCTTCAATTACAAAAGTATTATTTCCTAAATATTCTTTAAGTTTATATTCTGAATTTATATCAAACATCAAAATTGAATTTTTATCCAGCTGTTTTCGAGCATTTTGTAAAAATAATTCTATTTCATTTAAGCTTTTTAGATAATTCAAAACATCAAAAAAACAACATATTAAATTATATTTTTTATTAGCGGAAAAAGTCCTTATATCTCCCTTCATAATATTAACATTATTATAGTCAAGCAATTTGTTATAAGCAATTGACAACATATTATCTGAAATATCAAAACCGTCAACATCAATTTTTCTTTTTAAAAATTTTTCAGTTAAATTTCCACTACCCATTCCACATTCTAATATATTTTTTACAGCAATTTTATATTTATCGCAAATTTGTATAACATTAGAGGCAAGTAAATCATAATCTACTTGCCTTTTCATAAGTTCATCATAAATATAAGAAAATTTATCGTACATCATTAATCCTCATAAGAAAAAATATAAGGAATATTTCTATATTTATTTCCATAATTAAGTCCATAACCAACTATAAACCAGTCTTCAATTTCAAACCCAAAATAATCCGGAACTATATCGACCTCTCTTCTGCAAGGTTTATCAAGCATTACACAGGTTTTAACACTATTTGGATTTTTAGTTAAAATGTATTCTCTAATATTTTTTAAAGTATTTCCTGAATCCATAATATCATCTACAATTAAAACGTCTTTTCCCTCGATGTTTTCTCTAAGATCAGAAAGGATATTAACTGTACCTGTTGAAATTTCAGAATGCTCATAAGATGATGTCGTTATAAAATCAACCACTATGGGATTATCTATCTCTCTAACTAAATCTGCGAGAAAAACAAAACTGCCTCTTAAAAGACCTATAGCCACTAATTCTTTTCCGGTATAGTCTTTTGAAATTTGTTTTCCGAGTTCTTTTACCTTATTTGCAATTTCTTCTCTTGTAAATCTAGTAACCTCTCTTTTGTTCATCAAAATAATCCTCCTTTGGAACTTTTTTATCATTTTTATTTTTTCTTAATTCTAATTTTTTCTTTTCGGAATCTTTAATTTCTTTTAAAATTATCAATATTTTATTTAAAGTATATTGAATACTAACAAGTATTATAATTAAAAAAGTCATAAATATAACATTAAAATCTATATTCATAAAATCACCTAATTATTCTTTATTTTCTCAATACTTGACACTATTTCGTCATAAATATTTTGATATTTTTTCAATTTTTCTCTTTCCTCATTTACAACTTTTTCAGGAGCGTTATTAACAAACTTCTCATTTGAAAGTTTAGAAGAGGCTCTTTTTATTTCTCCTTCATATTTTTGTAAATCTAAATTTAATTTTTCTAATTCTTTTTCATAGTCTACAAGTCCATCTAATGGAATATAAATTTTTTGATTACTACAAATTACAACCATAGAATTTGCAATTTCTTCATCTTTATCCATTACTAATACCTTAGAACAAGATGCTAAAAATCTGTATAAATGTTCCAATGAACAAGTATATTTTTTTGTAACCTCATTACTTGAAATAAAATACAAATCCGATTTCTTTGAAGGCGGAATATTCTTTTCACTTCTCTTGTTTCTAATTGCAGTAATTGTTTCAATTAGGTTTTCAACTTCAGTTTCTTCTTCAATAAACATATTCTTTTCATTATATACCGGGAAATTTGCATTAATAAGTTTTCCAACTGAATTAGGCATAAAAGAATAAATTTCTTCAGTTATAAATGGCATAAATGGATGCAATAATTTTAAAATGTTATTCAAAACATATACTAAGACAGATTTTACAACAATTTTTTTACCAAGATTATCTCCATACAGTCTGGTTTTAGAAAACTCAATGTACCAATCGCAAAATTCATTCCATATAAAATCATAAATTTTAGCTGATGCTAAACCAAATTCAAATTTTGAAAGATTTTCTGTTAATTCTTCAATGGTTCTATTTAGTCTCGTCAAAATCCACTTATCTTCTATTTCTATTTTATTTAAATCAATATCATAAATTTCTTCATCATTTAAGTTCATAAGAACAAATCTTGATGCATTCCAAAGTTTATTGGCAAAATTTCTATTAGACTCTACTCTTTTTTCATAGAATCTCATATCATTTCCTGGAGTGTTTCCTCCAACTAATGTAAATCTTAAGGCATCTGCACCATATTTATCAATTATTTCAATTGGATCAATTCCATTCCCTAAAGATTTACTCATTTTTCTTCCAAGCTCATCTCTAATTAATCCTGTAAAATATACATTTTTAAAAGGAACCTCATTAAGATTATATAAACTTGAAAATACCATCCTGATAACCCAGAAAAATAGAATATCATAGCCTGTAACTAAAGTATTAGTTGGAAAAAAGTATTTTAAATCTTCAGTTTTATCAGGCCAACCTAATGTTGAAAATGGCCATAATGCAGAAGAAAACCAAGTATCTAAAGTATCCTCATCTCTAATAAATGTTTTTCCTTCTTCTTTTGGTTCTTTTTTACTTACAACAACTTCTCCTGTTTCTTTACAATAATATACTGGAAGTCTATGTCCCCACCATAATTGACGAGAAATACACCAGTCTTTAATATTATCTAACCAATTTATATAAACTTTTCCAAATCTCTCTGGAATAATGTTTAACTTTCCATCTAAATAAGCTTGCTTAGCAGGTTTTGCTAATTCTTCCATTCTAACAAACCATTGTTTTGATATAATTGGTTCAATAATCGTCTTACATCTCTCGCAATGTCCTACAGCATGATTATGTGGTTCAATTTTAATCAAATATCCATTTTCTTTAAGTTCTTTTATTATTTCTTTCCTTGCAACTTCTCTTTCTAATCCAGAAAATTTTCCGAATCCTTTAGCAATTTTGCCATCATAATCCATAATAAGCTTTTGTCCTAAATTATGTCTACTTCCAACTTCAAAGTCATTCGGATCGTGTGATGGTGTAATCTTAACACAACCTGTACCAAATTCCATATCAACATAATCATCTGCTATAATAGGAATTTCAATATTTAAAATTGGTAAAATTAAAGTCTTTCCTACCTTATCTTTATATCTCTCATCATCTGGATGTACTGCAACAGCAAGATCTCCAAGCATTGTTTCAGGTCTTGTTGTTGCAATTGTTAAATACTCTTCACTATCTTTAAAAAAGTATTTAATATGATAAAAATTTCCATCTTCATCATTATGTTCAACTTCAGCATCAGAAATAGCAGTACCACAATTACAACACCAGTTTACAATTCTGTCTCCTCTATAAATTAATCCATCATTGTACATTTTTATAAAAACTTCTTCTACTGCCTTAGAAAGATTCTCATCTAAAGTAAATGCATCTCTTGACCAATCACAAGAAACACCTAGTGTTTTTAATTGATTTTTAATATTTCCTCCGTATTTTTCAGTCCAGTCCCATGCTTCTTCTAAAAAACCGTCTCTTCCAAGTTTTTCTTTAGAATTGCCATCTTTCTTTATTTTTTCAACAACTTTTGCCTCTGTAGAAATGGACGCATGGTCAGTTCCAGGAACCCAAAGTGCCTCATAACCACTCATTCTTTTCCAACGAATTAAAATGTCTTGAATAGTATTGTTAAGTGCATGTCCTAAATGTAAATTACCGGTTACATTTGGAGGTGGCATAACAATAGTATACGGTACCTTATCGGGATTTACTCTTGCAACAAAATCTTTATCTTCTAACCAACTATCATAAATTTTTTTTTCGAAATCTTTTGGATTATAAGTTTTTTCTAAATTTTTCATAAAGCCTCCTAAACAAGAATCTACTCTTATGATACTTTTCAGCAAGTCGGTACTCTATAATAATTTTTTCTTCTTAATGTGATATTTTACATTTGGCGAAAGTTTTGGACATTGTTACTTTATAAAAAAACTTCGTCCTATACATAGGACGAAGTTATCGCGGTACCACCTAATTTTCATAAAAATGACTCTCTAATTTATAACGAAATTACCCGTTTTTCAAAGCTAAAAAGCTACCTTCACAAAAAACGAATTAAATTTTTTCACCAAACAAATTCTCTCTAAAAATTCCTTTTAAGTTACTCCTCTTTTATATGCCTATATTTAATTTTCTATTTACATAAAAATATTAGATATATTATAACACGAAAATAATTAATTTTCAACAAAAATAATACCCTTGCTTACAATAATCTCTATTAAATACATCGCTAAAAATCACGTTGTTTCAAAATAAAAAAAAGACCGAAATACAATATCGGTCTAAAATGATTTATAACTAAATTTTACCAACTAAATCTAATCCTGGAGTTAATGTTTCATCACCCGGTTCCCATCTTGCAGGACATACTTTATCTCCATGTTTTGCAACAAATTGAGCAGCTTGAACTTTTCTTAATAATTCTTTAGCGTTTCTGCCGATTCCATTAGCATTTACTTCATAAAGAACTATTTCACCTTGAGGATTTACAACGAAAGTTCCTCTTAATGCTTGTCCTTCTCCTTCAATCAAAACACCAAATTGTTCTGAAAGAGCTAAAGCTCTATCTGAAATCATTGGATATTGAATTTTTCTAATAGTTTCAGATGCATCCCACCAAGCCTTGTGAACAAATTCAGAATCAGTAGATACTGAATAAATTTCGCAGTCAATAGCTTTAAATTTATCATAACTTAGTGCTAAATCTTCCAATTCAGTTGGACATACGAATGTAAAATCTCCAGGGTAGAAGAAGAAAACACTCCATTTACCTTCTAAATCTTTATTTGATACTCTTATTATGTCCCCATCATAATATGCTGGAACATCAAATTCTTCAATTTTCTTTCCAATTAAACTCATACTAATACCTCCTATATTTGCCTCTTTTACTAAGACAGTTTTATTATACCACTTTTTAAAATTTTCAAACAAAAAGGTTCAATAACTAAATATAATTCATATATTTTCTTTATTTGTAATAAAAAAGAGCTAAGATTTTTTTATTCTCAGCTCTTTTTGTCTATAAAATATAAGTTTATGAAATACAAATTTTTCCATTTATATTTTTAAAATTTATTGTGGAGTTTGGAGTAATTTTTCCTTCAATTATCTTTGTAGCTATTTCAGTTTCAATATTTTTTTGAATGTATCTTTTTATTATTCTAGCTCCGTAGTTAAATGAATAAGTTGAATCTAAAATTAACTTTTTACAATCTTCATCTAAATTAATCTTTACTCCAATATCTTTTAATCTGTTTTCAATTTCTGAAACAGTCATATCAATTATCTTATAAAGTTCTTCTTTTTGTAATGGTTTGAATAGTACTATATCATCAACTCTATTTAAAAATTCAGGTCTAAAAGAGTTTTTCAACTCTTTCATAACTTCATTCTCAGCTTCTTTTGTAATTTTGCCATTTTCATCAATTCCATCAAGCAAGTAAGTTGAACCTATATTGGAAGTCATAATTATAATAGTATTTTTAAAGTCAACCACCCTTCCTTGATTATCAGTAAGTCTTCCATCATCAAGAACTTGTAATAAGATGTTAAATACATCCGGATGAGCTTTTTCTATTTCATCAAATAGAATTACACAATATGGATTTCTTCTAACTCTTTCTGTAAGTTGTCCTCCTTCATCATATCCTACATATCCTGGAGGCGCTCCTATAAGTCTTGAAACTGAATGTTTTTCCATATATTCACTCATATCTATTCTAACAAGATTTTTTTCGCTGTCGAACATACTTTCACATAATGTTTTTGCTAATTCAGTTTTACCAACTCCTGTAGGTCCTAAGAAAATAAATGAACCAATAGGTTTGTTTTCGTCCTTTAACCCACTTCTTGATCTTAAAATACAATCTCTAACTAAATCAATTGCTTCATCTTGTCCAACAACTCTCTTATGCAAAATATCTCCGAGATGTAATAATTTTTCTTTTTCTCCTTCGACCAATTTCTTTATAGGAATATTTGTCCACTTAGAAATTACTTCAGCTATTGTTTCTTCTGTGACTTCTTCTTTTAAATAACTTTCTTTTTCTTTTTTCTTTTCATTAAGTTCAGCTAATTTTAATTCTAAATTTGCAAGTTTTCCATATCTTAATTCTGAAAGTTTTTCAAAGTCATATTCTCTTTCAGCTTTTTCAATATCTATTCTGACAGAATCAATTTCAGCTTTCACAGATTTTATTTCGTTAATATCTTTTTTATCACTTTCCCATCTAGCAAGTTCAACATTGTACTTGTTTTTCACATCGGAAAGTTCTTCTTCTAAGTTTTGCAACCTTTTTTTACTAATTTCATCGGTTTCCTTAACAAGACCTGCTTTTTCGATTTCTAATTGTAAAACTTTTCTTCTAAGATCATCAATTTCTTGTGGCATTGAGTCAATTTCAGTTCTTACCATAGAAGATGCTTCATCCATCAAGTCAATCGCCTTGTCCGGTAAAAACCTATCAGTAATATATCTATCACTTAGAGTTACACATGCAATAACTGCAGAATCAGTTATCTTTATTCCATGATGAATTTCGTATTTTTCTTTTATTCCTCTAAGAATTGAAATTGTATCTTCAACAGTAGGTTCCTTTACCAATACTTTTTGAAATCTTCTTTCCAAAGCTCCATCTTTTTCAATATATTTCCTATATTCATCAAGTGTTGTTGCACCTATTGTGTGCAATTCTCCTCTAGCAAGCATTGGTTTTAACATATTTGATGCATCCAAAGCTCCGTCGGTTTTTCCTGCACCAACTAAAGTGTGAATTTCATCAATGAATAAAATTATTTCGCCTTCTGAATTTTTGATTTCTTCAAGAACAGCCTTTAATCTTTCCTCAAATTCTCCTCTAAATTTGGCACCTGCTATTAAACTTCCCATATCTAATGAAAAAATTATTTTATTCTTTAATCCATCTGGAACGTCATTATTTACAATTCTTTGAGCCAATCCTTCAACAATAGCTGTCTTACCAACTCCGGGTTCGCCTATTAAAACAGGATTATTTTTTGTTCTTCTTGATAAAATTCTAATTGAATGTCTTATTTCTTCATCCCTACCAATAACTGGATCAAGTTTACCATTTCTTGCTTCTTCGGTTAAATTCCTTCCATATTTTAACAACTCTTCACTTGTACTTCCCTCTTTATGTTCATTTTTCATATTCTTAATTCCCATTAAAGCATATTTAAAAGAATTGTATGTTATATTATACTTTTTAAAAATATCAGAAGATTTTATATTTTTTTCTTTTAAAAGAGAAAGGTAGATATGTTCAGGTAAAATAGTACTATCTCCTGTTTCTTTTATTTCATCTTCAGATTTAAGTAAAATTCTTTGATAAACAGTATTTGGATAAATGTTAGAATCTCCATACTGTGAAGGTAAATTATCAAAAGCTATCTTAACATCATTTCTATAGCTGTCTATATTCACATTCATTATATTCAAAATCTTAATAATTATATTATCATTATCAATCAAAGCTTTGTGTAAATGAATATCTGAAATTTCAACATTTGCATTTTTTATTGCCAAGCTTTGAGACTCTTCTACAATTTTCATTGCATCACTACTAAATTTTTCTAAATTCATAATACTCCTCCTTTTTTTTTGAATTTAACTTTTCACTTAAAAATTAAATTCAACATAATTAAATATTTATTGCATAATAATAAAACTTTATTTAACTTAACATATACATTCTGTAATAGATAAGTTAAATATCATTATTTTAATCTTATTTTTCCATTAATTTTTTATATAATTCTAATTTTTCACCTGATAAGTTTTTAGGGTTATTTATAACTATTTCAAGATATAAATCTCCTGTTTTTCCTTTTAAATCAGTATATCCCTTGTTTGAAATTCTTATTTTTTTCATACTTTCTATCTTTGCAGGAATCTTTACTCTAATATTTCCATTTAAAGTTTCAATAACCTTTGTAACTCCAAAATATGCTTCCCATGGATATAAACTAACTGTCTTTATTAAGTCTAAACCTTCAAGCCTATATTCATCATTTATAACATTTATTTTTACATATATATCACCATCAAGCTTATACTTATCTCCATTGACTTTTACCTTTTTACCTGTTGTAATTCCTCTAGGTATCTTAACAGTTATTTTTTTAGGAGAATTATTTATATTGACGTAAAGTACTCGCTCTATTCCGGAATATGCTTCTTTAACAGATAAATTCAAGCTAGTTTCATATTTTTGTCTTTGAGGTTGTCTTCCAAATCCTGAGTAAGAATTTCCAGAATATGCATTTGAATTTGTAAAACCATCAAATCCTGAAAATCCGCTAAAATGTGATGAAGTTTTTCCACTTCCACCAAAAAACATATTAAAGAAGTCAGAAAAACCACCCATATCACTTCCACTATAGGAAGCACTAAAACCATAATTTCTTGGGTCAAAATTATCTCCACCACTAAAATTATAATTTGATCCGAACATATCATATTGTTTTCTTTTTTCTTTATCAGACAAAACTTCATAAGCTTCATTTATTTCTTTAAATTTATTACTTGCAGCTTCATTATTTTGATTAACATCAGGATGATATTTTTTTGCCAACTTTCTATATTCTTTTTTTATCTCTGCATCAGTCGCGTTCTTATCGACGCCTAAAATTTTATAATAATCTTTATACTCCATAAATTCCTCCTTGTTTTGACTTTCTTTGACCTTTAATTTTATTATACCCTATATAGAAAATTTAAACAATATTTTTATAAAAATTAAATATGATTTTTAATTTTATTTAAATTTTAATATTGATTTGTACACTAAAAATTCATACATGATATTGCATACAAAAATATAAACTATTTTACTTGTATTAATAATTTTTATATTGTATAATTATATTGTATAAATTAATTTTTTTGGAGGTAAATTATGAAAGAAATAAATGCTAAAGGTTTAGCTTGTCCTCAACCATTGATTTTAACTAAAAGAGCTGTTGAAAGTTCAGAAGAAAAAGATTTTTTAGTTATAGTTGACAATGATACTGCAGTAAAAAACTTAGAGAAATTTGCTAAAAGTAGCAATCTGGATTTTAAATTTGAGAAAATATCTGATAATGAATTTAATGTATTTGTATCAAAAAATAACGAAACTTCTCTAAAGGAACCAAGTGCCTTTTGTTCTGTTGAAAACTCATCAGATACAGTAATAGCTATTTCTAAGAACTTTATGGGAAATGGGTCTGAAGAATTAGGAAAATTATTAATTAAAGGATTTATTTATACATCAAGCGAATATGAAAAATTACCTAAAACTTTAGTATTCTTTAATTCAGGTGTTAAATTAACTTGTGAAGAATCACCTTGTATTGATGACCTACAAAAACTTCAAGAAAAAGGAGTGGAAATTATTTCTTGTGGAACTTGTCTTGATTACTTCGGATTAAAAGAAAAACTTTTAGTTGGTGAAATAAGTAATATATATTCAATATACGAAACATTATTTAATGCAGGAAAAGTAATTAATATATAAAAAAATCAAAACCGGCTAAAATTAGCCGGTTTAGTTTTTTTAAAAATTATAATTTATATGATAATACTCCAATTATATTTTTCTCATAATTTTTTATATTTTGCAATAATTTTTCAAAAGCTGAATATCTTGTAATTCCATACTCTTCAACTAATATAACATTTTTTAAATTCATTATATTACTTAAGTCATTTGTTTTCACTATATTTACTTTATCAATATTCAAATCATTTAACTTATCAATAATTTTTGAATTTGAACTAAGTATACTTAATTCTTCAATATTTTCATTATTAATTTTATATTTCAAAACTTCAAGTAAATCATTATTATTTTTTATTTCCTGAACAAATTTTATATTGTATTTTCTGTAATCTCCTTCTCTATTAATTGTTGGATTAAAAATGTACATAACAAAATTCATAATAACAACTAAAATTATTAGAGCTACTTCGATAGCAAATACTTTTACTAACAATTTTTTCATACTATATCCTGTATTAACATTTTCTTTAGAGCTTAATTCTTTAGAATAATTTGATTCAACTTTTTCAATAGTAACATTTTTATAAACGGATTTATACTTATTTATTAATTCATCAAATTTCTTTTCAATAACATCATTTACAGCTTTACTTGGAGTTAAAATTTTAGCAGAAACCCCTAAATTAGTAGAAATATAATTTACCACTACTTTCTTATCCCAATAATCAGCATTAGAATTTTTCAAAGTAACAGCCGATGTATCTAATTCTTTAGCCATTTTTGACAAATCTTTATCGCTTACATCATTAAATAAATAAGCACCATTTAGATTAGATACTAGTAACTTTTCATAAAAATCCGAATAGCCTCTTCTACTATATAACGCATTTACATTATCACTCTCAGGAGCTGTTATTTTATAAGCAACATAAGTTGAATATTGCACTCCTTCTTTTGTTATAGTTTTTTTATTTATTGTTTGTAAAATCAACGGACAAACCAAAGCAATACTCAACAGCAAAAATGCTATTAAATTTAAAATTCTCTTTTTATATATATTGGATAATAAATCTCCAAATGAGTAATTTTCAAACATATCATATCTCCTTTATTTTAAAAATTGTATAAGAATTTTCTTTTGATATTAATTTTGCCACTACAAAAATTAATATAATTATAAACCAAAATTGGAATGTAAGTAATATTGAAAAACTTTCTGAAAAACTACTTCTAGGCATAAAAAACAAATTGTTTAATATTATTAATGTGCAAACGAAAGGTAAAATTTTATTTCTGTAGGAAACATTTAACATTCTTATAAATAAAAATCCTAAAGCAACACTAAATAAGAATACACCCAAATATCCATAATCTGTAAAATTTTCCATTATAAAACTACTTCCTAAACCATGTCCTTGCAAATAATCACCTTTCATCGCTATATAAGAAAGATTATGTGCGTAGCTATTACTTTTTATTGCCAACTCAATGCTGTTTGTTGTAGCTGTAAATGGTTTTGTATCAAATAATAACTTACCAAAATTCCCATGAGTAAAATACTCAACAATAGGTCCAAAGGTAAAGTTTGTAAAACTTCTTACTGCAATATTACTGTTATACAAAAATCCTTTAGCTAAAACACCAAAACTTGTTCCCTGTTTATAGATAAAATCTATAAATATATCGAATATTTTAAAATTAGAAACTTCAACATTGTCTCTGACATAGTTTAAAAGTCCCATTCCTACAATTATTATAGGAAGACTTGTAAAAATTAGTATTTTTTCTTTAACTCCTATCCATTTATTTTTAATATCTTCTTGTCCCCTTATAAAATAATATATAAAAGAAAATATTAAACTTAAAATAAATGGATTTCTGGTCCCAATAAATAAATATATTGCATTTGCAAATAGGTTACTTACCAGAACTATAGTAGCATTTCTTTTATTTGGTTTAGATGCTAAATATACACACATCGAATATACTGTAAAAACTGATAATATATACGTGAAGTAAGGCAAATTACTTTTGAAAGACGCATAATAAATATAATAAGATGTATTTAATTTAAATATTAATCTTTCAATCAGCCTTAAAGCATAAAATGGATATGTTAATATATATACAGTAAGAGAAACTATTCTTATATTTTTTAGCCATATAGAGCTTTTTAACTTATCATTACTATCTACATCTAACCTCTTTTTGTTTACGATCTTTCTCCCTCCATTTTGTTTTTTATTTTTAATAATGCTTTTGAAATTATTCCTCCAATAAACAATCCTAAAAGTGAAATCATAACTATAACAAACGCAAAAACATATGCATCTTTTTGATAAGTATTAAAACTATAACTTCTCAAGTAATCTATCGTAGGCCTTGAAACTAGAAATATAAAAATAGTTATATAAAAAAATAAATGTATTATATAATATTTTATATCTGTAAAACAAAACAATATTAAGTTGACAAAAAAAGACAACAATGTAAAAAGTAATATATCCAATCTATCTGTGTATAAATAACTTACTCCAAGTAACAAAGTAAAAATAAAAGAGAATGCGGTAATTAAAGAATAAAATTTTTTAAAAGTAATATTCATATAATTATCTCCATTATTCTAATATTTCATTTATATTTTTCATTTGTTCTGAAATCGTAAACTGAGTTATAAAATTTTTCATTTTTGATTTATCTACTGACATATTATTCTCAAAATAATTAACAATACATTCACAAGCATCATCAGTAGAATTTACAATTTTACCGAATTTACCGTTGTTTGAAAGTTCCTTTACTCCTCCAACATCTGTAGAAATGAAAGGAATTCCTAAAGCCAATCCTTCAACAATTGCACCGGAAAATCCCTCTTGTTTAGACATTGAAAACATTAAATTCATTTTTTTTATATATTTATATGGATTCTTTTGATATCCTAAAAAATGAACATACTCTTCCAAATTATCTTTTTGTATAAGCTCTTTTATATGAGCCTCTAATTCTCCTGTACCTAAAAAATATAAATGATACTTTTTATTTAAATTTTTATGTAATTTTTTTATTGTATCATAAACTTCCAATGAACCTTTTAAGTTTTCAATTCTTCCAATTACACAAATCGAATTTTTTTCAATATTAATATCTGTCCTCTCATTTGATTTTTCCAAAATACTTTCAAAATCATAACCATTATAAATTGTCAAGACTTTATCTTTGTATTCCGGATAAACTGAAATTATGGACTCTTTAGTTTTTTCTGATACAGAAATTATTTTATCAACATTTTCTAAATATCTCTTATGATTATTCCTCTTTTGAGAATCTTTCATAAAATCTTCAATACTGCCATGAATCCAAGCAATTTTTTTTATATTCTTATCTTTTGAAAATTCAAATGGCGGATTAATTATAGTAAATGAAATTTCAATATCATATTTTTCTTTAACCATTATTTTTCTTACTAAATTTGGAAAAAATTTTCTTATTCTCCATAAAATAGCTCTTTTTAACTTAGACTGTCTATAGTCTTGCCACGATTTTAATATTCTTATATTGTCATTAACAGGTTCATATCCTTTATCAAAATGCTCGATTTCCAATATATCAATATCATATTTTTCGCTATCAAGATTATTTACAATTGTTGATAATATTTTTTCTGCTCCTCCTCCTAATGAAAAAGACCATAAGAAAAACAATATTTTTTTCTTTTTCAAATCATCACCCTATTTCCAAATTTTTTCATAATTTGTATAACTATTTTTCAAATCCAAGAATAGTAAATCATGATGAGGTATTTGTTTCTCAACTGGAGGTAATTTCATATAATCTCCAAAAGCTGTTTTTAAATATCCATCATATCCAATAGGAATTGGCATCCTAGTATCTTCAAAGTCAAAATACTTCTTATCAGTAAACCACTCTTTTCTATATACTTTTTTCATATAATATGGCCCAGAACAAAGTTCTGTAATATATTCTGATTTATCAATTCTATATTTAGTCATTCTTTTTTCTGCGAACTTCCAAATTTTATATCTAATTTTTTTAGATTTAAAAATTGATAATAACAACTTAGAAACTTTTTTCTTTAGCCCACCATGTTTTTCAGGTAAAACTTGAGCACAAAAAAGAGAATAAATTAGTCCCCACATTATCTGAAATTTTCGCTTAATTTTCCCACTTGGACAACCATCAAGAGGTAAAATATCAAGCGCTATTCCGTGACTTATATTTAAACCTTTTTGATATGGTTTAATAGCAGTAGTTTCATTATCTCTAATAGTAATAAAAAGATTATGATCAACTAAATCTTTATTGGCCTTAACAAGTGAATATTTTTTAGTATCAGCTTTTTCATTCCATAACAAAGCTAATTTTTCATAATCTTCTCTAGGCATAAAAAAATCTAAATCATCATCCCAAGGAATAAATCCTGAATGTCTTAAACTACCAATTGCTCCTCCACCACAAAGATAACATAACAAATTATTTTCTTCACAAAATGAAACAAAATATTTTCCCATTTCTAAACTCTTAAGTTGTAACTCTCTTAAATTTATTTCATCCATAATTTATATCATAACCACTAATTAAATATTCCATTTAGCAACAGTTTTAAAAGGTGTATTCAAGTCATTTTTGAAAAATCTATGAATATCATCAACACTATTTATTTCGTCATCTTCAAACACAATAGATTTAAATCTACTTTGGATTTTTTTATTTCCAAGCATCTTTACTGCTTCTTGAAAATCAACTCTTCCCGATCTGGAACATCCAATTAATGTTAGTCCTTTCTCCAATATATCTCTAGTATTAATTGCAACTTTATTTTCGCTAACACCCATCAACATAATTGAGCCTTGAGGTTTAATATATTTTATTATATTATTAATGGCATCTTCACTTCCCGGCCCTCCGGCACACTCAAATCCATGATCTGTAGAAAAATCTTCAGGAATATCATCACTTGAATAAACTTCATCTACGAACGAAAAGATTTTTAATTTTTCCAAGTTTCTGCCAATAACAACTATTTTGCTATCAGGAAACTTATACTTTAAAACATTAGCCATAACGAATCCTAAACTTCCGTTTCCAAAAATAGTTATTGTTTCTTTGTTTTCAAGTGAATTTTTTATAAATCTGTCATAAGCGTGAAAACCTACCGAAACAAACTCCAAAATAGATGCTACAGATAAATCAATATCATTAAATTTAACAAGCCTATCAGGAGAAATTTTTACAAATTCCCTCATAAAACCATCATGACCACTTGATAAAAAATAAGATCCTTTTACATAATTTTCATATATACTTTCATCAAAATTACAAGGTGGAGTGTTTGGTATCATAGATACCTTATCTCCAACGTTAAAAGTATTTGTTGGATCAAAAACAACCTCTCCACAAGATTCATGAATTGGAGCCATCGGTAATTTTTTTTCCAATACTTTTGGATCTCTCTTTCCTAAATAATATCTTTGATCAGCATGACACAAAGATACGTATAGTGGTTTTACAATGACTTTATCTCCTAAAAAGCTCTCATCAACATATTTAACTGAGATAAAACCCGGTTTCATTAATTGAAAAATTCTATTTATCATCTTAAATCTCCATAAGCATTGCCTTAGCAATCTTTAAGTCTGTTACAGTAGTAATTTTTATATTTGAAAAATCACCATTAACTAAAAATACTTTTTCTCCATTTAACACAAATATTTTACAAGCATCTGTTAAAATACTTTTTTCCTCTTCAGTTAATTTATTATAATATTCCATAAATTTATTGATTTTAAATGTTTGAGGAGTTTGTCCTTGAAACATTGTTTTTCTATCTGGTATTGATGAAATAAATTTTCCATCTTCAGAAGAAACTATAGTATCAAAAGCTGGAACTACTGTATCAATAATATTGTATTTTTTACAATTTTCAATATTTTCATCAATCATTTTAATTGAAACAAATGGTCTAACAGCATCATGAGTTATAAGAATATCCTCATCAGTTAATCCGTTGTCTTCTTCAATAGAAGAAATAATATTTAAAATTGTAGAATTTCTATCTTTTCCACCATCTACAACAACAATTCTTTCAGACAAATAATTATAATCTTTGTCAATTATATCAACTAGATAAGAATTCCAATCGGGATTTACCCCAACATAAATTTTATCTATTTTATTACATAATAAAAACTTTTCAATAGTATGAATTATAATAGGCTTATCTCCAATATTTAAAAATTGTTTTGGAATATTGGAAATATTCATCCTACTACCTATTCCTCCAGCAAGAATACCTGCATATATCATAGCCTAGTCCTCCTTATTATATGTTTTTAAAAATGAAGGGATTTTTAAAAATCCTATTAATGTTCCATATCCATAACTAATATGTAAAAGGAAAAATACAATTGGAAGTAATAAATTATAAACATTAAATTTCCCTTTTAAAATTGAAGTCAAAGACATCAAAATATTCACTATAAGATATGATCCAAATACCAATAAAAATAAATATTTAGTAAAAAATAGTGAAATAATTGAAATAAAAAGTGCAACTAAAAAAGCAAAAGGAATATAATGATATAAATTTAAACAATCTGGACATACTGAAGTCGTAAGTCCTATCCACATACCATTAGCTTTTTTTTGTTTAATCATTTTTGAAAGTGAATTCCTAGTATGCTGATATGAAATAATATTATCATCATAGCAAAGTTTGTATCCTGCTTTTCTTATTCTGTAATGGAATTCATTATCTTCTGTTCTTAACAATTTTTCGTTAAAGAAACCGACTTTTTCCAATACTTCTCTTTTATACATTGCGTGAAACATAGACTTTACATATTTTTTCCCGGATGCATTTCTAAAAGGTGCAATTCCACTTCCAAACATTGATGATTCTGCTTCTAAAAGCATTCTTTTGTATCCTGTATTATCATCTATTATATTTGGTCTTTTTCCACCTGAAACATCTTCTCCTGCTTCTATATTTCTAACATTTTTTTCTATAAAATCTTTTGGAACTGAGGAGTGTGCATCAATTCTAACAAGTACATCTCCCGTAAAATTTTTTATAACGATATTCCATCCAGCAGATTGAATTTTTTTAGGATTATCTAAAATTTTAACTTCAATAAAATCATTATTTTCTTTAAAATCTTGCATTATATTTTTTGTATTATCAGTTGAAATTCCATCTACTAAAATTATTTCAATTTCATCATGTGGATATGTCTGCATTTTAAAATCGTCAAAAAGAGAAGGTAAAGTCTTTTCTTCATTTAAGGCAACTACTCCTATACTAACTTTCATTATTTTTCCTCCCCAAAAAAACAGATAAAAATGTTTTAAACATAATTTTTATATCATACCAAAAAGAAAATCTTTCAATATATTCAATATTATACTTCATTTTATCAGGCAAAATATAATATATATATATATCATCAATACTAGTCTCATCATCTAAATGACTTGATATTATTTCATCCTCGTCTTTATAATTTATGCTAGAGTATGAAGTAAGACCTGCAGGTAATAACAAAGTTGCAAACATATAGTCTGAATATCTTTCAACATATTTTGTAACTTCTGGTCTTGTTCCTACAAAACTCATATCTCCTGATAATATATTAAAAATCTGAGGAAATTCATCTAATCTATATTTTCTTAAAAACTTTCCAACCTTTGTTATTCTAGAATCTTCCTTTACAGTTACAAGTGTTCCAATTTTATCAGCATTAGATACCATTGTTCTAAATTTAAAAATTTTAAACTTTTTACCATATCTTGTAACTCTCTCCTGCCTATAAAAAATACTCCCTTTAGAATCTAATTTTATAGCTATTGAAATAACAACAATTGGAATAAACAAAATCAATAAAATTAAAATGGAAAAAATAATGTCAAATACTCTTTTAAAAAATAAACTTAATCTTTTTTTTGATACTATTTCGTAGTACTTTTTTACAGATTCATTTTTAAATTCTTTTGGTAAATCTTCAAATTTTATCAAAATATTTTCTCCTTAATTAAACGTCTGTAATATAATAACATATATTTAAAATAAAGTAAAATTAAAGAACTTTAACATCTCCATCATAAACTAATCCACCTACAGTATCAATTGTTACAAGTTGTTCATCTTTAATCATATTAGTAGCATTTTCAGCTCCTATAATTGTTGGAATATTAAAATGTAAAGCAATAATTGCAGCGTGTGAAGTAAGTCCTCCTGTTTCAACTATTATTCCTGATGCTCTATCAATAAACTCAACATATTCTCTATCTGTAAATTTGGAAACAATTATATCTCCATCTTTAAATTTATTCTTTAAATCGTCTTCGCTGTTTATTAAGCAAGCTTTTCCAGTAACTGAATCTTTTCCAATCCCAAATCCTTTTATCAAAATTTTTCCAACAATATGAACTTTAATTAAATTTGTTGTTCCTGCAACACCAACTGGAATACCTGCAGTTAAAACAACAGTATCTCCATCACTAATATAGTTTGCATTTAAAGTTGCTGATATAGAACGTTCAATAACTTCATCAGTATGTTCAGATTTCTTAGAAATCAAGCTAGTAACTCCCCAAAAAATTTGTAATTTTCGTCTAACTTTCTCAGAATAAGTTACAGCTATAATATCAACAAATGGTCTAAATTTAGAAATTGAAATAGGAGTAATTCCAGAAGCTGTAGCACAAATTATAGCTTTTGCTCTTAAATTTTCAGCAATTTCTTTTGTTGACAAACTTATTGAATTCATAGTATTTAAAATATCATTTCTATTTTTATGTTTTATACTATTTTGAAAATCAAATGAGTTTTCAGTAGTTATAGCAATGCTATTCATTACTTTGACTGCATCTATTGGATATTTTCCGGCGGCAGTTTCCCCTGATAACATAACACAATCACTTCCATCAATAATTGCATTTGCAACATCTGTAACTTCCGCTCTTGTTGGTCTTGGATTTCTAATCATTGAATCAAGCATTTGTGTTGCAGTTATTACTGGTTTTCCTATTAAATTACATTTTCTAATTATTTCTTTTTGTATTTTTGGAATAAATTCTGCTTTAATTTCAACTCCTAAGTCTCCTCTAGCAACCATTATTCCATCAGAAGCCTCTATAATTTTATCAATATTTTCAACGCCTTCTTGATTTTCGATTTTAGAAATTATTTTAATATCAGAATTGTTATTATCTAAAATTTTTCTAATTTCGTATACATCTTCAGGTTTTCTTACAAATGAAGCTGCGATAAAGTCTAAATCATTTTGTATTCCAAATAAAATATCAGACTTATCCTTTTCAGTAATGGATGGTAAATTTATTATTTCATTCGGTATATTTACACCTTTATTACTCTTTATTACACCATTATTTTTAACTAGACATTTTATTTCTTTATCTGTTTTAGAAATAACTTCCATTTCAACTAAACCATCATCAACTAAAATTGTACCACCAACATTAACATCATTTGGTAATAGTTTGTAAGAAACAGAACAAATTTCTTGATTTCCTAGAACTTCATCAATTGTAAAGGTATAAAAATCTCCCGCTTTAAGAATAACTTCATCAATACTAAATTTACCTAATCTTATTTCAGGACCTTTAGTATCAAGCATTATTGCTATAGGTAAATCTAACTCTTCTCTTGCTTTTTTTATATTATCAATTCTAACTTGATGTTCTTCTTTGCTTCCATGTGAAAAATTTAATCTACAAACATTCATTCCACTAAGCATTAATTCTTTTAAACTTTCAACTGAATCTGAAGCAGGCCCAATTGTACATATTATTTTTGTTTTTTTCATAATTCTCTCCTAAATAGATAGTTCATCAACTATATCATATAAATCTTTATTAAATATTTTTTTGCTAGATACAGCATCTTCTATAGTAGTATACTCAATATTATTATTTTTAAAAGCTAAAGCTAAATTAGTTTGTTCTTTCAACAATAATTTAACAGACATACTTCCCATTTGACTTGCTATTATTCTGTCAAATGAGCTTGGAGTACCTCCTCTTTGAATATGTCCTAGTACAGTAACCCTTGTATCAATTTTCGTTTTTTCTTGAATCTGTCTTTTAAGTTCATAAGGACTTAAAATACCTTCAGTTAAAACTATGATATGGTGTAATTTACCTCTTTTCCTACCAGATATAATTTTATTGCAAACTTTTTCTATATCAAAATCGACTTCTGGAACTATTATACTTTCAGCTCCACCAGCTAATCCAGAATTTAGAGCAATATCACCACATTTTCTTCCCATAACTTCTAAAATATTAGCTCTTCCATGAGAAGAAGATGTATCACGAAGTTTTGAAATAGCGTCGATAACTGTATTTACTGAAGTGAAAAATCCAATTGTATAATCAGTATATCCCATATCATTATCAATAGTACAAGGTATAGCAATAGTATTTATACCATATTTACTTAAAACATTAGCACCACGAAAAGTACCATCTCCTCCTAAAACTACAAGTCCTTCAATCCCATTATCTTTTAAGCTTTTAACTGCTTTTTCTTGACCTTCTTTAGTCATAAACTCTTTACTTCTGGCACTACCTAATATAGTACCACCTTTTTGAATTATATCTGCAACGCTAGACACATTCATCTCAAAAATATTTCCTTTAATGAGGCCATCATAACCAAATTTTACACCATATATTCTAACATTATGATATATACATGTTCTTACAACAGCTCTTATTACTGGATTCATTCCTGGAGAATCTCCACCACTAGTAAGAATAGCAATTTTTTTCAAATTATACCTCCATTAAATGATACGAAAACAATCTTTTCCAAAAGTATTTTCTAATTCAACAATTAAGTTTTCATTTTTTATATCAAACTTATTTTCCAATCTTAAAGTTTTATTATTGCTAGTTATATACAAAATTACATTATTGATTCCACCATATTTTTCAGAAAATTCACTTAATTTTTTCTTTATATTATTATCAAAATTTTCAATTTTTATATATAGTTTCTTAGAATATATACTTTCTACTTCTCTAGCATCAATCACAGTAAAATTAGTATTTCCAAATGAATTTATAGAAACTTTAATCGATATTTCATAGATTTTTCCTTTAATAATATCTAAATCTTTAACATCCAAAATCTCTATACTACTTGTAAAATCTTCTACATCAATTGTTTTTAACATCTTATTTTTTTTATTTCTTCTAAACTTAATAGCATTAATATAGACTATTACATTATAGATACCTTTATCTAAAACTTTTAAATCAATTAACTTCATACAATTTTTATAATTAATATAATTTTTATATTCATCTAGTGGATGTGAAGAAATGTAAAAACCTAAAACGTCTTTTTCATATTCTAACAAATCGTCTTTTAAAAATTTTTCAGACTTAACATATTTTTCATGCATAAAATCTGAACTTATTAAGGAAAGTTGTCCCGATAATTCATTTTTACTTTTAGATACTATTTGAGTAAATAATGTCTCTAAAGAATTTAGAATTTCAACTCTTTTTTCATCTATTTCATCAAAAGCTCCAGACTTTACTAAATTCTCAATTGATTGCAAGTTCATATTCTTTGAATTTTTCAATCTTTCCAAAAATTCTTTAAAATTTTTAAATTTTCCTGCTTTTCTTGCCTCTATAATATCTTTAGCTAAAAGTCTATTAAATCCTTTTATCTGAGAAAAACCTACTCTCATACATTTATTTTCTGTACTTATTTTATAAAAACTGAAATTTACACTTGGAAGTAAAATCTTTATTCCCATTCTTTTAATTTCTTGAAAATATAAGAAAAATTGTCTTTCATAATTTATAACAGAATTTAAAAGGCAAACCATATATTCAAGTGGATAATAGTATTTTAAGTATGCGGTCCTATATGCATTTAAAGAATAACAAGCACTATGTGATTTATTAAAAGCATAATTACCAAACTCCACAATTAAATCAAAAATATTTTGTGCAAGTTTTTCATCAACTCCATTTCTAATACAGCCTTTAATTTTGATACTTCCATCTAAATTATCCAAGCCATAAATAAATATTTTTCGATTATATTCCATAATGTCCATATGCTTTTTACCGATGGCTTTTCTCAAATTATCAGCTTGTCCCCAAGTATATCCTGCAAGTTCCCTTGCAATCTGCATAACTTGTTCTTGATATACAATAATTCCATAAGTAGATTTTAAATATTTTTCTAAACGTTTATCCAAATATCTAATACCACTAGGATTTCTTTTGTTTTTAATATAATTAGGTATTTGATTCATAGGTCCGGGTCTAAATAGAGAATTTGCAGCAACCAACTCATCAAAATTATCTGCTTTCAAATCTTTCAAAAATAATCTCATCCCCGTACTTTCAAATTGAAAAATTCCAATGGTATCTGCCGTTTTAAATAGGTTTAAAACATTTTTATCATTTAAAGATATTTTTTCGATATCTATATCTCTATTATAATTCTTTTTAACAAGTTTTATTGTATCATCAATTACGGTAAGTGTTCTAAGACCCAAAAAATCCATTTTTAAAAGTCCAAGTTCCTCTAATTCTACCATATTAAACTGTGTTACAATATTTTCTCCACTTTTAGCAAGTGGAATATACTCTGTAAGTTCTTCTTTTGTTATTACAATGCCCGCAGCATGAATTGAAATATGTCTATGAAATTTTTCGAATTTTTCAGAAATATTTATCAATTTTTTTATATTAATATCTTCATCATATAATTTTTTTAATTCTAAACTATCTCTTAATGCATTTTTAAAAGTAACATCCAAATTATTTGGAATCAGTTTTGCAACTTTATCCACAGTTGATAATTTATATCCCAAAACTCTACCTATATCTCTTACTGCTGCACGTGGTTTCATTGTTCCAAAAGTTATAATTTGTGAAACGTGATTTTTCCCATATTTTTTAATTACATAGTCAATAACTTCTTCACGTCTTTCATTACAAAAATCTATATCAAAATCAGGCATTGAAACTCTTTCAGGATTTAAAAATCTTTCAAAAATTAAATCATACTCAATCGGATCAATATCTGTAATCTCTAAACAATAAGCAACAATAGAATTTGCTCCCGACCCTCTTCCGGGTCCTACCGGAATTTTATTTTTCTTAGCAAAATTTACAAAATCCCATACAATTAAGAAGTAATCGGTAAATCCCATCTTATTTATTACTGAAAATTCATAATTTACTCTTTTTTTGATTTCATCAGTTAGATTTTCATATCTCTTTTTCATGCCTTCTATAATTAGACTATGTAAATAATCTTCTTTTGTACTAACCCCATCAGGTACTTTATATTCAGGTAAATGATATGTAGAAAAATCAAACTCAACATTACACCTTTGAGCAATCATTTTTGTATTATACATTGAATCTTCAAGTGTAGAAAAAATCTTTAACATTTCTTCTTCACTCTTTAAAAAATATTCAGCCTGAGTAAAATTGTCTTCTTTTAATTCGAATAACAAAACTCCTTTAGAAATACATCTTGCAATTTTAAACAAATTAAAATCCGTATTTTCTAAATAATGAACATCATTTGTTACTACGGTCTCTATATTCACCTCATTTGCAAATTCCAAATATCTATTCATCATCAATTCATCATTTTCTTCAAAATGAAAATTTAATTCCAAAAACAAATCTTCTCTATTGAATAAACTTTTAAAATTTAAAATCTCATTTTTTGCACTCAAAATATCTTCTGAATATAAACATTTTCGAATGAAACTTCTCTTTGAACCAACTATTAAAATTAAATTTTTAGAATACTTTTCAAGTTCATCAAAAGTTATAAATTCTCTATTTCTATTTTCAACAACATACAAATTAGAAACTAATTTACATAAATTTTTATAACCGAGATTATTTTTAGCTAATAAAATTATATTATAAAATTCATTATTTGAGTACGACAAAGTAAGCTCACAGCCAATAATAGGTTTTATAGAATTTTTTTTACACCTTTTATAAAAATCGATAACACCATACATATTGTTATAATCAGTAATAGCCATAGCTTTAAAATTTAATTCTTTTGCTTTTTCTATCAATTTTTCTATCGGATTATAGTTATTCAACAAACTATATTCAGTATGAACATTTAAATGTACAAAATCATTAGCCAAAAATTATCACCTCTTTATTGATTTTACCATATTTTTAATATTTTTTAAATATATTTTACCTAATCACTTTATATTTTTATATTTTTATGTTACAATTTTATAGTACGAAGGGAGAAACGATATGAAATTTACATTAATAACTAATAATATTGATTTATATGAAAAGGTAAAAAATAAAAAAGATTTAGACATAATATTCAATGAAAAATATACATATGGAGATGTTTTAGATATAGTTAAGAAAAAACTGCAAAATGGTTTTGAACTTTCGACTCATCCACTTTGTGGAAGTATAAAACCTAATGAAACTCCTTACAGATCTATTTTAATAACAAAAACAAAAGAACTGGATGTTAATGGAATTATAATAATTGATGAAGCAATAGAAACATATAAAAAATTCCAAAACAATATGAAAACACCATTATGGATCGATAGAGTCCTAAGAGATTTTAGGTATGTTGACTGTAATATACTTGTTCAAACAATAGAAAAATTGGGAATAGAATAAATAACAAAAACACAAAAACCGCTAGATTTACTTAGCGGTTTTCTAGTATATAAATTATTAAAAAGGATCTTCGTCAAAAAAATTTATTATTTTTCAGAATTCTTTTCTTCATCTTCATCTTTGTCAGTCTCTACAACTTCTTCTTTAGGAAGAACTATTCTAACTTTCTTAACCCTATGTTCATAAATCGACAAAATATTATAAACAACACCATTATCCTCAATAGTAAGTTTTTCACCATCATTTGGTATATATCCCAAAAGGTACATAAGCATTCCGCCTAATGTATCATAATCCTCAGAATTTTCATCAAGTTTTAAATTACAAGCATTATTAACGTCTTCTATTTCACAGGCACCTGTTGCGATAAAATGTCTATCATCTATTTTTTTTATTGCAGGATTAGTTTTCTTATCATATTCGTCATCTATTTCACCCATAACTTCCTCAATTAGGTCTTCCATAGTAACAATTCCCGTAAAACCACCATATTCATCAATTAATACAGCCATTTGATTTCTTGAATTTTTAAGTTCAAGAAATAAATCATTTATATTCTTTCTCTCAGGAATAAAATAAGCCGGCCTTAAAATAGAACGTATATTAACATTTTTAAATCCAACTTTATAAGCCTCTAAGAAAAAATCCTTAATATACAGAATTCCTATTATATTATCAATATCATCTTCATAAACGGGTACCCTCGAATATCTCATTTGCATTAAAGTTTCAAAATCTTTATCAGGTTCGTCAATATCAATCATAAAAACTTCAGTTCTAGCAGTCATTACCTCTTCCGCCAAAACATCATCAAAAGAAATAACTCCATCTATCATTTCACGTTCTGTAGGATTAATTATCCCTTGTTCTTGCCCTACCTCTACAATAGATTTTATTTCTTCTAAAGTGACTTTAGCTTCAACTCCACTTGTAGGAATCGAAAAAATCTTCAAAATAACATTTGTAGATAAAGACAATAAATAAACAAAAGGGCTCATAATCTTATAAACAAAATTTATTGTTCCAACAGAAAATAAAGCAAATTTCTCTGCGTTTTGTAAAGCAATTCTCTTAGGTACAAGTTCTCCAAAAACCAAACTAAAAAACGCTAGAATAACAGTTATCAAGACAAAAGAAACTCTATATGCAAATGGCACTGATAAATTTTCTAAAAAATTCCCAAACTTATGCGAAAGTCCCACAGCAGCAGAAGCTGATGTAAAGAATCCTGCAAAAGTAATTCCAACTTGAATTGTTGATAAAAACTTTGAAGGCTCTTTCAAAAGCTTTTCAACTTTAATTGCTCTCTTATCTCCCTGTTCTGACAAAGTCAATAGTTTTTTCTTATCCATAGAAACAATTGCCATTTCTGATGCAGCGAAAAAAGCATTAACCAAAGTTAATAAAATTAAAATAATAATTTGAAAATAGACCTCGGGTCCACTATCCATAATAACCTCCTAAAACTTATTCATTTAAAAGCATTATATCAAAAATTTTTAAATATTGCAAATAAAATATATTATATTTTTCATTTAAACAATAATACTAAATATTTTTAGTAAATAACTAATACAAAAAAATAAAAAGTGTATAAAAAATACACTTTTTACAAAAACATAATATTATAATTATTTTATTAACATTCCACCATAGTTTAAAATAACTTGAGCAAATACTAAAGCTACTACAGTCATTAACTTAATTAAAATATTTAATGATGGACCTGAAGTATCCTTAAATGGATCCCCTACAGTATCACCAACAACTGCTGCTTTATGAGGATCTGAACCTTTACCGCCGTGATGTCCTTCTTCAATATATTTTTTAGCATTATCCCAAGCACCACCAGCATTTGACATAAATATTGCCATTAAAACGCCTGTTACCAATGAACCTGCTAATAGTCCACCAAGAGCTTCAGCTCCTATCAATAGACCTACTAATACAGGAACTACTACTGCTAATAATCCAGGGATAATCATTTGTTTTAACGCTGCCATTGTAGAAATATCAACACATTTTCTATAATCTGGAGTTCCAGTTCCTTCCATAATTCCAGGAATAGTTTTGAATTGTCTTCTAACTTCTTGAATCATTTCATTTGCAGCATTTCCAACGGCTTCCATAGTTAAAGCTGAGAATAAGAATGGCAACATACCACCAATAAACATTCCGGCTACTACTTGAGGTTTTGTAACATCTATTGAAGTTAATTTTACAGCTTGAGTATATGATGCAAATAACGCTAATGCAGTTAAAGCTGCTGAACCTATTGCAAATCCTTTACCAATAGCTGCTGTAGTATTACCAACTGCATCTAGCTTATCTGTAATATTTCTAACTTCATGAGGTAATTCACACATTTCTGCGATACCACCTGCATTATCAGCAATTGGACCGTATGCGTCAACAGCAATAGTCATACCACAAGTAGAAAGCATACCTATAGCAGCAACAGAAATACCATATAATCCTTGACCTGCATTTGAAAAACCATTTGATGCTATATATGATACTAAAATACCTATTGCTATTACTACAATAGGACCAGCAGTTGACTTCATTCCAACAGCTAAACCTGAAATAATATTTGTTGATGAACCTGTTTCAGATTCTTCCGCAATATTTTGAACAGGTTTCTTATCTCCTGAAGTATAATATTCAGTAAATTGTGAAATAATTAAACCAACTAAGATACCGGAAACTGAAGAAATAAATGCTGAGTTATTTCCTAAAATTTGTTTACTTAAGAAATATGTAACTATTATAGTTAAAACAGAACTTACAATAGTTCCCATATTTAATGATTTTTGTGGATCTTTATCTCCTCTAACACAGAACAATCCGACTAATGATGCTAAAATACCTGTTGCAGCAAGAGCTAGAGCAAATATAATACCTTCTTTTCCAAACGCAACTGAACCAAGCGTAATACCAGAAAGGATTGACCCTACATAAGATTCAAAAAGGTCAGCTCCCATACCTGCAACGTCACCTACATTATCCCCTACATTATCTGCTATAACTGCAGGATTTCTTGGATCGTCTTCAGGAATTCCGGCTTCAACCTTACCTACAAGGTCCGCTCCAACGTCAGCAGCTTTAGTGTAGATACCACCACCAACTCTTCCGAACAAAGCAATAGATGATGCACCAAAACTGAATCCTGTTACAATATTAACATCTCCTACTAAGAAGTAGCAAACTGTCATACCTAAAATACCTAATCCAACTACAGAAAGTCCCATTACAGCTCCACCAGAAAATGCTGTTTGAAGTGCTTTTCCCATTCCATATTCTTTAGCAGCATTTGCAGTTCTAACATTTGCTTTTGTAGCAGCTTTCATTCCAAAAAAACCTGCTAAAATAGAACAAATTGAACCGGCTAAGAAACAAACAGCTGTAAGTAAATTAATGGCTACTCCTAAAATAATTGCAACAACAACAACGAATATAGCTAAATACTTATATTCACGAACTAAGAAAGCCATCGCGCCTTCTTGAATGTAACCTGATATTTCTTTCATTCTTTCATTACCAGGTTCAATTTTTGTAATGCTTAAATATTTAATATAAGCAAACACAAGCGCAATAACCCCAACGGCAATTGCACAATAAAAAATCAAATTAGTATCCATTTTTTCCTCCTAAATTTTTTATTTAATCGCAGCCATAGCAATAGCTACTATAAAAAACACAATTGATGCTATAATAGTAATTTGACTTAAGTAAGCATCTTTAGTTTTTTTACCACCTTTTCCTGAAATATTAGTTTCTCCAGTCAAAGATGCTACCCCATCAGACTTCGATTCTTGCATAAGAACTGCAACTATTATCACAATACTAGCAATAAACAATATTATTTCCATAAAAACTTGCATAACACACCTCCGTTACATCCATAATTAACCTGCTACTTATGATAACACATTTACAAGTAAAAATCAACTTAAAATATTGATTTTTAAGTTGATTCTAAAAATAAATTAAAATTAAATAACTAGATAGTATAAATGGGACTAGTGGTATTTCTTGATGTTTAAAAGTTTGCAATTTCCTTATGAATATATACTTTATGAAATAAAAAATTCCTGCAATTACAAAAGCGAACAAACCGATATTAAAAACTGTATACCAATCAGTTGAAAGTCCAATTAAAGACAATACATAGATATCGCCTATCCCAAATGCTTCCATTCCATAAAATAGTTTACATAAAATATAAATAATCCCATACAAAAGAATTCCGGAAATCAGTCCAAAAACAGAAATTTTAATATAATTACCATATATATTAAAAAATATAATAGGACAAGCAAAACTCAAAATTATATCTAAAAAAATATTTTTACAAATAATATCTGTAACTGAACAAATATATATACATAAAAAACAAAGTAAATTTATTATGTATAATACATTATTATTCAAAAATAAAGATATTAAGTACAAGTTAACAAAAAATATTATTATAAAATTTATTAAATTATAATATTTTTTT
>OGXX01000209.1_pt1 | contig 62492 bp, 61 predicted proteins | sample 1576301 | NCBI WGS metagenome assembly OGXX01 (sample SAMEA3541469, study PRJEB24748) | human gut metagenome | biome: human gut; feature: human-associated habitat; material: faeces | place: China | collected 2012
GTCTGATTCAGTCCTAAAAGTCCGATCTCTTCCCCCGGATGCCCGAAAAGTCCGGTCTTCCCGCAAATGCAACCCCGGCGGGGTTGCAGCCATGAGTAAGCCCCATGAACCTCGCAAAGCTCGGTGCATGGGGTATATGCCCACCCAAGCCACCTACCTCGGAGAGGTTGGTGCCATACATCCCGCCAAGGCCCCGCCTGCCTCGGCGGTAGCTGCCACCGCCCCTCAGCCCCGCACTCTCCTGCGGATTCCAAGCAGCAAAGAGCCCCTTGACATATTGGTCAGGCAATCTGCCTGTACACTTTGTTTGATCCGGCAAATAAAAAATCAGAGGAATACGGATCCGTACTCCTCTGATTTTTATTCTTGTAGAGATTTTTATTTCTTTTTGCGGTTGCCGTAACGGCTGAGGAACTTGTCCACGCGGCCTGCGGTGTCAACAAGTTTCTGCTTGCCGGTAAAGAAAGGGTGAGAGGAGCTTGTGATTTCAAGCTTTACCAGCGGGTAAGTCACGCCGTCAATCTCGATTGTCTCCTTTGCGGCCACTGTCGAGCGTGTGATGAAGGTTTCTTCGTTCGACATGTCCTTGAAAACGACCTCTCTATAATTGGAGGGATGGATGTCTTTTTTCATCTTATCAGGTTGTTTTGTTGTTTGTTACATTCTATGAGGCCGCGCTGGTAAGACGCGATTACTCGTAATGGCTTGCAAATTTAGCCATTCCCCGCGACATAACCAAAACATCTCCCACTAACTTTTCTCCCTCCCGCAAAAAAATTCTCAAAATCTTAGATTATTCCAAGGTGAGGGATGAGGGGTGGAGCAGAAGGGAGGCGGCAGAGCATATGTCGGCGGCAGTGAGCGAATTTATGTGTTCGCGGAGACGCTCGCTTGACGGTGCTTCCCCGTATATGAGAACGCCGCGTCCCATTGACAGGGCCGACTGCTCACGGTTGTCGCCCGATACGGTGACCTGGCCGAGATATTGACGCTTGGCCCGTTCAAGGCGGGTAGGCGAGAGTGGTGTCTCAGCCAGCCGGGCAATAGCGGAGGTTACTATCTGGGTGCACCTTTTCTGTGATGAGGGATCGCAGCCATAGTATATTTCCACGGCTCCGCAGTCGCTGTAAAGGCATGGAGTGGCCTCCACGGTGTAGACAAGTCCGCGGCGTTCGCGCAATTCCACATTAAGCAGTGAGTTCATGCCCGGGCCGCCGAGGATATTGCACATAAGCGCAATGGCAAAACGGCTGTTCTCCATCAGCCCCGGCACTCTGGCACCCAATATGGTATGGGCCTGATTGCGTGAGGCTGACATAACCCGGGTGAATTGCGGCATCATATCAGGAGTCGGGCGTGCAGGTATTATATCGGGGTGGTGCATGTGCCCGAAGTACCGCTCTATGTTGCGCACAGTACGGTCGTGGCCCGACGAGCCGCAGTAAAACACCACCATCCGCCCCGGAGTGTAGCTGCTTGTTATATAATTGCGGCACACAGTCGAATCGAACTGCGCTATTGATGCTTCGGAGCCGAGTATATTGTGGCCGAGACCGCTGTTGGCGAAAATAAGATCCTCGAAGTCATCCGCTACGGATTCGTCGGGCGAGTCAAGATAGGATCGGATCTCTTCTGCCACTACTTCCCGCTCAAGATCTATTTCGGCGTCAGGAAATCTGGAGGATGTGATCAGATCGGCTATCAGCTCCATTGCCCTCGGCAGATAGCCGCGTGGAAATATAGAGTAAACTGCGGTTTCCTCCTTTGTGGTGAAGGCGTTGAGTTCGCCTCCTACGCTCTCCATGCGGTTTATTATGTGGCATGACCGGCGCTTGAGTGTGCCTTTGAATATGGTGTGCTCCACGAAGTGAGCCAGCCCGAAATGCTCGGGATCCTCGTCGCGCGAACCGGCATTTATGTACACGCCGAAATATTCAGCCTCTCCGCGCGCAGTGCGGGTCACAACGCGGAGGCCATTGGGAAGAGTGGTGATGCGGGGCTGTTCCACTTGTTCAGAATACCGATGGTTTCAGTTGCAGCCCTACTGTTTCATGCAGCCCGAAAAGCAGGTTCATGTTGTGTACCGCTGTGCCGGCAGCCCCTTTGAGCAGATTGTCGATCACAGTGGTCACCACTAACTTTGATCCTACTTTGTCGAGATGGATCAGGCATTTGTTTGTGTTCACCACATCGTGCAGATCGGGTGTGCGGTCTGTGATATAGGTGAATGAATGGTCGCTGTAGGCTTCCTCATAAAGACTGCGTATCATCTCCAGCTCCATGGGCATTTCGGTGTAGCTTACAGCCATTATCCCGCGGGGAAACGGACCATGTACAGGTATGAAATTCACAGCTGAGGTGAAGCTCGATTGAAGCTCAGATAGGGTCTGACGTATTTCGGGGATATGCTGGTGGGCGAGAACCCGGTAGGGAGCCACATTGTCGTGGCGCCATGAAAAATGGTTGGTGTCGCGGGGCTTGGCTCCGAGCCCAGTGCTTCCGCTTATGGCCGTCACATGTATGTCGTTGTTTAGCAGCAGGTTTTTGGCCAAAGGCAGCAGCGATAGTTCTATGGCTGTGGCGTAACATCCCGGATTGGCCACATGCCGGGCACCTCGCACAATGGCTTTGCGGTTCAGCTCAGGTAGTCCGTAAACAAAGTCGTTCTCCTCGCTTTTAAGCCTGTGGTCGATCGACAGATCTATAATGCGGAGCTTATCCGGCAGTGTCGCTGACTTGAGATATTCATGGCTGCGGCCGTGGGGTTTGCACAGAAACACCACATCCACATCTGCGGGCGTGGCCTCAGGTGTGAATGTCAGGTCGGTGTCGCCTACAAGACCGGGGTGTACGGCATCAATCCTTTTTCCTGCATTGGATTCGGACTGCACAAACGTGAGTTCCACATCGGGATGGTGGATCAATAACCTTATCAGTTCGCCGGCCACGTAACCGGCTCCGGATATTATACCTGCTTTGATCATGGAGGGAGATTATAGTGATTTTAAAATATCGTTGAAAATTCTGTCGGAGGCGCCGAGATTGCGTTCAATGTAACAGCCGGCTGCTTTTCCGCATGTCTTCAGGTTTGACCGGTCGTTTAGGAGATAATCCATCACCCGGTTGAATTGTGCAGTGTCGGTTATACTGAAACCTCCTTTGCATTCTATCAGATCCGACGCCTCTTTGAATTTTGAATGCTTCGGTCCGAACACTACCGGCATTCCGTAAACGGCCGCTTCATTTATGTTGTGTATTCCGGCGCCGAATCCTCCGCCTATATAGGCTACGTGGCCGAAGCGGTAGAGTGTTGAGAGGTGGCCGAAATTATCAACAACTATGCCTCTTACTGTTTCGGGATATCCGCGCTTGGCCCATTGCGACAGCAGCATTACGTCGCCCGGCAGCCTTCCGAGTAGCAAAGCCAGCCGTGATGCGTTGAATTCGTGCGGGGCAATGATGAATTTTACTTCGGGATGTGAATGTAGCCAGGGTATATAGACGTCTTCATCAGCCGGCCACGAGCTTCCGGCCACAAACACTGTTTCCGCACCTGATGCGAAATCATCGAGTCCGGGTATTCGGCACGGACTCTGGCGCACTTTGGCCACACGGTCGAACCGGGTGTCGCCTGCCACGGTTACATTCTCTATGCCTATGCCGGAGAGCATATCGGCGGAATTGCGGTCCTGTACATAAAGGTGCGTGAAGTTACGCAACATGCGGCGGAACCCGGCCCCCCACCATTTGAAGAACGACTGGCGTGGGCGGAATATGGCTGATATGAGATATGCCTTTACTCCCCGCTTGCGAAGCTCATAAAGATAGTTGGCCCAGAATTCATATTTGATGAACACTGCCACATCGGGGCGCACGGTGTCAAGAAACCTGCGCACACGCCCCGGGGTATCGAAAGGGAGATATGTCACCACATCGGCCTTGTCATAGCCGCTGCGGATCTCATAGCCCGAAGGGGAAAAGAATGTGAGCACAGTCATTGTGTCCGGACGCTCGGCTTTGAGCCTTTCCATCAGCGGACGTCCTTGTTCGAACTCGCCGAGTGAGGCTGCATGGAACCACACCACTTTGCGGTCGCCACGCGAGGCAAGCGCTTTTTCAAGGCGGCTTTGGATCAACTTGTGGCCTTTGACGAGTTTGTCGGCTTTAGGATTGAACCGTGCCACACATCTTACAGCCTGCGCATAGATTGCTATGCCTATGTTGTAAGCTAAGCTCATCGGCTATGCTTCAGGACGTATTTCGGCAATTCCACGTTCTATGCGGCGCACAGTCTCGTCCAGTCCGAGAAGTTCGGTTATGTCGAACATGTGGGGACCTTTGCATTCACCAACCACTGTCAGGCGGAATGCGTTCATCACGTTGCCGAGGTGGTAGCCGTTGTCGGCAATCCATTGCAGCACGGGCGCTTCGGCGTCAGCTGACTTGAATGAATCCAATCCTTTGAGTACATTGATAAGGCCGGTGAGGATTGATGGCATTTCATCGCTCCAGCGTTTTTTTACGGCTTTAGGATCATAACTTTCAGGGGCTTTGAAGAAGAACTTGGCCTGATCCCACAGATCCTTTACAAAATTGGCACGGCCTTTCACCATACCTATTGCCGAGGCTATGTAAGCGTCGGTAAAGTCAGCGGGATTGACTCCGTTGGCTTCAAGCACGGGTTTGAACAATACAGCAAGTTGTTCGTCTGGTATCTCCTGAAGGTATTTATGGTTGAACCATTTGCCTTTCTCAAAGTCGAATTTGGCTCCGGCTTTGGAACAACGGTCAAACGAAAAGCGTTCAGTCAGCTCGTCCATCGACATTATTTCAGTGTCATCGCCCGGATTCCAGCCAAGGAGTGCGAGGAAGTTGACCACAGCCTGAGGCAGATATCCTGCTTCGCGGTAACCGCTTGAACGGTCGCCGCTGACGGGGTCGGTCCAGTCGAGAGGGAATACGGGGAAGCCGAGGCGGTCGCCGTCGCGTTTGGAGAGTTTGCCTTTGCCGTCAGGTTTGAGCAACAATGGAAAGTGTACGAACTGCGGCATTGTGTCGCGCCATCCGAAAGCTTCGTAAAGCAGGACGTGGAGCGGGGCGGAAGGAAGCCATTCCTCGCCACGGATCACATGCGACACTTCCATAAGATGGTCGTCCACAATATTGGCCAGATGGTATGTAGGCAGATCATCGGCACTTTTATAAAGCACTTTGTCGTCAAGCACCGACGAGTTTATTGTTACCTTGCCTCTGATAAGGTCATCCACTTCCACGTCTATGCCGGGTTCGATCTTGAACCGGACTACATAAGGATGGCCCTCGTCAATAAGTTTCTGTGTTTCTTCGTCACCGAGCGACAGTGAGTTGCGCATCTGCGCCCTTGTGGATGCGTCATATTGGAAATTGGGGGTGGCTGCGCGTGCCGCTTCAAGCTCTTCGGGGGTGTCGAACGCTATATATGCTTTCCCACGGTCAAGGAGATCCTTTACATGGCTGCGGTATATGTCGCGGCGTTCGCTCTGCTTGTAGGGGCCATAGTTGCCCCCTTCTTTCACACCTTCATCAATTTTTATGCCGAGCCATGCGAGAGCTTCGTTGATATATTCCTCGGCTCCGGGCACGAAACGGCGTGAGTCGGTATCCTCGATGCGGAGAATCATGTCTCCGCCGTTGCGACGTGCAAAAAGATAGTTGTAAAGTGCGGTGCGTACACCGCCTATATGAAGCGGGCCTGTGGGTGACGGAGCGAATCTCACCCTTACTTTCCGTTGGTTCATCGTATTTGAGTGTTGCTGTTATGTAATTGATTTGCAAAGTTAGTCATTTTTTTCCGGGGTGTAGCGGGGGATATGTAAAAATCCGCACCGGAAGCAGTCTATACCGGTGCGGATTTTATGGTTGGTAAAGGATCGTACGGTTATTTAAGCGACCACTCAAACCCGCTTTTTGTGTCCTTTACATTGAAGCCTATTTCCGACATGCGGTCACGGAGCATGTCGGCTGTGGCCCAGTCCTTTTCAGCTTTGGCTTTGGCACGCATCTCCAAAAGCATGTCCACGGCTTTGTGGAACGGTTCGAGTGCCTCGGCTCCCGAGTCGGCTGTGCCGTCGACTGATTCGGGACGGATGCCGAGTATTTCGATCATGAACGTGTCCATTACCTGACGCAGTTCGGCGAGATCCGCCTCTGTGGCTGTGGCGTTGCCGTCGTGGATACGGTTTATTATGCTGCATGCCTCGAAAAGCTGAGCTATGACCATTGGGGTGTTCATGTCATCGTCCATGGCTTCATAACATGCTTCTCGGAGATGGCTTACGTCGACAGTAGACTGTGCCGAAGGTTGCAGCGAGGCAAGACGCCTGTAGCCTTCGGTGAGGCGTGTGAGAGCTTTCTCGGCTCCTTTGAGGGCGTCGTTGGAGAAGTCGACTGTGCCGCGGTAATGGGCCTGGAGTATGAAGAAACGTATGGTCATGGGCGAATAGGCCTGTTCCAACAACGGGTGTGAGCCGGTGAAGAATTCATCGAGGGTGATGAAGTTGCCGAGCGATTTTCCCATCTTCTTTCCGTTGATGGTGATCATGTTGTTGTGGAGCCAGTAACGCACTGCATCGCGGCCGTTATGGGCCACTGACTGCGCTATCTCGCACTCATGATGTGGAAACATCAGATCCATTCCGCCTCCGTGGATATCGAACGTCTCACCGAGATATTTCTCGCTCATGGTTGAACATTCGAGATGCCATCCCGGAAATCCGTCGCTCCACGGCGAGGGCCACCGCATGATATGTTCGGGCGAGGCTTTTTTCCATAAAGCGAAATCAGCCGGATTGTGTTTCTCTTCCTGTCCGTCGAGTGTACGCGTGGTGGCAAGAAGCTCATCGACATTTCGGCCTGAAAGTTTTCCGTAAGGGAAGTCGCGGTTATACTTGGGCACGTCGAAATAAACCGACCCGTTGCTTTCATAGGCATATCCGGCGTCAAGAATCTTTTTCACATATTCTATCTGCTCTATGATATGGCCGGAGGCATGTGGTTCGATGGATGGGGGCAGCACATTGAGGCGCTCCATGGCTTTATGGTAGCGTGTAAGATAATGCTGCACCACTTCCATTGGCTCCAGTTGCTCCAACCGGGCTTTCTTGGCTATCTTGTCCTCTCCCTCGTCGGCGTCATGTTCGAGATGGCCAACATCGGTGATGTTGCGCACGTATCTCACTTTGTAGCCTTTGTGGAGGAGATAGCGGAACAGCACATCGAACGTTATTGCCGGACGGGCGTGACCTAAATGTCCGTCGCCATAGACCGTAGGCCCGCACACATACATGCCCACGCGCCCCTCATTGACGGGCACGAACTCCTGTTTTGTCCGGGTCAGGGTGTTGTACAGTCTCATTGCCGTCAGGCTTTGCCTCCCATCATGAAGGGGTTGGGAATTTCACCGTTGCCGCCGTTGTTGCCGCCCACGGGCTGAACACGCTTGATTTCGCCGAATGTCGATTCGTATTTCTTAACGTTGTCAGAAAGAGCGAAAAGCAGGTTCTTGGCATTTTCCGGAGTCATGATTATGCGGCTCTGTACTTTGGCCTGAGGCATGTTGGGGGCCACTGTGATGAAGTCAAGGAAAAATTCGTTGCCTGAATGTGAAATGACGGCAAGGTTTGAATAATGGCCGTTGGCAACTTCGGGTGTGAGTTCAATTTTTATTTCCTGTTTTTTCTGATCTGCCATAATTGTAAGTTTTTAAAATGTTATTGATTTGTCTGTATATTATTGATTCGTTTGATTCAATGATTCGAAAGTGAGGGGAGTGAGTGTGAACCGGAATTCCTTGGTGGGGAGGTTGGTGTTGTTGACATGCACCACAAGCTCATGTGGTGTGTGGCCGGAAAGGAATTCCCGCAGGTCGTAGGACATGAAGTAGTCGCGCTCGAAGGTGTCGTATTCCGGTTTTGTCACATGCATGAAATATAAGTGGGCTTCGGCGGCGTCCATGCTGTTTTTGTCGATTACGAGCGCTATTTTCCGTGGTTCGGGATTATAGGGAAGCCGTGCATGAAGGTTGATATACGGGCCTGTACGCCATATGGAGTATAGAAAGACTCCTGTGGCGTTCCAGTCGGTGTGCTGCGACATATCAAGCGCGAGAAGCTCGGCTGTGTTTATGTTGGCAATGTAATTGAGCGTTATCGCGCCGGAGGTATAAGGCATTCCTGATGCAGGGGTATAGTCTATATATACACGCGATCCCGGTATGTAGGTTTCCGCATCGATTGCCGCTGAGGCTGTAAGTGTGACGGGCGTAGTGTCGTCGGCCTGTTGCAGAGTGAACACCGCTCCCCGCGAGGCATTGCCTGTGAATGTGGCTATATCGCGCATTGATGGATTTACAGTTGCGGGGCCGGATGTGTCACGGCAACTGCCCAGAAGGGCAATACATAATATCGCTGCCGCCATGCTTACACCATTTATGTGGAAGGATGTCCGGCTCATGATATGGGATCCGGATTTACGGTTATTTCATTAAGGCGTCCGTCGCTGAGATGTACGGTGCGGTCACAATCACTGGCAAGTGCTTCGTCGTGTGTCACGATCACGAATGTGTGGCCGAGATCGCGCCTTAAATCAAAAAACAGCCGGTGGAGTTCATTGCGGTTATGGGTGTCAAGGCTTCCTGTGGGTTCATCGGCCAGCACAACCATGGGTTCGTTGACAAGTGCCCTGGCAACAGCGGCCCGTTGGCATTCGCCTCCCGAAAGTTTAGCGGGACGATGGGCGGCTCTGTCTTTAAGGCCAAGATAGTCTATGAGTTTTTTTGCCCGGGCGAAAGCATCGTGGCGCGACCTCCCTCCTATAAGGGCCGGCATGGCGACATTTTCCAGTAAGGTGAATTCAGGCAGAAGCTGATGGAACTGGAAAACGAATCCGATGTTGGCATTGCGGAACCGAGAGAGGGTACGGCCACGTAACGATCCGAGCGGTGTGCCGTTATAGCTTATTTCGCCTGAATCAGGACGCATGAGGCTCCCTATGATCTGGAGCAATGTGGTTTTCCCGGCTCCGCTCGGGCCGACAATTGCCATGACCTCACTTTTTTCAATAGTGAAGTTCACGCAGTCGAGCACCCGGAGGTTGCCGAACTGTTTGGAAATACCGGTTACTTCGATCAATCCCACTGGCGTTGCGGAAACAGTATCAGAGTTTCAGGGATTCTTTGATAAATGCCTCGAATTCTTCTTCGGTCATGGCTCCGGAGCGCTGGCCTACTATGTTTCCTTTCTTGTCAAGAACCACTATATGCGGGATGCTGCGCACTCCGTAACGCTGTGCCATGTTAGGGGCTTTGTCAACGTCCACGGATATGAAGCGGGCTTTTTTTGAATAATCTTTCGCTACTTTTTCAAATACGGGTTTGAATGTACGGCAAGGTCCGCACCATGTGGCGTTGAAGTCGATGACGCGGGGCATCTCTTTTTCTTTCTTATCGGCGGCGCTTACAGCCACTATTGCTGATAAGGCTATGATGAGGGCAAGGAATATACGTTTCATAAGTGAGTTGGCTATTTGAGATTTTTAATTAATCCGGCAAACTGTGATTCATCCATGTAGCCGGTAAATGTGCGGACGTTGCCGTCGGGCGTTATCACAGTTATATGTGGTATGGCGGTCACGCCGTAGCGTGATGCAAGCCGGGGACATTCGTCCACGTCGGCTGAGAAAAAATCTATTTTATCGGCATATGCCGCTGCTGTTTTTTCGAATACGGGTTTGAACTCGCGGCAAGGCCCACACCATGTGGCGCTGAAGTCGATCACTACCGGACGCTCAGGCATTACAGGGATGGTGTCGAGATCCGTAAGGTGTGCTACTGCCGTGGTGGAATTTTCCGGCTGCGGTTGTGTTTCGGCCGGAAGAGTGGAGGAGTTGTTTTTTGCAGGATCCTGTTTTGATCCCGAGCAGCTTGACATGCAGCCAAGCAGTGTCAGAGCTGTCGTTACAGACAGAAGCGTGCGTGTAATTTTCATTTTGATAAAATATTAATGAGGATTGAGTAAGAGAGAAACAGAGTCATTATATGCCGGGATCTGATCCCGGCATATAATGTTCTGATGTTTATGCCAGAGCGGCATTGGTTTTGTGAACGGCTTCAGCGCTCTTGTGGAAGAGCTCTTTTTCGGCATCGTTGAGGTCGAATTCCACGATTTTCTCGATACCGTTGCGTCCGAGTATACAGGGTACGCCTATGCAGAGGTCTTTTTCGCCATACTCGCCGTCAAGGAGTGCCGAGCAGCTGATAAGCTTTTTCTGGTCATGTAATACGGCTGCCACTACCTGAGCTGCTGCAGCTCCGGGAGCATACCATGCTGAGGTGCCGAGGAGTTTTGTGAGGGTAGCACCGCCTACCATAGTGTCGGCAGCAACTTTTTCAAGGCGTTCGGCAGGGATGAGTGATGCGACGGGAAGTCCGCGGTAAGCTGCGAAGCGGGTAAGGGGGATCATGGTGGTGTCGCCATGGCCGCCTATTACGATTCCTTCAACTTCGGTGGCATTGGCGCCGAGGGCCATGCTGAGGAAGTATTTGAAGCGGGCGCTGTCGAGTGCTCCACCCATGCCGATGATGCGGTTTTTGGGAAGACCTGCGATTTTGTGGATCAGATAGGTCATGGTGTCCATGGGGTTGGAAACACAGAGAATTATTGCGTCGGGTGAATATTTGAGCGCGTTCTCTGTTACCGAGCGTACAATGCCGGCGTTTACACCGATGAGTTCTTCACGGGTCATTCCGGGTTTGCGGGGTATACCGGAAGTTATGACAATGACATCGCTTCCGGCAGTCATGGCGTAATCGTTAGTCACGCCGGTGAGACGGGTGTTAAGGCCGAGGATAGATGCGGTCTGCATGATATCCATGGCTTTGCCCTCGGAAAGGCCCTCTTTTATGTCGATTAAAACGACTTCGTCGGCCACTTGGTTGGTGACCAATACGTTTGCACACGTGGCGCCCACATTTCCGGCGCCTACAACGGTTACCTTTGACATAATGACAATCAGTATTTTAAAATGAAGTTGAACGTTTGGGTTATTCAATCATGCAAATTTACTGAAAATCCCCGAATATCAAAGTGTGCAGGGGCAAGAACACCATTAACGTTTCCTAAAACCGTGCCGTAATGGAGGTCAGTTAATCAACATTGCTTTTGCGGCAGGGGTCAGCAGGGATGATACGGAGTAGGGGGATACTTCAAGGTCGATTGCTCCGAGAGCGTAAGGCGCTATTTCGTAAGGGTTGTAGTGGAATATTATGTTTCCCTCCGAAAGATATACCGAATTGCTGACTGTGATGGGGAATGTGTCGTCGGAATAGAGTTCATCGTAGGTCTGCTGGCCGAGTTTGGCGAGAAGGCCATCCTTTATCACTGACAACAGGGCGGTGTCGGTGGTTTCGTTTGTGCCGAACAGCCAGGCTTTGTCAATTACTTTGCCGGAAGCGAGGTCGTAGGTAAAGGGGAATGTGGCCCAGTTGGGATGTGCTCCACCTGTGAATGAGTAGGCTGAAGCCTCATATGTAACGGTCGATTCTGTAAGTTCGGTAATTCTGGTGTCTAATTTTATATCATAGCAGAATGTGTCGGCAGTGGATGCTGGCACTGAGTCTACTTTCTTTATATCAGCCCCTTCAATTATTGATGTGTTGTCAACGTAAGCTGTTAGGGCTTCGTTTATATTATAGCCGTCCTTGACCTTGTAAAGTCCGATTATTGAGTCCTGAAGATTGATCAGATCGGCATTGCCTAATTTTTCAGGCCACTGTGCAGAAGCGCTTATGGTGAGATAGGCGGTAGAGCCGTCAGATTGTTTCAGCTCATAACTTTTAGAGGTCGATTTGAGGATTTCGCGGATCTCGAACTCTGTTACGTCACTTGATTTTGAAGAGCATGATGTAAGCGCGGCGATTGCGGCTCCCATGCTGAAGATAATCATAAATTTTTTCATAGTGTGGTGTTGTTGAAATCAGTGTCTATTGTCTGGAAGTTTGTATAAATAAAAAAATCACACCCTCCGACTATAATAACAACTGGAGGGTATGATAATGTTTTTTAACAAGATGACTATATCGGCCCCGGATTATTTGGAGGCGATAGAGTCGGAAACAGTGAGGCGGGCACGGCCTTTTGCACGGCGGCGTGCAAGGACTTTACGGCCGTCGGGGGTGGCCATTCTGGCGCGGAAGCCATGCTTGTTCACTCTTTTGCGGTTAGAAGGTTGAAATGTTCTTTTCATTGCCGTTTATATGTTTTTATTGTTTTAATATTTGCTTGAATTTTTCATCTGCATTTCAAGGCGCAAAATTAACGCTTATTTTTCACACTCACAAATGCTGGGGCGTTTTTTTACAGTTAAAAATCAGTTATGGTAATATATAAAAGCTGTTTATGGTTTTGATGCTGAAGCAGGTGCTACTTGCTGTTGGAGGAATGTATGAAAAAACGTTGTAAAATGAGCGTGAGGTAAAAGGATAGTTGTTATATTTGCGGTGTCAAATCAACGACTCCACAAACTGCAGACAGAACAAAACGAAACATCAAAATATGATATTCAATTTTCGCATAGTATCCGATGAAGTCGATAATTTCCGCAGAGAGATAAAGATTGATGCGGATTCGACATTTTTTGATCTCCGCAATGCCATATGTGATTGCGTAGGTTATGACAAGCAACAGATGCACTCATTCTTTATATGTGAGGAAGGCTGGGAGAAAGGAAAGGAGATAACCCTTGAGGATATGGGATCCGATTCTTCCGAAGATGTGTATATAATGGATGAGAGTGTGCTCCGTGATTTTATAGAGGATGACGGACAGCGTATGATCTTTGTGTTTGATTATATGACTGACCGTTCGTTCTTTATGGAAATGAAAAGTTCGGAACCTGGAAAGCATCTTAAAGACCCTCTGTGTACGGTGTCGATGGGCAATCCGCCTTCGGAAACGGTCGATCTTGATGAATTTGACGCGCAGTCCGATGCAAAAGCGGCCAAAGCGGCGGCCTCCTCGGATCTTGACGAAGAGTTTTATGGCAGCGATCAATACAACGAGGATGAGTTTTCGCTTGACGGGTTTGATGAAATGACTTTCGAGGACTGATATACATTAATTAAATAAAGAAAGAAAAGGCTCCCGGGGGAAAGGGAGCCTTTTCTCGTCTGTGGTGCGTCATCCCGACGCGCTGCAAACTTGATTATATGCAATTTTAGCTTTTGTTGTTATGCACAAGTGAATCATAGCAATCCAAATATCCATAAACAAAATACAATAATTGACGTGACAACAAGAAATGTGTTGTCATTCGCAAAGATAGTAATAATATTTAATTTGCAAGAATATTTGAGAAAAATTTTTGAAATTAATTTAAAAATAATTCCTTTGTGGGGGTAAATGAGTGCGTAAACAGCCAAATACTCAGAGTTTTATTGCGCTTTAAGGTTGTGATAAAATTGTATGTGCATAGAGTTAAAATGTTTTCTAATAGAGTTAGGTGAGAAATGCGGGGAGTAAATCATAACCGGTGATGTTTTAAAAATTCATATTATCAATAATTATATCTTGTTTGACATAATGCAATATAATCCAAATGGATATATTGCAATTGTCAAAATTGTCTGAGCGGATATTTTTCATTAATTTTGCAGCTGTTATGAGCCAACGAAGAATTCGACTGATAATAAACCCTATTTCCGGCACTGTAGGAAAAGATGGTATAGGCCGGTATGTGGAATCTGTATTCGGGCATTCCGTGGAAGTATGTCAGACTTCCGGCCCAGGTGATGCCACGCGTTTAGGGGCTGAGGCCGCAGGTATGGGATATGATGCTGTGTTGGTGGCCGGTGGTGACGGCACTGTCAACGAGACTGCTGCCGGTCTTTGCGGCACGAATGTGCCTTTGGGGATAATTCCTTGCGGCTCGGGTAACGGTCTGGCACGTCATCTTAATATTCCTGTTGACATAGCATCATCGGTTGAGATAGCCCGTATGGGTAATATAATAGACTGTGATGCGGGAGAGGTTAACGGGCGACCTTTTTTTTGCACTTTCGGTGTGGGTTTCGATGCGGCAGTGAGTGAGAAATTCGCACATCAACCGCGGAGGGGGCGTCTTTCGTATGTGCTAAGTGTGTTTAGTGAATATATTAAATACAATCCCCAGTCGTATACAATTCTGGCCAATGGTCAGGAGCTTACACGCAAAGCTTTTCTGGTAGCTGTGTGCAATGCGTCGCAGTATGGCAACAATGCCTATATAGCGCCCTATGCCTCGATGACCGACGGACTGCTTGATGTTACAATAGTGCATGCCGGTTCACCTCTTACCACAGCACTTGTAGGGGCAGATCTGCTTACCGGACTTATCAACCGCAATATGCTTATCCATACTTTCCGCACAAAATCCCTTTCAATAATCCGCGAAGAGGCTGGAGCAGCCCATATAGACGGGGAGCCGGAGATTTTACCTGAGCGTATGGACATACAGTGTAATCCTGGCCGTCTTAAAGTGTTTGCTCCGGGTGCCGAGCCGCATTTCACACCTCTGATAACACCGGCCCATAATCTGCTGCGTGACCTGAAGCTCACACTTGCCCACATGTTTAATGAAATATGATTAAAAAAACGGACGGGTGTTCGTATTAAACGGTGAGTAATCTCTATCTTTGCATAATATAGCCTCTCAACCTCTCGGAAAATACAAATAACTTTATATTATATATTTATATGGAAATTCAAGGAAGAATAATTCTGGCACTCCCCGAGGTGTCAGGAGTATCGAAAAGTGGAAACAGTTGGAAAAAGCGCGAGTATGTGCTTGAAACACATGATACATATCCTAAAAAGGTGTTCTTTAACTTTTTCGGAGACCGTGCCGATCAGTATCCTCTGAATGCAGGTGATGAAGTGACGGTGTCGTTTGATCTTGAAAGCCGTGAATTCAACGGGCGGTGGTATACCGATGTGCGTGCATGGAAAGCTGAGAAGACCGCAGCTCCTGCAGCGGCGATGGGCGCAGCTCCTATGGCAGGTGCTCCTTATCCTCCCGTTCCCGGCGATATGAGCCAGCAGATGCCAGGCGGATATCCTGCGCCTTCACAGCCTGCCGATATCTCTGGCGGAGATGCCACAGATGATCTGCCGTTTTAAGATTAAGGTTGTCAAATTGAGTCGCGTACATTATGGCGAAATATGATTTTGTTATAGTAGGTGCCGGTCTTTTCGGTGCCTCGTTTGCTTGTCTTGCCACCCGTGCAGGCCGCAGATGTCTTGTGATAGATCGGCGTGATGTTACGGGGGGTAATATCAGGTGCGAGAATGTTGACGGGATCAATGTCCATAAGTACGGAGCGCATATATTCCACACCTCTGACAGAGAGGTGTGGAATTTTGTAAATGATCTTGTAGAGTTCAACCGTTACACAAACTGTCCGATAGCAAACTATAAAGGTGAACTATATCATCTTCCGTTCAACATGAACACGTTTCATGCAATGTGGGGTACTGTCAGCCCTTCCGAGGCGGAGGCCGAACTTGAGCGGCAGAGAGCGGAAGTAAGGGCGTCAATGGGCCGGGACGGGGTGACGGAACCGCGGAATCTGGAGGAGCAGGCCCTTATGCTTGTGGGGCGTGACATTTATGAAAAGCTGATCCGCGGCTATACTGAAAAACAATGGGGCCGCAGGTGCGTTGATCTGCCTCCGTTCATAATAAAGCGGCTGCCTGTAAGGCTGACGTATGACAATAATTATTTCAACGATTTATATCAGGGTATACCTGTAGGTGGATATAATGTGCTGGTTGACCGGATGCTTGAGGGGTGCGAGGTGATTACCGGCACTGATTTTTTCGATGCCCCCGGGCATTGGCGCTCGTTGGCAGATACTCTGGTGTTCTCCGGAAAGATCGACCAGTATTTCGGTTATTGTTTCGGAAAATTGCAGTATCGTTCGGTGCAGTTTGAGACCGAGGTGCTTGACACTCCGGATTATCAAGGTGTGGCTGTTATGAATTTCACGGATTCGGACACTCCGTATACCCGGATTATAGAACACAAGCATTTTGAATTATTCGGCTCTGAGGTAAGGAATGTCCCGTTTACCGTGGTGTCGCGCGAATACTCCACGGAGTGGGATGAGACGAAGGAACCTTTTTATCCTGTCAACGATGACCGCAATATGGAGCTTTATAACCGCTATCGTGAACTTGCCGAAAAAGAAAAGGATGTAATATTCGGCGGACGGCTCGCACAGTACCGTTACTATGACATGGCCCCTGTGATAAAGGAAGCCATGCTGCTTTTTTCAGAATGTCAGGGCGGCTGACACTACCCAGTTTTTTCCGTCGGTGAAAGGCGCTATGGCCAGTTCATGTTTCTTAGCGAACGGCCGCGTGAATATATAGGCGCTTCCTGCACCTATTCCGGCTCCGGCAAGGACATCCCACCAATGGTGTTTCTTAGCGTATATTCGTCCCCATCCCACATAGGTGGCCAACGCATAAGCCGGGCCTCCGAATTTCCATCCGTAACGGCGTTGAAGAAACGCAGCGGAGGCGAATGTTATGGATGTGTGGGCGCTGGGAAAAGAGTGTGAGTCGGAAAAGTCGGGACGCTTTTCATGTACGGTATATTTGAGCAGATATGTCATGCCGAGGGTTGTGGCTGCTGTAAGGGCCCCCTGTTTGAGACCATCCCAGTCCTTGGCTATGAGTACTCCGGCTATTGTCGCGGCAGGGAGTGCCACGAGAATCACATCAGTGGAAGTGCCTACACCTTTCTGTGCTGATGAACGGGTGAATCGGGCCTGGGTAGTCGGTATTTCTCCTGACTGGGCCATTGCACCGGAAATGCAGAGGCTGAGTATTGTGATGAATATGCACAGGCGGCGTGTCATATGAGATCTATTATTTTAGGTAGGAATATCAGTGCTCCGCACAGGAATGCACCTATGGCGAATATCAATACGGCCGTGGCGGCGACATCTTTGGCTTTTCCTATGAGCGGGTCATGATCCGGCGATATCTTGTCGGCTAAAGCTTCCACTGCGGAATTTAAAGCTTCAGCCCCTGTCACAGCTGCAATGCAAAGTATTATGACGCACCATTCCGTGATTGAAATGCCGAAGTATGCGCCGGCAATCACGGCCAGCATTGCTGCGGCGAGATGAATGCGCATGTTGTGTTCGTCCTTTAGGAGCGGGATGAATCCCTTGAAAGCATATCGGAAAGATAGTGCGCGGCTTTTCCATGAGAAGCGCTTTGGACTGTTCATTTCAGTGGAGGGTATGTGTGACGCGCAAAATTAAGAAAATATCCTGAAATGAACCACAAAGCGGCGGCAGGTGTTGGGAAATTATCGATTGTCTTTAATAATTAAATTTGAAAGTTATGGATTTTAATGAAGCTAAAACGGCGGCTAAGACCGTTCTGATAGAATTCTATGCGTCATGGTGTCCCCATTGCAAACGAATGATGCCTGTAGTGGAGGAGGTGCGCGGGAAACTGGCTGGTAAAGTGCCGGTATACCAGTATGATATAGATGAAAACGAGGCCGAGTCCGATGAGGCGCGTGTGGAGACGATACCTACTTTTATTGTATATCGTGACGGCAAAGAGATGTGGCGCCACAGCGGAGAGATGAGTGGTGACGCCCTTCTCTCCAAAGTTGAATCGTATATCTGACACTTTTTACTGTAGCCCCCGTTTACATTACTTAAGCTGATGGACGTGTCAGCCGTGGTTCTGGCAACGGGGGCACAGTCCCTTTATAACGTAGTTGGCCGAAGTGTAGCTGAAGCCTTCCGGCAGATTGATTTTGGGGATTTCCTGATCGTTGAAGCAGAACGTTTCCCCGCATTTTATACAGTGGAAATGCGGATGGGTATCGTCGTGATGGTCATGACGGTCGCATGAGCGGCAGAGTTCGTATTTGACGGATCCTGAGCCGTCGTCGACAGTGTGTACTATTCCCCGTTCCGTAAATAGTGAAAGGGTGCGTGTTATCGACGAGCGGTCCACACTATCGAGGGCAGTTTCTATGTCCTGTCCGCTAAGTGGCCGTTCGGATGCGTTCATTACTTTAAGCACAAGAGTCCTGACCGGAGAGGGTCTGACTTCATTTAGCGCGAGTATGTGGTCTATATCAATTGTCTCCATTGCGTATGGGCGAGGTAAGATGTTTATGTTCGTATTTCCATATTGTTTCATCGACATAGCGTGGCCGTTCGCAGTAATGGTCGGATATAATGTCATAGGAAGCATCATATTCTATGTATGTGGTTCCGCTGAGCGACATCAGAGTGTGGACTATGTTGGCCGTTGATACCGCTTTGCCGGCATTATTCCTGAGTTTTTGCATGGCAGATGGATTGCCGGTGATATATGGGCTGTTAAGATAGAAAATAAGAGGTACCTCCACATATCGTGTTTCACGGCCGACGAAGTCGCGGTCATCATACACATTCTCACCATGATCCGACATATATACGAATACGGCAGACTCCCGGAGTGTCTTTACACGGCGTATCATACATCCCAGAATTGAATCGGTGTAATGGATTGAATTGTCGTATTGTGCAACTATACCCGCTTTTTCCGGAGTAAGCCATGGGCCATGACGTAATGACAGGATGTGACTGCTATTGAACCGGGATGCCCCGGATGGATATCGGTTTTTGTAATCGGCATGAGAGCCTGCCAACTGCATTATTATCAGCTTGTGTGATGTGCTGTCGTTTAGAGCTTTCTCCAACGGTGGCAGCAGTGCGTTATCATGACGGAACAGCATCACGTCTTCTGAGCTCTCACCGCTGGTGTGGGTTATCACATCGGCATGGGCGGTAAGGGCTATGGATGAATTTCCCCATAGACCCACACGTTCCTGATTTGACAGCCAGAAACATTTATATCCGGCGGTGCGGAACAAGTCGATAAGGGATGGAAACTTATGCCAGTCGTTGAATGTGGCGTCATCGTGTTTGAATGTCAGGATGCGTTCCAAATTTCCCGCTGTGGAGGCAGAGGAACCTATGGCGTCGGTGAATACGGCAAGGGAGTCACGGAGGGAGTCAAGGTTAGGGGTGGTGGGAAGCGGGTAGCCGTAGAGTGAATAATGGCCGCGTGAGGCGGATTCGCCTATTACGAGGATTATGGTTCCGGCTATGTGGGTTGATGCAACTGATTCAGGGTGCGGAAATGGCCTTATGCTGGATATGATGTCGCGGTAGGCTTCTTCCGACCGATGTACTTCATAGGCATATTTAAACAGCCGGATCAATAGGAATGGTGCTGATTTGGCTGCATTGAAGCATGATGCGAACGTTATCATGGAGGCTATTCCTGCTGTGGCCAGTGTCAGGGAGCATATCCGAAAAAAACGGTCGGAAACATATCTGACACAATACATCAGCATGAGGGCCGTAATTAAAAGTGTCCATGCCAATGGATTTGCCAGCCATCCTTTCATATTCATGAACATGGCTGGTAAAAATTCAGCTGCCTCGTGGGATGTGGTTTGTGATATTATTATGATGAAACGGCGTGATATGCCAAAGCCATATAAAATGTAGCAGCCGCCGTTTATGATGCATAGCAAGGTATAGACTATTATTGCCGCTATCGCAACGGGATAATATCGTGGACGTGCTAACAACGGTGCAAGCAGAAGAGTAATTATGACGGCTTTAAGCGCAGAAACTGTGATGAGGTAAAATGTAGCTGCAATTTCCGAGAGCATGAAGGCCGGAGCCCACGGAATGTCGCAAACGCTCAGTAAGGACAGCAGGAAAAGTGCCGTCCATAAACGTTTGTGGGCGGAGAGCAGGGCAAGAATTTGGCTCAGTTTTGCCGATATGATCACTTGTGGTGGGATCAGGCGTTGGTGAGTGAGGCGTCGAATCCGGCTTCACGCACGGCTTTGAGTACATCGTCGGGGTTATGGTCGCCTTCAACGGTGGCGATGCCTTTTGACAGGTTTACATCAACCTGGGTCACTCCATTTACGGCCTGTATGCTTTTTGCAACAGAGTTCTGGCAGTGGGGGCAGTTCATGCCTTTGATGATATATCGGGTTGTCATATCTGTGATTGTTGTGTGAGTATGATGTCTTGATTTTACGAATGTATAAATAAGCAAAGCTATCAGTATAACGGAACATATGGTGCTGAAAATATTCGCTCCGTGTATGCCGTGGGTGGCATGTTTGCTCAAAGGAAGAATAAACCACTGTGAAGGAAGCAGATAGTCAATCATTAGGCCGAATCCTATTGCCCCCGCAATTATCCATGCGAGATAAATAAATGCGGTGCGGCGTCCCATTTCGCGTGTTATCAGCGTGAATGATGCGAAGTTGGCTGCCGGCCCTGCCATAAGCAGAACCAATGCTGTGCCGGGTGAGAGACCTTTGAGCATCAGTGACATGGCTATGGGTATGGAGCCGGTGGCGCATACATACATCGGCACGGCTATTATGACCACGGCTATCATGGCCAGCAACGGCCGGTCACCCAATGCGGCGAGCATATCCTCCGGAACGTAGACAGTGATCAGGGCCGCTATGATTAATCCGGCAACAAGCCATCCTCCGATGCTTCCCACCAGATCGATAAATCCATAGTGGAGGGCCTCTTTCAGTTTATGGATAAAAGTTCGATGCGTTGTTGGGTCGGATGTGGCCTGACTATCCGGTATGCTGCATGACGGCGGATTCTGCGCGTCAGGTTGTTCGTTTTTACCCACTGTGATACCGCATCCGAATGCGGTGAGCAGCGCCGCTACAGGCCGCAGTAAGGCGAACGCCGGACCGAGCAGTGACCATGTGGCGGCTATGCTGTCGACACCGGTCTGGGGTGTGGCTACAAGAAATGAAGCGGATGCTGCACGTGAAGCGCCAGCCCGACGCATAGCTACCGCCGTGGGCAGTACGCCGCATGAGCATAACGGCAACGGCACGCCTATCATTGCGGCTTTCAGCACAGCTTTTGTGCCGGATCCTGACAGATGGCGTGACATTGTGGCACGGGAGATGAATGCATGCATCACCCCGGCAATAAGGAAGCCGAGCAACACATATGGCGACATCTCGTTGAGCATATATACAAGGGCATCAAGAATTTCCATAAATGCAATGTCTATAAATAACTTTTTATTGTTTTCTATTGCAAATTTAGCTCAATTCCCGCGCACACGATATGCACATTGCTTTAGGCCCTTACGATACGCTTATAAGTTCTATTTCAAATATCAATGTGGAGCCACCGGGAATTCCGGGCTGGTTATATTTTCCATAGGCTTGCTCCGAGGGTATATATACCTCCCATTTATCGCCGACATGCATCTGCTGCAAGGCAATTATCCATCCGGGAATAAGTTCACGCAGCCTGAATGCCGGAGGTGTGCCGCCACGGCTGCTGTCGAAAACTTTTCCGTTTATGGTACGTCCGGTATAATGTACCGTCACCACGCTGCCACGATTTGGCACAGGCGCCGAGGATGATCCCTGTTTTATTACTTTGTAAAGCACACCTTTGTCAATGGGGTTGACGTCCGGTTCTGCGGCTTTGTTTCTGAGCCATGCGCGGTTGCGCTCAATATATTCCTGTTTAGCCATGAGGATTCTGATCGGGTTATAAAATCAGTGTAAAATTAAATAAAAATTCCGTGATGGCAAATTTCGGTAAAATTTAGTTAAATATTTGCAAATGGAGTCTTAAATGGTTAGATTTGTGTGTTACAAACCTAAATGACACACCGCTATAACCCCATGAGCTACCTTAAGTTTGATAAGAACCTGATGATCAACCTCGAGCAATCCCTTCCGAAGGAAATGCTGCGTACAAACAGGGCCGGAGCCTATCATTGCACCACAATAGTGGATTGCAATACACGCAAACAGCATGGATTGCTTGTGATACCTCTTCCTGAGGCCGGTAATGAGCCTCATGTGCTCCTTTCTTCGCTTGACGAGACAGTTGTGCAGCACGGAGTGCCTTTCAACCTCGGACTACACCGCTATCAGGGAGGAGTCTATTCACCCAACGGACATAAATATATACGTGAATTTGATTGCGAGAATGTTCCCCGCACCACCTACCGTGTGGGAGGGGTCATACTTACAAAGGAAAAAATATTTATATCGCATGAGAACCGCATCCTGATACGCTATACACTTGTAGAGGCACATTCCCCGACCACACTGCGGCTGCGTCCGATGCTTGCGTTCCGAAATGCCAATTCGCTGATGAAGGAGAATGATGCGATTGACACTTCTTGTCCGGCTGTGAGGAACGGAATATCGTGCCGTCTATATCCGGGTTTCCCTTCGCTTTTCATGCAGACATCGCGCAAAAGTGAATTCCACCCTGATCCTCACTGGTATAATAATTTTGAATATTCCAAGGACCGTGACCGTGGCGAACCTTATATAGAGGATCTGTGGACTCCGGGGTATATAGAATTGCCGATGAAACGGGGTGAGAGCATTATTTTCGCCGCAGGAACCGAGGAAGCATCTCCGCGGAGCCTGACTTCCATGTATGAGCGTGAAATAGCTTCGCGCACATGCCGCACGAGCTTCTACAACTGCCTCAAGAATGCCGCCAAACAGTTCTATATCACTGACGGTGACGATATGTATATCACATCTTCGTATCCTTGGGGGCAGATCCGGGCACGTGATACTTTCATGGCTCTTCCCGGAACAACTCTTTATATAAGCCATAAGGAGGATTTTGAAAAGATAATGGCCACAGCTTCCAAGGCGCTTCTGGAATATCTTGAATCGGGAACCACCGACAGCCGTATAGCCGGCATAGATATGCCTGATGTCCCTCTGTGGGCGTTATGGGCTTTGCAGCAATATGCTAAAGAGGCAGGAGTGGAGGAAGCCCGCAGCCGTTATATGGATACTATAATGCGGATTATAGGATGTGTGCTCGATGGTTGCCATCCTAATCTGCAACTGGCTCCCAACGGATTGGTGGAGACTATGGGTGCCCATGAACCTGTGTCGTGGATGTCGTCGGTGCTTGACGGGCGCCCTGTGGTGCCCCGCACGGGATTTCTGCTGGAGTTCAACGCCTTGCTTTATAATGCCCTTATGTTCGGCGCATCGCTTGTAGAAGGTATAAGTGAATATGATGCGGTGAGGGAACGGTGGACAGCCGTTGCCGAAAACATGAAGCAGCCGTTTATCGATACATTCCTCAATGAGTACGGTTATCTGTATGACTCGGTTCATGAGGGAGTTCCGGATCTCTCGGTGCGCCCCAACATGGCCATAGCCATAGGGCTGGATTATTCTCCACTTGACCGCCGGCAGCGCAAGGGAGTGCTGGATGTCGTGACCCGTGAGCTTCTTACACCGAAAGGGTTGCGCACCCTGTCGCCCCGCAGCTACGGCTACCGGCCGAACTACGTGGGTTCGCCCCGCGACCGTGCGCTTGCCATGCACAACGGCACAGCGCGGCCCTGGCTTATGGGTTTCTATGCCGAGGCATATCTCAAAGTATTCGGCCATAGCGGAGTGGGTTATATAGACCGTATGCTTATAGGGTTTGAGGACGATATGAGCAGCGGGTGCATAGGTTCGCTGTCGCAGCTCTACGACGGCAATCCGCCCTACAGCTGTCACGGAAGCATAAGCCATGCGGTGAATGTGGCGGAAGTGATAAGGGTTATAAAGACACTCAAGAACTTTAATTCCTGATCGGCCATGGGTTTTGATTTTAAATTGTACATGAACCTTATTTACTGAAATTCCGTATGAAAGCATTGATGTTCGGTTGGGAGTTCCCTCCCCATATTCTTGGCGGTCTCGGTACGGCAAGCTACGGGCTGACCAAAGGAATGCACGAGTGTGGCGATATGGATATAACTTTTGTCATTCCCAAGCCCTATGGCGATGAGGACCGCAGTTTTGCCCGGATAATAGGCGCATCGCAGGTGCCTGTGGCATGGCGTGACGTCAACCGCGACTATGTGGAGGCGCGGATAGGGAGACTCATGTCGCCTGACCTGTATTATGCCCTTAGAAACAACATATACGCCGATTTCAATTACATGCGAACGAATGATCTCGGCTGTCTTGAGTTTTCAGGCCGTTATCCCGACAATCTCCTTGAGGAGATCAACAATTACTCCATTACGGCCGGGGTGATAGCCCGCACGGTGGAGACTGACATAATCCATTCACATGACTGGCTCACTTATCCGGCCGGCATACATGCCAAGCAGGTAACGGGCAAGCCGTTGGTGATACATGTACATGCCACTGACTTTGACCGGTCGCGCGGCAATGTCAATCCTACAGTGTTCGGCATAGAGAAGGACGGCATGACCCATGCCGACCACATCATAACGGTGAGTGATCTGACGCGTCGCACTGTAGTGGAGAAATACGGCATAGATCCGGCCAAGGTGACCACGGTGCACAATGCGGTGACTCCGTTGCCCGACAGGTTGCTTAACATAGAGGTGACCAAACCCAAGGATAAGGTGGTTACATTTCTCGGGCGAATAACCATGCAGAAAGGGCCTGAATATTTTGTGGAGGCTGCCGCCAAGGTGCTTAAAAACAACCGTAATGTACGGTTTGTAATGGCCGGGAGCGGCGACAAGATGGAGGAAATGGTAAGGTTGGCGGCTGAACGGGGCATTTCTGACAGGTTTCATTTCACCGGCTTCCTTAAAGGCGACGGGGTGTATGAGATGCTTAAGGCGAGCGACGTTTACATTATGCCTTCGGTGTCGGAACCGTTCGGCATTTCGCCGTTGGAGGCCATGCAGATGGGTGTGCCTTCCATCATTTCCAAGCAGAGCGGATGTGCCGAGATTCTCGACAATGTGATAAAAACCGACTATTGGGATATCGACGCTATGGCCGACGCCATATATTCGCTGATAAACTATCCGGCTATCCACCGCTATCTGCGCGATGAAGGCCTCGCCGAGGTCAACCGCATAACCTGGGACAAAGCCGGGCGTAAGGTGATTGACATATACCATAAAGTACTTGGCCGCTGAAAAATCTGTCGTTTATCTAATATATTAATCAGAATAAATAAATTCACCAAGATATGAAATCAATCTGTTTTTATTTCCAGATACATCAGCCGTTCCGTTTGAAACGTTACCGGTTTTTCGACATAGGCAATGACCATTACTATTATGATGATTTTGCCAATGACGACATAGTGACACGCATAGCGCGGCAGAGCTATATCCCAGCTGCGGAAACGTTGCTGCGTATGATCGACCAAAGCAAGGGCGCTTTCAAGTGCGCGTTGTCCGTCACCGGGCTTGCCATAGAACAGTTCGAGCAATATGTGCCCGAGTTTATCGATCTGCTCAGGAAACTTGCCAAAACAGGCTGTGTGGAGTTTCTTGCAGAGACTTATGCACATTCGCTGTCAAGCCTTGTGGACCCGGATGAATTTGCCTCGCAGGTAAAGGCCCACGAACTGAAGATAAAGGAGCTTTTCGGCGTGAAGACCAAGGTGTTCCGCAACACCGAGATGATCTACTGCGATGACATAGCCCCTATGATAGCCTCGCTCGGTTTTAAAGGCGTGGTGACGGAGGGCGCAAAACATATATTGGGATGGAAATCGCCTAACTATGTGTATAGCGCGGCGGGGCTTCCCAAACTTAAACTGCTGCTTATGAATGATGTGCTGAGTGAAGAGATCTCATATCATTTCTCTGATTCCGCATGGCCCGGATATCCTATGACTGCGGATAAGTACATCGACAGCATAGCCGGAGCACCGGCAGGGCAGGAGGTGTTCAATATATGTATGAATCTCGAAGTGCTCGGAGGCATACAGCCTGCCACCACCGGCATATTCCAGTTTATGGAAGCTTTGCCGCGTTTTGCCGCAGAGCGTGATGTGCGCTTTATGACCCCTTCGGAGATACTCAAGGTTTATCCGCCGGTGGATTCGCTTACAGTGATGCATCCCATATCGTGGGCCGACGAGGCACGCGACACTTCGGCGTGGATAGGCAATGACATGCAGCGTGAAGCTTTCGGGAAACTGTATTCTGTGGCTGAGCGTGTACGGATGTGTGACGACAGGCGCCTTAAACAGGACTGGAACTATCTACAGTCGTCGGATCATTTCTTCTATATGTCGACAAAGCACAGCGATGACGGTTCGGTGCATTCCGAGTTCAGCCCCTATGAAACTCCCTTTGCGGCATTTACAAACTATATGAATGTGCTTTCTGATTTTATAGTGAGGGTGGAGGAGCAGTATCCCCTTTCAATTGAGAATGAGGAATTGAATTCCCTTCTAACAACAATCCGAAACCAGTCGGCCGAGATAGAGGCCCTGAACAAGGAGTTGACCTCAATGCGTCAGAATCTCGAACATTACAACGAGGAGCACGAGCGGCGTAAAAAGGCTGCATCAGGCAACGACTTATAGAGTAAGATGCAATTTATTTCAGTGCTTGTTCGGCACGGGCGAGCGCTGCACGTATAAAATGGCCGGAGGCGAGTTTTTTGCTCATGTCTTCGGCTTTCTTTTTCATACGCAGATATTCTCCGGGTTCAAGCGCGGCTATCCGTTGCGGTATCTCGTCGATTGATCCTACGGTGAATCCTGCGCCCTCGTGTGTGATGAAAGGAGCCATGGCGGCTTCACGCCATAGAATCACAGGGAGATTGCAGCGCAGATACAGCGATACCTTGTGAGGATTGTTGTAGCGGAGGTATTCGCCGAAATCGCCTGTGCATCCGTCCGTGCTGTCACCGTCCCACACTAAGCCGAAATGACCGTCGGCTGTGGCTATGAGTGTGTCGCTTGGAGTAAACCCCTTGTAGTCGAATTTTTCTTTGCATCTGGCTTCATCCGCTTCGAAACCACGTCCGTACAATGCTACTTTGCATGGTCCCAGATGTTCTCCCATTTCATAGATGAAAGCATTTTTGCGGCGGTTAAGGCCTCCGGCATATACTATCCTCGGGGTGCTGCCAGGCTCGGATGTGCGTAGCGGGGCTTCCGATGAAGAGAGGTAATCGAATATCTCCAGAGTGTCTACCGGCCGTTTTATGCCGTGGGCCTCCAGCCATTCTTTCATTGCGCGGTTATGGGCTATTATGTAATCGGCGTTATCAAGGCGCCGTATCTCACGCTCCGGGGTCAGTGCTTTGCGCCGGAAACTGCCGAGGTCATGGATCACGGCCACCACTTTTGCCCCACGGAGGTGGGCGGCATGGCATACTGCCGAGAAATATTTTTTCAGCGGATACTGAACCACGAGCATGTCACCTTTATGAAGGCTCCAGGGCGCTTTGATCACAGAGCCGAGTGTGCGGAAAAATGCCGCTGCGCTCCCTTTCAGATGGCTTTGCGACAGTCCGGCATAGCGGTAGCCCATCGAATCCATTATCGCCTCAATGTCGGTTTTGGCTTTGTTGCCGGCTGAGGTTGTGTTACGGTAGTTGCGTGACAGATAATAGTTCATGGCAGATGGTTGTTAAAGTGAAGCGTTTATTGAGGCAGCCAATGAGCGGGCTACTTTTTCGCCGTCCATGGCAGCCGACACTATGCCTCCCGCATATCCGGCCCCCTCACCGGCGGGATAGAGCCCCTTTATATCCGTATGGTTTAATGATTCAGGGTTGCGTGGAATTCTTACAGGGGAGGATGTGCGTGTCTCGGCACCTATAACAACGGCTTCGTTGGTCAGGAACCCATTGTTGTGTGCTCCGAGCTGGCGTAAGCCTTCGCGTAACCGCCTCGATACTCCGGCCGGCAACAGTTTGTCCACGCGGGCAGGATGCAGTCCGGGAGGATATGATGACGCGGGCAGATCCTTTGATGCTATGCCGTCCACAAAATCTTTCATTCTCTGGGCAGGTGAGTTCTGTGAACCGTTGCCTGAATCGTTGAAGAAGGATTTCTCAATGGTTTCCTGAAAGCTCATCAGTTTCAGTTCCGGTGCCTCCGGATTGATGCTGTCGGGAATATCTTCGGGAAGTATCTCCACCACCATTCCGGAATTTGCCCAACGTGAACTGCGGGCCGACGCCGACATTCCGTTTACCACTATCTCACCGGGAGCGGAGGCAGCAGGAATTATGACCCCGCCGGGGCACATACAGAACGAATATACTCCGCGTCCGTCAATGCGTGTTGACAGAGTGTATTCCGCGGGGGGAAGATACTTGCCGCGGCCTGCTGGAGAATGGTAACGCATCCGGTCAATCAGTTCCTGGGGGTGTTCCATTCGGCAACCTACAGCTATGCCTTTCGGTTCAAGCCGTATTCCGGAATTGTGCAGCATCCGGTATACATCGCGGGCCGAATGGCCTGTGGCGAGAATGACGGGGCCATGCCATTCCTTGCCTGAAGCTGTCCTTACACCGGTCACCTCATTGTTGTGGAGGATAAGGCTCTCCACCCGGTTTTCTGTGACTACACTTCCTCCGTGGGCCTCGATGGTTTCACGTATACGCTTTATCACACCGGGCAGTTTGTCGGATCCTATATGGGCATGGGTGTCGATAAGTATGGCTTCATCGGCTCCATGGGCCACAAGTGTGCGTAAAACATCATCTACCGATCCCCGTTTTTTGCTTCGGGTGAAAAGCTTGCCGTCGGAGAATGCCCCGGCACCTCCTTCGCCGAAACAGTAATTACTGTCAGGGTCCACCTTGCCTTCGCGTGATATAAGCGCCATGTCACGGCGCCGGTCATCCACTTTTTTGCCGCGTTCTATAACAATAGGGCGTATGCCGTGTTTAAGAAGCTCAAGTGCGGCAAACAATCCGGCGGGGCCGGCGCCTACCACTATGGCCTGCGGTGACCCGGCCGAAGTATTTTTATACGGATCAGGCTGGGGCGGTTCCGGTTGCCGGTCTTCGTCCACCCACACTCTGACATTGAGATTGACGGCCACATTGCGCTGCCGTGCATCAATGCTCCGGCGGGTCACCGCCATATCCTTTATGCGGTTGGCGTCGATATGAAGCGAGTCGCTTATCGCGGCAAGGAGAAGCATCTTTGTAGCGGCGGTGCGTGGATTTAATCTTAGAGTTACGTCGTGTATCATTGTTGTTGTGCGGATGGCGTGAAAATGTTATTTTTGCGCTTTAAAATTTTACGAGGACAGATTATAGTTATGAGAAATAATGAGTTCGGGGTCCTGTTTGACCTTGACGGAGTGCTGATAGACAGTGAGCGGTCGTATACTGAGTTCTGGGCCGGAATAGAACGCGATTATCCCACAGGTATTCCTGATTATCCGTTGGCGATAAAAGGAACCACACTGTCGCAGATCATAGCGCATTATCCCGAAGGGGAAATACGTGATGCCATAGTGGCACGTATCCATGAGTTTGAGAAAGTCATACGCTACGGACTGTGCGACGGTGTTGCAGAGTTTCTTGATTCACTTCAGGCAGCCGGAGTGCCTATGGCTATAGTAACGAGCAGCGATGATGTGAAGATGAAGGAACTGTTTGTTCAGCTTCCCGGTCTACGTAACTATTTCGGGGCAGTTGTCGACGGCACTATGGTCAGCCGTTCCAAGCCTGATCCGGAAGGGTATTGCCTTGGCGCGGCCAAGTTGGGGCTGGATCCGAAGCAATGTTACGTGTTTGAGGATTCATTACAGGGCCTTCAGGCCGGAATGGCCTCCGGCGCCACTGTGATAGGTGTGGCCTCTACATTTCCGTCATCCAAGCTTCAGAACCATGCACATGCCATTATCGACTCATTCCGCGGCTTCACACTGACCGATCTCCTGGCCGTCAGCAGGCCTTGAAGCTCATGTCGAGCCCTTTCACCGAGTGAGTCAGGGCTCCTACCGATATGAAATCCACTCCGGTTTCGCCGTATTGGCGCAGAGTGTCAAGTGTAATGCCTCCGGAGGATTCTATCTCGGCGCGTCCGGCTATCAGTTCCACGGCTTCACGTGTACGCTCCGGTGTGAAATTGTCGAGCATTATACGGTCCACATTGGCTTCGAGGGCTTCATTGATCTCTTTGGTGTTGCGTACCTCCACTTCTATCTTCAGATCTTTGCCGTGGGCTTTGAGATATTGGCGCGCACGCTCCACTGCCTGAGCTATTCCGCCGGCGAAATCAACATGGTTGTCCTTTATAAGGATCATGTCGAACAATCCTATGCGATGGTTGCAGCCTCCGCCTATCTTTACGGCTTCTTTTTCAAGCATACGCATTCCGGGGGTGGTTTTGCGTGTGTCGAGCACTTTGGCCTTGAGCCCTTCCAGCTGTTTCTGATAACGGGCGGTAGTGGTGGCTATGCCGCTCATACGTTGCATTATGTTGAGCATGGTGCGTTCTGTTTGCAGCAGGCTTCTGACACTGCCTTCCACCACAAAAGCCACATCGCCGGGACGTACGTGTGCCCCGTCCTCGATGAACACGGTCATTTTAAGCTCAGGATCGAATTTTTCGAAAACTTTGCGGGCTATATCGACACCGGCGAGTATGCCTTCTTCTTTTATTATAAGTTGCTGACGGCCTGTTTCTTCAGCAGGAATAGTACTTAAAGTGGTATGGTCGCCGTCGCCCACATCTTCCGCAAATGCCAGCGTGAGCAGATCATCTATAAGTTCATCTCGAGTTTTCATAAACTGTGTGTTAAATTTGTTACCTTTGTGCAAAGTTAACAAAAACCCCTGAATAGCCGTTTAACTTTATGAAGATTACGTTGCTTGCCGTAGGGCCTGTGCGCACCGCCTATATCCGTGAGGGGATTGATATGTATGCCCAGCGAATTTCAAAGCTTGCCGATTTTGAATCTGTAGCCATTCCTGATGTGAAGTCTACGCGTTCGCTTACGGAGGCGCGGCAGAAAGCATCCGAGGGTGAATCCATATTGGCTTATCTGAAACCGGGCGACTGCCTTGCGCTTCTTGACGAGCGTGGGATGGCTATGACATCGCGTGAGTTTGCCGGTTTTGTGGAAAAACGTATGGTGGCGGGAATAAAGCGGTTGGTGTTTGTGATCGGCGGCCCATATGGATTCAGCGATGCGGTATATGCAAGGGCCGATTTCAAGGTGTCGCTGTCAAAAATGACGTTTCCGCACGAAATGGCGCGTCTTTTCTTCACTGAACAGCTTTACCGATCTTTCGCCATATTGGGCAATCTGCCGTATCATCACGACTGATCGGTGTACCATATGTCATGCGGCGGCATCGGTAGGGGAGGCTGCCGCTTTGAATGTAACAGCCCGGTTGTAGATGAAGTTGGCAAGCGTATAGACACACATTCCCATCACTGTGGCCACGGCATAACCTGAGAATGTCTGCGACATTACCACAAACTCGATGTCGTTAAGCCAGGTGTAATTGTAAAGGAGCCATGTGGCGGCAAACTGGATCCCGTAGCACAGCACAAAGCCGATCAGGAATTTCAATCCCTCATGCAGGGTTGATGAGTGGCTTTGGAACACAAACAGTTTGTTCCATATAAATGAGTTTATCACACCGGCCACATAGCCTATAAGATTCGAGACCCATTCGTTTATTTCCCATACTGATTTGCATAGGAATATGACTATCAGCGAAACGAGGGTGTTGATTACACCCACTATTACGAATCGTACGAACTGATACATCGAAGCTTTCTCTATATTCATCAGCAAGTTGCGTTTTTATAGGTTGTTTTGTTGTAATGGCGGCATACGGAAGTGAGTCCGCAATTCAGGCAGTCGGGTTTACGTGCCTTGCACACGTAGCGCCCGTGGAGTATCAGCCAATGGTGCGCCTTGGCAATTTTTTCCTCCGGTATATGTTTTACGAGTGTGCGCTCGGTCATAAGAGGATTCTTGCTCCCGGTGGTCAGCCCTATGCGCTCGCTTACACGGAACACATGGGTATCCACAGCCATTGTGGGCTTGTCGAACACCACGGCGAGTATCACATTAGCTGTCTTGCGTCCTACTCCGGGAATTTTAAGGAGGCTGTCTATGTCGCCCGGCACTTCCCCTCCATATTCCTCAACAAGCATGCGTGCCATGCCCTGAAGCGAGCGGGCTTTGTTGTTGGGATAGGAACATGATTTTATGTACTGGAAGATCTCATCTGTTGTGGCGGCAGCCATACTCTGGGGCGTAGGAAATGCCTCGAAAAGGGGTGGTGTAATCATATTCACCCGCTTGTCGGTGCATTGGGCCGACAGAATCACGGCACATAGAAGCTCATAAGGGTTGCGGTAACAGAGTTCGGTCTCGGCTACAGGCATAGACTTCTCAAACCATTCTATAACAGCGGAGTAGCGGTCGTTTACAGTCATATGTGCTAAAGGCAGCTTTTTTAACGGGCTCCTTTGAATTCCATGAGGAAACGGCGGTCGTTTTCGGAGAACATGCGGAGATCCTTTACCTGATATTTGAGGTTGGTGATGCGTTCTATACCCATGCCGAGGGCATAGCCGGTGTAGATCTTGCTGTCAATGCCGCATGCGTCGAGTACGTTGGGGTCCACCATTCCGCAGCCGAGTATTTCCACCCATCCGGTGTGCTTGCAGAAAGAGCAGCCCTTGCCTCCGCAGAGGTTACAGGATATATCCATTTCGGCCGACGGCTCGGTGAAGGGAAAATAGCTTGGGCGGAGACGTATTTTTGTGTCGGGGCCGAACATCTCGCGGGCAAAATACCGCAGGGCCTGGCGCAAGTCGGCAAACGATACGTTGCGGTCGATATATAATGCTTCCACCTGATGGAAGAAACAGTGTGCGCGGGCCGAAATGGCTTCATTGCGGTAAACGCGTCCCGGGCAGATTATACGTACCGGGGGTTGTGTTTTTTCCATTACGCGGGTCTGGACCGAGGAGGTGTGGGTGCGCAGAAGCACATCGGGATTACGCTGGATGAAAAATGTGTCCTGCATGTCGCGTGCGGGATGGTCGTCGGCAAAGTTGAGTGAGGAGAACACATGCCAGTCGTCCTCTATTTCCGGACCTTCGGCAACAGAGAAGCCGAGGCGTGAGAATATGTCGACAATCTCGTCGCGCACTATCGACAGCGGATGGCGTGAACCTTGCGGCATGGCCGCAGGTGTGCGTGTAAGGTCAATGACCTCGTCGGTAGAGTCGTTGCTTTCCAATGCTTCGCGCAGGGCATTTATGTGGTCAAGGGCGAATCCCTTGAGTTCGTTGAGCGCCGGGCCTATGGAGCGTTTCTGTTCGGCTGGTACTTCACGGAATTCGTTGAATAATGCCGATACCTCACCTTTTTTACTGAGGTATTTCACTCTAAGCTCTTCTACTTCTGCCATGTTCGATGCCTTAAGGCCAGCAATCTGTTCCTTAAGGGCTGCAATTTTATCCAGCATTGTGATAATGTATTGTTGTGTCGGTTCAGAAACTCATTTTATCATGCAAATTTACGTAACTTCCGCTAAACGTGCAATAGTAAAATAAAATACCCGGCCCATCGCTATGTATGGATCCGGGTATCTGTTATCCGCAGGTTTGCGTATTATTCGGCTGCCGGAGCAAGGGCTTCCTTCACAGCCTGTTCAAGCTCTTCACCCATCTTGTCACGTACAAGGATCTTGCCTTGCGGATCTATGAGGATGATGCAGGGTATTCCGGCAATACCATAAATATCGGTGGGAATGCGTTGTGCGTCAATTATGCAGGGCCAGGATATCTCCTTGCGTGCTATGGCGTCGAGAGTGTTTTCGGGTTCGTCCCATACGGCCACACCCACTACATTCATTTTTGAGCCATATTCCTTATTGAGTTTTTTCAGAGTCTCGATCTCACGCATGCAGGGGCCGCACCAGCTTGCCCAGAAGTCCACGAGGGTGTATTTGCCGTCTTTGCCTACATAGTCGCTGAGTTTCTGGTCGGCGCCGTTGTATTTTACGGTAAAATCCTTGTATTGTTTTCCGGCTGATGTCTCCGCTATTTTCTGAAGTGTTTCCTGACGGCGTTTCACAGCTTCGGTGTCCTTGAATTCAGGGTATTTTTTCAGCTGTTCGCCAAGTTCTTCCGAATCCATGTTATAGAGGTTCCCGGCAAAGAAATAATATCCGATAGGATTGGCTTTGTTTGCCTCGACCGAAGCGGCCACTATACTGTCGTATTCGGTTTCCAATTTTGTGTAGGTTTCCATGGCCGAGGAGTCACGGGGCAGGGAGCGGGCCTCTTTTTCAATTTCAGTAAGGCGGCTCAGAATTTTTCCGAACGATTCGTTAAGAGGTGTGCCGGAAGCCCAGTAGTTTACGGTGTCGAATGTGATGTCGCCTTTCTCTACGATAAACTCGCGGAGTGTGCGGCCGTCGTAGATGAGATTGGCCATAAATGCCTTGGTGGCTGTGCCTGTGAAGCGGGCTGTGTCGTTTTCCACGGTCACGCTGTCGATTTTCTCGCGGGTGTCATAGTTGGAAAGATACACTGTCTTGCCATTCATGTCAAGGCCTGTCAGAGGCACGGTGACGGTATATGTTCCGTCATTGTCCTTGTTTGAACATGATGCGAGTGCAAGGACTGCTCCCGCGCATAGAATCAGATTGTTCAGTTTCATAAAAATGCGGTATTTAATAAATAGGTGTGGGTATATTGTTATTCGCGTTCAAGTGTCTTTTCCACCCGGGCCCGGGAAACTCCGAGCCTGATAGCCGTATTGCCGTCGGCTTTTGCTTCGTCGGGACGGAAACGTTTGTTGTTGAGCCATGCCCGCAGAAGGTATAGCTCTCCGTCGTCAGGGTTGATGCGGAGTCCCTCTGTTATGTCGGCCGACGCTTCGTCAAGCCTGTCGAGCGTAAGGAGACAGGCCGCCCGGTTTACGTAGAAATCCGTTTCCTGTTTTCTGGCAAGCAGCCAGTCATATTCCTTTATTGCAGCAGGATAGTCTTTCTTTGCGGTGTAAAGAGCAGCCATGCCTATGTGGGCTTCCTCCGACTCGGGCATTTGTGCGGCTACTTTTGTGAAATCCTTTTCAGCCATTACCGTATCGCGGCGGTTCAGGGCTATCATGCCGTGAAGATACCGGGCCTGCCAATGGAGCGAATCAATCTCAAGGATGCGTGCGAAATCCTCGTATGCGCCTTTTTCATTGCCGGTGTTGTTGCGGATCAGAGCACGGTTCTCAAGGATTGTTATTGAGCGGGGCTGCCGTTCATGTGCATCGTCGAGAGTGGCAAGTGCAAGGGAATCATTGCCTTGGTATGACTGCATTATCGCTATGTTCGACATTATCCAGGGGATATGTTCGTCGGTGGGATAGGCTGCGACTATCTCCTTGTACTTTTCCTCGGCAAGTTTCCAGTCACCTTTGTCCTGCGCTTTGCCTGCCTCATCCATAAGGGTGATTATAGAGGGCACGGCACCCCATACAGTGAGGGAGGCGACAATGGCGGCTGTGATTGTAAATCGTTTTATATTTATCATATCCGTGCAAACATAGCAAAAAATCCCCATACCTACAAATTGAGCTGCACGGGGCCGGAAATTCAAAAGTCCGACCCCGTGCAAGGGTATTATATATGGAGGTAAAGGGTTATGAGTTTCAGTAGTCCCACTGGCATGCCACCATGCGCAGGTTGTCGCAGCCCATTGTGCGCAGATCGGAAATCATGTTGTTTCGGCAGTTGATATATGTAAGTTGTGAATCGAAGGCCACATCAAGCATGAGAAGCTGATTGTTGTTGCATATAAGCCGCTGTAGGAAATTGAATCCCGAAAGACTCAGGTCAGTAAGGTCATTGTAGGAACAGTCCACATATTGCAGATTGGGACAGTTGTCGACATCAAGAGTGGTCAGATCGTTGTAGGAGCACACAAGATCGATCAGTGCGCCGCAGTTGCGCATTCCGAGTGTCTTCATGTTGTTGTCGCTGCATATGAATGTGGCAAGGGAGGGGAGGCCCGACACTATCATGGTGGATATCTCGTTGTCGTCGACATTCAGGTTCTGGAGATTTTCCACTCCGGCAAGCGTCACGGCGTTAAGCCTGTTGTAGCCGCAATACAGGTTTTTCAGTTTCACACATCCGCTTATGTCGAGCGCTTCAAGGTGGCAACCCTGACAGTTGAGCGTCTCCAATGTAGGGGAATTGGCGAGGCTTAGCTCAACGAAAAGATTGTTGGAGCAGTTCAGCTGTTTTATGGCGGGTGTGTTGACGAAGTTCAGCTCTGTAAGGCGGTTGCGGTATATGTTTACTTTCGTCAGGGCCGCCATGTCGCTGAGGTTTGCGGCAGTGAGCACATTGCGCTGTATGTTGAGTTCCGAAAGTGCCGGCATTGAGGATAGGGTCACGGATGCTATCCTGTTGCGTGACAGGTCGAGTTTCTGGAGGGCCGTGAACCCTTTCAGGTCAAGTGTGCCGGCAAGTTTCTTATCCTTCCATTCTATGGCGGTTATGTGTCCGTTCTCAAATTTCACTCCTTCCCATGTGGCAGGATTGCCGAGGTCGGTGATTTTAAGTGCTTCGGCGTTGGTAGGGCTTTCGGCAGCAGGCTGCGAAAGGAACGCTTTGAGTTGTTTTAACTCGTTTTTGTCAGGTTTCTGCGCAAATGCTGCGGCAGCTACGGTTATTATGCCGAGAAATGTTAGGGTGAGACGTTTCATAAATTTATAGTTGTGATTGTTAATACAATTCATGACACATGGTGCCTTTTTCAGGAACCTTATGTCAGATTAACAAGCCATCTATAAATTTAGTTCAACCTGTTCACCTGCTTCGTTTTGACGCGAAGAACATTCTCATGAGCGATGCGCATTCGTCCTGCAATATGCCTTGGGTCACTGTTGCCTTGGGATGAAAGGGCGATGACGGCCCTGTCACTGTAGTGTAGCCGCGCTTTGAGTCGCCGGTGCCGTAGACCACCCGTTTTATCTGGCTCCATCCTATTGCTCCGGCACACATTGTGCATGGTTCCACCGTGACATAGATGGTGCAATTTTCGAGATATTTGCCTCCAAGGCGTTGTGCTGCCGCTGTGATTGCCTGCATCTCGGCATGAGCTGTCACATCCTGCAGCTGTTCGGTCATGTTATGGCCACGTCCTATGACCATGCCGCGCGACACTACTACAGCACCAATGGGTATCTCATCTTCTTCCAATGCTTTACGGGCTTCGGCAATGGCATAACGCATGAAGCGTTCATCGTCATCAGTCACATTGATCATGGTGGTTTATATATTATATAATGTGAAGCGGGGCGGGGGTAATCTTTGTCCGCGCCCCGCTGTAATGGGTTATAGTCCGCAACCGGTTATTTCGAGCTTTCGTTTTCCTTGATAAATGCCACACAAAGAGCACCGATCACCAGTGAGATACCTGCTATTATCATCATCATCCATTGGGGTGCCACCTCTCCGGGACTACCGAGGGCCATGAGAATCCATCCGCCTACTATGGCGCCTACAATCTGCGGAATGCATATTGAGCAGTTGAACAAGCCGAGGTAAGCTCCGATATTGCCGCCTTTAAGCGAGTTGGTAAGGATGGTGAACGGCCATGCAAGCATAGCAGCCCAGGCGCAGCCTATAAGTATGAACGACACGAACAGCAGATACTGGTTTGTGATAAGTCCTGCCGATATGAAACCTGCGGCTCCGAGCAGAAGGCTCAGCGCATAGGAGAATTTGCGGCTTCGGAAGCGCGGCAGCACTACGGCCCACAGCACGGATCCGATGGCCTGGATAGCGAAGAGAATACCGACCCAGTTGCCGGCTTCGTTATATTCCTTTGATTCGGTGTTAAGCACTTTGGCTGTTTCGAATTTAGCTTCTGAAGCATTGCTTAACGGAGCGTCCTCCACTCCTTCAAGATATAGGGCCTGAGTGCGGGGATCGTGGGTATAGATGTCGGCCAGCATCAGGTTGACCGGACCTTCAAGGCGTGAAAGCTCAGTTGTGAGTTCTATGGACCGGAGGCTATCAACAGAGATATTGTGGTTTATTACCACTGTCGCTCCTGTCACGTCGATGGGTTGGCCGAATTTGTATTTGGGCTCTCCGTTATCGGTAACCACAAGGTCGTTGTTCACTATGGTGTCGGTAGCCTGACCGGGACGCACTATCTCGATCATGGATGCACGGGTGAATTTTCCGTTGGCAGTGAATCCGGCCACTGTGGCTTTGCCCTTCTCCACAATGAGGGTAGAGTCGGGAGCGAGAATATATTTGGCGTTGTAGTTGACGGCCTTTCCTTCATATATACCGGATATGCCGTGTATAGTCTCTGTTTCGGGAGTGTTGAAGGATTTGTCGGCTATTGTGCCGTTGGTATATGTCCACATGAAAAGGAATGCGAACCAGCAGAAGAACTGCACGATACCCACGGTCCAGAAAGTTTTCGGGGCATGTGCCAGCAGCTTGAACATGTTGGAGCTTTCTTTCTTTCCGCTATCTTTGGAGGGTGCGCCTCCGTTGTATTCGGCATAGAGTTGCGGAGGCCATTCCTTGATCTTGGCAAGTGAATAAACCACACAGATGAGCAATATGGCGGCTCCTATATAGAAAGAGTAGACCACCGTTTCGGGAATTACCCCTTCCGCAGCGGTGTTGCGGAACCCGATCCATGTGAGGATGAACGGGAACACATAGCCCACAATGGAGCCTGCGTTACACAGGAAGCTCTGGATTGAGTAGGCAAGTCCTTTCTGTTTCTCGTTGACCATATCGCCTACAAGCATCTTGAACGGCTGCATGGCCATGTTGATGGATGTGTCGAGAAGCATAAGGGCTATAAGTCCTACGAGAATTGCCGATGACACGGCCAGTCCGAAGCTGCCTGCATTAGGCAACAGGCACATCACGATTATGGCTACAAGAGCTCCGAATATCAGATATGGAAGCCTTCGGCCGAAGCGGTTCCAAGTCTTGTCACTGGCAGAACCTACAATAGGCTGCACGATAAGGCCCATAAGTGGGGGGAGTATCCAGAAGTAGCTGAGATCGTGGGGATCAGCACCTAAGGTGGCAAATATTCGGGATACGTTGGCGCTCTGCAGGGCGTAGGCTATCTGAACGCCGAAAAAGCCGAAACTAAGATTCCATAGTTTCCAAAAACCTAAATCTGGCTTGGTTTTCATGAGATTCAGTGGGTTGATGAAGTAAATTTATAATGATTGATTTTTTTTAATTCGTAATTGTGTATTGAACGTTACCGTCATTACCTTACAAGTGAGTACAGCCATGATATTTCTTCGGGCCATATCGTGTCATCAGGCGTTTCGAGAATCAGAGGGATGTTATCCATTCTCGGGTCGTTCATCAGCATGGTGAAAAATTCTGTTCCGAGGGTGCCTTTGCGCAGTGACTCATGGCGGTCGATGCGTGAGGATAGCTCACGTTTTGAATCGTTGATGTGCATGCCGCAGAGATATTTCAGGCCGATTGTCTCGTCAAATTCACGCCATGTGGCTTCATACCCCTGTGGCGTGGCTATGTCGTAGCCGGCCGAATAGACATGGCATGTATCGATACATACTCCTACACGTTCCTTATCCTCCACATGCTCTATTATCCGCGCTATCTGGCCGAAACTGTAACCGAGATTGCTGCCTTGTCCCGCAGTGTTCTCAATTACGGCTTTCACTCCTGATGTGGCATCTAATGTGAGATTGATACTTTCGGCTATCAGGTCAAGACATTTTTCGGGATCCATTTCACCGAGGTGACTTCCGGGATGGAAGTTAAGCATGGTAAGTCCAAGCTGTTCGCAGCGCTGGAATTCGTCGAGAAACGCTTCGCGTGATTTTACCAGTTTGTCAGGATCCGGAGCGCCGAGATTTATCAGAAAGCTGTCGTGTGGTAATATCTGTGAGGGGGTGTAGCCGAACTTCGCGCAATTGTCCTTGAACTTGTCGGCTTCAGCCGCAGGGATGGCTTTGGATTTCCATCGTGAAGGGTTGCGTGTGAATATGGCGAATGCTTTCGCTCCCATTTCGTTTGCAATCATGGGCGCGTTGCCTACTCCGTTTTCACTCGACACGTGTGCACCTACAAATTTCATTTTTCAGAGGTTCGTAATTCTATGTAATAGGATGTTTCCACAAAAATTCTTACAAATTTACGAAACACTTTTGATTAAACGGCACACCTCACCTCAAAAAGTGCACTTGGGCCTATCAGTGAGGAAAAAAGGAGGAAAAAATCAAAAAATATCAGTGAATTAAAAAGGGTAAGGGAGGATTGTGTAAATTTGCGAAAAGTATGATGAAGAAATGTATTACCGGCACAATATACACCTTATGATCCGGCTTCCGTATATATTGATATTTGTGTTTCTGGTGCTCATAGGGTGCCGGGGTACGGGTGATTATGGCAGGAAGCTTGCGGAGGTGGAAACCCTTATTGCAGACTCACCGGACTCGGCCATGGCTATAATTGCACAGGTGGATACCGTGATGTTGCCCGAACGGCAGAAGGATCGGCTTACGTTGCTTTCCGCATACACGTGTATTGTACACAATGAACCGGTCGATATGCCTGAATTAATGAGCCGGAGGGCAATGTCGGCCTTTGACGGTTCGTTTACGGCCGATGAGGTCAAGGCTCTGATAATAAAATCGGTCAATGCCAAGTCGGAGAATAATTCCGTGGGCAGGATCGAGTATCTGAAGGATGCTGAATTCATTGCTTTGCAGCTTGACTCCAAGTTTGACTTGGGTATAATATACCGTAATCTTGCTAATGTATACGAGCAGGGATTCAACGGCACGGTCAGCAAGTACTATGCCGATAAGGCTGTGGCTATGTTCCGCGAACTTGACTGTAAGAAGCAGCTGATGGAGGCCCGTATGGCCGTGGCGGGAGCGTTTTGTGCAAAGCGTGACTACAAGGGTGCACTTGATTCTTTATTGGCCATGAAGGATGAGGTGATGGCCAATGCATCCCATAGCTATAAGATTTTCTATCTTGATTTTCTTGCAAGGGCTTATGATGAAAACGGCCGGTCGGCTGAGGCTGTGGATATATGGCACTCGATTGCCGGAAAACAGGAAATGACATCGAATACTCTCGCCCATTGGGCAAGGGCCTATTGGCACATGAATGAGCCGGATAGTGCCTACCGGCTCATACAAGAGGCAATCAAACTCCCGCACAATGCTACCGATGAATATCTTTGCAGGAATGTGGAATACAGCATACTTGAGAAGATGGGACGGCACCGGGAACTGGCGGCAGTAGACAGCCTGCGGAGCCGTGCCGCCAATCGTGTTTTTGATGAACGCAAATTGGAAGAGAGCAGCCTTGCCCTGAATCAGAAATATGATTCAGCCACACGGCAGGCGTGGCTTGACGCATCCATAGCCCGTTACCGGACGCGTATGGCCGTGTTGGCAGTTATAATTACCATAGTAGTTGCAGCGTCGCTTTTGCTGTATTTCTGGAAACGGAACCAGTTGCTGAAAGTCCGGCATGAAAACGACGTGTTGCGTATGCGGGCATTGTCGGATAATCTGTTTGAAAGCGATAGCCGTCATAAGGCAACTTCGTCTAAAATATCGGAATTGTTCCAGTCGAGATTTCATCTTATCGACGAACTGGCGGTGTCATGGTTCGAATGTAAGGAAACGGTCTCAGAACAGAAACGTATCTACAACAAGGTGAAGGAGTCCATCAACAGTTTCAGTTCCGCTGAAGCCACGCAGGAGATAGAGGACGTGGTGAACAGCTGCAATGATAATCTCATGACGAGATTCCGTGAGGATTTCCCGAAACTGAGCAACGTTCAGTACAGGCTTGCCCTGTATCTGTTCTGTGGGTTGTCGTTGCAGTCGATAAGTGTGTTTACCGGCACTGAGTTGAGAAACATATATGTGTACAAGTCGCGCCTGAAAGGAGTGATAACAAAAAGCGACTGTGTGCGGAAAGAGGAATATCTATCCTATTTCGGATGAATGGCACCCTTGTAGGGTGATGTTAGATTATTTTATATATCTATTTTGATTATCAGTATGTTATGGGGCGTGATGTAAGGTCGCGTAGTTTGATTTCTGTGTGCGAGTGATTAATTTTGCATACATAAGAATCAAAAATTATCACCATAATTATAAGGATATAATATTATGCGACTACACTGTTTTACGTTAATGGCCGTTATGATCTGTTCATTGGCCGCTACTGCTAAAAATGATCTGACCCCAGTTCAGAAAGCCTCGATAGCGACACGGTTCGCTTCGGAAGTGAAATATAATTTTGCCGGATATGACAGGTTCGCCCAGGATTTCGACAGTATATGCCGGGCTGAACTTCCGTTGCTCGTTGCCACTGAATCGGACGAGGAGTTCGGTAGGAAACTCACACTTATGGCCAACCGTCTCAAGGACGGCCACACGTCAATAAGCTGGAGTGCGGATGTGGCTTATGCGCCTATAATGCAGAAGCGGATCGGCGACAAGGTTTTTGTTACCGGAGTCTATTCCGATCTGTATTCACAGAAAGGCGTAAGACGCGGCACTGAGATAGTGGCCATAGACGATATGCCGGTAATTGAGTACGGCGAGAAGTGTGTCATGCCATATATAGCCTCCTCTACGCCCCAGTGGGCACGGGCTTTCGCGTTCAATTCCATAAATCTTACCAAAGGGGAGCGTGGCAAACCTGTGAAACTGACTTTCCGCAACGGCAAAGAGAAGCCGTTTGATATAACCGACAACCGCCAGTCGCCCTGGAACACGGTCAATATCGATGACAAGCCGAGGTTTGAACTGTTGGCGGGAAACATCGGCCTGCTTACGCTCCCAAGCTTCCGTTATATGTGGAAGGATGACGCGGAGCTTCTTAGCCTGTATAAGGATAAGATAATGCCTACTGACGGATTGATTGTTGACATTCGTGAGAACACCGGCGGCAACAGCCGGATAGGAGATATATACATGCAGCTTATAGCCACCGACACTATTCCGCAGGGTGAATGGCTTACTCCTAAATATCAGGCTGCGTATGCCGCATGGGGAAAGCCGTGGGAGTGTGACACAATCCAAAGCCAGCCTGTAATGCCTTTCTGGATGATGACGGACGAGATACCCAGGTATGACAAGCCTGTTGTGCTTCTCGTGTCAGGCATGACATTTTCGGCTGCGGAGAATTTCACCGCCCTTTTCCGCAATGCCCGGCGAGGCAAGATTATAGGAACACCTACCGGCGGCAGCACCGGCCAACCCATGACTGTGGACTTAGGCTGGGGCTACTATGGACGTATCTGTACCCGTAATGAGAAATTGGCCGACGGCACGGAATTTATAGGCAAAGGCATACAGCCCGACATCGTGATTGAGGAAACCGAAGGCGTGTTCGCCGGGAAAGACAATGTGATAGAAGCAGCTTTGAAAGAGCTTAAACAATAGACATAATATTAACAGCTGACTGATTCTTTGTGCTGTCCGTTTCTTCGGGAACGGACAGTTGCGTCTATGTAGGATATTCACTACCTTTGACTTCGTCTTAGATACTCATGCACGGCAAAGCTCAAATAAATTTGGCTTTGCACTCGACTTATTCGTATATTTGCATTATGGAACTGACTAATGCTATGCGCCGTATGGTGGCATCGCTTGATTCGCCGCGTGTACGTCACCAAGAGGGGTTGTTTAAGGCCGAAGGGACTAAATGTGTTCTTGAGACGTTGCCTTATTTCCGCCTGGAATCTCTTTTTGCAACTGACGGCTGGCTTTCCTGTGCAGAACTTCCGGTATCTGTACGGGCCAAGGTTGTGAAAGTGGCCCGTAAGGATATAGAGCGTATGAGTTCGCTTTCATGTGCTCCAGATGTTATTGCCGTTTACAGGATTCCGGAACATACACTGTTACCGGAGTCGCTTTGCGGGAAGCTTTCGCTTGCGCTTGACACCATACAGGATCCGGGCAATCTCGGCACCATAATGCGAACGGCCGACTGGATGGGGGTTGACACCCTGATCTGTTCTCACGACACGGTGGATGTATACAATCCCAAAGTGGTGCAGTCAACAATGGGGGCCATAGCGAGGGTGAAGGTCCATTATGTGGATCTTTCTGATGTGCTGGGCGCTTTGGCGGGTCAGTTGCCTGTTATAGGTACGTTTCTTGACGGTTCGGATATATACGCGTCCCGGCTGCCCGAAAACGGAATTATTGTGATAGGAAATGAGGGACGCGGAATTTCAGAAGCTGTGGAGCGATATGTGGATATGCGTCTCACTATTCCATCCTATCCGCCTCATAGAATGAAAGTGGAATCACTGAATGCGGCAATGGCCACAGGTATAGTGCTGGCGGAATTTCGCCGCAGGATGATTCAGATTCATAAATGACAACAACACACAGATATGGCTAAAACCAATAAAATAAAAACCGCATGGTTCTGTAAGTCCTGTGGGGCCGAGTTCCCAAAATGGGAGGGGCGGTGCCGAGAGTGCGGTGAATGGAACACACTGGTTGAGGAACGGGTGGCGCCTAAAACTGCAAAAGCCCCGCTTGCTTCGGCAGGCACTCTGCGAAGCCGTCCTGTCAGGGTTTCCGAGATACCTGTAAGCAGCGAGAAGAGGATCCCTATGCCGTCGGGCGAGCTTAACAGGGTGCTCGGCGGTGGATTGGTGGCCGGTTCGATAGTGCTGATAGGCGGAGAACCCGGCATAGGAAAATCAACGCTTGTGTTGCAGAACGTTCTGGCCATCCAGAGCAGGAGGGTGCTTTATGTGTCGGGTGAGGAAAGTGCCGCACAGCTGAAGATGCGGGCTGAACGGCTACAGCGCCTCAGCGACCATTGCTTCATTGTGTGTGAGACTTCGCTTGAGGCCATCATGGATCATATCGAAGCTATCAAGCCGGAACTGCTTGTGGTGGATTCAATACAGACAATAGCCTCGGAGGCTATAGAATCCTCAGCCGGCAGTGTGAGTCAGGTACGTGAATGTGCGGCCGCGTTGCTGCGTTATGCCAAGACTTCGGGAGTGCCGGTGCTTCTTATCGGCCATATAACCAAGGAGGGCAGCATCGCCGGACCTAAGGTGCTGGAGCATATAGTCGACGCTGTATTGCAGTTTGAAGGTGACAAGCATTATATGTACCGTATACTCCGGTCGATCAAGAACCGCTTCGGCAGCACGGCTGAACTCGGAATTTACGAAATGTGCCAGCGTGGACTGCGTGAGGTTGAGAATCCCTCGGAGATGCTTGTGACCCAAAACGGTGGAGAGCCTCTTTCAGGAATGGCGGTGGGTATAACTCTTGAAGGTATACGTCCATTCCTTATCGAGGCACAGGCATTGGTGTCGACGGCGGCCTACGGCACACCGCAACGCACTGTTACCGGCTTTGACGGCAAGCGGATGAACATGCTTCTTGCGGTGCTTGAAAAGCGTGTGGGTTTCCGCCTTGCGCAGAAGGATGTGTTTCTGAATATAGCCGGAGGCATTAAAGTCAACGATCCGGCACTTGACCTTGCTGTTGTGTCGGCTATATTGTCGAGCAACGTGGATATGCCTCTGCCTGCGGGGGTGTGCATGGCCGGTGAGGTAGGGCTTTCAGGCGAGATACGTCCGGTGGCACGGATGGAACAGCGGTTGCTGGAGGCCCAGAAATTAGGCATGCACACAATAATCATGCCGCGCGGCAATCTAAAGGGATTCGACCGCAAAGGATTGAAAATAACCATAGTGGAGGTTTCAAAAGTTGAAGAAGCCTGCAAAGCATTGTTCACATGAGCGTTATGTATAGTAACAGGATATTGAACCGGGATTCGTCGATGGAGGCATTGCGTATAATTGCAATGTCAATGATATTGATAGATCATTTCTTTTATCATGTGTTGGATGTCAATCAAAGGCAAGATCCTGCTATGGCACCGATAATGCTGGTAATTGCCGGAGTTAACATTTTTGTGATGATTTCGGGATATTTCGGCATAAAGCTGCGATGGCGTAGCGTATTGTCGCTTGGCATTACTGTGCTATTTTTCAATATACTCAATGTGATTATGTGTATTGCCTGGGGTGTAAGTCTACCGGTAAGATCCATAATCAGGATGCTGGTATTCCCGTTTTCAGGAACCCCATATTGGTTTATTCAGGTATACTTTGTGCTAATGATGACAGCGCCGCTTATTAATATGGGATTAAAGCATATGAGTAGTGCTCAGTTGAGAACCACGGCGGTGCTGCTTGCTGTAGTGAGTGTGTGGAGCGGACATATTGGGGAGAATGTAGTAAACCCAAGCGGATATAACTATATCCAATTTATGTTTATGTATGTTATTGGATATCTCATACGTTTTGAGCATGAAATGTTTAATCGTTGGAAGCAATGGAGCCTTTTTGCCTTTCTTATTATGTCCGCTATAAGTATAATGTTATTTGCCGTAGGCAAACACTACAATATATTATGGAATAGACTGCTTCACTACAACTCAATATCGGTGATTGTAGCTGCAATTGCATTGGTTGTTTATTTCTCGAATTTGAGATTCTGTTCGGTCACTGTCAATAGGTTGGCGGCGTGTGCGTTAGGGTGTTATATGCTTCAGGATGGATATTTTGGGAGTTATGCGTTTTATCAATGGCAGCAGTATTTTGTGGCAACGCATAGCTTCCTTTGCTCAGCTGGGATGTTCGTTTTGACGTTTATAGCTATTTGGATTCTATCATTTTGTCTGACATGGTTTAAGGATCTCTGGGCACCGTGGCTTGTAAATAGGATTGTATCTGCAATTCCGGCAAAACTCAAGCGGGAGATATGGTAGAGCGGGAGGATGACAGCTTAGTGGTGACCGGGACGTTCCGCACACCTATGCGGGTGATTCTTATGCCGTTGTTGATCAAAGCTGTGCGAAGACTGGCCTGGTGGCTGGTGCTGCCTCCCGTGGGGTTTCTTGTGGCCGGGCTGCTGCTCCATGATGTAAGGTGGATGCTTGTGGCCTTGATAGTGTCGTTTCTTGTTCTGCCTATGGTAATGACATTTGTATATTTCAATTATACGCTGTCACCTAAAGTGGCCAAAGGGGTTCTGCCCCGTCATTTTATAATCAGGAAAGGCCATTTCGTGACTGTGGTTTACGACGAATGGCCTGAAAAAGAAGGCTATAATCCGCCTGCCGACGAGATTATAGCCTGGAATAGGATCACAGAACTTCGCCGCGAAGGCGATTACTGGATATTGAGTTACGATTAACGGGGTGCCGGCACTTCGTATGACACTATATCCACAAATTTCATGTCGAAAATCAATGTGGAATTGGCGGGTACTTTGCCTGTGGCTGTCGTATTGTAAGCTTGTTGGGCCGGAATGACGAGCTCCACACTGTCGCCGGGGTGCATGTTTGACAGGGCGATCTGCCATCCTGCTATCACGTTGGATAATGATGTGCGGAATATGCTGTCGCCATAGGTTGTGGCGAGGTAAGATGAGTCGAATGCAACATCATTTATCAGGTGTCCGCGGTATTTCACATCCACAGTGCTTGTCAGCATGGGTGAGGGGAGGCCTGTGGTGCCCCGTGTGTAATAGTGTATGAGAACCGAGGCGTTTTCGTCCCATTGAGGTATTATATGCTCATAATAGGGCGTGCCGTCGGCATTTTTGCGTTCAAGTTGTTCGGCATAGTAATCCATGTTCTGGCGCTGCCATTCTTCATCGGTCTTATATTTGTCATCATTGTCGTCGAGCGAGCATGACACGAGTGAAACGGCAGGAGCGCATAGAGCCATAGCCATTAGGATACCGAATGTATTTCTCTTCATTGTGGGAGATATTGTCAGTGGATGAGGTTAAAAGCTTACTTCCGGAGCTTTCGATGCACCTTCTTCGGCCTTGAATTGCGGTTTCGGAGTAAAACCGAACCACGAGGCATAGATGGTGGTGGGGAATTTCTTTATAGCTATGTTATAGGTGTTCACAGCCTCGGTAAACCGGCTGCGGGCCGTGGCTATGCGGTTCTCGGTGCCTTCAAGCTGTGCCTGGAGATCACGGAAATTTTCGTTGGCTTTCAGATCCGGATAAGCTTCCGAAACAGCGAGCAGGCTTTTGAGTGCACCTGTAAGCTGGTTCTGCGCATTCTGGAATTTAGCGAGATTTTCCTCTGTGAGATCTCCGGCCTCTATTGTCACCGACGTGGCGGCTGCCCTTGCTTTGGTAACGTTTTCAAGAGTTGAACTTTCGTGGGTGGCATATCCTTTTACGGTGTTGACCAAATTTGGGATCAGGTCAGCACGGCGCTGATACTGGTTTTCCACTTCGGCCCACTGCTGGTCAACGTTCTGCTGTTTTTCGACAAGGGAGTTGTAGTTGCACGACGAAAGCGCGACGGCGCATCCGAGAGCTATGATTATGTTTCTGAGTCGCATAGTGGTAAAGAGTATTTGACAAAATTATATTCTATGTTGATGGTGTTACCCGAGTTTGCGCAGCAGTGAGGTCAGGCTCACGTTTTCGTGGATGAGACGGTGAAGGTCGGCTATCTTGACACGTGTCTGCTCCATGGAGTCGCGTTCACGCAGTGTCACGGTGCTGTCTTCAAGCGTCTGGTGGTCCACTGTGATGCAGTAAGGAGTGCCTATGGCGTCCTGACGGCGGTAACGCTTGCCGATAGAGTCCTTTTCCTCGTAATGGGTTGCGAAATCGAATTTCAGATCGTTTACTATCTCGCGGGCTTTTTCGGGGAGTCCGTCCTTACGTACAAGCGGCATAACGGCGCATTTTACCGGGGCCAGGGGAGCGGGAAGATGGAGAACCACACGCTTGTCGCCTCCATCCAGTTCCTGTTCCTCATAGCTTGAACACAGCACGGACAGGAACATGCGGTCAACGCCGATAGATGTTTCTATAACATACGGAGTGTAGCTTTCGTTGAGTTCAGGATCAAAATACTGTATTTTTTTGCCTGAGAATTTTTCGTGCTGTGACAGGTCGAAATCCGTGCGTGAATGAATTCCTTCCACTTCTTTGAATCCGAAAGGCATTTCAAATTCAATATCGGTGGCGGCATTGGCGTAATGGGCAAGTTTTTCGTGGTCGTGATAGCGGTATTTGCTGTCTCCGAGCCCCAATGCCCTATGCCATTTCAGGCGGGTTTCTTTCCATTTGCCGAACCATTCCAGCTCGCTGCCGGGTCGCACGAAAAACTGCATCTCCATCTGCTCGAATTCACGCATGCGGAATATGAACTGACGTGCCACTATCTCGTTGCGGAAAGCCTTGCCTATCTGTGCTATTCCGAACGGAATACGCATGCGTCCGGTTTTCTGTACGTTAAGATAGTTGACAAATATGCCCTGTGCCGTTTCGGGGCGCAGATAAACTGTCATGGCGCCGTCGGCGGTGCTGCCCATCTCGGTTTTGAACATAAGGTTGAACTGGCGCACTTCGGTCCAGTTTTTTGTACCTGACACCGGGCACACTATTTCTTCCTCAATGATAATGTTGCGCAGTTCATTGAGGTCGTTGTCGTTCATCGCTTTGGCGAAGCGGCTGTGGAGTGCCTCGCGTTTTTCAACGTAACCCTTTACGCGTTCGTTGGTCTGGCGGTACATTTCCTCGTCAAAGCTCTCGCCGAAACGCTTACGGGCCTTGGCCACCTCTTTGTCTATCTTCTCGTCGATTTTTGCTATGGCATCCTCGATCAGCACATCGGCACGGTAGCGCTTCTTGGAGTCGCGGTTGTCGATAAGCGGGTCGTTGAATGCGTCCACATGCCCCGAGGCTTTCCATATGGTGGGGTGCATGAAGATAGCCGAGTCTATACCCACTATGTTTTCGTGGAGCAGGGTCATGGAGTCCCACCAGTAGCGTTTTATGTTGTTTTTGAGTTCCACGCCGTTCTGTCCGTAGTCATACACGGCTGAAAGGCCGTCGTAGATCTCGCTTGACTGGAACACGAAACCGTATTCCTTGGCGTGGGACACTATTTTCTTGAACACTTCGTCTTGTGATGCCATATCTATATATAATTATATGTGTGACTGGGAAGTCGGTTATTTCTTTATGTTGTTTTCAATCCAGCGCCGTGCGTTGACAAATGCCGTAGCCCACGGTGTGATCTCGTTGTTTCTGCGGTTGTATGGATAATATCCGCACTGCCAGGGGAATATAGTGCGCTCCAAGTGGGGCATCATGGCCACATGCCTTCCGTCGGCTGAGGCGATACCGGCCACTGCGCCACGCGATCCGTTGGGGTTGCCCGGATAGGATGCGTAATTGTAACGCATCACCACGTTGTAGCGGCTCACAGGGTAGGGCAGATTGAATTTACCTTCGCCGTGTGCCACCCATATGCCGAGACGCAGTCCGGAAAGCGAGCCGAACATCACGGATTCGTTCTTCTCTACTTTCACGCCGAGGAATGCAGATTCGAATTTATGGCTTGTGTTATGCTCCATGACCGGTTTGCGGTCATCGTCGGGAGTAATGAGGCCAAGCTCTATCATGAGCTGGCAACCGTTGCATACGCCGAGTGAGAGCGTGTCGGTGCGTTCATAGAACCGGCGCAGAGCCTTGCGGCACTGTTCGTTCCACATAAATCCGCTCGCCCAGCCTTTTGCCGATCCCAGCACGTCGGAATTGGAGAAGCCGCCGCAGAACACTATCATGTTGACATCATCAAGAGTCTCGCGGCCGGTCATGAGGTCGGTCATATGCACGTCCTTTACATCGAATCCGGCGGCATACAGCGATAATGCCATCTCGCGGTCGCCGTTTACACCTTTTTCGCGGATTATGGCCGCTTTGATACCTGTGCGCTGGTGGCGCAGGCTTACACCGTAATCCTCCATCTTGCCTGTGAATGATGCCGGAATGGAATAATTGAGGGGCTGACGCGCGAAGTTGGCGAAACGTTCGGCTGCGCATTTTTCTCCGCTCTGAAGCTTGTCGAGAAGATAGGACGGTTCATACCATATTTCACGCATTTTGTCAATGTCGACATACAGTGTGTCATCGGCAGTCTTTACCGAGATCATCCGTTCGGCAGCAGTGGTTACGCCTATGCGGCGGAATATCACACCGGCTGCGTCAAGCTCTTTTTCCATTCCTTCGCGCGATGCAGGACTTATGGCTGCCACCACTGCCGGATTCTCGGCAAAGAGGATTTTCAGCGTGTCGGTGATACCGTCGGCCGTGAATGCGCTGAGATCTATATCCATACCACCCTTTGTGTTGGCGAATGTCATTTCAAGCAGGGTGGTGATCAGACCTCCGGCGCTTACGTCGTGGAGTGCGCGCAGAGTGCCGCGCTTCACGAGTTTCTGCACCGCGCTGAAAGCCTTGACAAACTTGTCGGGCGAAGCCACCGTGGGTGCCTCACTGCCTATGGCACCGAGTGCCTGACAAAGTGCGGAGCCTCCGAGGCGGAGAGCATCGGAAGAGAAATCTATGTAATAGAGATCAAGCACAGCCCCTTGTTTAACAACAGGCGATACGATCTTGCGTATGTCGCTCACCTCACCTGCCGCAGAGATTATGACCGTGCCGGGAGCATATACTTTGTCGTCGCCATATTTCTGGGTCATTGACAGGGAGTCCTTGCCGGTGGGAATGTTCACACCTATGGCACATGCGAAGTCGCTGCATGCCTCCACGGCTTTGTAGAGCGCCGCATCCTCCCCTTCGTTTTTGCAGGGCCACATCCAGTTGGCGCTCAGCGACACGGAGCCGAGTCCTGATTTAAGCGGCGCGCCTACTATGTTGGTCAGCGACTCGGCAATTGCCATAACCGAGCCTTTGGCTGAATCGGCCAATGCCACCTGAGGTGCGTGACCTATGGAGGTGGCTATACCGCTTTTTCCGCGATAGTCGAGCGCTACGGCGCCGCAGTCGCTTAACGGAAGCTGAAGCGGTCCCTGGCATTGCTGGCGGGCTACTTTGCCGGTGATAGAGCGGTCTACTTTGTTTGTGAGCCAGTCCTTGCATGCCACGGCCTCCAACCGCAGCACATCGGCAAGATATTCGTTTATACGCGAGGGATCAAGTTCCGGGTCCTTATAACTTAAAGTCACCGTTTTGTCGGTCATCACCGTTTTGGGCGAGTTTCCGAACATATCGGCCATGGCCAGATCGATGGGGCGTGTGCCGTCGGCAGTCTCGAATACGAAGCGGTCATCACCCGTGGTTTCGCCCACAACATAGAACGGCGCCCTCTCGCGGTCGGCAATCTCTTTGACCAAAGGCACATCGGCTGCATTGATCACCATGCCCATGCGTTCCTGACTTTCGTTGCCTACTATCTCTTTGAGTGACAGTGTAGGATCGCCTACCGGCAGTGCGTCAATGTCAATTTTGCCGCCGGTGGCTTCCACCAGTTCGGACAGTGCATTGAGGTGGCCGCCTGCACCGTGGTCGTGGATCGACACTATGGGGTTGCCGGGATTTTCAGCAAGTGCGCGGATCACATTCGACACTCGTTTCTGCATTTCCGGATTGGCCCGCTGAACGGCATTAAGTTCTATGGAGTTGTCATATTGCCCGGTTGCTACCGAGGATACTGCTCCACCGCCCATACCTATGCGGTAGTTGTCGCCGCCCATAAGCACCACTTTCTGTCCCGGTTCGGGAATGCCTTTTATGGCGTCGCGCGCTGCGGCATAACCAACACCTCCGGCAAGCATTATCACCTTGTCGTAGGCATACATACGGCCGTTTTCATCGTGTTCGAATGTAAGGACGGAACCGCATATCAGCGGTTGGCCGAACTTATTGCCAAAGTCAGATGCTCCGTTTGAAGCCTTTATAAGAATTTCGGCGGGTGTCTGGTAGAGCCATACGCGGGGATTCAGCATCATGGCCGCACGCATATCGGGCGAAAGACGCGGGTATGAGGTCATATAGACCGCTGTACCTGCGAGCGGGAGGCTGGCTTTGCCGCCTCCGAGGCGGTCGCGGATCTCACCGCCGGAACCTGTGGACGCTCCGTTGAACGGTTCCACAGTGGTAGGGAAATTATGGGTCTCGGCTTTAAGCGATATCACGGTGTCCATATCCTCCACATCGAAAAAGTCGGGACGTTCCGGATGGGTAGGGTAGAACTGCTGGATTTTCGGCCCTTTAACGAAAGCCACATTATCCTTATAGGCGGAAACCAATCCGCGTGAATTGACTTTGGAAGTTTTTTTGATGAGCTGGAACAGCGACATGGGCTTTTCTTCCCCGTCGATTACGAATGTGCCGTTGAAAATTTTGTGACGGCAGTGTTCGGAGTTCACTTGTGAGAATCCGAACACCTCGCTGTCGGTAAGCGGACGTCCGATCCGCTCCGATAGTTCTGCAAGATATTTTTCCTCATCAGGACTGAGTGCCAGGCCTTCCGAACGGTTGTATTCGCTTATATTGTCGATATGTACTATCGGTTCAGGCTTGCGGTTTATGGCGAAAACCTTGGAGTTCAAGCCGTCGTACATGCGCTGGAGCATTTTGTCGGGAGCGGCGTCACCATCTTTGTGGCGGTTGAACTGTTCTATGCGGGTTATGCCTTCTATTCCCATGTTCTGGGTTATTTCCACAGCATTGGTGCTCCAGGGAGTTATCATCTCCTTGCGGGGGCCCACAAAACGGCCTTTCATCGATGTGGCGCTCAAAGGTTTTGCGCCACCGAAAAGCCATGAAAGTTTTTCGTTCTCTTCAGCGGAAAATTTGTGGGTTGTCTCGACGGCGTATACCGTATCGGCCCCTTTTTTGAAAAATATGACCATGTATTTGTTCGCTATTCAGGTGATGGTGAATTCGGAATCTGATTTATCGGGCAAAATTAATCATTTTTGGCCGCTTATTCAAAACCTCACTTTGATAATTTGACCGCTTCGCTTAACTTTGCAGTATGAAGAAGATTATATTGTTTTTTGTGGCAGCTTTGTCCGGGATAATTGCCAATGCGCAATTTCAGGAAGGAATCTACGAGTGTCCGGAGATACCGGGCATTGAGTTGCAGGCGATAATACATTGGGAGAATGCCGAGGGTGGCTATAATCACAATAGCCCGGATAAAAGTGTTGTAAACGGCGATTTCACTATTATAAATTCTGACGGGATGGTAACCGATCAGTTCAGAATATATAGATATGCCTTTTCTGATGAGGAAGGTTTCCTCATCTTTATTCCGGTGCCGTATGACAGTTTGCATACTGGCGTTATATTGGCTTTTGACCATACGGATGGCATGAAGCTGTTTGATGTAACCGGATTCCCATCCGGCGATGTCAATATTCCCGATGGGTGGCGCACTTTTATCGGACAGAATTTCACCCGTATAAATAATTGATGTATACTGTCAGTGAAGCACCTCATAAATAGAACGACTCCGGGGCATGGGCTCCGGAGTCGGGGGATACACTTGCTATTTATATCAGCGGGCTGCTATAACCTCTATTTCCACGAGGGCTTTCTTGGGAAGTTCCTTTACAGCTACGGCTGAACGGGCGGGGAACGGCTCACGGAATTCGTTGCCGTAAACCTCATTCATTTCAGCAAAGAGACTCATGTCGGCAAGGAAAACGGTGGTTTTTACAACGTTCTCGATAGTGAGGCCGGCTTCTTCAAGGAGAGCCTTGACGTTGGCTATTGACTGTGCGGTCTGAGCCTTGATGCCTTCGGGCATTTCGCCGGTGGCGGGATTCAGAGGTATCTGACCGGAGCAATACACGAGGTTGCCGAGATCAATAGCCTGGCTGTAGGGGCCTATAGCACCCGGAGCCTTAGTGGTGGCAATTACTTTTTTCATGGATGTTTGGTTTGTTAATGTTGGGTTGTTATTTAGTTTGGGTTATCCGAATTGTTATCTGGGTTTTTAGGCGCAGTTTTATCAAGCGGGCATGTCACATCTATATCAATGTCGATTACCAGGATTTTGTCGCCGTGCTGTTCGGTCACTTTATCCATATTGTCGGATACGTCCACTACCCCTTTGAACCTTTTTTTGAAGCCGGGTATGAAGTGTGAACTCCCGTAGGCCTGACTCTTTTCCCACACTTCTCCCACGGTGAGGCTTTCCACCGGCACGGCCGGTTGCACCGGACTTTCGGAGTCGTCAGCTGTGGCGAGCCGTGATATGATACCTATACCTTCCATGCGTACAAGGATATCTCCTACAAGATGTGCAGGGAGCTGGAATTCCCGGGCAATCTCTATGGCCGACAATGGCCTGAGCCGCCGGGCAAAGCGTTTGCATACTATCGCCACTACGGCTATGGTGACTTTGCGGCGGTAGACAGGCGATATGCCTTCAACGTCGCCGATAAAGCTGAGCTCGAACACATTCTGTGACGCATAGCACACCAATGCGCCGGCGAGGGTTATAAGCCACACAAGCTGAAGCCATATGAGAAGCAATGGCAGGAATGAGAAGCTACCGTAAATGGCATTGTATTTCGATACATAGAGCTGTCCGCTGACAAACAGCCATTGCAACACCTGAAAGGCGAAACCGGCGAGCACTCCTGCCATGAGGGCGTTGGTGAACTTTACTTTGGTGTTGGGTATGAGCATGTAGACGCCTGTGAAAAACAGCCATGTGAAAACATACGACAAGCCGTCAAGCAACACTTCCAATGCCGGGGTGATGGAGCCGAATATCGGCATATGGGCTATCGTCGACATGAATATAGACAGTCCGCTACCGCAGATCATAAGAACCGGAAGCACCAAAAGGATGGCTAAATAATCAGTGATTTTGCGCCATATGGTGCGTCCGGAGCGTATGGACCATATCTTGTTGAACGAATCTTCCACATTGCCGAGCAGCGATATGAGGGTCCACAGCAGGAAAACGATACCGATACCAACAAATAGGCCTTCGCTTGACTGGGCTGTGTAGCGTTCAGCGAATGAGAGTGCGGTTGTTATGGCCTGCCGTTGTGCCGGGAAATAGTTAAGCAGCTGTGTCTGCATCAGGTTCTGGAAGCCGAATCCGCGCCCTATGGCGAACACCAGAGCCAGCATAGGCACAATGGCGAGCACTGTGTTGTAAGTCAGCGATGCGGCACGCACCTGCAAGTCAGTGCTCATAAATGAACGGATAGATATATTAAGCACTTTCGCGGCCGTGACTTTGAACGAATGGCGCGGATCATGCCATACCCCACGGGTGATATAGTCCCACTGCCGCATGGCAAAGGCCTGGACGCGGCTTATCAGCGAAGGTCGGGATGTGGAGGCTGGATCGTTCATTGTCGGTGTGTCCGGTTAGTCTATTGCAAAATTAAGAAAAAAAGTGTGACAATTTGACCGTTATAAATAAAAAAAGTACCTTTGTCACGGATTTATAAAACGCTTAAAAGCTGTAATGGTTCTATAAACTGTTGAAAATATATTTGTTAACAATATTAATATACGTATGAAGAAGTTTGGACTTACTCTTGTGATTGCTGCGATATTCGCTGTGATACCTTCATTTAATGCAGCCGCACAATTCCATTGGGGACCTAAGGTAGGTGTGGCCATCAACTCATTGCATTTCAGTGCCGATGATCTGGATTCCGACAACCGCGCAGGTTTCACAGGCGGCTTGATGTGTGAATTTACCGCTCCTGTGCTTGGCATTGGTTTTGATGCGTCGGTTATGTACGTGCGCCGTGACCTGAAAGCTGAAAAGGCTGACGGATCTGATCTCGTACGCCATAGAGACTATATCGAGATCCCGGTGAACTTCAAATATAAGATAGGCATTCCTGCAATAGGCAAGATTCTTACTCCGTTTGTGACCACAGGTCCTTCGGTTTCATTCCTTACTTCACGTAAAAGCATCAATGCCGCTCTTAAAAACAAGGAGGTGGATGCTGCCTGGAACTTCGGTTTCGGTGTACAGCTGTTCAACAAAGTGCAGGTGGCCGCATCATACGGGCTTGGCCTGAGCAAGTCGATTACCGAAAAGGCCGGGTTTGAGCAGGTGGATATTGACGGCAAGACACGTTGCTGGACAGTTACCGCAGCTTATATTTTCTGAGATAAAAAAAGCGGGGAATAATTTGTGAATGTAGCTGAAAAAATCCTACATTTGCACCCGTCAAGGCAGAGTCCTTGTCCTTATAATAAGACACAATTAATTTAATCAACCAACAATCATGGCTTACGTTATCACTGACAATTGTGTAGCTTGCGGAACATGTCTTCCCGTTTGTCCCGTTGAAGCTATCTCTGAAGGCGAAATCTATCACATCGATCCCGATACTTGCATTGAGTGCGGATCATGTGCCGAAGTTTGCCCCAACGACGCTATCATCCCCGGCGAATAATCCGGAACGATAGTAAAGAAAAATAATGCGACTGCTGTTATGGCGGTCGCATTACTTTTTATATTATGTGTTCCTATGATGGTACCCGGCGGTTATCGGTTGTAATAATGAAATTTGTCGTATTCCACTCCGGTGCCATAAACCATTCTGACTACTGCTGTGGGAGGGATCCGTACAAGCACCGCATTTCGGGCAATACAAACTTCGGTCTCTGTAAGTTCAGGCATTATTGATGTGTCTACAAGATAGGTGGTTGACAGCATATAATAGTCATCCACGGTGTTGTATCGGAAACTGTTCTGTGATTTATATGGAATGTCGCCCAGCATATTGTACGACAGCAATAGCGTGTACTGAGTGAAGTCAATAGGAGTCTCCGGCGAATTGACCGGTCTGATAAATAGTTCGTCGGCTTTGAGTTGGCCTGATTCAATCAGATTGTCAAGCTCCGCCTGAGAGCGTATCACAAGCGGATAATCACGTAATTCCTTAAGGTTGGCTTTTATGTCAGGTGATACATCGGGCCAGTTCTCCACCACGCATTCCTCTACACCATGAAGTTGAAACGGTTTGTTGACCCATTCAGGCTCCTCGTTGCTGCATGCGTTCAGAATAAATCCGAGGAAAAGGATCAGGATATTTATATTTTTCATAAAGATCGGTCGTTGTGTCATAATCAACGTTTATATATCGCAAAGTTACTACTTAATGAGTAGAATGTAGTAAAACAAAGTTTATTTTTGGGGCATATATTTTTATTCGGGCAACATATGTCCGGGATTCGGGAAATTTCAGTATTTTTGCATTTGAATATAAGATTTTTACAGTTATGTCCGTCAATAAGGTTATCCTGTTAGGCAATGTGGGCCGTGATCCCGAGATACGCTATATAGATAAGAAGCGTGCGGTAGCCACATTTCCGTTGGCTACGAATGAACGTAATCCTTCTGTGCCGTCGGCGCCGGAATTGACGGAATGGCATAATATCGTTATGTGGGACGGGCTTGCTGAGATGGCTGAGAAATATATCCGTCGTGGCAGTCGCCTTTATCTCGAAGGAAAGTTACGTACACGTGTGTGGGAGGACCGCAGTGCCATAAAGCATACTGTAACGGAAATATATGTGGAACGCATAGAACTTCTCGGGCGTTCGTCAAACATGTCTCAGAATTAATTATAAATCTATAACTAACTCTATGTCAAAGACTAAACCAATCAACCAGGAGCAAGTGGACCGTGAGGTCTATCAGGACGCAGATCCCATACAGCTCCCCGAAAACGCATTCCGCGAATTGGCTGCCGATGAGACTTACCGGCCTCTGATGCATCCGGCGCGCGATTATCAGGAAGTTACGCCTTACTCGGTTTCTGTAGGCCTTCTGCTTGCAGTGGTGTTCAGTGCCGCTGCGGCATATCTCGGCCTGAGGGTAGGGCAGGTGTTTGAGGCCGCCATACCTATCGCCATTATCGCCGTGGGGCTTTCCGGCGCCTTGAAACTCAAGAATCCGTTGGGACAGAATGTCATAATCCAGTCAATAGGGGCATGCTCGGGCGTGATTGTGGCCGGCGCCATTTTCACACTTCCGGCTTTATACATATTGCAGGCCAAATACCCGGAAATCACTGTCAACTTCTTCCAGATATTTCTTAGCTCCCTGCTTGGAGGTGTGCTCGGAATTCTGTTTTTCATTCCTTTCCGTAAATATTTTGTAAAGGACATGCACGGGAAATATCCTTTCCCGGAGGCTACGGCCACTACACAGGTGCTTGCCAGCGGACAGGGCAAGTCGGCCAAGAGCGAAGGGGGACAGGCCGCCACGCTTGTAATCGCATCGCTTATAGGCGGTATATACGATTATGTTGTGGCCACATTCGGAATATGGGCCGATACTGTGACCACTGCCGCCACACAATGGGGTACAGCACTTGCCGAGAAAACCAAACTCGTGCTCAGCTGCAATACTGGGGCAGCGCTTCTCGGTTTAGGATATATTGTTGGCTTGAAATATTCATTCGTAATATTTGCCGGATCTTTGTTCGTGTGGTGGATTGTAGTGCCGCTGATGGGCACTTACGGAGCGCCTGACATAGCCGCGATGGCTCCGGCTCAGATATTCAGCGACTATGCGCGAATGATAGGTATCGGCGGTATTGCCATGGCCGGTGTTATCGGTATCGTAAAGTCATGGCCCATCATAGCGCAGGCTGTGGGACTTGCCGGACGTGAATTCAAAGGTGGCGCATCAAGACAGAAAACAGTGCGCTGGCAGCAGGATATATCCATGAAGCATGTGGTGTTTTTTATCGTGATAGCCCTCATCGCTGTGCTTGCATTCTTCTGGATAGGCGTCATAAACACTTTCTGGCAGGCATTGGTGGCCTGGGCGGTTGTTACTGTGATAGCGTTCCTGTTCACCACTGTGGCGGCCAACGCCATTGCTATTGTAGGTTCCAACCCGGTATCGGGCATGACTCTTATGACTCTTATCGTGGCGTCCGCTATTTTTGTAGCCATAGGGCTTAGCGGCTCATCGGGCATTGTGGCCTCTATGGTTATCGGTGGCGTTGTGTGCACCGCGCTTTCCATGGCCGGAGGCTTTGTCACCGACCTCAAAGTAGGTTATTGGCTCGGCACCACTCCTAAAAAGCAGGAATCGTGGAAATTCCTCGGCACACTTGTTTCAGCTGCCACTGTGGGTGGTGTGATACTGTTGCTCAATCAGGTTTATGGCTTTACGGGAGAGAACGCACTCGTTGCCCCTCAGGCAAATGCCATGGCCAAAGTGATCGAGCCTCTTATGATGGGCGGTGACACCCCCTGGATTCTGTATATGGTAGGAGCCGTACTGGCGTTGCTGCTCAACTGGCTCGGAGTGCCTGCCCTTGCATTCTGTCTCGGCATGTTCATACCCTTGCATCTCAACACACCCATGCTTGTGGGTGGCGCCATCGCATATTTCGTAAGCAGCAGGTCCAAGGACAAGGCTCTGAATGATGCACGCCGTGACCGCGGCACACTCATTGCTTCCGGACTTATAGCCGGCGGAGCACTTTTCGGTGTGTTTGCGGCATTGACAAGGTTCCTCGGCTTCGAGTACAGCTGCCCGATGTCTACGGTTCTTAACCAGTCGCTTGGTCTAGTGGCGTATGCGCTTATTATCTGCTATTTGATATGGGACAGCATGCGCGCACGTAAGTCTTGAAAAGTTTGCATGGCACATGGATTGTTCAAGGAGTTTCCCTGAACATCCATGTGCCGTGATTGTTTAATCCATAGGTACGTATAACAGTTTCTAATTTGTTTATGAATCAGAGTTTACCGAGGCTTGTCATAATAGGGGGCGGATTCGCCGGCCTCAATGTTGTGAAATATATCGATAAAAAGAAATGGGATGTCACGCTTGTGGACCGTAACAATTTCCATTCGTTTCCTCCGCTGTTCTATCAGATAGCGTCAAGCGGCCTTGACGCTTCGAGTATTTCGTTCCCTTTCCGGCGCGAGATGCGTAAAGGGCGCGTGAAAGGGTGCCATTACCATATGGGTGAGGTGAAATCCGTGGATGTTGTGGCACGCACTGTCACTACCCAGTATGAGGTTATACCTTACGACAAACTTATCATAGCGGCAGGCACCACCAACAATTTTTTCGGCAATGATGACCTTATAAAAGATGTGTACACTCTCAAAAGCACTGCCGAAGCCATGCGGTGCAGCAACGAGATTCTGGATCTGCTTGAGCGTGCAAGCCTTATCGAGGATGAGGAGCAGCGCCGCAGGCTGCTCAGTTTTGTCGTGATAGGGGGTGGCCCGACCGGTGTGGAGATTGCCGGTGCGTTAGGCGAGATGAAGCGTTACATACTGAAACGGGAATATCCTGGGATAAAGATAGAGGATGTAAGCATCAGGCTTATAGAGGGGACTGACAGATTGTTGCGGACCATGAGCCAGTTGGCATCGCGTAAAGCTCTTGAGTATCTCGGTCATCTGCTTGTGGATGTGACGTTGCAGAAAACCATGACTTCATATAAGGACAATGTTGTGCGGCTCAGCGACGGCACCGAGATATATTCCGAAACTGTGATATGGACAGCCGGTGTCACCGGCGAGAGCCTGCGTCTTGACGGCACGGATGTGGAGCGTGGTCCCGGACGGCGTTTTGTCGTGGATCAGTTCAACCGAGTGCAGGGCATGGAGGATGTGTTTGCTGTCGGTGACATTGCGCTTATGACAAACAACGATTATCCACGGGGTTATCCTCAATTGGCGCAAGTGGCCATACAGCAGGCCAGAAATCTTGCCTCGAACTTGAATAAAGGGGAGTTTGAGAAGCCCTTTAAGTACAAGGACATGGGTTCAATGGCCACAGTGGGGCGAAACCGTGCTGTAGCAGACCTGAAGCATGTCCAGATGAGCGGAATTCTTGCGTGGATGACATGGATGTTCATTCACCTGATATCCATTCTCGGAATGCGAAATAAAATAACGGTGTTGATCAACTGGATATGGGCATATTGCAGCTACGGCACCTCCCTGCGCCTATTGCTTCATCCGGGTAAGTATCCGTTACGGAAACGATGGAGCCAGAACGCTGACGAGTGATATAATTGTACATTGCGGAACTGTCCGCAACATTGAATAGGCTTCACACCGGCACTACCATCATGGGTATGTCGGTGTGAAACAGTAAACGGTGGGGTACTGACGGATTGAAGAAGCGTGCGAATACGTTACGTTTCTTATTCGGTGCCACTATCAGATCGGTTTTATTCCCGGCCGTTTCTATTTCGCTGAGTGCATTGTCAAGGCTGAACACATGGGCCGAGATATCATAGTCAGGGTAGGTGGACTTGAGATAGGCCACAGCATTTTCCACAGTTTTTCCGGTTATGGAACTTTCCTTACGTCCGGGTACGATTACCAGTTTCAGCCGGATATTGCGGTTACCTGTCAGGCGGTGCAGGGCGTCAATTGCCAGAAAGTCTTTCTGGTCGAGATTGCCGAAATAGGTTACATAGTGAAGTTCCCGGTCTTTGCCCACCGGAGCCTCTTCGGGTATAGTCATTACCGGATAACGGCATGTGTCAAGAACTTCGGCGGTAACGCTTCCTATCATGTCACGCTCCTTGCGTCCGGCTCCTCGGGTCCCCATCATTATGAGCAACGGTTTTTTGTCGCGTGCATAGGCATTTATAACATCTTCCGGAACTCCTTCCTCTACAGCCGTTTCGAATTTCACCGCAGCTATCTCCCCATCGGAAATACGTTTGCGCAATGTGCGTTCGAAGTCGCGTATGAATGTTTCCGCAGCTTCTTTTAATGCCT